>Ga0197142_1004310_pt1 | contig 11545 bp, 9 predicted proteins | sample GBS60_MetaG_FD_148614 | JGI IMG/M metagenome (GOLD analysis project Ga0197142, IMG submission 148614) | Sediment microbial communities from Great Boiling Springs, Gerlach, Nevada, United States - GBS 60_MetaG | ecosystem: Environmental > Aquatic > Thermal springs > Hot (42-90C) > Sediment... | reverse complement strand
ACCACCTCGGGAACTGTGAGCTCCACCCTAAGCATCCCCTGAGGATCGGCGCTGGCTGGGACCGCCAGAGTGACTTGGCCGGAACCGGGAAGCTCCAGCTGGTGCGTTTCCCCGTTGACCACCACTTGCAAAGGGATCTTGGGCCGATCCGCCACCGGCCGGCGCAAACGTAGGGAAAGCGTGCCTCGAGCTTCAGGGGCCACCCGAAGGCGGAACGACGCCCGCCCGGCGGTGAGGCGCTCCGGTTCCCCTTTGGGGTTGCTGTGGGCGTACCAGCCGTAGCCCAACCGTCCCCGAGCGGAATCCTTCCCTGGGAGCAGCACTGGGGAGGGGACAAGCGCGGCCTCAGGCATCGGGTGGGGCAGCAGGGGTGGCTCCGGTGGGAACGGCGCCTCGGCCACGAGCCCCCGGGCTTGGAGCTCGGCAAAGCTGCGGCGGCGGTGCCGCTGGATCGAGGCGCGGGCGAGCAGCGTGCCAGGGAGATGCCAAAGGTTCCAGAGGAGCACGGTGGCCAAAAGCCCAAAAGCCCGCTGGCGGATCCAGAGTTTAAAAAGGTTGAAAAGGGTTTTTGGCAAAAGCGAAAGCTCCACGCACTTGAGCACCGAGCGCAGCAGGTGGCGGCTGCCCAACCGGTAGCGCATGGCTTCGCCACCGACCCAAGAGGTGGTGCCACCGAAGGCGTGTTTTACCACTGCATCCCGGCACACCAGCACCTTCCACCCGGCGATCCAGGCCCGCCAGCCGAAATCCACATCCTCGTGGTACATGAAAAAGCTCGGATCGAAGCCTCCCAGGGCGAGAAAGGCCTCCTTCGGAACAGCGCCGCAGCAGCGGTGGGGAATAGCACCTCCTCCACCTCGGCAAGCTCGGCTTTCGGGAGGCGGGGTCGGGCAAAATCGCGGTCGAACCCGTAGCCCAGCCACGTCATGCCACCCCCCCGAGCGTTGTACATCCCCGGGTGGTGCAGCAGCTCCAGGGTGGCGCAGGCAGCCACCGCTTCGGGCTCCCGCTCCAGCGTGCGCTTGAGCACCACAAGCCAATCTGGGTCCACGACCGTGTCGTTGTTCAAAAGCGCCACCAGGGGTGCTCGGGCGTGGGTGATCCCCACGTGGTTGGCCCGGCCAAACCCCAAGTTCCGGGGCAGGCGCAGCACCCAAACCCAAGGGTGGTGCTGGGCCACCCAATCCGCCGATCCGTCGCTGGAAGCGTTGTCCACCAAGAGGGTTTCAAACCTCACCCCCCTAGTGGCCTGGAGCGCCGCAAGGCAAGCCGGGAGGTGTTTTTGCCCGTTGTAGTTAACGATCAACACGCTCACCTCGGGGGCGTGGCTGACCAGGTCCAACTGGGAGAGGGACTGGCTCATAGGGCTTTGCCGCCACGGCGCAAAAGCTGCCGTACCCACCGGATGGCGCGCAGGGCGCGGGAAGCTTCCAGGGCTGCAAGATTCTGGGCGAGCTGAGAATTTTTGGCCTGGAGCGTGGCTAACTCGCTCCGGAGGTGCTGGAGCTCGATCCAGCGCGGCTCGACCCAACTGCGGTAGTACTCGGCCCAGGCCCTCCCTGTGACCCGACCCTTGGCCTTGTCAAAGACCCTGGCGAAATGTGGCCAGCGGTGATCCCCGGACAGCCCGGCGCCGTGCCCTTCTTCGGGGCGCAGGAAGTAGACCGCGGTGACCACGGGGCAGTGCACGAAGGGCGTTCGGGCGGCAAGGCGCTGCCAGAGGTCCCAATCCTCAAAGTAGGAAAGCGAGGTGTCGAACCCCCCCACCTCCCGGGCCAGGGCGGCCTCAAAGAGCACCGCCATAATCGGGATGTAGTTCTCGAAAAGTAGGCGCTCGGGGTCGAAGGGCTCGGCGAAAAGGCCCCGGGCTACCACGCGGCTCTCTTTCCCCTCCACGTGGCGCACCTCCACGTTGCTGTACGCCACCCGGGCGCCGTTTGCGAAGGCCCCCAAAAGCACTTCCAAATGGTGCGGCAGCAGCTGGTCGTCATCGTCCAAAAACCCCACCAGAGCCCCCCGGGCTTCCGCCAACCCCTGCTGGGCTGCTACCACACGGCCTGCGGGTTTGGGGAGCGAGACCAGGCGAATTGGGAGCAGTTCCCGGAAACGCTCCAGAACTGGGGAGGGGTCGGTGCCGCCGTCGTTCACCACCACCACCTCGTTGGGGCGCACGGTCTGTTGAGCAACGGACTCTATGGCCTCTCCCAGGTAGTGGGGGCGGTTGCGGGTGCGGAGCACCAAACTCACCGGGGGTGCGGACCAAGTGTAGGCCGGGGTGCTTTCCTGCGAAAACCGCTGCCGCAGCACGTCCACCTCCCGGCGCAGACTTTCCAGGGACTCGGTGCTCAGCGGCTCCCCCAGCGTGCGCTCCAGCGCTTGCCAGAGCCCCCACCCCATCCTGGCTAGCGCTAACGGGACCTCCAGCCGCTCCTCGGGGCCTTCCAGCTCCAGGAACTGCTGGCGCGGGTAGCAAGAACGTAAGACCTCGTACCAAAGGGCAGCAATTTCAGTGGCTACGGCGGCTGCTAGGGCGTTTCGGGGCTGGTCCCAGCTGGGAAGCTTCCGCTCCTCCAAAAAACCTAGCCACCATAGGGTCTTGCGGTAAAGCCTGCGGTACTCCGCTCGCTCGGGCAAAGGCGGCGAGGTGATACGACCGAAGAGTGGTAAGAGCGCCTCGTCCGTCACTTTTCGGGATTGCTGGACCATTTCCCGCCGCGATTCGAGCCTGGGCAGCAGGCGATAAAACGCTCCCAAGGCCGCCAGGTGAGCGAGGGTATCAGCACTGCAACGGGGTGGTTGGGTAAGCTCCGGGGTGGTGTAGGCCCAGAAGCTGCGCAGAACAGTTAAGGTGCAGGCGGCCAGGAGAAAGACCCCCATGCGCTCTTCACCCCAATTCTTGTAGGTGCAGGCGAGGCCGTTGCGTTCTAAAAGCAGCCGCTTCTTCGGGGTCACCCCGGCTTTCCAGGTGGCGTGGCCCTTGTGAAACACCCGGGCCTCAGGGCAAAGCCAAACCTCGTGGCCCGCGATGTTGGCTCGCCAGCCCAGGTCCACGTCCTCGAAGAACGAGAAAAAATCGGGGTCGAACCCACCCAGCTCCAGAAACGTCTGCCGGTGGAACAGCAAGGCCCCAGCGCAGCCGAAAAGCAGCTTTTGCTCTTCAGGCTGGTGGCAGGCCAAAGGCTCCCCCAGGTGTCGCTGCCAGGCTTGGCCAAAAAAGAACGTATCGCCGGCTACAAAGTCCACCTGCGCCCCGTCCCAGCTGGTGAGCACCGCCGCAAAGGCGCGGCCCCGGGGATGGCGCTGACGGCAAGCGTCCAGCGCCTGGAGAAGGTCCGGGGCTACCCGGGTGTCGTTGTTGAGGAAGAGCACCCAATCCGCAGCTATTTGGGCCACGGTGCGGTTGTAGGCCTCGCTGAACCCGAGGTTCTCCGTAAACGCCAGCAGCCTCACCCAAGGAAAGCGCTCTCGCACCAAGGCCAGGGAGTCGTCGGTGGAGGCGTTGTCCACCAACCACACCTCCACCAAATTCCCAGCTGCACCCGGGGGGTGGCTTGCTGGAAGAACCCCAGGGACCGCCGCCAGGGAGGAAAAGCAATCTTCCAGGTGCGCGCGGCCGTTGAAGTTGAGCACCAGTACGGCGGTTTGAGGCTTTTTCGACCCCACGGCGGCATTATAGGTTTCCCCTTGGGCTGGCCTTGGCCTTGGGGACTCCTGGGCCTAGGGTGCCGGGGGCTGTTTGACGCTTGTGGAGCGGGGCCGGTACAATGCCCATGCGCGGGATTTCACAAACCCGCCTGGAGGGAACCATGAGCGGCATGTATCGCATCCCCAAGCCCACCAACGAGCCCGTTAAGCAGTACGCTCCCGGCAGTCCCGAGCGGGCTTCCCTGAAAGCCAAGCTTGCCGAGATGCGCAGCCAAGAGATCGAGATCCCCTTGATCATTGGGGGTAAGGAGGTGCGCACCGGCAGGCTCGGCACCTGCGTGATGCCGCACCGCCACGGGCAGGTGCTCGCCCGCTACCACAAGGCGGGACCGCAGGAGGTGGCCATGGCGGTGGAGGCGGCTCTGGAAGCGCGCAACAGCTGGTCCCGCATGAGCTGGTACGACCGTGCCGCCATCTTCCTCAAGGCGGCCGAGCTCCTCGCTGGTCCCTGGCGGGACACCATGAACGCCGCTACCATGCTGGGCCAGTCAAAGACAGTGTTTCAGGCGGAAATTGATTCTGCGTGCGAGATCATTGACTTTTGGCGGTACAACCCTTACTTCATGCAGAAGATCTACGACGACCAGCCCTACTCTCCCTTGGGCCAGTGGAACCGGGTAGAGTATCGCCCCTTGGAAGGTTTCGTGTTTGCGGTGACGCCGTTCAACTTCACATCCATCGGTGCCAACCTGCCAACGTCGCCAGCGCTGATGGGCAACACCGTGATTTGGAAGCCTGCATCCACTGCCGTGTACTCCGCGTACTTCACGTACAAGCTCCTGGAAGAGGCGGGGTTGCCCCCCGGGGTCATCAACCTGGTGGTGGGATCCGGGGCTGAGGTGGGGGATCCAGTGCTGGCCTCGGAGCACCTGGCGGGGCTGCACTTCACTGGTTCCACGGCAACTTTCCAAGCCATGTGGCGCAAGATCGCGGAAAACTTGCCCCGGTACCGGTCGTACCCCCGGATCGTGGGGGAAACGGGGGGCAAGGACTTCGTCTTCGCCCATGGCTCCGCCGATGTGCTAGCGCTGGTTACCGCGCTGGTGCGCGGGGCATTCGAGTACCAGGGGCAGAAGTGCTCAGCGGCATCCCGGGCTTTTATCCCCGCCTCGATCTGGCCCCAGGTTAGGGAGCAGCTCTTGGCCCAGGTGGCGGAGATCAGGGTTGGGGATGTGGAGGATTTCCGGAACTTCATGGGAGCAGTGATTGACCGCGCTGCCTTCGAGAGCATCGTGGGGTACATCGAATACGCCAAGGGATCGCCGGACGCGGAGGTCCTCGCTGGTGGTACTTACGACGCCAGCGTGGGGTACTTCATTCAGCCCACAGTGGTGCTTGCCAAAAACCCTGAACTCAAGCTCATGAAGGAGGAGATCTTCGGGCCAGTACTTACCGTGTTTGTTTACGATGATGCCAAGATCGAGGAGGCCCTGGCAATCTGCGACCAGGGTTCGCCGTACGCGCTCACGGGGTCAGTGTTCGCTCAGGATCGCCAGGCCATCGCTTACATTACCGAAAGATTGCGGGATGCGGCGGGCAACTTCTACATCAACGACAAGCCCACAGGCGCGGTGGTGGGGCAGCAGCCGTTCGGTGGGGCCCGGGCCTCGGGAACCAACGACAAGGCTGGATCCATGTGGAACCTCATCCGTTGGGTGAGCCCCAGGGCCATCAAAGAGACTTTCGTGCCGCCCCGGCACTTCGCCTATCCGTTTATGGAGGCGGAGTAGGAACACCGCCACAGGTTGGAAGTTGCACTCCGCCCAAGCGGCGCTGGCGCCAGATGGGCGACGGTGAGCCTCCATCCGGAGGGCAAGCGACCCACCGGGGAAAGAGGGGGTTAGAAGGCTGAGCTTGCCTGGGGTTCCTGGGGAGGCCTTCGCCGCCGGGTGAGCAAGTCGGAAACGAGAAGCCAGAGGCCAAACAGGATGAGCGCCACTGGCCACCAGTCGGCCAGGAAGCTGAGGTCCAGGGAGTAGAGGTTGTCGTAAAGGATCAACACCCCCAGGAGCACCAGGACAAGCCCTGCGGCGAAGTTGCCGGTTTTCTTTACCCTGGGCGAGGCGGCGGCCCCGGGTTCTGCGGCAAAGGTGCTCGCCATCTGGTACGCGTCGATCATCGCGTAAAAGAACACGAAAGCCACCGCCATGCCGGAAAGGTCCACGTGATCTACCAGCCACAGGCAGCCGAGGAAGGCAGCTAAAAAAGCCACGCCCCTTTGAGGCAGTCCCACATAAACATGTCCAAGCCCTGGGAGCAACGAGAAAAACGCTGCTAACCCGGGGGATTTGCGGGGTCGCTGGGGCAATGGCGGGGTCGGGGAAAGCTCGGTGGTCATGTTCTTCCTTCCTCCTCCTTGGAAACGCGTTTTTGTGGGCCTTGGTTCCCTGGGACCGTGCCCAGAGTGGTCCGCCACAGTTCGAGCGCCTTGGCCAGGGACTCCCGGGCCATCCTCTGGGTTTGGTTGAACCAGGCGCGGGCCTGCTTCTCCGCCCACCGAATCCGGTTCGTCACCACTGCCCGTCCGTAAAAGAAAGCCGTTTCCACCTTGTGCGTTACCTCACGCCCCAACCAATCCTGGTTGCCGGTCGCCAGCACCAGGGTCCCAGCCACGATATACAGCACTGCCGCCGCCAGGCGCGCTCGCCGGGTTGCCGGGGCCAGTCTGGGGAGGGCCACCGAGGCTAACCGGGGGAGAAGCACCCCTGGGGCTTTGGTATCCCGTCCCACCTGTCTGCAGGTGGCCAGCACTTCCCAAGTGAGACGACAAGGTTGGCAGCTGGCCAAGTGGGTTACCAGAAGCTGTCTTTCTTTATCCGTGGCTTCCTCGTCCAAAACCGCACCCATCGATGCCACAGCTGCCTCGCAGGAGTGTGGCAGCCTGGGCATGGCCACGAGCCGTTGCAGCAGCGCGAGTGGGGCGGTTGCCCCTCGCACCGTGGCCCCTGCTTGATGCACCGCCGGCCAATGGGTGACGAGTGCTTGGCAAGCTTCGCAGGCAGCTACGTGGGCCTGCAGTGGCTCAGGCAAAGGCCAACCCGCCTCCAGGTGGCGCAGGACCTCCACACAGGAGCTCATACGCTGGCCTCCTGGGGGTTCTCCCCCAAAAGTTCCCGGACCGCCACAGCCAGCTCCCGACGAGCGCGGTTCAAACGGGACTTCACGGTTCCCAAAGGTAAGTGAAACTGCTCTGCTAGCTCCTCGTAACTCCAATCGGCGAAATCTCGCAGAAGCAACAGCTGCGCCAGCTCTTCGGGCAACTGCTCCAGAGCCTTACGGGCAAGCTCCAGCCGTTGCTTACGCAGTGTACGGGTGAACGGATCGTCACCCCCGGGCAGGGAGGCGAGAAACTCTTCGTCCAACCAGGTGGCCTGTCGCTCCCGACGGGTGCGGCGGTAGTGGTCCACGAACAAGTTATGGGCCACGCGATAAGCCCAGGCGCGGAACGAAGAGCCCGGCGTGTAGCTATGGAGGTTCTGCCAGATCTTGAGGTAAACCTCCTGGGTGAGGTCCTCGGCTTCTGGCCGGTTGCGGGTAAAGCTCACGGCCATACGGTAGATCTGGTCCGCGGTGGCGTGCACAAGCTCCTCCCAGGCCAGAGGGTCCCCGGCCTTCGCTCGCGCCACCACCTGCTCCAACCTCGCCTCCTCCATCCCACTTCCTAACAACGTATTCTCCCACACCGAGGTTCTGAGGTGCTGCTGCCCCTTGGCAGTTTTGGAAAACTGGCGGAGAATAGGAGCGAAGGGGTGGCATCATGCACGAGGAGACGCTGCAAAACAAGGTGGTGCGGGCGCTGGAAGAACTACGCCCGGCATTGGTGATGGATGGGGGCGATTTGGAACTCGTGGAAGTCGAAGAGGGAGTTGTACGGGTGCGGCTTTTGGGGGCGTGCGCAGGTTGCCCCATGGCAGCCATGACGTTGGTGGGGTTTGTGGAAGAACGATTGCGGGCCGCCATTCCTGAAGTGCGGCGGGTGGAAGCAGTTTAAGGCTTTCGAGAGAGTAGCCACAAAACTAAGCTCGCTAGGAGCGAGAGGAGCAGAGAAGTGCCCAAAGGGAGGTAGAGCGTCCAACGCCTTCCGGTGATGACAAAGTCTCCGGGAAGTCGCCAGCCCACTTTTTCGAAGAGAAGCAGCAGCCCACCCAGAAGCAGAAGGAAGAAGCCAACCAAGAGAAGGGTTCGGGCTACGCTCTCCACAACGCAAATTTTACCTTACCGTTGACAGGCGATTGATTTTCAAGCTATCTTAGACCCAACCGCACTTCCCAGGAACAGGGCAGTGGCCGGTGAAAGGAGCGCGTGATGCGGAAACAGGTGGCGCTAGTCGCAGGAATCTTGTTTGCAGTTACCGCCCGGGCCGGGGTTTACTACGAGGCGAAGACCGTGGCGGAGGGGGGCAAAGGTGTGGATCAGGAAAACACCACGGTGAAGGCGTGGGTTTCCGGGGATGCTGCCAAAGTGGAGTTTGTGGCCTCGAACAACCCCATGCTGGAACCTGGGGCATACCTGCTCACCCGGGACGCGGGGAACACCCTGTACTTGGTGAACCCCAAGGACAAGACGTACGCCAAGTACGACTTGGACGCCATGATGAGCATGGCCGGGGGCGTGATGAAGATGATGAACCTGGAGGTGAGCGAGGTGAAGGTGGAAAAGCTCGAGGAACACCCGGGGACCCCGGTAGCCGGTATCCCCACCGTTTACAGCAAGTACCGCACCAGCTACCGTCAAACCATGAGCTTCATGATGATGAAGCAGGACAACCGGGTAGAGGAAATTAACGAGGTGTGGAGCGCTCCAAGCTTAGTGGAGAAAGCACTAGGGGTGTGGCTAAAGCCAACCCCAAAGAAGACCGGTGTTGAAAGCTTCGATCGCTTGATCGCGGCAGAGATGAGCAAAATCCCTGGCTTTCCCCTGAAGGTGCGCACGGTGACCACCACCACGGACAAGAAGGGCAAGACGCAAACCACCACGGTGACCATGGAGGTGACCACGTTGCAAGCGATGCCGGTCCCGGAAAGCACCTTTGCATTGCCGGCGGACTACAAGGAGGTCAGCTTGCTGCCCACGGGTGAAGGCGAGGAAGGGGAAAACCCGTTCTTTGGGGGCAGGCGCAGCAAATAAAGGCACGACAATGATTTACCCTTCCCGGCACCGGCTGCCACGGGCTTTGGTGCTGGAGCTGGGCGGCTAAGCGCTCCAACAACCCGGTTGTAGGCCAGGTACCGCACGCCTTACCCTCGGGGGCCTTTCGCTACCGGCTTCCCCTGCCGATAGGCGGCTCCCTGCCCAGCTCGTGCCGCGGGCGGCGGGTTTTCCCTCTCTCGGGCACAGCTCGGGCACCACCTCTCGCCGTGATGGCAGCTCGGCCCGATTTTGGAACACAAATCTCTGGTGAGTTTCTAGCAGCGGGTATTTTCCATGAGGAAGGAAGGAAAACCCGCGGTGCACAGCGCTTTCGTGGAATTCGCGAAGCTGGCCCGGGGCAAGCTTGTGGAAGGCGTTCGGTTCAGCGAGGCGGACGCGGCCACGCTCGCCAAGTTCCAGGGCGAGCTGTTGGCCCTTACCCCGGACATCGTCAAGGCGTTCTACGACGGCTTGTTCGCAAACCCAGTCACTGCCGCGGTTTTCAAGGACAGGGAGCGTCCCGCCCGGGAAAAAACCTTGGCAGATTGGTGGCACCGCACCGTCGTTGGTCCCGTGGACGATGCTTATTGGGGTTGGCAAGCCTACGTGGGACCGCTCCACGTGCGGCGGCAAGTTACGAACGGGATGATCTTCGGGCAAATCACGCTTATCCGGCAAATCATGGCGGATCGCTTCCCCAGCGAGCCGGGGTTGGTGGCCGCGGTGGGGCGGCTGCTGGGTGAGGTGGGAGCGGTCATAGCCGAAAGCTACGACTTGTTAAGGCAGCGGGCCCTGGCGAAATTTGCCGGCATTAGCGAAAGTCTTCTTCGCCAACAGGTTATCCTGTGGCTGGAAGAGGTCGTTGGCGAGCTCAAGTGAGACGGGTCTATCCCCGTGCCGTTGCCAAGTTGAGGAAAGCGCAGCTTAAGCGGGTCGCGTTGGGCCAAACAGGGTTTCCCAATTGGTGTACCGTGCGGGGGACAAAGCGGTGCTGGGTGCGGTAGCCAAGGGAGGGCAAACCTGGGGCTCATCAACCTGGAAGCAAGGGGCGCTGCGAAAAGCTGGAGAGGATTCTGGGCTAACGTCGGGTTTCCCCGCCCAACCTGGTGGACTTGGAAATCCGCGCGAGCCCGACGCAAAGCTGGAAGCGCTGGAAGCCGTTCTCGCCGCCTTCGGTCACCGCTCCCGGAGCCGGAGGCGGCTTTTTCTTTGCGAACCCTAGAAAGCGACGCGCGTACAATCGGCGAGCGAAGGGAGGTCGCCCATGGGGCTTGGGCAGTGGCTCGCAACGTTGGTTTTTTTTGCGTTTTTCAGCACAGCGGAAGCCGGGGTGTGGGAGGTTCTGCCCCCGGCTTTTTGGGATCCAGCCACCCCAGTGCCCGAGCAGGTATTGGGTTACAGCTGGGGGGAGGAGATCAGCGATCCGGAGCAGATCACGCGCTTCGCTCGGGCGTTGGCCGAGGCTTTCCCCGGGCGGGTGAAGCTTTTGCCCTACGCCCGCTCTTGGGAAGGGCGGGAGCTGTTCCTTGTGGCAGTGGGCAAGCCGGAGTTTCTCCGGGATCTGGAAGCGCTGGCCGCCCGGCTGCGGCTGCTAGGAGACCCAAGGCTGGCCGGGAAGCAAGACCCCGGTGAGCTCCCGGCGGTGGTTTGGCTGGTGGGTTCGGTGCACGGAGACGAGGCCTCGGGGGGGGAAGCGGCTTTAGTGCTGGCCCAGTACCTGGCTGGCTCCCGTAACCCCGAGGTAGAAGCGCTCTTGGAGAACGTCTTGGTGGTGTTAGACCCCATACAAAACCCCGACGGGAGGGCGCGCTTCGTGGCGTCCACCCGCCAAGCCCGGGGCCCGGAGCCGGACCTGGAACCCGCTTCCGCTGAACACGTACAACCGTGGCCCGGGGGCCGTTTTTCTCACCTGCTCTTCGATTTGAACCGCGACTGGTTCGCCCTCACCCATCCGGAATCCCAGGGACGTGTGGCCCGCATGCTTTGGCTACCTCCGCAAGTGGTGGTGGACCTCCACGAGATGGGAGCCGAGCAGGGGTACTTCTTCCCGCCGCCGGCATCTCCCCACAACCCCCTGGTTTCCCGGGAGCAAAACGAGCTGTGGAAGCTATTGGGTGAAAATCTGGCAGCGGCTTTTGATGGGGCTGGCGTGCGCTTCTGGACCCGGGAGGTGTTTGATGCCTTCTATCCGGGCTATGGGGAGTCCTGGCCCCTCTTCAGCGGGGCTTGCGGGGCCACCTACGAGCAGGCTTCCACCCGGGGTCGGGCGGTGCGCCTTTTTTCGGGTGAGGTGCTGCGCTACACCGATGCCGTAGCCCATCACCTGCTGGCGGCCTTTACCACCGTTCAGACAGTGGCTGAGCACAAGGAGGCTTTTTTCGAAAGCTGGTTGGCCTTTCGCCGCAACGCGGTGCGGGAAGGGCAGGGGAAAGCTTACGTTTTCGACGGGCGGCAAGAGGGAGCAGCTCCGCTGGGGGCGCTTTTGGCCAGGCAGGGGCTGGAGGTTTGGCTTGTGGAGAGCGGCGGTTTTCCGCAGTACTTGGTTCCCCTGGGCCAACCTTTGGGTAAGCTCGCCCAGGTACTGCTGGCCCGGGAGATACCGCTTCCCGAGGAGTTTGCTGAAACCCAACGCAAGCGGGAGGCCAAGCGTCTGCCGGACGAGATTTACGACGTAACCGCTTGGTCGCTACCACTGCTCTGGAACGTGGCC
>Ga0197142_1004309_pt1 | contig 11548 bp, 11 predicted proteins | sample GBS60_MetaG_FD_148614 | JGI IMG/M metagenome (GOLD analysis project Ga0197142, IMG submission 148614) | Sediment microbial communities from Great Boiling Springs, Gerlach, Nevada, United States - GBS 60_MetaG | ecosystem: Environmental > Aquatic > Thermal springs > Hot (42-90C) > Sediment... | reverse complement strand
GTTTCTGTATCCTTTTCTTTTTTTATCTGAGAGTATTAGTTTTAAAAAATTATTAGGATATTTCTTGGTAATTAGATTTCTTTCGAGTTTGTAATTTTCAATAAATAGATATAAAATATTTTTGTTTTTTAAAATTTTAAGCTTTTCTGATAGTTTTGCTGTATAATAAAGACCATACCATATAGCATAGCCATGAGGAATATTATGTATTTCTTCAATTGCATGTCCTGCTGTATGCCCAAGGTTTAGTATCTCTCTTATTTTTTTTGTATCAAAAGGGTCTTTTTTTACTATTTCAACCTTAAATCCTATGCATATCTCAATAGCTTTTAAAATTGCATCAATATCCCTTTTATAAAGATCATTCATAAGTTTTTCAAGATTTTTTGATTTATGTGGTGGCATTATTATAAGATATTTTAGTAGTTCACCTATCGTTTCTCTAAAATTAAAATCATCCTGTTTTTGGGTATATGTAGGATCAATTAATGTTAGAATAGGAAAGTGAAAGCTTCCAATAATATTTTTAATACCATTAAAATCTATTGCAGTTTTACCGCCAACTGATGCATCTATCTGAGATAGTGCTGTTGTTGGAATATCAATCCAGTTTATTCCACGCATGTATATTGATGCTGCAAAACCAACAGTATCGGTTATCTTTCCACCACCAAATGCAATTAATAGAGATTTCCTTGAAAAGTTGTTTTTTATAAGATACTCTATTATTCTTTCTATATCGCTTAGTTTTTTCTCTCTATCTTGTTTTAATAAAAATACTTTAAAATTTTTTAAATTTTTTTGAAATATTTTATATATATTTCCATCTGTAATCAAAAGACTCTTATCATGATCTATTTTTTTTATAACAGATTCTAAATCTATATTTTTAGAAATTATTATCTCTGAATTTTTAAAATCATTTATCTTAAATTTAATTTTTTTCATAATAAAATTTTATCAAATTAATTATCCTCTTAATATTTGATTTTTTAATCTCATAATCTGCTTTTTTATATTTTTTCAATCTTTTATAGTAAAGTTTTATTATCTCATTTTGATTTTTAGGATAGTTTATAAGAAGTGGCCTTATTTTTTTGTCTTTTAGTAACCTTTTTTTAATTATTGATAATGGTGGGTTTAAAAAGATTTGAAGAGAATTTTTTAGTTTTTTAGGAAATATCCCACCACCTACAGCAATTACGCTGTTTTTACTTTTTATTACTTCTTTAAATATTTTTTTCTCTATTACTCTGAATTTTTTAAATCCGTATTTTAAAACAAATTTTTTTATGTTACCGTATCTTTTTTGAAATATTAAATCAGTATCTATAAATTTTAGATTAAGTTTATTGGAGAGTTTTTTTGCAATGGTTGTTTTTCCACTGCACATAAATCCATATAAAATTATGTTTTTATATTTTTTATTATTTTTTTTGCGTTTTTTCTCCATATCTTTACTTCTTTTCTTATCTTATCAAAATTTTTATATGGGAAAAATTTTAAAATTTCAGATGCAATTACATATGAAACTATAAACTCAGATATATATGCAGCAGCAAAAACTGATGATATATCTGATGTGTTATGAGAAATATATTTCTTTTTAAAAGTTTTTAAATCAGTTGTTTGAGTTGGTATCTTTATAGATGATATTGCTCTTGTTTTGCATCTTATTAAAATATCATTTCCATCACTAATTCCACATTGAATTCCACCAAGAATTTTTTGATTTTTAGTTATTTCGCTTCCTTTAATCTCTTCTATATTTTTTTGACCAAACTCAACTCCTTTTAATGAACCAATTGTAAATAATTCTCTTGATATTAGCGATTGAAGTCTTTTGGATGGATCAGAGTAATCACCTATACCTGGAAATATGTTTTTTATTTTTATTTCAAAGATTCCACCAAAGCTATCACCATCTTCTTTAAAGTTATCAATTATTTTTAAGAATTTTTTATCATCTTTTTCCTTATAGCATTTTATTACATAAGATTCTATATTTATATCAAGAAGTTCAAGAAATCTTTTTGTAAAAGAAAATAATGCTACTCTAACTACGCTTTCTCTTGCACTTGCTCGTTCTTTTATAACAAAAGTGTCATTGTGTTGGTATTTTAATGTGCCATATAAATCTCCATAACCAGGGGTGTAATAATTAAATTCTTTTATTTTATTTTTTTTATTATAAATTATTACTCCAATAGGATTACCATCTGTTTTTCCATTGTATAAACCACTTACTATCTCAAAATTATCGTCCTCAATTTTTTGTCTTTTTCCTCTTGCGTATGTTTCTCTTCTATTTTTAAGAGATTTTGCTATGTAGTTTTTCTCTATCGGCATTCCATAACACATATCAGTAAGTATTCCTATTAAGCATTTCCCATGGGAATATCCTGCTGTGAGATACCTCATATTAACTCCTCAATAATATTTTTATAATATTTCTTAATATCAAGTGAAGTAATAAACTTAAATCCATATAAAGCTTGTATTACAAGTATATTAATACCGCTTATATGTTTTATATTATTTTTAATGCAACTTTTAATTAGATCAGTTTCATGTATATTGTATGCAAAATCTATTACAAAATCTATAGAATCTTTTATTTCTATTTTTTTGTTAAAATACATTCCGAGTGGTGTTGCATTTATCAATATATTTGAATCTTTTATTTGAGGAAATTGTAAAATCTCATACTTAATTGAATGTTTTCTAATTAGATTAATAATTTCCTTTGAATTTTCGTGATTCCTAGCTGATATTCTTATTTTTTTTACTCCCTTTTTTATTAAAAAAAATGCAGATATGTATGCTGTTTTCCCATTACCAAAGATTGTTGCAGTTTTATTTTTAAAATTAACTTTTGATGATAAACTAAGAAGTGCCTTGTAATCTGTATTTGTGGAATAAAAATTATTTTTGTGTTTTTTAATACAATTTATGATTTTTAATTTTTTTGCAATTGTATCAGGTATGGTATAATCATAGAAAACTTTTTTGTAAGGAAGTGTTATAAAGAAACCATTATAGTCTAAACTTAGAATTTTTAATGGATTAATATATTTTTTTTCAATTAAATCAAATTCTATTTCTTTATTACAAAGAGTAGCTATTTTTTTAAATATGATTGGTGATAGGCTTTTTTTAAGAGGATATCCAACAAGACAAAGTTTATATTTTATCATTATATTTTTCAATAGTTTTTTTAATTTTTATAAAATCATTGATGTTTATTATCTGCTTTGTATCTATCAAGGATAATTCAGGTTTTGTACTTACCTCGACCATAACTCCATCAGCATATTTTATTGATTTTTTAAAAAAATTTATAACCATGTTTCTTATTTTTGCACTGTGGCTTATATCAGCTATAACTGGCACTTTTACTTCTTTTTTTATTTTTTTTATCATATCTATATTTATGGATGGTATGGAGTTTGAAATTTCATCTCCCCTTTCACAAAGTATTACTTTTCTTGAGCCATACTTTAATAGGTATTCTAAGGAAAATAAAAATTCTTTGAGTGTAGATTTCGGTTGTCTTTTTAGAAGGATAATATTTTTTGTTTTTGCTACTTCTTTTAGAAGAGGGTAGTTTTTCATATTTCTTGCACCAATCTGAATTATTTCAAATAGATCTAATATTTTTTCTACATCTCTTGGATCAAGAACCTCACCTACAAAAGGAATGTTTATTTCCTTTTTAAATGATTTTAATTTTTTTATACCATCTAAACCAAGCCCTTCAAATCCATATGGTGATGATCTTGGTTTAAAAAGAGGGGTTCTTAGTGCGTCGATACCAATTTTTTTAAGCTCATAAGATGTCTTATAAAATACATCAAAGTTATCTATAACGCATGGGCCTGCTATTATAAATTTTTTATATGTATTTATAGGTTTTTTAAAGTAACAATTTATTTTATATGATAATGGCATAAGTTCTTTGTTTTTAAATTCTATTTTTTTTATGCCATCTATGTTTTCTATTTGTGGTATTTTATCATATATATAACCATATCTAAAGTTTTTTACTATGATAAAATTATTTTTGTAGGTAAATTTTGATGAAGAAAGAATTTTTTTTAATTTATTAATTATTTCATCTTTTTTTGAGATATCTATATATAACTTCATTTTTGAATCTTTCTTGAATTTTTTATGATTGATTTATATATATCAGTTATTTCTTTTTTAAATTTTTTAGCTTTATTTTGAATTTTTTTTATAACAATATCTTCCCTTTTTTTGTCAACAACATTTAATTTGTTATTCTTTTTTAATTTTCCTATTTTTTGAACTATAGATAACCTTTTAAGAAGGTTTTTAACTATTATGTTATCAATTTTATCAACTTCTTTTCTTAAATTGTCGATTTTTAAAATTTCCTTCATATATAAAATAATACCATTTTTCTTGCTTTTCATATAGATTAGATTAAAAACGTAAAATCATTCAAAATTTATGTAAAATAATGTTTATGGAAGAAAAGTATTATATAATTGCTGTTGATGATGATGAAGCAATTCTTGATATGTATAAAAATGGACTTATTGATTTTGAGGTTTTAACTTTTAGCAATCCTAAAGAAGCAAGAGATTTTTTAAATAAAACAGATCGTCTTCCTGATCTAATACTTATGGATATAATGATGTCATATCTTGATGGAATTACTTTTATAAGAGAAATAAAGATGAATCCAAGGTTTTCATCAATACCAATTATTGCTGTAAGTGGGCTTGGTGATGCTGCAACATTAAACGATGCATTACTTTTTGGTGCAACTGATTATGTTATAAAGCCTTTTGATATAATGGATCTTTCATCAAGAATCAAAAAAATTATAGAGAAAAAAAGAGGAGGTTAAATGGTTTTTTTTGATATTTTTGGGAAAACAGAAGAAGGTTCAACTGGAAGGCTTGTTCAATACTCTTTGCTTTATTTTTTATTTTATGTAATATATACAGTTCTTACAAAACTAATGAAACACAGTTATGATATAAGTGGTACTATTTTTACTATATATAATACTATTGGTGGTACTATTGTATGTGTGCTTGTTGTTGTTTTATGGAAGTGGTATAAGTTTCAATCATCAAACTGGATAAAGTTTATGGGGATAAATATGCCAAAAGAGTTTTTATATATAATTCCTTCAGGTATATGTACTGCAATAGTTATACCAACTACAACATTGATGTATACTCTTCCAATTTCAGTGATGGTTGCAATGATTATAATGAGGGCAAGTATTATAATAATAAGCAGAATTATAGACCAAGTTCAGATATGGCAGGGAATACTTAAAAAGAAGGTTTACTGGGAAGAAAATATTGGAGCTATTTTTGCAATACTTGCGTTAAGTATTCAATTATTTGTAAAGATAAAAACTGATAATGGGATAAGTATAGAGTTTTTTAAAGTTGCTCCAGGTGATTTTGATTTTATTAAAAACAAAGCAGCAATGACGATTCTTACATTTTATCTTGTATCTTATACAATAAGACTATATATAATGAATTATTACAAAAATACAAGGCCAAAAGATGCAATTTATGATATGAAAGGATTTTTTGCAATAGAACAGATTGCAAGTACCTTAACACTTCTTTTGGTAGGTGTTGTTTATTATTATTTTTCAAAGGTTGATTTTTCAATTGCTAACTACTCAAAGACATTTGCTTATCAGTTTAAATTTGCATTTAATAATGTGCCTGATAAATGGTTTTGGATTGTTGCAAGTGGCATTCCATTTGGAATGGCTGCTTTTTTCTCAGTTTTTCTTTTTATGTTTAAAGGAAGAACTGCAACATTTGCTGGACTTGTTAATAGATTGAGTTCACTTATCGCAGGAACTTTCTCAACAATTGTTGTTGTTACATTGTTTGGTATAGGGAAAATTAAAAATGAGGATTGGATTGCTTTGCTTTTTATTTTTATTTCAATTTATTTTCTATCAAGATCTGAGAAAAAAAGAGTATGTGAACTTGCATCAAATAAAGAAATCTCAGAAACTCATTCTGAGTGTAAATAATCTATAAAGAGGTATTTATGAAAAATAGAGAAGTAGTAAATATTGCTGTTATTGGAACTGGGTATGTTGGACTTGTAAGTGGAGCATGTTTTGCAGAGATGGGGCATAGGGTTATATGTGTTGATAATGATGAAAATAAGATTAAGATGCTTAAAAAACTTAAGATGCCAATTTATGAAGAAGGACTTAAAGATCTAGTTGAGAAAAATGTCAAAGCTAAAAGACTCTTTTTTACAACAAGTATAAAAGATGCAATGCATTGGGATGGAGTAAGAACAGAGGCTGTATTTATTGCAGTTGGCACACCACCACGAGATGATGGATCTGCTGATCTTAGTGCTGTTGAGAAGGTTTCAATTGATGTTGCAAAAAATATGACTGATTATACTGTTATAGTTGAAAAATCCACAGTTCCTGTTGAAACATGTTACTGGATTGAAAAAACAGTAAAAAGACATAATAAAAATAATATTCCCTTTGATGTGTGCTCAAACCCAGAGTTTTTAAGAGAAGGTGTAGCAATAAATGATTTTTTAAAGCCAGATAGAATTGTTATTGGTGTTCCTTCACAAAGAGCTAAAGAGGTTATGCTTAGGATATACAAGCCACTTTCAAAATATCCAATACTTATATGTGATGTAAGAAGTGCAGAACTTATAAAACATGCATCAAATTCATTTCTTTCAACGAAGATATCCTTTATAAATGCTGTTGCAAATATATGTGAAAGAACTGGAGCTGATGTTGAAGTTGTAGCTAAAGGAATGGGACTTGATAAAAGAATAGGTCCTGATTTCTTAAAGGCTGGAATAGGGTTTGGTGGTTTTTGTTTCCCAAAAGATCTTGAGGCTTTTTATTGGTTAAGTAAGCAGAAAGGTTATGATTTTGAGCTTTTAAAAGAGGTTAAAAAAATAAATGAGAAGCAGAAAAAATGGATGGTTAGAAAAGTTGAAGATGAGATGTGGAATTTGAAAGATAAGATTATTGCTGTTCTTGGATTAGCTTTTAAACCAAAAACCGATGATATGAGGTTTGCTCCATCTATAGATATAATAAACAATCTAATTTTGAAAGGTGCAATAATAAGAGCTTATGACCCTGTAGCTTTAAATAATGCAAAAAAGATTTTTGGAAATAAAATTGAATATTTTAATAACCTTTATAAATGTGTAAATGGTGCTGATTGTATATGTATTGTAACTGAGTGGGATGAAATTAAAAATATGGATCTAAAAAAAGTTTATAAGATTGTAAATCATCCTATAATAATAGATGGTAGGAATGTTTTTGAACCTAAAACTATTAGAGATCTTGGTTTTACATATATCTCAGTAGGAAGACCATGAGGATTGTTATTACAGGTGGTTGTGGTTTTCTTGGAAGTCATATAGCAAGATATCTTATCAATAAAGGACATTATGTTGTTGCTATAGATAATCTTATTACTGGAAGAATGGAAAATGTAGATGATCTTTTTCATACAGGAAAGTTTGAGTTCATAAAATATGATGTTACAAATTATATACATGTAAGCGGAAAGGTTGATGCTGTGCTTCATTTTGCAAGCCCAGCAAGCCCTGCAGATTACTTGAAATATCCTATACCAACTCTTAAAGTTGGTGCTCTTGGCACACATAAAGCACTTGGATTTGCAAAGGAAAAAAAAGCCATATTTATGCTTGCTTCAACTTCTGAGGTTTACGGAGATCCTCTTATAAATCCACAGCCGGAATCATATTGGGGAAATGTAAATCCTATAGGGCCTAGGGGAGTTTATGATGAAGCTAAAAGGTTTGCTGAGGCTCTTACAATGGCCTATCATAGATATCATAATATGCAGGTTAGGATTGTGAGAATATTTAATACTTATGGACCCAATATGAGATTAAATGATGGAAGAGCTATCCCAAATTTTATAACTCAGGCTCTTACAAATAAACCGATAACTGTTTATGGGGATGGAAGCCAGACAAGAAGTTTATGTTATGTGAGTGATCTTGTAAGAGGAATTTATAAATTACTTTTATCTGATATAAATGAACCTGTAAATCTTGGAAACCCTACAGAGATAACTCTTCTTGAACTTGCTAAAATTATAAAAAATCTTACAAAATCAAGATCAAAAATAATTTTTAAACCGCTTCCTGTTGATGATCCCAAGATAAGAAGGCCTGATATAACTCTTGCAATGAAAAAAATTAAATGGGAACCTAAAGTATCTCTTAAAGAAGGGCTTTTAAAAACGATAGAATATTTTAAAAAAGAACTTAAACTCTAAAAATTTTATACTAAATCACATTTAATTATTAATAGTTAATTTTCTTAAAATCTCTATTATCATTTTAGGATTTGCTTTTCCCTTTGTTTGTTTCATAACATATCCTACTATTGGACCTGATGCTTTATCATTACCATTTTTAAAGTCATCAAATGCTTTTTTATTTATATTTATTGCTTCTTTTATTATGTTTTCAATCTCTGTTATATCATTTGTTTGTCTAAGATTTAATTTATCAACCAAAACTAATGGGCTTTCACCTGTTTTTATCATTTCTTCAAATATCTTTTTTGCCGCTGATGCAGAGATGATATTTTCTGATAACATTTTGGCTATATCATAAATATAATCTGGATTAGGAAGTTTTTCAAGGTATTCAGTTTCATCTATTTTATTTTGATTTATATAGTAAAGGACTTGAGTATTTATTATATTTATTGCATTTTTAACAATGTTTTTATCATTAGTATCTTTTATGACTTTTTCAAAATATAAGCTTAAATATCTGTTTGAAACTATTGTTTCTATTTCCTCTTCTTTAAGCATATATTTAGATATGTAGTTTTGTTTAATTTCGTCATATAATTTACCAAGATTTCTTTTTATTTCATCTATTGTTTCTTGTTCAATTACAATAGGTAATAAATCTGGATCTGGAAAATATCTGTAATCTGTTGCTGTTTCTTTTATTCTCATTGTAAATGTTTGCCTTTTTACTTGATCCCATAATCTTGTTTCTGATATTATTGGCTCATTTTTTGTTTTAAGATATATTTGTCTTTCTATCTCATAGTTTAATGCATCTTTTACTGCTTTAAATGAGTTTAAATTTTTTATCTCAACCTTTGTACCAAATATATTTGAGCTTTTCTCTCTTATTGAAATATTAACATCACATCTAAGTTCTCCTTTTTCCATGTCGCAGTTTGAGACATCTATCCATCTAAGGATTTTTTTTAGTTTAATAAGATATTCATATGCTTGGTCAGGTGTTCTAATATCTGGTTCGCTTACAATTTCTACTAATGGAACACCACACCTATTAAAATCAATAAGTGTATAATCAAGCTTTTGACTCCCTATTGCATGAAGTGATTTTGCTGCATCTTCTTCAAGATGAGCTCTTTTTATTCTTATTTTTTGACCATTTATATCAATAAATCCATTTTCGCATAAAGGGAGTTCATATTGTGATATCTGGTATCCTTTTGGAAGATCAGGATAGAAATAATTTTTCCTTGCAAATACACTAAAGGAATTAATTTTCATATTTAAGGCATGTCCTATTTTTATTATCATTTTTATAGCTTCTTTGTTTGGAAGCGGAAGTACACCTGGATGTCCTACACATATTGGGCATATTGAAGAGTTTGCTGGAGAGTTTATATCAACAACCTTACATCTACAAAACATTTTTGTTTTTGTTTTTAATTGAACATGTATCTCAAGCCCTATAACTCCTTCAAATTCCATTTATTCCTCCATTTTTTATTATCTTTTCAATCATTTTCTTATCAGATTGATAACTAACTAATTTTAATGCATCATCAAAACCTACCCATCTAACATCATTTATTTCTGAAGGTGTAAGTATCTTACCTATTATTTTTACTGGTTCCATCAAATACCATCTAACTGTTTTATGGATAAATGTCTTTTCTCTATAAAATGTGTATTTAGAAATGTAAAATTCTTTTTCATCAATTATTTTGCATTCTACACCTGTCTCTTCTAGTACTTCTCTTAAAGCTGCAGTTTTGGGATCTTCATTTTTTTCTATATGACCTTTTGGAAATGTCCAAACTGTTTTACCACCAAGTGTATTCATATTAACAATAAGGAGTTTATTTTCATTTTTATTTATAACAACTCCACCACTTGAATACTCTTTTATCACTTTATCTCCTTTGCTATTTCAAAAAGATATTTATCACAGAAATTATTTGCTATTACTTGCATGCCATAGGCAAGATTTTTTTCATTTTTCCCAAAAGGTATATTTATTGCACATATTCCACATAAATTTACACTTACTGTAAATATATCATTAAGATACATCGACAAAGGATCTTCTATTTTTTCACCTATCTTAAATGCTGGGGTTGGTGTTGTTGGAATAACTAAGACATCTGCTTTTTTAAAAGCGTTATCAAAATCATTTTTAATTATGGTTCTTACTTTTTGGGCTTTTAAGTAATATTCATCATAATAACCAGCACTTAATGCGTATGTACCAAGAATAATCCTTCTTTTAACCTCTTTACCAAAAAGATTACCTCTTGTCTTTTGATACGTATCTAGTAAATCATTACCTTCTAAAAGATTTCCATATCTAAGTCCATCAAATCTTGCAAGATTTGATGATGCTTCACTTGATGATATTATGTAATATGTAGCTATAGCATATTTTAAATGAGGGATTTCAATTTCAAAAATATTTTTTGCTTTTCTTTTTAATATATCTATAAATTTTTCAAAATAGTTTAAAACCCCATCATCAATACCATTTTTTTCAAACTTTATAACACCAATATTCATATCTGATATTTTTTTATCATCAGGTTCATAAAAATTTTTATATGTTGTTGGATCATTTGGGTCCCATCCTTTAATTGTGTTATATGCGTTTTCAAGGTCATCAATATTTTTTGCAATAGGGCCTATTTGATCTAAGCTTGATGCAAATGCTATAAGCCCATATCTTGAAACTGTACCATAAGTAGGCTTAAGCCCATAGACCCCACAAAATGCTGATGGTTGTCTTATTGATCCACCTGTATCTGAACCTAATGCTATATCACAAAAATCTGCACTTACTGCTGCAGCAGAACCACCTGATGAGCCACCTGGTACATAGTCAGGATTTAGAGGATTTCTTGTTATAGTTATGCTTGAATTTTCATTTGATGAACCCATTGCAAATTCATCCATATTTGTTCTTCCAATAATTATTGCATCCTCATCAAGCAGTTTTTTTACAGCTGTTGCTGTATATGTTGATATATGGTTTTTAAGTATCTTTGATGCTGCTGTAATTTCTTTTCCTTCAAATAGTATATTGTCCTTTATTGCAACAATCTTTCCGTATAATTTTCCTTTTTTTTCTTTGGCATCTAAATAGGATGCTCTCTTAATTGCCTCATCTTCCCATACTTCTATAAATGCATTTATATTTTTATCATTTGCTTTTATTCTTTCTATGTATTTTTTTGTTTTTTCAACAA
>Ga0197142_1004308_pt1 | contig 11550 bp, 7 predicted proteins | sample GBS60_MetaG_FD_148614 | JGI IMG/M metagenome (GOLD analysis project Ga0197142, IMG submission 148614) | Sediment microbial communities from Great Boiling Springs, Gerlach, Nevada, United States - GBS 60_MetaG | ecosystem: Environmental > Aquatic > Thermal springs > Hot (42-90C) > Sediment... | reverse complement strand
ATTCAACCCGAGTAGCTCAGCTCGCCACGGCTCTGGCCAGAGAGGCTGGACTTTCCCCTGAAGAAATTGAAACGATTGAAATCGCCTGTCTTTTCCATGATGTGGGCAAAATCAGAATCCCTGATGTCATCCTCCATAAAAAAGGACAACTTGATCCTGAGGAGATTCAGGAAATGAGGAAGCATCCAGAATATGGGGCTGAAATTCTAAGCAAGGCCCCTTGTCTTTATAAATATATTCCCGCGGTCAGACATCACCATGAATGGTATAACGGCCATGGCTATCCTGATCGCCTGAGCGGCGGCGAAATTCCTCTTGCTGCAGCCATCATCGCCCTCGCCGATTCCTTTGATGCCATAACTTCAGATAGACCTTATCGTAAGGCTCTGGGTCAGGAAGAAGCTCTTGAGGTTATCGCAAAAAATGCGGGTAAACAATTTCATCCAGAGCTGGCCAGCCTCTTCATTAAAATGATCAAAAAAAGCCAGAAAACAGCCCGCCGGGGCGAAAAATTTGAAAGTTAAAAATGAGAACAAAAGTACGTTCTGTCTTGGCCCTGCTGGAAATAATTTTCCTCATTATTTTTCTGACCTCTGGTTGTTCTTTTTTCAAGAAACCCGCGTTAGAGAAAGAGGAGACTGAAAGGAGTGAAAATCCAGAAAAATCTCAAACGGGCCATCAGCCCCCTGAAACGAGAGAACCGACTTCTGCTTTGCCGGAGGCAGAACAGGCTATGGCTTCTGGAGCCTATTCGCACGCTTTAGAAGTCTATCAGTCCTTCCTTGAAAAAAATCCCGCGGAAGATAAGATCAAATCTGATTATCTCGAAGCTCTTGAGATTGTTAAAAGAGAAGCTGATACTCTGAAAAAGAAAGAAAAATATGTTTCTGCCCTTTACTATTATCGGCTTCTTCTTAAACATAGCCAGCAGCTCGGTCAAGAGGCCAGCAAACTCTCTTTTCGGCCGGCTGATCTTCAATCAGAAATAAAGGAATGCCAGCTCAGAAATCAAAAGGCCGGGGCCGAGAAAGCCTTTAAAGCCGGCCAGTATGAGACAGCTATCAACTTATTATTGGCTGGTCTTAAGGAATATCCTGAAGAGGAAATTCTAAAAGGCTACCTTAATCAGGTAATTGAGGCCATTTACTCTCAGGCCAGCCTGGCTCTGGAAACAAAGGATTGGGCCATGGCCGGCAGATTGTATTCAATTCTTAAAACTCTTGGCTCGAATCATAAAAATTATCTTGCCAATTTTCCCTTGTCTTTAGAAGAAATAGATAAATCGATAAAAAATTGCAGCCAGCAGCTAACCAATCTGGGGCTCAGGCAATACCGGGAGGGAAACCTCAAAGAGGCTATTGCCATCTGGGAAAAAATCCTTGTTTTTCAGCCTGAAAATGAAGAAATCAAAAAAGCCATTCAGACAGCCAGAGCTCAGCTGGAAAAAATCAAGAAATAATTCCATAACCCGGAGATCACCCGGCTACCGGGATACGGCTCATCCTTAAAAATTGTGGTGATTTCAGCAATTTTTTTCATGAATATCTTGCCTTCTTTTCGCCAAAAGGAGAAAGGAGCTCCTGCATATGGAAAAAAGTGGTGTTTTATAAATCCCTACCTTGGTCCATTTTTAAAGATTAGAATAAACTTAAATTGTCCTTCTTTTTTAAATTGCATTTCTAAATTGCTTAATTATAATTGATTTTAAAAGAAATGCAGCCAATATAAGCCCAATAAATTACCACACTTTTGACGGAAGAGCTCCGACATACTTGACAGAAAAAATTCTTTGTAAAAAATAATTAACTCAAACTGAGATTGCCGGCCAATAATTTGCCTTTTGTCCCCGTTATTAAAAATTTTTGGTTCTTCCGACTTTCGTGTGGGTAATTTCGCAATCGAAATATACGGCAATGAGAATAAGAGCTGGCTCAAAGAGCTTCCGATTAATGCTTATCTCTTGAATATCATTAAGTTACAATTTATAGGCGCTAATACATGTGCCTCAGGTTCTAAAAAGCCGGGGGGATTTCTTGGCTCTCATTGAGGATTTATGCATGCCTTTTGCCCACAGAAAACACGGAAGAACCATTTTTTTAATTGATCCAATCTATTTCAATTCTTCTGGGTTTTGTCCAGGAAACACGAAACATTAAGCCTGTCAGAAGTCTTAGGGGAGCTTTTTGACCAGTCTTTCAAAAAAGGCCTTTATTCTGTGGCCACATCGTACTTAAAGTTATAAGCATTTCCTTAGCCTCCCGGGTAATAGATCTCCCTGGAGCTGAACTGGCTATTAGATATCTGGAAATCTCCTGTTTTTATCACCAGGGAAGTCGGCTCGAGCCTATTTTATTTTCCCTTTGATTTTCTTTTGAATTGATTCAATCTTTTTAGAACTTGATTTTTAAATCAAAGAAAAGAACATTAATTGAGAACCGTTGCTTCCATTCACAAAAAGCCCATATAATTAACCCGGGCAGGTCAAGGAGGAGTCAAAGTATGGCTAAGGCCATAGAAGTAACTGGCCTTTATAAATATTACGGTGAGGTAAAGGCAGTTGATGGGGTTTCCTTCACGGTCGATGAAGGCGAAATTTTTGGTCTGGTCGGCCCGAATGGTGCCGGCAAAACGACAACCATCGAATGTGTAGAAGGCTTGCGCCGCCCAGATAAAGGTTATATCCGGGTTCTCGGACTGGACCCTCAACGTGATGGCTATAAATTGCGAGAGAAAATTGGCGTTCAACTTCAGGAGGCATCTTTACCGGAAAGAATGAAGGTCTGGGAAGCTCTCGACCTTTTCGGTTCTTTCTATCCTCGCCGCTTGGATAGCAAAATGCTCCTTGAGCAAATGGGACTGTCAGATAAGGGGAGGATTCCCTTTGAAAAGCTTTCCGGTGGCCAGAAGCAACGCCTTCTCATTGCCTTAGCTTTAATTAATGACCCGGAGCTTCTTTTTTTAGATGAACTAACTACTGGTCTTGACCCTCAGGCCAGACGGGCTATGTGGGAGCTGGTGCGTGAGATAAGAAATAAAGGAAAAACAATTTTCTTAACCACTCATTATATGGAAGAGGCTGAAAGGCTCTGTGACCGGGTAGCTATCATGGATCATGGTCGCTTCCTCGCCCTGGATACGCCTGAAAACTTGATTCGCTCCCTTGGGGCTGAAACCCGCATTGTCTTTAGTCTGGATCAGGCACTGGATGAAAATAAGCTACTTCAGATTGACGGCGTCTCCCGGGTTGAAAAAAGCGGTGAAAAGGTAATTGTTTATGGCCGGGGCGCAAAATTAGTCAGCCATATTGTTAGCTTTCTTGAAGAAGAGCACCTTCGCTTTAGCCACCTGCGGCTTGAACAGCCATGCCTGGAAGACGTTTTTCTCGCCCTGACCGGGAGGGAAATAAGAGATTAAAATTCAGAAATCAAATATAAAGCGGATAAAAGATGATAGAAAATAATGAAAAGATAAAAATGACATTGCATAAATATACAGGTAGTGGATAAGGTTAGCTTTGTTTGGGCGAATCTGAATATAAAAAATATTAATTTGATTTAAAAATGCCATGTAAGAGTGCCATTTTCGGGCTTGAATTAAAAGTCCTGTTAAATGAAAGTCAGAAGGGTAATTTATTTTCTACTAATTTAAGTGAACAAGATTGTCTTTTTAACTTTTTACCTTTTTATGGCCATAGTTTTAATCGCTCGAAATTAATTTTTAAAAGGGAAAAGCAATGAGTCGCGGCCTGGGAAAACTAATAAAAATGCAAATTAAACTTTTTCTGCGCGAGCCAACCGCCGCTTTTTTCACTGTTTTCTTCGCCCCTCTGCTGCTTCTGCTCTTTGGGGCCATATATGGCAACAAGCCTTCACGCTTTTTTGGTGGCCGCGGCTCGATGGATGTATCGGTTCCTTCTTATATCGGATTAATAATTGTTACCGTCGCCATAATTGGCTTGCCTATCGCCACAGCGGCCGCTCGCGAACGAGGGGTTCTGCGCCGTTTCCGAACAACACCCCTGCGACCACTTGCCTATATTATAAGCGACATAACGGCCTATCTTTTAATGACCTTACTGGGCGTGGCTCTTCTTGTCTTGACCGGAAAACTTGTTTTTCAGGTTCGCTTCGATGGTCATATTTTAAGTGTCTTCGCTGGCTTTCTCCTGGCGACTATGTCGTTTTTTGCTTTTGGTTATCTTCTTGCCGGCCTGGCGCCCTCAGCCCGCGTCGCCCAGGCCCTGGGCTTCTTTCTCGCCTTTCCCATGATGTTTCTTTCAGGAGCAACTATTCCGTATGAAATTATCCCGGCCAGCATGCGCCCTTTTACTCGCTTTATTCCTCTGACTCATGTAGTCACCTTAATGCGAGGGCTCTGGTTCGGTGAACCCTGGAGTCGTCATTTGACCGAAGTAGCTGTCCTGGCCGGTTTACTGATAACATGCACCGCTCTGGCCGCCTGGACCTTCCGCTGGGAATAATCATTTGAGGATTTCCAGGGTTTCTATTTAGATATAAGGCATGTATATAAATTATGTTTTAGAGGAGAAAACTTTCTGGGCAGGGAAAATGTAAAGAGCTCTTATCAGTCTTTAAATATTGTAATTCTCTGATATTCAGGGAAAATCCCATAATTTAAAGGCTTCAATTCTGAATATTGATTCCATTGCTTTATCTCAATTTATTTTAATTTTATAGTCTTATTCATCAGGCAATAAATTCACCCACAGAGAAAACGGATGAATCATTAAGGTATATCTGACTTTCTTGGGTTTAAAAAGAGTCATTTCCAGGCACTTAATAGCCAATTCAGCTCTTGCGATTTTATTATCCATAAGGCTAATTAGCTGAATATAAATGAGAGGCGAGGCGATAAAAGAAGTTTTTTTCTAAAACTATTAATCAAAAGGCTATTTATAAGCCTTTTGATATCCTCAGTTCTCCAAGTCTGCCCTTATAAAAGCCAAAGGAATATAGATTGAATCCGGAGAAAGATTTCTTGTTGCTTCTCTTTGCTGATAGCGGCGAGTAAAAGGCCGAACTGATCTTGCTGGCTGAGGCATTGCCGCCACCGGGCTCAACTATAATGATTGGGCAGGCTTCTTACTGAGGCGAATAAATGTCAGAATCTGAATAATAAAAATTTTTTCTAAAAAATAAGTTTGAATAAGGCAATTCAGTTTCATTCCAGTTTTAACTCGCCTTCAGGTTTGATATAATCGGCGGCGCATCATCCTCTTAAGGAGGAAGGAGCATGTTTAAAGGACATCCCAAAGGATTAATTGTCGCCTTTTTTTCCAATATGGGCGAGCGCTTTGGCTTTTATACCATGATGGCCATTCTTGTCCTCTTTCTCCAGGCCAGATATGGACTTTCCGCTGAAAGCGCCGGTAATTACTACAGCTGGTTCTATTTCGCTATTTATGCCCTGGCCCTTTTCGGCGGGTTTCTGGCTGACTGGACCGGCAAATATAAGCTGGTCATTGGAGCCGGCCTTGTTATTATGCTGGCAGGCTATATCCTCATGGCCATTCCCGGAATGCCTTTAGCCCTGGTCCTGGCCGGTCTCTTTACGATTGCCTTTGGCAACGGCCTTTTCAAGGGCAATCTTCAGGCCGTTGTCGGTCAGATGTATGACAATCCCCAGTACTCTAAAGTAAGAGACGCCGCCTACATGCTCTTTTATATGGGCATTAACATTGGCGCTTTCTTCGCTCCTTATGCAGCCACAGCCATGAGAAACTGGTACCTTAAATCTCAGGGTTTTCTTCACGATGGAAGCCTGCCCGCTCTCTGCCATGCCTTCCTCAATGGCCGGCTAACAGAACCCCAGGCCATCAGCCATTTTGAAAATTTAGCCAGCAAGGTTTCAGGAAAAATCGTTATGGGCGCCGAGCAACTGACCACCTTTGCCCAGGCTTATCTGGATGCTTTTTCCCGGGGCTATAACTATGCCTTTGGCATCGCCGGGGGAGCTATGATTATCTCTCTGCTCGTTTTCGTTGTGTTCAATAAATATCTGCCAGCTAAAGAACGAAAGAAAGCTGAGCCAGAAAAGAAACCAGCCGCAGTTTATTTGAAGAATGTTAGCGCTATAATCATTGCTCTCGCCTTAATGCTGGCCACGGCTCTTCTTTTCCGCTTCCTCATGAATGATTTTGCTCTGGGTCTGGCCCTCGGCCTTTTTGTTGGATTCGTGTCGATTATAGTTCGTGTCTCCACCCGGGAAGAAAAGCCACGCGTTGTTGCCCTCATCCTGGTTTTTGCTGTGGTTATTTTTTTCTGGATGTCTTTCCATCAAAATGCTCTGACCCAGACCTTTTTTGCCCGTGATTACACCGTTAAAGAAGTCGACCGCTTCACCAATATCTTTTTTAATCTGAAATCTATTCTGGCCTTTATTGCTTCTTGCGCTGGCCTCATCCTCTTTTTCACCCGGAAAAAGCCGCTGGAGAAAATTATCAGTTTAGCTGTCTTCGCCGGGGCTGGAGCTCTAACTTATTATTTTGTTAGAAGCTATAAGGACCTTAATCCCATCGCTCCTGAAATTTTCCAATCTTTCAACCCCCTGTTCATTGTTGTCTTTACCTTTCCCATCATGAGCATCTTTACTTGGTTAAGAAACAAGGGTAAGGAGCCTTCCACTCCCAGAAAAATTGGCCTGGGCATGATTCTGGCTGCTGTTGGCTTTCTAATCATGCTCCTGGGATCAATCAACCTTGTCTCGCCAAAAACTATCGCTTTGCAGGGTCTGACAGAATGGACCAGAGTTTCGCCCTACTGGCTGATAAGCAGCTATTTAATTATTACAATCGCTGAGCTTTTCCTGAGTCCGATGGGACTTTCCTTTGTTTCCAAAGTAGCGCCTGAAAGGTTCCAGGGGCTGATGCAGGGAGGCTGGTTGCTGGCGACAGCCGTGGGCAACAAACTTCTCTTCGTCGGTAGTTACCTCTGGGATAGAACTGAACTCTGGCTTGTCTGGGGAATTTTCGTCGCCTGCTGTCTGCTTTCAGCTGCCTTCATTTTCTCCATCATGAAAAAACTTGAACAGGCTACCTCTTAAAAAGTTATCTATCTTCAGGAAGCAGGACCAAAAGTCCCATTTCCTGACCGGAATTAGCGTACCTTCCATTCCAGCACACCAGCAGCAAAATCTTTCTGAGCCTGGATTTCTAGGCGAAGACCTGTTGTCGTCACCGGCTTGAATTCCACCCGACAATAAGTATCTCTGGCCACAGGATAGGGTGTGAGATTTTCTACTGGTTTCCACTGGTCACCCTCTCGATAGAGAACCCGCCAGCTTTGAGGCACGCGACATTCGCCTTCGCCTGTATCATCAAACCAGTAGACTTCGGCCACAGAGACAGTGGCCGGTTTTTCAAAATCATACTGAACCCATTCCAGGGTCCCCTTTCTTGGCCACCAGTGAAGATAGGGATGGGAGCGATCATTGGAGGCCTCTGGTTCCCACTGGTCATTGACGCCCCGGGCTGGACGGTTGCCAGAAGCCGAAACCTTGCTGGTTGAAGCGATGGTCGGTTGAGGAAGGGGCCTGGCCTTCTTTTCCTCGCGGGCCAGCCAGACCATCATTTCTCCAGGGCCACGATGGGCCCAGGCATAATAGGGAATGGCCACCAGGGTTTTCTTTTCCCTGATGATTTCACCTTCCTTTTCGCCCTGTTTGAGGGCAGTTACTTCACCTTTTATTACCATCAAACCACCCAGAAGGTCAGCCCGCCATTCAGCGGTGAGAGGAGTTTGATCCTCAAGGACCAGATTGCTTACAGTTCCACCATTGTCAGGCCATTCGGCACAGTAAACGATGGGCCCTCTTTCCAAAGCCACCCTGCCCGCATTGGTTTTAACAGCCGGATGGCTCAAGACTCTTCTCACCGTCATCGGAAAATCAATCTCAAGGGTATCACCCATCCTCCACTGGCGATTAAAAACAGCATAGCCCTTATCCAGGCGGGGCGAAATCTTCCTTCCGTTTAATTTGAAAGAAATCTGAATTTTTTCAGGATTTAGATACGTATAAAGGTCGCTGGGAACAGGCCTGCCCTGAGCCCAGCCAGGAACTCTAACCTTAAGAGTAAAACTGGTTTCCTTAGCGGGGACAACAATTATCCTTACTTTGCCTTCCCAGGGAAAATTGGTTTCCTGACGGAGTATGACTTTCGTTCCTGCCAGGAAAACATCAGTGCTGCTGGCAGCAAAAAGATTAATATAGACACTGTTATCTTTTCCAAGCGTATAAATCATGCCCGGTATTTGTGGCATCAGCCTGGCCACATTGGGTGGGCAGCAGGCGCAACCAAACCAGGGACTTCGGGTATGCTGACCAAAAGACTCAAGAGGATTAGGATAAAAGAAAAGATTGCCGCTGAGGCTAATTCCGGAGAGAAAGGCGTTATAAAGTGTTCTTTCCAGAGCGTCGATATAGCGAGCGTCGCCATAATGGAGGAAAAGACGATGATTCCAGAGGATATGGGCAATGGAAGCACAGGTTTCGCAGTAGGCTGTGGCATTGGGTAATTCATAGGCTGGCCCGAAACCTTCAATTCCGCCGGCGGCGCCAATCCCGCCTGTCACATAAACTTTTCCTTTAATAACGTCATTCCAGATAGCATCAAGAGCTTTTAAATAGGCAGCTACACCCGTATAAGCAGCGACATCGGCCATGGCGGCATACATATACTGGGCCCGGACAGCATGGCCCACAGCTTCGGTTTGCTCCACCACCGGCTTGTGGTCCTGAGAGTAAGTTCCGTAAAGTTTATGGCCCTCAGGCCGGCCTCTCTCATCAAGGAAGAATTTGGCCAGATCCAGATACCTTTTATCCCCGGTCAAAAGATAAAGCTTCACCAGACCTATCTCCACTTCCTGATGACCTGGAACATCCCGCCTTTTCCCCGGGCCAAAGACCGAAAGAAGAAGCTCAGCATTTTTTAGGGCCACATCGAGCAAGTTCTTCTTTCCAGTGGCTAAATAATAAGCCACTGCCGCCTCATAAAGATGACCGACGTTGTAAAGTTCATGGCTCATATAAAGATTTGACCATCTTTCGGGACCCATCCAGGGCACGGGCGGATGGAGTGGATCAATTGTTCTGGCTGTATAGAGATAACCATCAGGCTCCTGGGCCGCCGCTATTTTAGCTATAATCTCATCGGCTCTCTTTTCGAGTTCAGGGTCGCGAAAACGACCGAGGACATAACCCACAGCCTCCAGGGCTTTAAAAACATCGGAATCATCGAAGGGATACTGGGTTTTGAACTTACCTTTCTTCATCCTGGCCGCAATTTCAAAATTTTCAATTCGACCGGTCTTTTCACACTGGTCGAGGCAATGAGGGACTGTTACCTTACGATTGGTTTCCAGGCGACGGGACCAGAACTGGTCAAAAATCTGGACATTAAAGAAAGGAACAGGAGTTAAAGCATAGCCAGGTTCTTTTTCCTCCCGCACTTCCTGCCGGGGAGAAGAAAATAAATTAAAGTCAGGGAAAAGAAGAAGTATGAAAAATAAAACCATAAAAACCCTTGAAGATAAAATGTATTTTCCTGGTCCCTTTTTGAACTTCATTTGATGCCTCCTTAGCCTCATTTATAATTTTTTTTTCGTCTTGATAATAAGACTTAATCTAAAAATCATGACCTGAATAAAAGAAAACTCTTTTGAAGAAAATTTTTTCCCCAATTATTTATTTTCTCATAAAAGAATCTCTCATTTTAAGCCTGCGGCTGATCACGGCTTTATGACAGTATTACAGTTTAAGCCTTCTAACATATTAATCAAGCCTCTTAATCAGCTTTCTAATTTCTCTCTCTTATCGGAAAAAAAATTATTCAGCTCAATCTTTTTTCAGGACATTCTTTGATCAAACTTAAATTCCTTACAATTAAGTTTCTTTTAAATTTCGATATTTAAATAAGTCAGCTTATGTCTCCAGGCTTATTCTGGCTTTGGCTCACCCTTAAAAATTGTGGAGGTCTGAGCAATTTTTTAACATGAATATCCGGCCTTTTTTCGACTTAATGAGCTCTGGTATAAGGGAAAATGCGGGGTTTTTATAAATCCATACCCAGATTTTTCCAAAAGATAGAATGAGAAAAGATGGCCATTCGATTTCGAAATGCATTTACAGCCCGTTTAAACTTTCATATCTTATTGATTTTAAAATAAATACGACCGCTACAGACCATATAGGTTATCACACTTTTTGCAAGAGCCGCTTATTCTCAACAATTCAACAAAAACCAGATGTTGCTTTTATCATCTTTCCGGCCAAAATATCTTCGCTTGATCTTAATTAAACCGGCAGATTAATGGCGTACGGGGAAAGGACCAATGGCCCAGCTCTGGCGGCCTTTGATCAGGGCTTTGGCCTGAAGAGTCTGGCCCGCTGCCTCAATTATTACCAGATATTGTCCGGGTTCCACAAGATTGGTCGCTCTTCGCGAAAAAGGCTCGATGGGGGCTGCTCCTTCCTGAGGCTTAAGGGCTCTCATATCCCAAAGAACTCGATTTAATCCAGCTTCAGCCGGACCCTCAAGCTCCCGCAGAATATGGCCGTCAGGGTCTTTAATCGTAATTTTTACTTTCGAGGGAAGAGATGATTTAAGATAATAATTTATGGTCACCGCATTGGGCTCATTGGGAGTAACTAAAACTCTATCCCCGTAAAGTCTATAATTTCCCCAGTTCCTGGTTATCCTCTGCATCACAGGTTCTATGGAGAAAAGATGAATTTCTTTATTCAGAATTTCCGGAGTGAGCTCCTGGAGAACAGAGATATCGGTAATATAAATACCGCGGCCATAGGTAGCAACCACTAAATCATTCTCCCGGGGATGAATCACCAGATCAGTTACTCTGACCGAAGGCATATTGCTCTTAAAGCGATGCCATCTTGCGCCTCCATCTATGGAAACAAAGACGCCGCCGTCAGTACCCACAAATAACAGATTCGGGTTCTTTCGATCTTCAACGATAACATTGACCGATCGGTCGGGAAGTCCCTCTGTTATCGCCTTCCAGGTGGCTCCATAATCTTCTGTTTTGTAAACGTAGGGTTTGAAATCGTCGCTGCGAAGACCGGATTTAGTGACGTAAGCTCTACCCTCTTTATGGAAAGAGGCCAGGACGCGGCTGACCCATATCTCATCGGGCGCTCCAGCTTTAATTAGATTGGCCGAAACATCGGTCCAGGTAGCCCCACCATTCTGAGTTACCCAGACCTTACCATCATCGGTGCCTACCCAGATTAAACCCGGCTTCAAGGGTGATTCTGAAATGGTGGTTATGGTGCAGTAGGTCACATTTCCCCGCCCGGCAATTTTCTTGGGATCATTTCGGGTCAAATCAGGGCTTATTTCCTGCCAGTGGTCGCCCCGATCAAGGGAACGAAGCAGGACCTGGGCACCAGTGTAAATTATCTGGCTGTTATGGGGGGAGATAATGAGGGGCGGTGTCCAGTTCCAGCGAAGGGGAGGCTGGCCGGCTTCGCGACGGGGCACAATAGAGGTCATGGTGCCGAGCTTCTGATCAA
>Ga0197142_1004307_pt1 | contig 11550 bp, 8 predicted proteins | sample GBS60_MetaG_FD_148614 | JGI IMG/M metagenome (GOLD analysis project Ga0197142, IMG submission 148614) | Sediment microbial communities from Great Boiling Springs, Gerlach, Nevada, United States - GBS 60_MetaG | ecosystem: Environmental > Aquatic > Thermal springs > Hot (42-90C) > Sediment... | reverse complement strand
TGCTGCAGAAGCAGCAGTCCAGGGCCTCCTTGGCCCCCTGGCTTGGGATTTCTGCACTAGCAAGAATCCCGCACACGCTGGATTCCCGCTGGTGCGGCAGTGACACGCTGGTTTTAGCCCGCCTGGGCAGAGGCTGACTGCTTCATTCGGCTAACATGTTACTTTTCAAGATATTGCGCCAGTTGGGGCGCTGTGTTTTCGGGCTAGGACGGCGTCTCGCAGTTGGAGGTCCACGCCTTTGACGTGTTGGACCAACCAATCGGAAAGCACCCGGTAAATCTCCATGGCCGTCTGAACACCAGTCTTGTCTTGGTCGAATCGCTTGCGCATTTCCGCATATTTTTCCAGGAGTGCCTGATGCGCCTGCCGATTGGCTTCGGCGGCCGGGCATTCATAATATTTCATGAACTGTTCTTCATCTCGAAAATGCTGCTGGGTGTATTGGGCGAGAAAATCTAGCAATCGCCCAAGTTCTTCTCTGGCTTTGCCTTCCATCATGGCCGCATGAAAAGCGTTGACTTTTCGGAAAAGCTACTTGTGTTGATGATCCACGCTGATCACGCCGGTCAGAAAGGCATCGTCCCATTGGATAGGCATAGCACGTTCCTCAAGAAAAAACGGAGTGAAAGGGATAGGGATCTTTTGCGCCTCCCTCTGTTAGGGTCCGAAGGTTTTCCCTATGGTTTTCGGATCCGTAACATTTTAGCCGAATGAAACAACCCGCCTCTCCCCTGGCGGGAGAGGCCGGCCTGGCCGAAGGCCAGGCCGGGTGAGGGGGATTTCGGTGGCAGAAGGCACCTGGATTCCTGCTTACGCAGGAATGACACATCGCCTCCGACAATCGGCTAATTTGACTGTATCTAACCGGCCGAGGCGCTACCAGATGTAGGGGGTAAAAATCGGAGCGAATACCACAGATTGTCGTCATAGTTCCGGAGGGATACAGTCAAACTAAAGTGTTACTCGGATCCGGCAGGCGGATTGAAATATCTGAACCATTAACGTTGGGCGGCTGCTGCCGGGATCGGCGCCGGGGTTTCTCGAAGTTTCAGGTCGATCTCCTTGATATGGCGAATCAACCAGTCGGACATCAGTCGGTGGATTTCCATGGTCACGGTGGTTCCGGTTTTGTGCTGCTCGAATTGTGTTTTCAGTTGTGCCAGGCGTTCCAGCAGTTGCTGATGGGCCATTTTGTTGGCCTCGGCCACGGGGCATTGTCGTTCTTGCATGAGGCGTTCTTCTTCGGCAAAATGTTTTTTGGTGTAGTTGTCGAGGAACTGGATCAATTTCGCTACTTCCTCTCGCCTTTGCCCTGCAACATTGCTTCATGCAGACCGTTGATTTGTCGAAATAGCTCCTGATGTTGGTTATCCACCAGCAAGACTCCTGTGCGAAGCGAATCATCCCAAACGAGCGGCATAGATGACCACCTTTACACTAATTCTATACATACCCATGCGTTTTTGCCCTTCCAAGGAGATATAGCTTACTCTGGTGGAAATGTTAGAAGCGTTCTAAAATTGCTGTAACTTTTGGTGAGAAAAGAAGTTAGCAAACTACCTCCTCGTTTGACTGTATCCTGCTTTTGTTTAGCGTGACTGTATCTACCGGGCCCAATGCCCACAATCTGTGGTGTTCGAGCTGATTCCTAACCCCTACAACTGGTAGGGGCCGGTTCCGGTAGATACAGTCAAATTAGATGTCTGAAACCTTTCCGCCTCATGGATTGGTAGGGAAAGGACGAGGGAACGGCGGTTTCAGGTGCGGTTGTAGCAGATGATGGCTCAGGCGGAGATGTTGCCGGAGCAGTGGCGGGATTTGCGTCATTCGGCTAAAATGTTAAGGACTTGTTTAGCAAAAGACCCAAGCGATGACCAGTCCATAAGCCATGACAAAAAATCCCGGATGACTTCATACGGCGAAATAGTTACAGAAGGAGCACATTGCCCCGATAGGTGGGTACCCAAAAATGGCAAACGTGGAGTTAAGAGCCATGCCCGGGGTGCTATGATTTTTTGTTTGCCTCGGCCAGTTGGCGCAAAAGAGCCAGGTTCTTCCGGTCCCAGTCTTGGCCGTCCGGGGCAGTGCCTTTGGGGGTCTCCAAGTACATTGGGATATGCTGGAACCGAGAGTCCTGGAGTAACCACCGGAACGGTTCCAGACCGATTTGGCCTTGACCGATATGGGCGTGGCGATCCACCCGGCTTCCGCAGGGCCGAAGACTGTCATTCAGATGAACGATGCGAATCTGGTCTAGTCCCACCAGCCGGTCAAACTCCTGAACCGTAGCCTCGAATGCTTTGCGGGGGCTGAGTGGATACCCGGCCGCAAACACATGGCAGGTGTCAAAACAAACCCCCATCCGTTCCGGCGCCGGACAGTGGGCCAAGATTTCTGCCAGATGTTCGAATCGAAATCCAAGGTTGGTGCCTTGGCCGGCTGTGGTCTCCACCAGACAGCCGACCTGCAACCCGGCCGTCTGCCGAAAGACCTCTTGGAAGGCCTGGATCACCCGCTTCAGGCCGTCCGAAACATCCCCTTCCAGATAAGCTCCCGGATGGAGTACCAGCCAGCCGAGTCCTAAAAGCTCCGCCCGATGCAATTCTTCGACCAAGGCGTCGATTGACCTATGGCGGAGGCGTTTTTTGGGGCTGGCCAGGTTCACTAGATAACTGTCATGGCCGTTGGGATGCACTATACCATACCGGTCGATGGTCTGTCGAAATTGCCGGGCTTGTTCGGAGGTGATGGGCGGAGCACGCCATTGGGTGGTGGACTTCGTAAATATCTGAACACAATCACAGCCTAACTCAGCGGCCCGCTCGACCGCCTTGTGGTAGCCACCGGCAATTGACATGTGCGCCCCCAGAATCGCCATCCCCAGGGCCTTCTTATTGATCTTCGCAAATTGGTAAGGAACCTCTGAATAATTCGACGTGTACAAAAAAGAAGTATTTCCGGAGATTGTTCGGAAAACCCTATATATTGGGCTGCTGACACTGCTAACCCACAAGATGTGGTAGCTACCCTCTGCCGCCTCGAAGGCCGAACGCGTCGTCGAAAGTTCACATAGTTCCCTATATTTTCAGCATTTTTCAGAGGTTCCGTAACATTTTAGTAACATTTTAGACGAATGGAGAAGGCGATGGGGCACTACTCCCGGCAGGAGGAATCCAGACCTGTTGTGCCACTGAAATCCCCCTCACCCGGCCAATCTGTCGGTTGGCCGGCCTCTCGACGGCCAGGGGAGAGGCGGCTTACTGCAATGGGCTAAAATGTTACACATTTTACCCGAATGGAGGGGCGTGCTTTTTTCTCTCGCCTGGCGGGAGAAGGTAGGGGGAGGGGGCCATAACGGGCCGCTCGCCTTATTTTTTGCCCCCCACCTGGCGGCGACTTTGACGCCCCGGCCTCTCTCACGAGGAGAGAGGCGGTGTGGTTGATTGGGCTAAAATGTGTTCCATTGCTTCAAACGGCGAAATTGTTACCATTCGGCTACATGTTACTGAAATTCCTCAAACTGTACATGGAACCGCCCAACCCCGGCGAAAGCAGGGAAAACGACCGATTCGGCCCCCCGGGAACCGAAGGAATCTATCCGCCCGGACGGCGAAATCCAGTCTTTACCTTGCAACAAGTTATGGTAAAAAACCTGCGTTGCCAGTTACAGTTTGAGTAAAATTCTTTCATGGCATCCTTTCCAGGGTGCGGGCGAAAAACTCCTGCAAGCTTTTCTCCGGGTAATAGCAGAAGGGCCAGTCGCGGCGGCGGAGGATGCGGTCGGCTTGGAGCTGGGCCTGCAGAGCAGCCTGTTGGGCCAACAGCTTTTCCCGCTCTTCGATCAGCCAGGCTTGCAGGGCCTGGTTGATCCGGCGGATGGCTAGGAAGCGGGGCCGGGCGGTTTCCGGCGTAACCGGCGTTTGAATCCATCGCCATTTTTCGGCGACCAACCTTTCCGGTTCCAGGACCTTGGCTGCTGGTAGGCCCTCGGTGGGCAGTCTGTCGGCCGGCGGATTGCCCCGACAGTCTAAGAACCGTTCCGGATGCCAGGCAAGCTCCCGCAACTGTCTCTGAACATAAAGCAATTCTTGCCGGGTGGCCCGCCCTTGTCCGATCGGCAGATACAACGTGCCGGATAGCACTAGAAACCCAGGCGGCTCTAGGCCCATCCATCGGCGGATCAGTTCATCGGTGATCTGATCGTATCGGGCACCGCCGATGCCGTGGATGAACAGATCGCCCAAGGCCAATCGCGCCCAAAGTGTGGTCAGCAAGGCTTTGGGCCGAAACCTGAGGCCTTGGCCGGTTCGTTCTAGGAGCATGGGCACGGCCCGGGCCAAATCGGCCTCCGGCGTGATCGGCAGTTCCAGTTGCCGGCCTGCCCGATCGGAAAGGAGAAGCCGGTTGCCTTGTTGCCGGGCATAAAGGGGCCGACGGATCGGCTCTTGGGCCGACCAGATCCACAGCGGGGCTTCTAGCCAGCCCTCTTCGACCCGGAGATCGGGCACCGGTTGGGCTGGATTGCGGATCCGATGGACCCGCCGGTACTCCGCCAAAATAGTGTTATAATGTTTATGTACCCACGGCAACCGAGCCACCAGATGCCCGACAAACCATAAAAACGGTTCCCCCTGGCAAAGCCGACTGATCGGCACTTCCAGCGTCCGGCTCCCCCAACGGATTTCCCATTGATGTCTTGCCTGCGCCAGGGCCGAACCCAACCGACCGGTCTGTCGGCCCCGTTCCAACACTAGGGGCCAAAACTCCCGAAGCATCGGATCGGCCACCAGGGGCTGCAAGGCCTCGGAAGCCCGTCGGCCAAACGCCTCAAAAACCGCCCAATCCCGCAGCGGGCGATCTTCATACGGCACACCTGGCACCGGGGCGTCCAGCGGAATCTCCACCCAGGCAGGCTGTGGCAAGGGGCCGGTAGGTGTTCGGATTTGCACACTATGCGGTACGTCATGATCCACGATCAGGTTGACGGCAACGGCCTCCTGTTGCCGGGCCAATCGGTCCAACGCCAGGTTCTTGAGCCAAACGCCGGGGTGGAAAAGTTCCGGCTGATGCCCGGCCAGGAAAATCGGAGGGGGTTCGAATGGGAAAGTTGCCGGGGAGCTGCCCGGCGGCAGGTCCGGCGGGCCGGCCAAACAGCCCCCACTCACCCCAGGCCCTTCTGAACCGACAATCTGATCATGATAAGTATCCGTCCACTTCCTGGCCTCTTGCAGCAACTCCTGCCGGGCTTGCCGGGCCAATTCCCCAAGCCGTCGCCCCTGGCAATCGTAGGCACCGGCCTCCGCCAAGCGCGTTCGATTGGCTGCCAGAACCGTCGGCACCTGGTCCCACTCCGGCCAGACCAACACCCCCCCATCTTCTTCGGGCGCTCGGAAACGGGGGACGGCGGCTCCCAGCGATCCTTCTGGCATAGCTCAGTCTCAGCGTGCCTGAAGAAGTCCAAAATCCAACTCGACGAAGTCTAAAAACAAAGGTGTAACACTTTAGCCGATAGACGTAACCTGCCTCTCCACCGACGGGAGAGGCAGGCGGAGAACGAAGCCGGCCGAAAGGTGTCATTCCCGTGCAAGCGGCAATCCAGAAAGAACCACCCCACATGGCTGGATTTCCGCTTACGTGGAATAAGTCTGGACTGCTGCTTTCGCAGGAATGACACACTGCTGCCCTTCATACGGCTAAAATGTTACACAAAGGTAACATTTTAGCGGAATGAAACAAATCGCCTCTCCCCCGGCGGGAGAGGCCGGCGGTACCGAAGGTACCGCCGGGTGAGGGGGATTTCGGTGGCATAAGGAGCCTGGATTCCTGCTTACGCAGGAATGACACATTGGCCCCCTGCATTCGGCTAAGTTGACTGTATCCACCGGTCGTGATGACCACAAGATGACCACAATCTGTGGGGTTCGTGCCGATTTTTACCCCCTACAAGTTGTAGGAGCCGGCCCGGGTGGAGACAGTCAAACTAAAATGTTACAAACAAAGAAGTTTAATTTGACTGTATCTACCGGAACCGGCCCCCTGCCAGAGGTAGTGGCTACGAGTCGGCATGAACACCACAGCTTGTGGTAATTGGGTTCTGTAGATACAGTCAATCTAAAAACAAGAGGGTCTGCCGGGCACGGCAATCGGCCCAACAAAGCCATCCGCCGCGCCCAGACAGGAGAAGGGTTCCGTGGATTGGGAATCTGCGGGACGTGCATTTGTCGGGTAGTCGGCTAGCAAACGGCGGAGCACCTGCCGATACACCTTCAACCGGGTGGTCGGGTCGTCCAATGGGCCGCCGAAGGACCGCTTTTCTTCCAAATAAATGCGGGGGACTGGCAGTTCCAGGATTTTCCAACCCAACCGGGCCGCCTGTACCCACACCTCCAACGGCATTGCATATCCGGTCTCGGTAATCCGAATCTGGCGGAGAGAGTCCACCCGATAGGCCTTGAACCCGCAGAAGGCATCCGTAATCCCCAGTCCCAGCAGGCGGTTGAGCTGGGCGGTGATGATTCGGTTGATCCGGCGGCGGTCTGGCGGAGCGGGTTGGTCGTTCGGAAAAGGCCGGAGATACCGGCTGCCGGAGACCATGTCGATTTCCGGCCTGCAGGTGGCGATAAACTCTGGGATACGGTGGGGTTCATGTTGGCCATCGCAGTCGATGGTGATCAAAATTTCATATCTCTGTTGGATGGCAAATCCAAACGCCGTTCGTAGCGCCGCCCCGTAGCCCAGGTTCTGCGGATGGCGAATCAGGTAAATATCCTTCCGGCAGGTCAGAAGGGCCGTGGTCTGGTCCGTGGAACCATCGTCCACCACCAGCACTTCCGCACAGTACCGAAGCACCGCCTCCAGCACCCCCTCCACATGGGCCGCCTCATTATAGACCGGCAATGCGATGAGCACCCGGGAATTCATCGAAACGACCTTTCGGTAAAAGACACCCCTCGACAGGCAGAAACTTTACACGTTACGTGCCGGTCCTTTTGCCCACTCCGCCATTTCTTTAATTTTATCATAAGCGTCCAGAGGAGGGGCCTTCTCGGTGGGGAGAATCCTTCAGCAGGGCGTTCGGGCCGCTTGACAAGAGGCATCGGCTAGCTTCTGTAGCCGGGCAAAGATAAAATATCGGTAACATTTTAGCCGAAGGGAGGGTGTGTTTGTCACGCCCGCCCAAGGGGAATTCAAAGTGGATACCTCCAAAGGGACGGACCTGACACGCAGGTCCCTCCAAGGGCATCTTCATTCGGCCAAAATGTTACAAATATCAACGCTGGAAGGTAACATGTTAGCCGAATGTGCCAACTCGCCTCTCCCCCGGCGGGAGAGGCCGGCCTGCTTCGCAGGCCGGGTGAGGGGGATTTGGGGGGCACAAGGTCTCTGGACTGCTGCTTGCGCAGGAATGACACCTAGGCCTCTTCATTCGGCTAAACTGGACCAATATCGAAGCGGGAACATGTTCGCCGAATGGAGTAACTCACCTTTCCGCAAGCGGATTCAACCCCGTGTGTCATTCCCACACAAACGGGAATCCAGAAAGCCTCTCAGGGTTCCCGCTCGCCCAGCAGGGACACCCTAGCAGGCACAAAGCAGCCTGGACTGCTGCTTACGCAGGAATGACACATAGCCCGCTTGATTCGGCTAAAGTGTAACCTTTTTATTATCCCCTCACCCTAACCCTCTCCCACAGGGGGAGAGGGGAGGACGCCCCTCTCCCTAACCCTCTTGCCGTCTAAAGGGGGGAATATGTTCACTACTCTGCTAAAGTGTTCCCAATATCGGATTCTTCTGTTGGCACCCTGCTTTGGGAGACAGCAACGATGAAGCAACCGGTTTGGCAGGCTGGTTGGAGGTTCGGTTTGGCCGGTAGCCTGTTATTAGGGCTTGCCGTTTGGGCAACCGGCGCAGGTCCGGCAACCGATGGGAAACAAAATGCCATTGCACCGATTTCCCCACATTCTTCGAAGGAGACATCCGTGGTAGAACAAGCGCGTACATTTTTAGATCGGTACGAAGCGCAGTTGGCCGAGTTGGAGAAGAAGGTGAATCTGGCCTCGTGGCAGGCGGCCAATTCGGGCCGACCGGAGGACTTCCAGGCTTCGGCGGAGGCCGCTTTGGCCCTGCGGCGGTTCCACAGCGACCGGGCTGCCTGGCAGGAAGTTGGCCGACTTTTGGTGTATCGGGCGGAGCTGCCGCCGGAACTGGCCCGCTCGTTGGAACTGGCCGAATTGGCCTACCGCGCCAATCAACTCCCCGAAGAAACCCTCCGCCGTTTGGTGGAAGCAGCGACCGAAATTGAACAGGCCCTGACGACCTATCGAGCCAAATGGAACGGCCGGGAGTACTCCAATAACGAATTGCTCCAGATGCTTCGGGAGGAGAAGGAGTCCGGGAAACGGCAAGCGATATGGGAGGCGCTGAAACAAGTCGGCGGCGTGGTGGGGCCGAAATTGATCGCCCTGGCCCGCATGCGCAATCAGGCCGTCCATGAATTAGGATACAAAAATTTCTGGTATATGCAAATGCATCTCCAGGAGCACGACCCGGCGGAATTGGAAAAACTGTTCGAGGAGCTGGATCGGCTCACCCGGGAACCGTTTACCAAAATGAAGGCCCGCTTGGACGGGGAGTTGGCGCAACGGTTCGGCTGTCGGCCGGAGGAGCTTCGGCCCTGGCATTATGACAATCCGTTTTTCCAGGCGCCGCCGCCATCGGCCAAGGTGGATCCGGATGAGTTTTACCGGTCCAAGGCGAAGGAGGAGATTGTCGAGATTGCCCGCCGCTATTTTGCTGCGGTCGGATTGCCAGTGCATGAAATTTTACGTCAGAGCGACCTGTACGAACGGCCCGGCAAAGACCAACACGCCTTCTGCACCCATATCGACCGGCGAGGCGATGTCCGCATCCTGTGCAACGTCAAACCCAACGCCGAATGGATGGGTGTGGTGCTCCATGAACTGGGCCATGGCGTGTATGAGTTGGGCCTGGGACCCCAGTTGCGATACACCCTCCGCCAACCGGCCCATTCCTTTACCACCGAAGCCGTAGCGATGCTCTTTGGCGCCAAGGCCCTGGAACCGGAATTTCTAGTGCACTATGCCAAAGCGCCGCCGGAGCGGGTGCATGCGGTTGCAGAAGCCCTGGCAGAACAACGCCTACGGGAACAACTGATCTTCTGCCGGTGGACCCTCGTCATGTTCCATTTCGAAAAAGCTCTGTACGAAAACCCCGACCAAGATCTGAATCGCCTTTGGTGGGATCTGGTGGAACGATACCAACAACTCCCTCGGCCCGAGGGCCGAAATGAGCCGGACTGGGCCTCCAAGCCCCATTTCACCATTGCCCCGGTGTATTACCATAACTACATGTTGGGCGAGCTGCTGGCGGCCCAACTGCGCCATGCCGCCCGGCACAGCACGGTCAGCACTGGCCAAAACGCCCCCACCGCCTCGGCACAAACGCCCAGCGGCCCATCGCAACCGACCGTCGCCCCACCCGATTCTGCGGAAGCTCGTTTGGGAGAGTTCCTTCGGCAGCGCGTTTTTGCTCCCGGCGCCTTGTGGCGATGGCCGGAGTTTGTCCGCCGTGCTACGGGAGAGCCGCTGTCGGCCCGCTACTTCGCCCAAGAATTAAACACCCCGGAACAAAAATGACCGGCCCAGAATATCATAAAGTGCCCCAAGATTTCTATCCTCATCACCCACGAACGTGGACTTTTCCAATTGAGCGACATTGTCGCTCTGGGAAACACTTTTTCGTCCCGTTGACGAGCTAAATAACTCCTCAACCTGTATACGGCATCGCCAGTTTCTAGCCATAACTTATTGTAAAATAAGGAGTTAATTCCGTTCTACCGACGGATAGATTCCTTCGGTTCGAGAGGGCCGAATCGGCCATTTTTCTGCTGATTTTCGGCGGTTTCATTTACAGTTTGAGTAACTCCATATAATGACAAAAGTGGACCAAAGGTGTGAAATCCCTTCATTTCCGAGGCGCCATAGTCCAACCACTACCGGTATTTTTGGCCTTATTTAGTTCCGCTGGTATTCCTGGACATGCGTCCTGGATTTACACTCACCCTTGGCCGTTGCAAGGCCGACCAGCCCCATGGACCTTGGCAAATCGTAGAGAAAACCCAGTTCCTCTGTGTGCTGCTTTCCTCTTGGGCTTCGCAAAACGTACCGATATATCAAATATATCAAATGCCGTATGTTCGGCCAGCTGTGAGTTTATTGGTGGGGTGAATATAAATAAATGTCCATTGATTTTACGGTAACATTTAGCCGAAGTGAGCAACATGTGCCATCACTCCGGTTGGTGCAGGAATGACACATCGGTCCGCTTTCTTCGGCGAACATATTATCGAGTTCCATTTATTGGAACGACGATAATATAAACAAAATGGCATGTATCTTATCGGCCAGCGGCTTCCAGGAGAAGCTTAGGACTTTCGTTCCATAGGAATTGCCGGATGGCGTCTAAAAGTTCTCCGGCCCGGCGGGTAAGGGCCGGTTCGTCCCGCACCGGACGGGCTGGTCGGAAGGAGACCATCTCCAGGGGCTTTTCCCGACCAGGCCAACCGGTCCCGGCCAGTGGATCGGCAGTGGTCTGACCGGCCGAGCCTGCCGGCTGAAGCACTGTTTGCAACCCTTCAGGAATATCGATCTTTTGCCACTTTGCCACAAGATGCCATTGGCCGGTCTGAAAATCGAGTTCTGCTGTACGAATAACCATTATATGGCGATAGACCTGCACCAATTTGAAAGCCGGGGGCTGGCCCGGTCCTGCCGCCGGGCCGACCAAATACACCTGCCGACCATCCCGGAGCTCCATGTCGATATGGAAGTGCCCCTGCAATACCCCCACTACCTGGGGGAACTCCCGAAGGATTTTCCGAATCGTCGGGGCATCGACAAAGGTAGGCGGAAAGATCGGCTCATGGATGGCCAGCAAGGTGGGATGGTCCCGATACTTTTCCAAGTCTTGTCGCAACCAATCGAGCGTTTCCGGATCCAAGGCAGAAAGCCCTTCCCATCCTGGTCGGTGGTGGATGGCGTCCGGGGCCAGCAACACCAGGTGCAGCCCGCCGCAGGCGATCCGGTATTGCCGGGGGCCGAAAACTCGGTCAAACTCCCCAGGCCAATTGTCCCCGGGAATAATCGCATAGGGGCGTTTCCAATGCTCGGCCAGCCACTGCTGCAGGTACTGTTGCCGATGGAGATTCCGGGCAGCCGGATCGGCACCGACCGACCCCGAAGGTACCAAGGCGCTATTGTCCCCGGTAAGCAGCAAAAAGGTGGGCTTGAGCTCTTGGTCGATCCAGCGGAGGGTTTGGGCCATTCGGTTTTGGTTGGCGCCGTCCAGATGCATGTCGGTAAGCCAGGCGAAGGAGAAAAGCACCGGGGTATTTGGCGTGGACCAACTAGGGGGATTACGAGTGGGTTTCGGTCCTAGGAGTTTACCGAGCCGGAGGGCGGTTTGTTTGATTTCTTCTGGAATTTGGCCGAGGCTGGGTTTGGCCAAACCATAAAACAGCAATATAAGCAA
>Ga0197142_1004306_pt1 | contig 11555 bp, 12 predicted proteins | sample GBS60_MetaG_FD_148614 | JGI IMG/M metagenome (GOLD analysis project Ga0197142, IMG submission 148614) | Sediment microbial communities from Great Boiling Springs, Gerlach, Nevada, United States - GBS 60_MetaG | ecosystem: Environmental > Aquatic > Thermal springs > Hot (42-90C) > Sediment... | reverse complement strand
TCCTGCCGGGTGCGCGGGCGTCCCCGCCCGCTCCCGACCAGCGATGACCGAAACTGCCGCCCGGCTGAAAACGCGCACGCTGTCTGAAGGAGTTGAGGTAAAGGGTAAACGCTCACATTTCTCCTGGAGCGAGAGCATCTTGCCCTCAGAGACGCGACGCGGGCGGGACGCCCGCACTCCCAGGGTGTCACCCCAGGTGTGAACAGGTACGGTAAAGGGTAGCCGACAGCACTGCCGCAGTTCACCTGCTCTGAGGATGATTGAGAATTATAGCAGTTCTCAGATACGTTGACCCCCGTCTGTGCCTGCGCGGGACTCGAACGCCAACGGTGACCCCTATCGACCATCGGCTATCGGTTATCGGCTATCGGCTATCCAGAGCAAAGCCCGCCTGCAACGCATCGCCTGGTTCATCAGACGAACCAGGACGCGCCAATCTGCATCGCCTGGTTCACATCGTCAACCAGGCGCGACCGTGCCCGGCATCGCAGTCGTCTTGCCGACGCCGCCGTTCTGCATGGCAACGACCGGCGCGCAGGGCGCCGGTTCCTCCGGCGCAACCAGGCGCGCATGCGTTGCCGCAGCGCGGCAAAGGCGGCGCCGATTCGATCCAGGTGTTCCGCACCGCGCGGAAGACGGCGCTCATTGCTGCTGCGCCGCCGCCAGCAACGCCGCCAGCAACGCCGCGTCCGGCGCGCGCCCCAGGCGTGCGCACGCCGTCGCATAATCCCGCACGCTGTACGCCATCTGATCGGCGAACGCTGCCAGCAGGCGTTGGAACGCGGGGAGCAATGTGCGCACGGCGGCTTCGTAGGCCTCCAGCGCCGCGTCGTGTTGATCGAGCGCCGCGTAGCAATCCCCAAGGACGTTCAGACTACGGGCAAGGTCGGGCAGGAAGGCGGCGGGGCAGGCGTCGGCGAGGGCGCGGCGGATGGCGACGGATTCCTGGGTCGCCGCCAGCGCCTTGTCATAGCGCCCCAGGGCGGCGAGCCGAATGCCGAGGTTGTGCAGGCTGGCGGCCAGGTCGGGGCGGACGGCGGCGACGCTACGCACGCCACTGGCGGTGCATCATACCACAGCGCGTCTGGTCAGGTTGATCCCGCATAACGCTGCTGGCGAATTGCCCAGGTCAAAACCGTCAATCGGCGTGCCACCCGACACAGATCCGACCGTCAAGGCCAGGGAGACGCGTCACGCCAGGCTGCGAGCATCGTCCGTGGCAGTGTTGCGGTACGTCTGCAATTCGGCGCGTATGATTTCCATCGCAGGAGCATTGTAGCAGATTCATCACTACGCCAACAAGCGGCACCGGCCGTTCAGGTGTTGCGGTTGTAGGCAATGATCCAGAGCAGGAAACGAGGATGTCCTGGGAGACGCCATCCCCATGTACGTGGGCTGGCGCAGGTTTCGATCGTTGACCAACGCTTTCAGCATACATCATCCCCATGCACATTGGCCAGCGACTCATGGGATGTTCGCTAGCAGGCAGGAAGGTTGATATGACCGGTGTGCCCCGTTCCTGCGGGCTGTTCCTGACTGCGTGGCCAGTGCACGCGCACCCGTGTGCCAACGCCCGGTGTGGCGGTGATCGCCAGTTCAGCGCCAATCATTGCGGCGCGCTCGTGCATGCTGACCAGTCCGAATGAGCCTTTGCGGAGCAACTCGGTGCTATCAGCTGGCATCACGAACCCAACGCCGTTATCGCTCACCGTCAACCAGATGTCGCCTTCATGCTGCTCGAGGCGCAGTTCGATCTGCCCGGCCTGACTATGGCGCACTGCGTTTACAAGCGCGCTGCGCGCAATCGCATAGAGGCCGCTTTCAATCTCTGGCGCAAGTCGCTGATCGAGATCAACGACATGGACAATGAGTGCGCATGAGGGTCCAAGTACCTCTTGCTGATGATCAGCCAGTTCACGTAGTGCAGCCGATAATCCCAGTTCCTCCAGCACATGAGGGCGCAGACCCTGGCAGATCTGGCGCAGGCCACGCAAGAGTTGCTCAAGGGTTCGTTCCACGTGGCGTAGATCGTCGCCGATGGCGTCGATGTAGCGTGCGCGATGGGATTGGAGGCGATACAATTCGCCGTAAATCAACTGAATGATATGATCGTGGAGATCGCGCGCCAGTTCCTGCCGTACAAGCTCATCGAGGCGTACGACTTCGTTGTACAGATACTGCAACTCGACCGTTCGCTTCTTGAGGGCGGCATTGAGGCGCGTATGGGCAAGCGCCAGCGCTCCGGGGGCGATCAACTGCTCCAGCAGGCGAACGTCGTGCATCGTGTAATTGTCGCCGGAGCTCTTGGCACTCAGCCACAGTACGCCCAGTGTTTCGTTGGCATGCACAAACACAGCGCCGATGCCATCCTGCGGCAGGTCGCGCGCGTCGAGCGCGGCGCCTGGCGCTAGCCGATGAAGTTGATGTGCCCGCAGCACTTCCGGTCGCGATAAATGTGCCGCAATGATTCCCAGTGCCCTGACCTGATCAGGTGTGTGCACTGCACCTCGAGACGCGGCGCATTGCCAGCCAACCTTCTCACGATGGAGAATCAATGTTGCTCCGAGCGCATCGAACAGTCTGGCTCCCTCATGCACGAGCCGTTCGGTGACTTCTTCTTCGGTTGTTGAGCGCATAAGCGCCTGTCCAATGCGCTCTGCGGCTTTCCAGCGATTCACAGATAACCCATAAAACACGCGATTCATGGCGCGCTCCATACGATCACGGATGGGCGCAAAGAAGACGGCCAGCAGTGCACCAAGCAAGGAGTGGATGATGAGAGATTCGCCGACCTGCTGCCCGATCAATACTATCAGCACGAATACCGCTGCCAGGTGTAGACCGATCAATACCGCCAGCGCCAGGCTGTACACAAAGGCGCGGTTGATCGCCTTGTCGATCGCATAGAAATCATCGCGTCGAATGGCCACGCCATAGGCCAGTGGAACGAGGACCTGAACGACGAGCGCCCCGCGAGTGATGATCAGGTTGATCAATTCGGCGCCGGAGGTGGAGGGCAGGAAGATGGTCATCAGGAGCACAACCTGGCTGGCAAACACGATGAGTGAAGCGACAGCTACTAGCCGGATACGGCTGCGCGCCAGCTGGACGTTGCCGAAGATGTAGACGTGGATCCATAGCGTGCTGGCGAGCACGAGCGAGGCAAGATCGAAAGCGAGCACGAGGCTGCCGAGGCTGGCAAGGAGCGCCGCGCCAGGTTGCGCTGCGGTAACCACGATGCTCAACAGAAGCAATCCGATCAGCCCGAAACCACCACGTTGCTGGAACCGAACCAGTCGCTGCAGGCGTTCACTGCTTGCCCGGCGTGGGAAATCGGTGTGAAAACGCACCAGGCTCAGACTCACCCCGACTTCCAGCATCAGGAACGTGATAGTCACGAACGGATGGGATGACGCGAGGCGCCCAACAATCAATAATGCCGCAGAAAGATAAGCAAAGAGCGCAAAACGGCGAACGTTGTGGTTTAGAGGTCGTATACTAAGAAGCAACCGCAACGCCGTTGCCCAGTAAATCAACGCGGAGATGAGCGGCCAGCCGATCACCCACCATTGTGCTGGCGGTGTCACTGTGGGCCACAACGTCAGTGGCATCTGCTCACCTGCGCGCAGTACCACCACATCGAACCGTTCGCCTGGCCGCGCTTGTGTCAGCAGACTGGAAACCGGGTAGTCATTCTCAGACTGGAGTTGATCGCCGGGGCGAAGGCCGGCCGCTGCGCCGGGACTACCAGCCTCCACACGCAGCACCCGGTCGAACGGGTTGAGTTGTATTCCCGTGTATGGTTGCGTCTGAAGCAGATGCAAGAAAACCGCTGGCAGAGCAAGCGGGATCGCAAGCGTGAGAAACGCGAGCAACCCTCTGTACAGCGGTCGCCACCGATCGGGTTGTTCGCGCTCAGCTAGCGAGTGTACTGGCTCCAGTGACGCAGCAGCCATACGGTGCACCAGATAGGACATCGCCAGGAGGGGCGTAGAACCATCACGAGCGTATTGGATTTCTTCCCGCTTTTCCAGGGATGGATAGGATATGTATCATCAGGGAATATTCCCTTCTCCAGAACGTACCTCAAAACATGACACTGCCGGGTGATCCGTCATAGGCACCGCTGGTGATGTGGCACGGGGCACAACCCGGTATAGTTGCGGTGAGCAGTTGACCTGGAGGCCTCGGTCACACGCTCACGTAGCAAGTCAGTTGTAGTAAGGAGGAAACCCATTTATGGCTCGCAAGTTGGTTCTGTCGCTGATCGCTATCGCCGTGTTCTTCAGTTTCAGCCTGCGTGCTGCCGCTTCGCCGATTGAAGCGCCCGCTACCGCCAGCCCCTATGCTACCGCGAGCACGCTGGCACGCGATCCGGGTCCCGATTTCCTGCCTGTCGCCGTCGTTGCAGCGAAGGCTGCCGCTCCCTACGTCGCGTCGTTTGCAGTAGGTTTCTTATCGAGCCTCGCGGCAAACTACGCCTACGATGCGATCAAGGGCTCCCAGGTTCAGGAGACGCCGACGCTCGATCCGCGGGCTGAATTGCTCTTCGACTACTAGGTGGCTATTCATACGGGGTGGGTCACTCTGGCACCCACCCCTGATCCCAACGTTGCGCCTGGCCCGTTGCCGGAGCGCTGAGGAATATGGTTTCGGGGTGATCTACTCGTTCCCCTCACCTGGAATCGTCTGTGAACGTGCATCAGACAGGAGTAACATAATGAGACGAACATTCATATGCCTGAGCGTCGCCCCGCTGTTGTTTATCACCATCACCATACAGGCTGCTGCACAACCGATCGTGGCCAGCGCCAACCAGACGGTTGCGCGCCAGACGAGCAGCTACAATGGCGCTCCGTCCACCAATAGTTACTTTCGCCAAATTGCTGCTTTCGTCCAGACCTACGCACAACGACAGGGATGGGGATGGAATGAACGATTGCGGGTGACGCCGGATCTCACCGTGGACGAGATCTTCGATTGAGTTGCCGCGCCATCTCTGCTCGAAAGACGCCGAATGTACCGGTAATGGCCCGATGCCTGCAAGGAGAGTCGCTATGAATGCCCGAATCCATGCCCTGCTGCCGGGACTGATCCTGGTAACCCTGGTACTTGCACTGAGCTTTCATTTTCTGATGACTGCGTTCTATCTCTTGCCGATGAATCCGCTGAAGCTGCGCTTTCACGCGTATGCAGACTATATGCAACCATTCTTTCGGCAGACCTGGACGCTGTTTGCTCCTGATCCGGTCAGCGATACACGCCTGCTGCTTGTTGCCTGCCGCGTGCAGCTCGATGACGGCACATTCGCTGAGATGCCATATGTTGACGTGACCACGCCGTTTCGCCAGGCTCACTATGCGAACCGCTTCGGCCCCGCCGATCGTGTTGAGCGGCTGCAGAGCGGTGCAATGCGTGTTATCTTCCAGCGCGACGCGTTGATTGATCGCCTGGAGGAACATCGTTCGAATACATCGAGCGACCTTAACGAATTGCTCGATTATGTACATGAACGTGACGCTGCTGTGCGCCAGCGCGGCGTTGCCACCCTGAATCGCGTTGCGTCCGCTCACTGTGATCAGCTCTATGGGTCCGGACGCACTGTCGCGACGCAAATGCGTATGGTTATTCTAGAGTTTCCACGGTTTTCCCAGCGTCATTTGCCTGATGACGCTGGCACACTGCGCCATTTCGATTTTCCCTGGGCTCCTTACGAGGCCGTTGACCCGCTTGTGCGCTTGAGTGTGCAGCGGTAGTACCAGGAGGTGATCGGATGTTTGATTCAGCGCGATATATCTGGGGCCGGTTCATTCATGCTGCCAGTGTCGAGCGCATGTTGATTGGCGCGAGTGTTTTTCGCGTTGTGGCCGGGCTCACGATCCTGTACCAATACCTGATCAATTATTTCGATCGATACTATCTGTACGGCCCGAATGCCGCATGGTCATTCGATGCCTTTCGCGACTATCTGCGCGAGAGTGGCTCATTCTCGCTCTATGCGTTCAGCGAGCATCGCCTGTATTTCGATCTGTTGTACCACCTTGGTCTGGTGGTCACCACATTCTGGGTCGTCGGCTGGCATACCAGGCTCATGACGTTCCTGACATGCGTCTTCTTCTGGTCGTTGCACGAACGTACGCCGATCCTCTGGGATGGGGGCGATAATCTCTTGCAGATCGTGCTCATCTATGCCTGTTTTGCGCATCTCGGCGCCCATCTATCATTCGATGCGGAACGCCTGCGGACGCGGCGCGCGCACGACAACGCTATCCGCTGGCCTGGCGCAATGCTCCATAATGCAGCACTGCTCGCCATTGCCATCCAGTTGAGCCTGCTGTACCTTGTTTCCGGCCTGGCAAAGGTCCAGGGCGAGATGTGGCAGAGTGGTACAGCACTGTACTATGTGCTGCGCACCGGCGAGTTCGGCTGGCCTGGATATGCCGAATTGATTTACCTGAATGTCCCCCTGATGGTCGCATTAACCTACCTGACTGTCGCGTTTCAGGTATCGTTTCCATTTCTGTTCTGGCTCAATCGCTACACGCGGCTCATGGCGCTGGCCGCCGGGTGCATGTTCCATCTCGGAATCGCCGCGATGATGGGCCTGATCACCTTCTCGCTCTTCATGATTGCTGTCGAGTTGATGCTGATCACCGATCGTGAATATCGCAGCGCCCTGCGACACATGACAACCTTGCGCCGCCGGCTCGGATGGCGTCTGCTGCGACGCCTGCGGCGGGTGGGGCGCAGCCCACGGCTCGCGGGGTTGCGTATGCGCCTCTTCTTTGATGGCTGGTGCCCCCTGTGCCGTAGCAGTATGCGCTGGATTCGCTGGCTGGATCTCTTTGGTTTGATCGAGCTTCGTTCGTTTCGCGATCCTGCTGTTGTCGAGCGCTTCAGCCTCGACCCGGCGCGCGCTGCGCAGCGCATACAGGCCCTTGCGCACGGACGCCTGTATGAAGGCGCCGAGGCAGGGTTCGTTATCGCAACCCGGATACCGGCAACCTGGACCCTGGCGCCGCTGATCTGGTTTGCCTGCCGGATGGGCGTCGCCCAACCGCTCTACGACTGGTTCGCTTCCCGCCGCACGATCGAACTGGAGGATTGTGCTACCGGCGCCTGCATGGCGCCGTCGCGCACCAGAACGTCTCTGCCGCGCTCCGACTCACAGGAGGGGTATCGATGAATCGCAGATCAACCATGAACCAGTTGCCCCGCGACGCACCCGGTGTGTCGCAGGCATTGCACTATGTCGCAGCCGGAAGCGCCACACTTCACTACCGTTACACCAACACCCAGCGCGAACCGGTTGAACTGTGGCTTGCTTTGCCGCCAGAATTGCCTACCCAGCGTGAGATTCGCTGGTCGTGGCAACCGGCCTTGTCGCATATCACGACCGATCATCTAGGGCTGAACCGGATCGCGTATCTCAGGCTCGATCCCGGCGAAACCCTGGCGGGTACGGTGCAGGCGCAGCTCTACCGGGTCGTGTACAACAGAGGCGGTTCGCCGTCCGCAGCAACGCTGGACCCGGCTGAACGTGCGGTCTATTTGCGCTCGTCGCCACAGGTGGTGCTCTCGGACGATGTGGCTGCTGAGGCACAGCGGATCGTTGGCGATGCGCAAACGCCCCTGGAGCAGGCCTATCGGTTGCATCGCCATCTCGCGCGCCATTATCGTTACCGGTGGCCGCCAGCGGCGCGCGGCAGCGAAGCGATGCGGCGTGAGCGGCGCGGCGACTGCGGGCAGTACTCGCTGCTCTATGCGGCCTGGTGCCGTTCGCTTGGCATCCCATGCCGCGTGCTTTACGGCAGTTTTGCCTACGGCCATCTGCAGGCCCATGCCTGGAACGAGGTTTTTATCGAAGGCATCGGCTGGCTGCCGGTTGATACAAGTCGCTACCAGAGCGGGGCGCCCGTTCCATGGCTGGCTGAACTGGAGCTGATCATGCAGGGTGTACAGAACTTTGGCAGTCTTCCCGCCGACCGCCTGGCGTTTTCGATCGAACCTGACATTGTACTGGAACCGCCTTATCGCAATCGGGAGGCGCCGACAACTGCGTTCAGAATGTCGGTCGGCGGGCGCGATCTGGCCTGGGGTTTTGAGAGCATCGATGGCGCAGCGCCGTATCTCCAGCCGCTCTATCCGCGTTTTGGCCCTTCGGCGCGGCCAGCGGGTCATGACCTGCTTGGTGTGTGGCGATTCAGCTCCGGCTGGCGCTATTACACGTTCTGGCTCCTGCTCTGGCTCGGCTTTGGGATCGGCCTGCTGGGCACGATCGTCCACTGGTTCGGGGTGCAGATCCCGGATCTTATCCGTTCCGCGGGTTGGCTAACTGGCAATCTCGCGTTCATCCGGTTGACCGGGCTACGCTTGTGGAAGTTGTTGCTCGTGCTCCTGTTTGCGGTTGAGATCGTAATCTATCTCTGGCAAGCCTTCTCATAGAAAGACGGGAGGGAAGATGATGTTTGCTTCACATCACGAACGCGCCAGTCCTGCAGGGTTACTTTTTCGGCCCTGTAGGACAGTCGGCGTACTGGTACGGTGCGGCGCCTGTATGACGCCTCTGACGCTGGCTGTCGGTCTTGCTCTGGCTACGGCCGCAAGTTTGCTGCCTGACATGATGCTAACCATTGCCGCGACAGGCGCCGGCAGCCCGCCAGTTATGCTGGTCTGGCTGGCAGCTGCGGCCACGCTCGTCCTGGCGTTTGCCATCACGTGGGCGGTGCATGGTGTGATGCTGGCAGGTGTAAGTCGCTGGGGGGCTGCTCCCATCACCCTGGCCGTAGCGCTGCGCCTTGCACCGTGGCTCTGGTTGCCGCTTGGCCTGCGCCTGGCGATCTACCGCGCCGCTGATCTCCTGGGCATTGATCGAATGCACCTGGGAGTGTCTGGCCTGATCGAACAATTCGGCCAGCCTGCACCCTTGATGCAGCAGGTACTCTGGCAGTGTGATCTCTTCTTCGCCTGGCACCTGATCCTGGTTGGCGTCGCGCTTACCTGTCTGGCGCGGCTCTCGGCCGCGCGCCTGGTTGATGCGCTCCTGGTCTATGGCCTGCTCGCTCTTATCTTCCAGGCCGTCCTGACGCTTGGGGCCGCGGCATGAAAAAAGCAGAAGGGGACGATCGTTTCCTGGAACGCTGCCCCGGAACACGATCGTCCCCTTGCCTTGCGCCCACACCGGCGTATCGATCACTCCAGACTGATCAACCCGCTGCGAAACGCGAAAACGATGGCTTGATACCGGTTTGTGACACCAAGCTTGGCATAGATATTGCGCAGGTGATTCTTTACCGTGTCATAGCTGATCGTCAACTCGTTACCGATCTGCTCGTTGTCGTAGCCCGCACCAACCAGCCTGAGCACCTCTCGTTCGCGATCGGTCAACTCGATCAACCGATCGCGCGCCTCGTTATAGCGGCGCTGCCGCTGCACGTAGACGCGCGCGACCCTGGGGCTGATGTACATGTCGCCAGCGGCTACGATGCGAACCGCCGAAAGGAGTGTCTCGCGCGGTTCATCCTTGAGAATGTAGCCCTGCGCGCCAGCATTGATCAAGCCGTGGACATATTCCGGGCTATCATATGATGAGAGAATCAGAATCTTCAGTGGCGGATGCGTTGCCGCCAGCGCGCGCACCGTGGCGATCGGGTCGAAATCCGGCATACGCGCGTCGAGCAGGACAAGATCCAGTTCAGCAGCGTGCACCAGTATCCGGGTGTGAAGATCAACACTCCCGGTAAGCTCCCCGATCACCTGGCAGTCGTCGGATGACTCGAAGATCGAGCGCAGTCCTTCGAGTACGATCGGGTGATCATCAACCAGTAAGAGACGAATCATTGCTTTCTCCCGGCTGTTGTGTGATTGCCATCCTAATATCTTGCCTTCCTCCACTTCGCCTGTGGTGTGATCGCCTTGCGTGCCACCGGGTTATTCGGATAGGCTCTAACTGCGGGTTCTGATCGCGGATCGGCTTCGTAAGCGTTTCGAGCCAGGTCAATTCGCTCGTAATGATCGCTATACCGCCATCATGTGCCGCCTGCCAGAGCGGTTCCAACAGCGTTCGATACGGCTCGATTCGCTCAATCGCGTAGATCACGGCATTTGAATCAACATACACCTGGCCGGATGGAGGGAGAATTAGCGTTCCCATGCGTCGCGTTCGCTGTGCAGATAGGCATCAACTTCTTCAGCAGTCTGAAAGGCAAGGCGTCCCGGCGCATCAGCCAGCACCGCCAGGAGCGAGCGGCGTGGCCCGGCAGGCGCATGGGGCAATAAGACAATCACTTCCACCGGGGCGCCAACGGGGAGTTGAGCATCCACGATCTCGATCTTTCCCCCAGGCTGAACCTGAGCAGTGAGCCGGAGCGCGGCTTGCATGGGTCATCCTTTCTCTTTCGCGTTGTCCGTCACTCAGCACGTATGCTGCCCGGTCGGTGATGCCGTGCTAAAATCGGGAGCAGATCCTCTCCGAACGCCTTTGGGATAGCAGTGCTCTGGTTGACATTGCCGCCGGTTGCGATGCTGGCGTGGTCGGCGTTCATCGGCGCGCCTGGTGGTGCGAGGGGCACGGCATGCCGTGCCCGTACTGCTGCAAGTATATCCGGCGTGCCGCCGGTGGTCAATGCCGTTCAGGCGGGGGTGTGCAACATATCTGCAAGCACCACAACTGGGAGGTTGGGAACGCGGTGGAAGATCGGGTCGTTCGTGATAAACAGCGCACACTGCTGCGCGAGCGCGGTTGCAGCATGCAGGGCGTCGGGCATCTTCAAGCCCAATCCACGCAGGTGAGCCGCTTGTTCCCATATTGGCAGCGTGGCTGGAATAAGAGTCACCTCCTGGGCGCTCAAAAAATCTCGAAACAGGGCTTCTAACTGCGGGTTCTGATCGCGGATCGGCTTCGTAAGCGTTTCGAGCCAGGTCAATTCGCTCGTAATGATCGCTATACCGCCATCATGTGCCGCCTGCCAGAGCGGTTCCAACAGCGTTCGATACGGCTCGATTCGCTCAATCGCGTAGATCACGGCATTTGAATCAACATACACCTGGCCGGATGGAGGGAGAATTAGCGTTCCCATGCGTCGCGTTCGCTGTGCAGATAGGCATCAACTTCTTCAGCAGTCTGAAAGGCAAGGCGTCCCGGCGCATCAGCCAGCACCGCCAGGAGCGAGCGGCGTGGCCCGGCAGGCGCATGGGGCAATAAGACAATCACTTCCACCGGGGCGCCAACGGGGAGTTGAGCATCCACGATCTCGATCTTTCCCCCAGGCTGAACCTGAGCAGTGAGCCGGAGCGCGGCTTGCATGGGTCATCCTTTCTCTTTCGCGTTGTCCGTCACTCAGCACGTATGCTGCCCGGTCGGTGATGCCGTGCTAAAATCGGGAGCAGATCCTCTCCGAACGCCTTTGGGATAGCAGTGCTCTGGTTGACATTGCCGCCGGTTGCGATGCTGGCGTGGTCGGCGTTCATCGGCGCGCCTGGTGGTGCGAGGGGCACGGCATGCCGTGCCCGTACTGCTGCAAGTATATCCGGCGTGCCGCCGGTGGTCAATGCCG
>Ga0197142_1004305_pt1 | contig 11555 bp, 12 predicted proteins | sample GBS60_MetaG_FD_148614 | JGI IMG/M metagenome (GOLD analysis project Ga0197142, IMG submission 148614) | Sediment microbial communities from Great Boiling Springs, Gerlach, Nevada, United States - GBS 60_MetaG | ecosystem: Environmental > Aquatic > Thermal springs > Hot (42-90C) > Sediment... | reverse complement strand
CTATCTGGAATATCTTCTGCGTGATCGTATGTAGCTGCAGCTTCTTAACCCTCTCCTCTGCTGCCAATACTACACCGTCCCTGCACTTTATACCTAATGCTAGAGTGCCCCTCCTAACAGTCTCTATAGCATACTCTACCTGGTATAATCTACCGTCAGGAGAGAATACAGTTATTGCTCTATCATAACCTGCTGCCGCTGGTAACACACTAAACTAGAGTTGTTAGGAACATTTAAAGTTTCTTATCATGGATTGGATATTCTTCAAATAAGTCCCTAGAATAGCCTTGATGTCTGAAAGGTGTACATGGCATGATAGGTTGAGTAGGGTAATGGTAAACCTTGGATGTGGATGTTGCACGTGCAGGCATAGACCAGATGATAGGTTGAGTATGGTAATGGTAAACCCCTATCATCAGCATTGATGCTATATACATACCTTAATGAAGATAAACCTAAGCAGATTCATTTATTCATAACAATACTGAGTGATGACGTGGGTTAGAGCCGCTGGATATGACAGAAGCAATATAAGAATAACTGTCATAAATCAATTTATGAGAGTATATGTTGGCTGCTGCTCTAGGACAGCCCCATGGGATAAGTATGCTAAGCTATTCGATACAATAGAGGTAAACAGCACATTCTATAGACTCCCTAAAGAGGAGACTGCAAGAAGGTGGGTGGATGAGACAGAAGGTAGTATCATATTCTGTATGAAAGCATTCCAAGGTATAACGCATCCAATAAGTAGTCCAACATGGAAGAGAGCGGGTAAGCAGAGACCAAAGGCCAATATAGAGAACTATGGTTATCTAAAGCCTACAATGGAGAACTTTGATTGTTGGGATAGTATATTTAAGATATGTAATGCTATGAATGCAAGGATATGTGTTATCCAACTATCTCCTTCATTCGATTGCAACGATAAGAATTTAGATAATGCATTAACATTCCTCTCTAGCATTAGGAGAGATCATTTGATCATTGGAATAGAGTTTAGGCATAGATCATGGTTTACAGATAGCAATAGTAATAAAACAGCCATGCTCTTGGATAAGGCTAATTTAATACATGTAGTTGATCCCTTTACGTTTATGCCATCAAATCATGGTGAGTTGATTTACTTTAGAATGCATGGAGATTATATAAGTAAGAATGATCGGATATCATATAATTATAATTATGAATATAGCAATGAAGAACTAGAGAGATTAAAAGATATGGTAGAATCACTTAATGCTAAGGAAGTATTTGTTATGTTTAATAATATCAGTATGCATAATGATGCCTTGCGTTTCAAGTCGGTTCTAAACCCATTACATTAATAGAATATCTACATTCTTCTTCCGACTTTGAGGGCTGAATGAAGCGTCAGTATGCTAGAGATACCGTTAGAGCCGCCTTGTCTATAATTATCCTTATTATCTACAACATTATTTATGATTTAAACATACATTTAACAACTTTATCGAGGTTCCATACAGACAGAGAGTAATTAACCTACATATCTATCCTCTTAGTATATACGCTTAATATATAATGATGGGGCCGGTGGGATTTGAACCCACGACCGCCAGCGCTCTAGCTGGGTCCCCAGGTTCACCATATGAATTCTGGTATCCTAGACCATGCTCTCCGCCAGCATGTTCATTACATGCTGTAGACGACGGCCCCTTGTGCATCGTATCATACCATATCATAAGCTGGATTTAATTATTTCATTAAGAAAGTACATGCTAGATTAGATTATATTCGATTAGAAGAGGTGTCATACTACAATGATAAGAAATGAAAAATAAAAAATAGTTGTACATCATTTAGACTAGAACCTTGGTAACTCCTCTGTTGTTGGTGCTGATGGTAACTTACTGTCGAGACTCTTCTCTGCTACTGCTGCAGCCTCTGCTAGTATTCTATCTATCTCCTCACTGCTTACATCACTCACTAGGTTGAAGTTACCACCCTGCATCGTATCTACCATCAGGTTACTTAATGAATTGGTCATCTCGTTTATCTCGCCCTCTGCCTCAGGCATGAACCTAGTTATGCCCTGTCTAACATTCTTCATTATACCTATCGCAGGCGCAAGTGCAACTGCAAGGTCGCCTATATCATGTACAGTACTAAGCCTTAGATGGACTTGCTCCAGAGCCATCTTAGCGTTATTCATAATCTTGGCAAGTCTTCTGACCTCTGCTAACTCATTCGAGAGCATCTTACCTGTATCCATATCATGCCTATTCACAGCATCTACTATCCTCCTGAATAGCATGGAGTCCCTCTCTCGCATCTTTGCTAGTAATGAGTCTATCTTCTGTGTCTGTAACTGTATCCTGTTTATAGCATACTCAACCCTAGGTCTTAGAGGACCCTGCGGCTTGAATGTCTCCTTCAGCCTCTCAGTAGTACTCCTATCATCCCTCTTAACCCATTTACTTGCGAACTCAGCCATGTTATGCATCTTAGAGTACTCTATTAACATTAGTATGTGTATAGTAGTTGACAATGTAAATTAGAAATTTATTAACGGTCATTTAATAATCGTTATGCAGAGCATAGTAGTATTCGACTCTGGACTTGGTTCATTAGCGTTCATAAGAGCGCTCATTAGTGAACTGCCATATGAGAGTATAGTATACTTTGCTGATAGGGCAAACCATCCATATGGAAGAAAGAGCAAGGAAGAACTAGGTAAGATTATACATTCAAATATTCAGTTCATATCTGAGGAGTACAAGCCTAAGTGTATAGTTGTAGCATCGATAACACCATCATTACTGGTTCTGGACAAAGCAAGGTCTTACAGTACAGTTCCTCTATTCGGCACATACCTATATCTTGATAAGGCATACCTATCATCAAGGAATAAGAGCATAGCATTATTGGTGACCAGCGTATTAGCAAAGAGTATGGAGTTGGATGATATACTGAAAGGTTATACAAGTAGATGCATACTCAAAGTGATAGATGCCACTGATCTTGTGCAGTATGTAGAGAGTGGAAGGTTCCTTAGATATGAGAGAGGTATAGTGGAAGAGATATGTGGTGAGATAAAGAAGGACCCTGCTATAGATACCATACTACTTGGGAGTACACACCTATCATTCCTTGAGGATTATATAAAGGAAGCAACCCATAGTATGGTTATCAACCCTATAGTATACAATATAGAGAGAATAAAGGGTTACCTTAGTAACCATGATATGCTTGAGAGAGGTAAGAATAAGAAGAGGAAGAGGGGTCTAACGGAGGTGGTTGTGAGTAGTAAGGATGATAGCGATGTGAAGGTATTCGTAAGTATATTAGCAGAACTAGGCATAAATATAGATAGTGTGAAGTTTAGAACTGTATACAGATAAATATGCAAATAGAATAGGTGGTCTAATTGTCTTAACTTAGATACTCTATGCTCAACCCCATACTCTATCCCTGAATGTCCACTTCTTATTGGAGAGGAAGTTCCATGCCGATGCAAGTGCTATAGCAGTAAACAATGCCATCTCATATCCTACTCCATGGATATTATGGAGTAGATATGTTAGAGCGAACTGCATACCTCCACCTATGGAACTCAATGAGAGGTAGTATCCATACTGCTTCAATGTATACATGGGTGAGAAGTCGGTATCCTCGAACGTCCATACCTTGTTGAGTAAGAAGTTAGATGTTATAGATGATATTATGCCTATGAGCGTTGCTACACTTGAATCGTTGATCATCAGTCTTGCCATACTTGCGAGTGTATAGTTCACTACCAAGCCTATAGAGCCTACAGTATAGAACCTTGCTGCTCTAGATAAGAAGAGTACAGATCTCCTTCTCTCATACCTATTCATCTTTCTGCCATACCTGTAGAGTATCCATAATGCCTTGAGGTAATCTAAGATCACACGTTTATCTAACTTGCTCTTACCCTTACTCCTATTGATGAAGGTATATGGTATCTCCTTAACCTTGATATCCCTAGCCTTCACCAGTATCTCTAGGAGTATCTTATAGCCTGGGGTGTTGAACTCTATACCCTCAAGTATGTATCTCTTGCATGCAAAGAAACCAGAGACTGCGTCCATGATCCTTAGCCCCAACAGCACTCTAGCCATAGCATTTGCTGTACTACTCATCATCTTACGCTTGATACTCCAGTTCAGCGTTGAGCCTCCCTCTATGTACCTAGATGCTACTATGAGATCGTATCCATCGTCGTTGAGTCCTTTCAGCATAACTGGTATCAGCTCTGCTGGGTGTGAGAGATCTGCATCCATCACTACTATATTCTCACCATTCGATGTCTTAAGACCGTCAAGTACAGCAGATATTAGACCAGTCTTACCATCCCTCCTCATGACCTTTATGTTCAGATGGCTGGAGTTACTATCTGCATAACTCTTAACTATATCTGCAGTACCATCTGGGCTACCATCATCTACCACTATAACCTCTGCATCATTCTTAACGTTATCCTCTATAGATCTTATCAGATCAATTATGTTGGTAGACTCGTTGTATGTAGGTATTATTATAGATAGCATCACACTATGGCTTCTACTCATACCATCATCCATCTCATTATGCCCAGATAGCATGGGTTGAGTATGGTGTACTACTTTAAGTATTTTGTTGATTCACTCTCCTTATAAAAAAGGAATTAATTTATATCATGATCTCTAGATGTTAAGATATGAGCATTACAGATAAGATATTCTGGCTCAGAATAGGCTTCGCTATACTTGCAGGACTGATATCTGGAGCCCTAGGCTATCTGAGTGGTAATCCTCAAGGATTCAGGGGGATAGGCATAGGCTTCCTGCTCTACTTCATCTCTTATATAGTAGCAAGGATAGCATTCGGTAAGAGGGTACCATTATCTGAGCATAGGAAGCTCGTGACCACTGGTATGGGGTCTTATGTATTCATGTTCCTAACTGTATGGATACTCTATAATACGTATATGCATGAACAGCAGTTGAGTAACAGTACATAATCTAACAGTAGAATATCGTTATTATATCATATTATATCATTATTAATATGATATGAGTGATATGGTATGGGATTACAGTACGCCTGGTATACCAGAGGAGATGTTCATAAGGTATGAGAGCGTACCTATAACCAAAGAAGAGGTTAGAGTGATAGCGTTAAGTAAGGCAAGGTTAAGAGAGGGCTACAGAGTGATAGACTTGGGTTGTGGGACTGGGAGTATAAGCATAGAGGCTGCCCTCCAGGTAGGTAGAGATGGCAAGGTATATGCAGTGGATAGAGATGCTACCGCTGTAATGCTTACAAGGGAGAACGTAAAGAGGTTCAACCTAAGCAATGTGGAGGTTATACACTCCGATGGAAGGGAGTTCATGAATGGTATCCCAGATGAGTCTATGGATGCTATATTCATAGGAGGTGCAGGTGGAGAGATGTATGATATGGTAAGGTTATCCTATGACAAGTTGAGGCAAGGTCGTAGGATGGTCATAGATACTATACTCATAGAGAGTATGTACAGTGCGTTAGATGCGTTGAGGGAGTTGAGTGCAAAGGATATAGATATCACAGAGGTCATAGTAGCAAAGGGCAAGAGGTTGAGTATAGGTACAATGCTCATTGCTAGGAACCCAGTACTTATAATTACAGTAGAGAAATGAGATGAGGATGGAGATGAGTAAGTGCTGCATATACATAGATCATTCATAAGTGTTGCGATGATTAATATGATGAATCGAGTTACTCCCATGAGGAACCATCGATCAAGTTAAATAAGGTCCATCCCGATACATCCTCTGTCTCGTCTAGAGTTACGTCCGACCATCAATCAAGTTAAATAAGGTCCATCTCCAAAGATGGATATGAATGGAAAGTTATACTGTGTTGGCTGTGGTCCAGGAGACCCAGAGCTTATAACAGTAAAGGCCAAGAGACTGCTTGAGAGTGCTGATGTAATATTCGTCCCTACCTCCAAGGAGGGTAAGGAGAGTATAGCGCTTAGTATAGTAAAGCCTATACTAGAAGCTAGAGGTAAGAGACCTGTTATCAGGGAGTTGGTATTCCCTATGCTCAAAGATAGAGGAGTTCTAAAGGATGTATGGAGGAGGAATGCGGATGAGATAGCACGTGAGTGTGTATCAGGCAGACTGACACTCTATCTATGCGTTGGTGATCCATCGTTGTATAGTACATTCTCTTACCTGCATAGGGAGTTGAGGGAACGTTATCCTGACATAGATGTAGATATAGTCCCAGGGGTAACATCGTTCACTTCATTCGCATCTAACGCAAAGATGAACCTAGTGGAAGGGGAGCAGATCATGGCTATAGTCCCAGCATGCTACGACCTTGTTAGGATCAAGGATGTAGCAAAGGTATGCGATACCATAGTCTTCCTTAAGGATGGTAGGTACTTCAACGATGTGGTGAGCATATTGAGGGAGAGTATGCCAGATGACTCACAGATAGCCATAGCCCAAGATGTAGGAGGAGATGAGGAGAGGATAAGTATAACTACTCTTAGAGAAGTCGATACCAGTGTAGCAGATAAGTACTTCTCATTGATGGTGGTAAAACGTGTCAGATGAGGTAACTGATTATACAAACAGCAATGAGAGTAATAGCTGTAGCAAGAGTAGTAATAATATACTAATGTTAGTACTAATACTAATGCTAGTAACCAAGGTGTGAATGGTATGGTAATAGATGAGAGTAATAGGATCAAGGTGTACTTCGTTGGTGCAGGTCCAGGAGACCCAGAGCTTATAACAGTAAAGGCCAAGAGAGTGCTTGAGAGTGCTGATGTGATAGTGTACTCTGGTTCACTCCTGAATCCAGAGATACTCAAATATGCAAAGAGTAATGCTATACTGTATGATGCATCATCTATGGATAGAGTACAGATATCAGATATACTGAGGAGGAGTGCGAATGAGGGCAAGTTAACAATAAGGCTACATGATGGTGACCCGTCCCTGTACAGTGCTATAAAGGAGCAGCTGGATACTCTGCAAGCAGAGGGTATAGACTGCGAGGTCATCCCAGGTATAAGTGCTCTATTCGCTAGCGCTGCTAGACTGAAGATCGAACTTACATTACCTAACGTCACACAGAGTGTGATAATAACTAGAGCGGAGTTCAGAACCCCTGTACCAGAGAGGGAGAGTATAAGGGAGTTGGCTAAGCACAGATGCACTATAGCATTCTATCTCAGCGTGCACCTACTCGAGGATATAGTAAAGGAGTTATATGCTGCAGGATATGAGCAGGATACACCTATAGCAGTAGTGTACAGGGCAACGTGGGATGATGAAAAGATAGTAGTTGGCACATTAAAGGATATAGTAGAGAAGGTTAGGAGTAACAGGATAAACAAGACAGCAGTGATAATAGTGGGGGAGGTCATTGATCCGAAGCACTATGAGTATTCAAAGGTATACGATCCCTCATTCACGCACTCGTACAGAAGTGGTGTTAGTGGCTAATGAAGAATAAATAAAATAAAATATAAGTTGCTTACTAGTTATATTATCTGAGTTGTGGAGAAGGATAAAGTCAGGTAGTGGTGATAGGGATATATCCTATTACATTAAAGTAGGTCTATTAGCGCTAATAGGTATAATACTATTCTCCATAATAGGTAATCAGAGCGTAACCATCTTTATGAACATGGAGGAGTTCGGCAATATCTACACCAAGACCATATACTATTCATTCATCAGTGGTATAGCGTTAGCTGCTATAGCACTGATAAGGGTAGATATAAGGAATAGAAGGTCCCTCGTATGGTGGATAGCACTATTCATAATATCATACATAAGGGGCTCCAATGAGCTCATAAGGTACCAGGACTTCAGACTGAGTAAGGTTAACTTCGTGGTATGGCAGGCTACTAAGGTAGTGCTACTAGCACCATTATTCTCCAACATGATGTTCGGTATAACATTAGCATACATGCTTGACGGTAACGATATAGGCTTATCATCTATATGGAATATATTCACACTCCCATTCATAACATCCCCAGATCCAAGTATAGCTGAGAATCTAGTGATACCTATGATACCTGCCCTAACACTCTTCATACCACCATTACTATCTATGATAGGTATAAGGCTGATACTGTATGTAGGTATGCATCATATAGCCAGTGTAGTAATGGCTTATATACAGGACTTGTATGAGAGGAGACCTAGATATCTATTCTACCTCTCCGTTATAGAGATGATAATAGGTATAGGTCTACTATGGACTGCGTTCAATATGTTCTTCATCTCAAGGATAGATTACAACACCAAGTATGCTATAGTAGGCACTATACTAGTGGGTATAGCATTCATAGCATGGTCTATCATAGATAGACGTAGATCAAGGCTGATAATACTACCATCTAGAAGTAATATCTACGTAAGGGCATTGACTATACTCTCGATAGCAGTTATAATGGGTGTTATAATGGCAGTGAACAATAGTATAGCAGATGCTAGGAAGATAGAATGGCTCGGTCCGTATACAGCACAGCAGATAACTGTGAATAGGTATCTAGCAGAGTTGGATGAGGTTAAGGAATACCCATACGATGTAAAACTATTATCTGTGGCACCAACTAGGATACCTACATACACAGCACAGAACATAGAACTCTTGAGCAAGATAAGGATCTGGGACTGGACTGCAGCTTTCGCAAAGCTCAGACCTGCCATAGGTCTCATACCATACGTTGAGTTCGCTGACTCTGATATAGTAAGGTTCAATGATAGACTCTTCTGGTCTGCTGCTATGACACCAAAGCTGCCTGATGTCATACCAATAGAGAATAGATGGTTCGCAGAGCACTTTGTGTATACGCATGTGCCCAATGGCTTCCTTATGTTAGACTCACATGCTGGGAACGAGGAGGATAGCAGTAAGTACTTCACACAGAGGAGGATATACTATGGAGAAGGGAGGTTATTCAATAGCACGTGGGCAGCATTCCTAGCAGATAGGCAAACCAGTGATGAGGTAGAGGGATACTTCTATACAGGCAGTGGAGGAATAATACTCAACCCACCACTAACATGGTTATTCGAGTCCAACTTCCTGCTCTCATACCCAGATAAGGCTATACATGTCTTGAGGTACAGGGATATACATGACAGAATGAATTTACTCTATCCGTACTTCAACTATGAATTTGGTGCTAACAGGATAGATGTCATACCTGTAACGGATGGTGAGAATACCTACTGGCTCATGCCACTGATAGTTAGGCTGAGCACAGATAATGTACCATGGAGTGTAGGTAACCCATTGTATAGACTGGTAGGCTATGCTCTGATAGATTCATACAATGGAAGTATAGATATGATAATAAGAGGAGATGACTTCTTCACAGATATATTCCTGCAACAGTACAGTGATACAGATAATATAAGCAGGGAGGTACCGCCATGGCTGGTCAATCAGTTAAGGTATCCCCCAGAGTTATTCATATGGAGGGTACAGATGTACAACTTCTACCATGTAACGGATGTTGCTACATTCATAACCGCCAGGGAGTTCTTTGAGATACCTGCAAGATTAGAGCCATACTACATATTCGCCAAGCCTCCAAATATAAACAAGATAGAGTATGTAGGTCTGCTATCGTTGGAGTTGAGGGGTGCTGCAGGCAGGAATCTAGCAGGTTACATTATAGTAAGAAACGATCATCCAAACGATGGTCAGATGATATTCTATCAGGTACCTATAGGCTCAAATATACAGCTGTTAGGTCCCACTGCAGTACAGCAAGCATTAGAGAGGGACCCAGACTTTGCTACACTAAGGACGCTATTAAGAAACCCAAGGGTAGGAGATAACATACTCTATAGGATAGGGGATCAGGATGTATACTTTATACCTATATACACTGCCGGTGCTGAGGGTGTGGTAGCACAGCTAGGTAAGATAGCAGTAGTTGGAGCAGCATTCACAGGTGACTACTACGTTGGACTAGGCGATAACCCTATACAGGCATTCAATGCTTACCTTACAAAACTCGCAGGACTGAGTATAGACCAGACAGAGCTTGACAGACAGACCAAGATAAGTAACATAATGGGTATACTGGAGGATAAGAATGTAACTATAGCCAGGCCTACTAGTATAAATGCGCCGTTGGTATTCAAGGAGAAGGAGCTCAATTACATAACCCCTGATGATCTGCAGGCAATCAGTGGGGAGATAGAAGCGTTCATACCATCTAGAAGCAGGGTTATAGTATGGGAGGAAGACGATCTTATTAACATAGGATTCATAGGGGTTGTGGATGGAGTTGCAGAGTTACATTACATAAGCATCAGATTAGGGCCATAGTATCAATAACAGATAGATAGATGGGATATAGAGATTAATTGATTGATGAAGAGAAGAGAAGAAGATGATATTAGTTGTAGATAACCTCTCCTATTATTTACCAGATCTTCTTGAAATCTTGGATAGACTTGATGTAGAGTATAGATGCAAAAGATACTATGAGTTAGATCTAGGTATGCAACATGATGTATATGGTGGTGGGATGATACTATCTGGTAGAAGGAGCAATGATAAAATCATGAACGTTATTAACATGAAGTTGGTCAGGTATGCATACACCAACGATATCCCACTGTTAGGTATATGCTATGGTCTAGAGATCATCGCATTGGCATTGAATGGAACTATAAAGAGGAGTGGGAGAGTAGTGGGCTTCAACAATGTATACGTTGTAGAAGATAACCCTCTCATAGACAAAGGAGTTATAAGAGTCTATGAGAGCCATAACTACGCTACTGCTACACTGCCTGAGGGATTCATCAGTATAGCTTGTTCTGATACATGTAGGAACGAGGCTGTAATGCATAATCAGAAGAATGTATTTGGTGTGCAGTTCCACCCAGAGGCTAGTGGTACCTATGGCATGGATATAATTAAGAGATTCGTAGATCTCTGCTATAAAAGTTAAACACGAATCAGGAAGGCTCTGTTAACTTAAGGACTGAATGAAGCATGTAAGGTATGCTAGAGACATCGTTAAGTTAACAGAGCCATCAGGAACCACCTGCTCCACAGGCACAGAATCCATATTCATCGATCCTGCTACTACAGAATATACACTCCTCACCATACTTCACATCCTCTGCCCTCTTACCATAGAGTCTATAATGATCATCTATGAGAATCATCTCTTCTTCTATATCTATATAATTACCGCCCATATAGTACTATGGGTTATCTTGTATTTAAAATAATCTAAGATAGATGTGTATGTAATGGAGTCATTAAAATGGCTCTGTTAACTTAAAAGTAAGTAACACTAACTTATACTATGCTATCAATACGTAATAGGACACTGTCATACTAAGATATATGCCGTATATCTTTACTATTCATCAAGGAGCTTAAGTAAGGTTAGCATCTAAATAAATGCTTAGAACTATTGATAGGCTCTGTTAACCACCATCTATCAGTTTTATTATGAATCTACTCAGATCTATCTTAACAAAGTACAACAGCAATCCTCTGAACCAGTTCTTAACATACTCTCTATCTATACAGTTATATTTACATGA
>Ga0197142_1004304_pt1 | contig 11559 bp, 6 predicted proteins | sample GBS60_MetaG_FD_148614 | JGI IMG/M metagenome (GOLD analysis project Ga0197142, IMG submission 148614) | Sediment microbial communities from Great Boiling Springs, Gerlach, Nevada, United States - GBS 60_MetaG | ecosystem: Environmental > Aquatic > Thermal springs > Hot (42-90C) > Sediment... | reverse complement strand
GCCACGCAGGGATCGCCGCGCGCGCCGGAGGAAAGCGAATCTTCGCCAGCAGGACTGATCGCGTCGCCGGAACGTGGCAGCGCTCCCGTGTTCGACCGCTCACCGGCTGCGTGGATGGAGCGCCTGCGCGCCGATGCCCGCCGTCGGTCGGAGGCGGCGTCACAGTCGGCGCCGCAGGCATCGGGGGAGGGTGCGACGCCTTTGACGCCGGAATCTGCGGCGCAGTCGGTTCAGCGCCGGATCGAACGTCGGGGTGGCGCCGATCACGAGCGTGTCGCCGCCGTACAGGGTGATGCCGGGCAGGATGTTCCGGTGCGACAATCAACCCATCTCGACATGCCCGCGCGCGCTCCAGAACCGGTTGCGGCGCCGGTGGACGACGATGCGCCGGAGTTCGACCGCTCAGTGGAAGCCTGGATGGAACGTCTGCGCGCCGATGAGCGCCGCCGCCAGAAAGAAGCTGCACAGTCGCCGGATCGTTCTTCTGTGGAAGCGTCTCAACCGCTGCCCGACGCGCCTCCGGTGGCGCAACCGGCGGGAGCGCCTCAGTCGGGTGGTGCGCTGTGGGTCGAGTCGGGCAGGGGACAGCAACGCTCCGGGGCGCAACCAACCGGCGCGTCTCAGCCAGGTATCGCCGCATCTCCAGCGCGCGCAACGCGCTTTGCGCCGCCGGTGGGCGCCGCCGTTCGATCCACAACGCCCGGCGGGGCGCGGCTTCCCGCCCGTCCTGCACCATCAGCGCCGCTGCTGTCTGAGTCGAACCGGCGTTTCCTGCGCGCCGCAGTCGGCGTCGACCCGGCGACGGTACGCCTGTCGCGTGGACAGGATGCCGGTCGCCTGACGTCGGCATACCGCGCCGATGCCGTCACATTTGGCGACGATGTGGCGCTGGCGCCCGGCAGGGGCGATGAAACCGCCGAAGGTCTCGGTCTGCTGGCGCACGAACTGACCCACGTGGCGCGTCGGCGCGATCCAACGGCAATTCCGCCCATCGCCCGACCTGCCGAACGGCGTCCCGGATTCCGTCCAGCGTCTCCGGGACCTGCGACGGATGAGGAGGCGCTGGCGCGCATCGTCGAAGCGCAGACCGTTCAAGCTGCGCGGATGCGCTTTGCACCGCCGGTCTTCCCCGCCAGAGCGGAGGCGCCGGTAGCGCAACCGTTCGATAAACAGGAGAGCGCACGCACTGCGCCGCCGGTCGAAGACGCGCCTGCTGCGCCGGATCGCGGGCGATGGGGAAACCTGCCTGCCCCCTGGGAGCCGCTGCCCGACTGGCTTGCGCCTTCGAGATCGGCGGAAGCGCCGCCATTACCGGTAGTGACCGTCGCGCCCGCGCCGCCAGTGTTCACAACACCGCCCCAACCAGGCGCACCCGTGGTGCATGCGGCGGAGACGACGCGCACCCTGCCCGCGCCCCGGCAGCGAGAAACGCCATCGCAGGAGCAGACGCCAGCCCCGGCGCCCGATATCGACGCCCTTGCGCGTCAGGTCTATGCCGTACTGAAACGCCGCCTGGCGGCTGAGCGCCGCCGCAGCGGATGGGAGTGAGGAGCAGCCCGTATGCCTGACACAAGCCTGGTCAAAGCAAAAATCATCAACCTCGACGATCCCTCGCAGGAGGTCGAGTGCCTGTTCAACCCGAAGGAGTACACCTTCACCAAACAGAACAGTTGGAGTCGCGGCGAAACGCCAAGCACGAATGTGCCGCAACTTGAATTTAGCGGCGGGCAACCGGCAACCCTGTCGATGCACCTGCTGTTCGACACCTACACCAGCGCGCGACCAGGGTCGAAGCCGAGGGATGTGCGGAAAGTCTATACCGACAAACTCTGGTCGTTCATGATGATCGATCAGAACCTGCAAGACCCCAAAAGCACTCGTGGACGCCCGCCCAAAGTGCGCTTCCAGTGGGGAACCTCCTGGTCGTTCAAAGCGGTCATCACCAACATCACGCAGAAATTCACGCTGTTTCTGGTGGACGGCACACCGGTGCGCGCCGAACTCGACGTAACATTCCAGCAGATCGAGGATACGGCAAACCTGCAACCGCAGAACCCGACGTCGGGCGGCGTCGGCGGTGAGCGGGTCTGGCGGGTGCGCGACGGTGACACGCTGGCATGGATTGCGTACAAGTCGTATGGCGACTCAACGCGCTGGCGCCCGATCGCCGAGGCGAACGGACTGGAGCGGGTGCGCGAGTTGACGCCGGGAACTGTGCTGGTGATCCCCAATGAGTGATCATCGCCATGTTGCCGATCTCTACCTGAAACTCGGTGGTGCCGATGCGCCACGCGAGTTGGTCGGGGATGTGCTGGAAATCACTGTTGAAAGCAGTCTGCACCTTCCCGATGTTGCGACTGTTGTGCTCAATGATCGGCGGTTGAAATGGGTGGATGATAGCCGCCTGGCGCCAGGCGGCTTGATCGAGGTCAGCGCCAGGCATGGTCGGATGACCGAGTCGATCTTCGACGGCGAGATTGTTGAGATCGAACCGCAGTTCGAGGCGGAGGGTCTCAAGGTGACCGTGCGGGCGTTCGACCGTCTGCACCGTCTGGGGCGCGGCAAACATACGCGCACATTTCTCAATGTGACCGATAGCGATGTGATCACCCAGATTGCTGGTGAAGCCGGTTTGCAGGTGCAGATCGACGCCACGACGCAGGTGCATCCATACCTGGTTCAGTGGAACCAGACGAACCTTGAGTTTCTCCGCGAGCGGGCGGCTGCGCTGGGGTATCTGATGTATGTCCGGCGGAAAACACTGCACTGCACGCGGCTTCCGTCTCCCGGCGCGCCGGTTGAACTTAAGTGGGGAACCGATCTGGTCGCCTTTCGCCCGCGCCTGAGCACCATCGATCAGGTGAATGAAGTCACCGTGCGGGGCTGGAATCCGCTCGAAAAAAAGGCAGTCGTCGGCAAGGCGGAGTCGGCGTCGGTTGCGCCCCGAATAGGTGCGCCTGAAACGGGCGGTAAACTTGCCCAAAAAGCGTTTGCCATCAAAGCAGAGGATGCGCTGGAGTCGGCTGCGCGCATCCAGCCGGAAGCCGAGCGGATTGCAAGGGCAATCCTGGCGCACCATGAGAGTCGGGGCGTCGAGGCGGAGGGAACCGCTGCTGGCAATCCAAAAATTGTGGCAGGGGCGGCAGTGAAGATTACGAATGTCGGCACGCGGTTTAGTGGCACGTATGTGGTGACCAGTGCGATGCACCGCTATGATGCCAGCGGGTATGTGACCGACTTTTCGGTTTCCGGGATGAACCCGGCTACCCTGCTCAGCCTGGTGCAACCGGAAACGCCGCGCCTGAATGTCGAGGGATTGGTGATTGGGGTTGTGACCGATACGAACGATCCGGACAAAAGGGGGCGCGTGAAGGTCAAATTTCCGACCCTCGCCGATCAGCAGAGCGACTGGGCGCGTGTGGTCAGTGTCGGCGCAGGCAACGGGCGCGGCATCGAATTCCTGCCGGAAGTGAACGATGAGGTGCTGGTGGGATTCGAGCATGGCGATGTGCGCGCGGCGTATGTCATCGGTGGTCTCTGGAATGGGAAGGATCAGCCGCCAAAAGCGCCTGCGGAGATTGTCAAGAACGGGAAAATCGAGCAACGGGTGATCAAATCGCGATCCGGTCATATCATCACGCTGGACGACAGTGATAGCGCGCCATCGATCACCATCGAGGATAAGAGCGGCAATGTCATTAAACTCGACAGCAAGAAGAACGAACTGACGATCAATGTCAAAGGCGACGGCACAATCAGCGCCGATGGCAATCTGACGATTCAGGCGAAGGGGAAGGTGAACATCAAGTCGCAGCAGGCGCTGGCGATTGAGGGTTCGACCGGTCTCGATCTGAAATCGAACGCCAACGCCTCGCTTCAGGCGAATGCGAATCTCGATCTGAAAGCCAATGCTGCGGCGGCGCTCCAGGCGAACGCGACACTGGATGTCAAATCGTCAGCAATCCTGACGATTCAGGGGACGCTGGTCAAAATCAACTGAAAGGAAGAAGCGCATGCCTCCTGCTGCGCGAGTCGGCGATATGCACACATGTCCGCTGTCCGATGGTCCCAAACCGCACGTTGGCGGTCCGATCATGCCGCCCGGCGTGCCGACAGTGCTGATCGGCGGATTGCCGGCTGCAGTGGTTGGCGGCCTGGCGACGTGCGTCGGTCCGCCCGATACGATCATCAAAGGGAGTGCGACGGTGATGATCGGCGGGATGCCGGCCGCGCGCATGGGAGATCAGACGGCGCATGGTGGTGTGATTGTGATGGGATTTCCGCAGGTCGATATTGGCGGGTGACATGCTATGAGCGATTTTCTTGGCGTCGGATGGGCGTTTCCGGTCGGGTTGGACGCGCGCGGTCGCTTTGCGCTGGCGCGTCAGGAGGTCGATATCGAGCAGGCGATCATCATGATCCTGCTGACGCCAAAGGGTCAACGATTGATGCGCCCGACGTTCGGCTGCCAGATTCACGATCTGATCTTTGCGCCGAACGACGCCGCAACTGCGGGGCTTGCCGTCTACTACATCGAAGAGGCGCTGGCGATGTGGGAGCCGCGTATCGATGTGCTCAATGTCGAGATCGACACCGATCCGAAAACGCCGGAGCGGATGCTGATCACGATTGAGTACCGTATCAAGGCGACCCATGATCGTCGTTCGCTGGTCTTTCCGTTTTATCGCATTCCGGGTGAATAGGACGAGGGTTGCATGCCGCTGCCAACACCCAACCTCGACGACCGTCACTTTCAGGACATCGTCGATGAAGCCAAACGTCTGATTCCGCGCTTCTGCCCGGAATGGACCGATCATAACGTCAGCGATCCGGGCGTGGCGCTGATCGAGTTGTTCGCCTGGATGACCGATCTGCTGCTCTACCGGGTCAATCAGGTGCCCGATAAGGTGTATATCACCCTGCTCAACCTGATCGGCATTCAACTGGAACCGCCGCAATCGGCGGTCGCACCGGTGACGTTCTATCTGTCGGCGCCGCAGGAGACGGCGATTACGATTCCTGCGGATACCGAGGTGGCAACGGTGCGCACCGAAACCAGCCCGGCGGTGATTTTCACCACCGAGACGGCTCTGACGATCCATCCGGCGGTGGTGGTTGACGATAAGGTGTATACGCGTCAGGTGGAGCGTCTGAATACACCCGCAAGCTGGCGCGCAAATGAGTTGCGTCAGTTGCTGTTGCCCAACGGACGCATCGCCATGTTTGCGCCCAACCCGCTGCCGCACGACGCTTTCTACATTCCGCTGCGCCATAACCACGGCAACCATGTCCTGGCGCTGGTGGTCGATTGTGATGTGGCGCGCGGGGCGGGGGTCGATCCGACCAATCCGCCGCTGGTGTGGGAAGTGTGGCAGGGCGGAGTGGCGCGCTGGTCGCCGTGTGAGGTGGAGTTCGATGGGACAGGCGGGTTCAACATGCCCGGTGAGATTGTGCTGCACCTGCCGCCGATGGCGCCCGACACCATTCAGGGGGTGACAGCTCACTGGTTGCGTTGCCGCCTGACCGATGCACAGGCGGATACGCCCGAAAATCGGCATAATCGCTACAAAGTCTCGCCCGAACTTCTGGATTTCCGGGTCGAGTCGCGCGGCGGAACGGTCAATGCTCGCCACGCAGTGACGGTGCGCAATGAGGTGATCGGGCGCAGCGACGGCACGCCTGGTCAGGAGTTTCAGTTGCTCAACAGACCTGTGCTGTCGCGTGATCCGCAGCGTGATATCCTGATCGTCGATCCGCCGCTGCCGGGGCGCCCGCGGGAGTGGGTCGAAGTTCCCGACTTTGCTGCATCTGGTCCTGATGATCAGCATTATACACTCGATAGTCTGAGCGGTACAGTCAGTTTTGGTCCGGCGCTCCTTCAGCCCGATGGGGCGGTGCGTAACTTTGGCAGTGTGCCGCCGCACGGGAGCGTCATAACAATGACGCGCTACCAGTATGGCGGCGGCGTAGTCGGCAATGTGCAGGCGAATACATTGACGACGCTCAAGACCTCGATCCCGTATGTGTCGCGGGTGACCAACCGCCGCGCCGCCGAGGGCGGGCGTGATCCGCAGGGTCTTGATGATGCGCGCGTCCGCGCACCGCAAATTCTGCGCACCCGCACCCGCGCGGTGACCGCCGATGATTACGAGCATCTGGCGCGCGAGGTGGTCGGTGTGGCGCGGGCGTGCTGTATCGCCCCCGGCGCGCAACCGGGCAGTCCGGCGGATCCGCGCCCCGGGCAGGTGCTGGTGTGCATTCTGCCGCAGACCGATAATCCCGTCGGGCGTATTCCGCCCGAAGCGCTCACCCTCTCCGCCGAACTGCGCGCCCGGGTGCTTGAGTATCTGGATCGGCGTCGCCCGCTCGGGATCGCGCTCGATGTCCGCCCGGTCCAGTATCTCTGGGTGAGTGTCGAGGTGCGATTGCGCGTGCCTGCCCGGAGCGATCAGGCGCTGATCCGCGCTGTGCAGCAGGATGCGGAGGAGACGCTCTACCGGTATCTCAATCCGTATGTTGGCGGACCGCAGGGGGATGGTTGGCCCTTTGGTCGTGATCTGCACGTGTCGGAGATCTACGCCCTGATGCAACGCCTGCCACAGATCGAGTTTGTTGAAGAAGTGCAGATTGGTCTGACCGAACCGGGCAGCACCGCCAAACCGCAGGTAGTATCGCCGCGCCTCGATGTGCCGCGCCACGCGCTGATCTGTTCCTGGCAGCATCGCGTGTCGGTCAGCGCGTCGTAATGCACGGTCGGCAAAGGGTCTGAAGCGGGAAACGAACGGTCGCTGATGGAGCGGCGCTCCTCCCGGTTCGAAGGTTGCTTTCTGGCAGGGTGAACACCTGCATGGCGCTCTTCAGCAAGGGGGCGCTCATGTTGGCGATGATGGTGAGAACCTGGAGCACAATGTGGAACCCGATTTTGGCAGACTGATCATTCGCTCCGCCGATGGCGAACGTGTTGTGACGCTGCGCCAGCCACAGTACACCATCGGGCGCAATCCGGCGCGCGATCTGCACCTCGACTCGCCGGTCGTGTCGAATATGCACGGTCGGATCGAGGCGGGACCGCAGGGCGCGCAACTGATCGATCTCGGCAGCACGAATGGGACCTTCATCGGTGAGCGTCGCCTGCCGCCGAATCAGCCGTACCCGCTGGTTCCCGGCGAGGAGGTGCGGATCGGACCGTTTCTTCTGATCTATGTCCCGCCTGGCGTGACGTATCCGCCTGAAGAAGTCGCGCTGCCGGTCGCGGAAGCGCCTGAACCGCCTCCCATCGTTGTGGAGCGACCGTCCGCAGCCGAAGCGCTGTTTGATGAAGCGGCGGCAGGCGAGGAAGGCGCCGGCGGCGAATCTGCGGCAGCAGTGGAGACGCCTGAAGCGCCAGGTGCGCCGCCAGCGCCGCCCGAAGCGCCGGTCTTTGTGGCGCAGGAGTTCCCCGAACGCATGCCGGTGCGCTATACCGCGCCGCCCGATGGGCTCGACAGTCGCTACCTGCGCTACCTGCCGGCGATCTTTCAGGAAAACGAGTTCCTGGGGCGCTACCTGCGCATCTTCGAGACGATCTGGGAGCCGCTGGAGTGGCGCCAGAACCATATCAACCTGTATTTCGACCCACGCACCTGTCCGCCGTCGTTTCTGCCCTGGCTGGCAGGATGGCTCGATCTGGCGATCAATCCCTACTGGCCCGAATCGCGTATTCGCCGCCTGATTGCGGAAGCGGCCGATCTCTACCGCTGGCGCGGCACTGCCTACGGTCTCAAGCGACTGATCGAGGTGGTGACCGGTCTGACGCCGACGATCACGGAACATCCGGCGCAACCGTTCGTTTTTCACGTGTCGCTCGTTATTCCACCGGGGAGTGATGTCGATGCGATCCTGATCGATGATCTGGTGCGCACCCACAAACCGGCGCACGCCGGGTATATCCTGGATATTCGCCATGGATGACATTACGGCTATGCTCAGACGCAGTTACGATGAAGCGCCTTACCCTGGACGCGCCTATGCGCATACCCATCCCGACTACATGGCGACGCTGGCGACGTTGCTCGGTCTGAACCCGCCGCCGGTTGCGCATTGCCGCGTACTGGAGATCGGGTGCGCTGCCGGTAGTAACCTGATACCAATGGCGCTGAGTCTGCCGGAGGCGACGTTCGTCGGCATCGATCTCTCGCCACGCCAGATAGCCGATGGGCGTCGGATCATCGAGACCCTTGGCATGACCAATGTAACTCTGCTGGTGCGCGATGTGCAGGAGGTCGGCGATGAATTGGGGCAGTTCGACTATATCATCGCGCATGGAGTCTACTCCTGGGTTCCGGCGCCGGTGCGCGACCGGCTCATGGCGTTGACGAAACGCTCGCTTGCGTCACATGGAATTGCATATATCAGTTACAATACTTATCCAGGATGGCATATCCTGGGAGCATTGCGGGATCTGATGATCTATGCCGCCAGGGGCGTCGAGGATCCGCGCGAACGCGCACGTATTGCCCTGGCGCTCCTCGACATGCTGGCAGAGAGCGACTCGGAGAACGCGAATGCGTTTCATGGTTTTCTTGCCGCGTATGCCGGGCAGTTCCGATCAGTGCTGAGTCGTCTGGGTTCGCTCAGCCACGCATTTCTGATCCACGACGTGCTCGAGGTGGTAAACGAACCGGTCTCCTTCGCACAATTCGCCGCTCACGCTGCGCAGCACGGGTTGCAGTACCTGTCCGAAACCGAATTTCCGATGGTCTTGCCGCTGGGATTGAAACCGGAAACGGTCGATGCCATCCGTTCTTTTTCACGAAGCGGCATTGATCTGGAGCAGTACATGGACTTTCTCCGCGGTCGACAGTTTCGTCAGACGCTCCTCTGCCATGATCATGTGACCGTGCGACGAACGTTGCGACCAGAGCGGTTGATGGGGATGTCGGTCGCTGCGCTGATGCATCCGGAGACGCAACCGCTCGATCTTGCCGGGAGCGAGTGGGTGGTGTTCCGCAATCTGCATGGTGTGGCGTTCAGCGTCTCTGCGCCGATCACCAAAGCGGCGCTGATCTGCCTGGCTGAGGCGTCGCCGCGCGCGGTTGCATTTGAGGATCTGGTGATCGCAGCGCAGCGTCGGGCAGTGGCTGCAGGAGCATCGCTGGAGGACTCGGAACCGGCGGTGCTGGCGCGTCGGTTGGGCGGCGATCTGCTGCGCGCGTTTGCCACAGCGACCTCGCTCGTGTCGTTCCATCTGCATCCGCCGACGATGGCGACGCACCCCGGCGAATGTCCAAAGGTGACGCCCCTGACGCGCCTGGAGGCGCAGCACGGTGAAGAGGTGACGAATCTGTACCACGATGTGATCTCCCTCGAGCCGTTCGACCGTCGCCTGGTGCAGTTGCTCGATGGGCGCCACGACCGCAGGGCGTTGGAGGAGATGATGGCTGCCGCAGTGACCGCCGGTGAGGTTCCGTATGCCGGGGATGATGGACGGGCAGCGTCGCTGGCAGGGCTTGCCGCCGACATTGAGCAACGGTTGAACTGGTTTGCGCAGGTTGCGCTGCTGGTTGAGTGATGGGTTAGCGCGCCTGGACGCCAGAGGCACAACCCAAATGTTCGAGACATTCTGGATCAGGGACGTTTGACTTCGCTGCAGAAACGCACCGCCGAGACGCCGAGAGCGCAGAGAACTTCAAAAACGAAAGGTATGCGCGGCGAAGCATGATGCATTGGAGCGACTCGCTCTGGCATCTTCCGCTGCGAACGCTGCGCCTCTGCGGCGATATGCCCTTCTTGCAGTGGACTCAAGTTTGCTTTATTCGCCCCCGGATGACAGGCGCTCAGGAGCGGTTCTATGACAGAGTTCATCGGTCAGACGATCGGTAATTATCGGGTTGAAGCAGTGCTCGGCGCCGGGGGCATGGGGCAGGTGTTTCGTGCGCGGCACATCCACCTGGATCGCCCGGTGGCGTTGAAGGTCATGCACGCCAATCTGTCGCACGATCCCGGCTTTCAGGCGCGCTTTCGCCAGGAAGCCCGCGCGATCGCCGCGCTTCAGCATCCGAATATCGTTGAAGTGTACGATTTCGGTGAGCAGAATGGCTTGATGTATCTGGTGATGGAACTGTTGAGCGATGGGTCGCTGCGCGGGTTGATGCAGAAGCACGCCCGCGAGGGCAAGCCATGGCCCCTTCTGCTGGCAATCGATCTGGTGCGCCAGGCAGCCGAGGGGCTGGCGTATGCCCACAGTCAGGGGATGATCCACCGTGACATCAAGCCGGACAATATGCTGCTGCGCGCGGTTTCCGGCGCGCCAGGGCGCTATGCGCTCAAAATTACCGATTTTGGGCTGGCGCGCATGGCGGAAGGATCGATGATGACGGCAACCGGTACGGCGATGGGCACGCCTGCCTACATGTCGCCGGAACAGTGTCAGGGAGCGCACGTCGATCTCCGTAGCGATATTTATGCGCTGGGAGTGGTGCTCTACGAGGTGGCGACCGGGTATCTGCCATTTACGGCAGCCACGCTGAGTGAGGCGGCGTACAAGCATGTGTTTGTGCCGCCGACGCCGCCACGTCAGGTGCGGGCCGATCTGCCGCCGGAGTTGGAGGAGATTGTGCTGCGCTGCCTGGCGAAGCGCCCGGAAGAACGGTTTGCCAGCGCTGCCGAGGTTGCCGCCAGTCTGAAAGCGCTCCTGGCGCGCCCCGATCCGACGCTGACCCACGCCACGGTGATGGCGCATCCCAATGAAGCGCCGCCGGTCTCGCCGCAGGGGGTTGCACCACCCCCGCCTCCGCCTGTGGTTGCTCCGCCGCAACCAACGGCAGTGGCGCCATCGAGTGGGACGTTGCCACCGGCGATCCCGTCGCTGCCGGGCGCCGCGCACCTGCCGCGTATCCAGGTGCGCGATAGCAGCGGCAATCTGCTGCGCGTGGTTGAGTTGACGAGCGATGGCGTCACGGTGGGACGGCAATCAACGAATACGCTGGTGCTCGAATCGGAAGGGGTCTCGCGTTCGCACCTGCGGGTGGACTGGGATGGGCAGCAGGTGACGGTGACCGATCTGGGGTCGAGCAATGGAACGTTGCTGGGTGCAACGCGCCTTCCGGCGCGGGCGCCACACCCGTGGGGATGGCGCGAGGTGGTGCGCGTCGGTCCGTTCTGGTTGCGCCTGGAGCCGCCAGCGCGCCTCGCCGAACAGGGCGGCGCGCTGTTGCAGCAACTTCTCGATGCGCAACCGACCGCCACACCGCCGCCTGCCGCCGCAACGCGCCCGATGCCGACCGGTATGGCGACTGCCAGTATCAGCACCGGGCGCATCGGTGTGGTGCTGGAAGATAAAACTCTGACTCTGAATCCGGGGCAACCGGCGCCGCTGCGCCTGACGCTGGCAAATCTGGGAACGGTCGTGGATCATTTCAGCATCGAAGTGGATGGTGCGCCAGCGGAATGGGTGCGCCAGCCTGCCGATGCGCTTCAGTTGATGCCGGGTGTGCAGATGCCGGTGGTGCTGACCGTGACCGCCCCACGGTCACCGGCGAGTCGCGCCGGTGATTACCAGGTGACGCTGCGGGTGCGTTC
>Ga0197142_1004303_pt1 | contig 11560 bp, 3 predicted proteins | sample GBS60_MetaG_FD_148614 | JGI IMG/M metagenome (GOLD analysis project Ga0197142, IMG submission 148614) | Sediment microbial communities from Great Boiling Springs, Gerlach, Nevada, United States - GBS 60_MetaG | ecosystem: Environmental > Aquatic > Thermal springs > Hot (42-90C) > Sediment... | reverse complement strand
CGTAGCGGCTGAGGAACTCCGGCCAAGCGGTATAGCGTGCTTCCTCCCGCCGGTGGAACCGGGCGCTCATCAGCTCGTCCGACTGGTACGTGATCACGCCGAGCATCCGGGCAATCGCGAGCCCGGTTGCCGGCCCCGCACCGTCTTCATACTCACCGTGGTTCCAGGAAGGATCGAGCATGATGACGCGTCGCTGCACTTCGTTGTAGGCGATCCCCTGGTCACTGAATTGACCCCCCACGGCAATCGGGATCACTCGCTCAACCCGCTGGGGAAACATGGCCGCCCACTCCAGCGCTTGCATCCCGCCCAACGATCCGCCGAGCACCGCGTGGAGCCGCTCGATGCCGAGGAAGTCGAGGAGCCTGGCTTGTGCGGCCACGATGTCACGGACGGTGATGTAGGGGAAGCGCAGATTGTAGCGGCGGCCGGTCAACGGGTCGATCGAGCGTGGACCAGTCGAACCGTAACAGCTGCCAAGAATGTTGGGACAGATCACGAAGTAACGGTCGGTATCGATCGGGTGTCCAGGACCGACCATTGGATCCCACCAGCCGGGGGCATCCCCGGGATGGTGAGATGCAACGTGGCTACTTCCGGTCAACGCGTGGGTGACCAAGACGATGTTGTCGCGCTGAGGGTTTAAGGTGCCCCAGGTCTCGAACGCGATCTCGACCACAGGGAGCACCGCACCGTGTTCGGTGACAAACGGATCGTCGGGGGTCGCCACTGTGGCGATCTGGACCGGAGAAGCGACGGTCGTCGCGGTCATCAGTTTTCCCTCCAACCCTGTGGTGGCTTGGATGGCCGCGCCGCGTGCGAATGCAGCGTCTCGAACGAACATGCGCTTTCCGAGCGGAGCACTCTCACCGCTCCAGCAGGTCGCTCAGTTGGCCGGTGTGGAGGGATGAAAAAACCTCCACGCACGGTGGAGGGTTCTTCAAGGGACCGCGCTCATCGTGCGGAGCTCAACTCCGCCGGCATTGGCACCTGGCGCGTACGCGCTGGTTGCCGGGTTTCCTCGGGCCGTTCCCTCCACCACTCTGGATGAGCGCCGGCTGCTATCGAGTTGTTGGCGTGTAGGATATCACAGCCAAATACGGGCGTCAAGAGGCAATGCTGGGTTCCGCTCCGTTGTTACACACTGCCGGCTATGCGGTCTCGTCCTGACGGTGCGTCCTGCGCTGGAGGCGATTTGTCCGTACACTATGGCTAGAGGGTGCTGTGCCCAGCCAGCACAAGCCGAGGGCATCACCGTATGAGCACGCCGATTCGTCGCCAGTACCTCGCGATCAAACGTCAGTATCCTGACGTGATCGTCTTCTTCCGCTTGGGTGATTTCTACGAGACCTTCGATGATGATGCCCGGGTGACGGCCTCCGTGCTCGACATCACGCTAACCTCCAGGGAGATGGGCCGGGGTCAGCGTGTGCCGATGGCCGGAATTCCCTGTCACGCTGCTGAGAGTTACATCGGCCGCCTGGTCGCAGCCGGCTACAAGGTGGCCGTCTGCGACCAGGTTGGCGAGCCGGACGGACGGCACCTAGTCGAACGTCGAGTCACCCGCGTCGTGACGCCCGGAACCGTTACCGATCCAGCTATGCTTGAGGCTGGGCGCAATACCTTTATCGCCGCTGCGCTGATCGAGGGTGAGCGGGCTGGCCTGGCGGTCGCCGATCTCTCCACTGGCGAGTTCACGGTGACTGAAGTTGTGGCCGGGGGACCGGACGAGGCTGTGGCTGCGTTGCAACGCGAGCTGTTGCGGCTTGCCCCGGCGGAGATCCTGCGACCGGCGGTCTTCCAAGCAGACCCTCTCGACCCGCTAGGCCGGGCCATACCTGATGGGGCGTACGTCACGCCGACCGATCCGACCGTTTGGCGGCTGCAGGCGGCTGAGCGGGCGCTCAAAGAGCACTTTGAGGTCGAGACACTTGAGGCGTTTGGCTGCGCTGGCAAGCCACTGGCGATCCGCGCAGCCGGCGCCCTCCTGCAGTATCTGCGCGAGACCCAGATGGGGAGTCTGGCGCAGATCGTCGAGCTGAGCACGTACAGCCTCGATGGCTTTATGACGCTTGACGCCCAGACTCGTCGCAACCTGGAGCTGATGGAGAGCAGCCGTGGTGAACGTCGTCATGCGCTGATCACTGTACTCGACCAGACACGGACCGCGATGGGCGCGCGGCTGCTGCGGCGGTGGCTCGGGCAACCGTTGCGAGATCTCAGTGAGATCCGCGAGCGGCAACGCCGGATCGGTGCACTGGTCCGCGAGGCACTCGTACGCTCAACCTTCCGGGAACTGCTCGCCCAGGTGCACGACCTGGAACGATCGATCAACCGCGTGGTCACCGGCCATGCCGGGCCACGCGAGCTGGCAGGACTCGGCCGCTCGCTGGCTACTCTGCCAGCGATCAGCGAGGCGTTACGCGCTGTACCGGAACTCGCAGAGCTAGCAGCCTTTCCAGACTGTGGCGACCTGGTGCGGTTAATCAGCGCGGCTTTGGTCGATGACCCACCGACTGCCCTGGGCCAGGCGGCGGTCATCCGCCCTCACTTCAACGCGGAGTTGGACAGCCTCCGGACGGCGTCTCACCAGGCGCGCGAGTGGATTGCCGGGCTTGAGCAGGCCGAGCGCGAACGGACTGGCATCAAGTCCCTGAAGGTCGGCTACAACAAGGTCTTCGGGTACTACATCGAGGTCAGTAACGCTCATCGGGCGCTGGTGCCAGCCGAGTATCAGCGCAAGCAGACGCTGGTGGGGGCAGAACGCTACGTCACCCCTGAGCTGAAAGAGCACGAAGCCCGGGTGCTGCAAGCCGAAGAGCGCTTGACCGAACTGGAGGCCGAGGTCTACCGGCGGGTGCTCGCCGAGGTGGCGTCGGCTGCCGACCGGGTGCGGCGGGTCGCTCGTGCGCTTGCTGAGCTCGACACACTTGCAAGCCTTGCCGAGGTCGCGTCGCGCCGCCGCTACGTCTGCCCGGAGGTGGACGAAAGTACCGTCATCGAAATTGCGGGCGGACGGCATCCGGTCGTTGAGGCGACACGTGATCCGGGCAGCTTCGTACCGAACGACACGCGACTCGACACCGAGGAGCAGCAGATCATCATCCTGACCGGCCCGAATATGGCCGGCAAGTCGACGTACCTGCGACAGGTCGCGCTGATCGTGCTGCTAGCCCAGATCGGCTCCTTTGTTCCGGCTGATCGGGCTCGGATCGGTCTGGTGGATCGCATTTTCACCCGCATAGGAGCGCAAGACGACATCGCAAGCGGGCAGAGCACGTTCATGGTGGAGATGATTGAGACGGCGACGATTTTGCACCAAGCGACCCGCCGCTCTCTCGTGGTGCTAGACGAAATCGGCAGGGGTACGAGCACCTATGATGGCCTGGCGATTGCACGGGCTGTCGTTGAGCACTTGCACAACAGCAGCCGGTTGGGTTGCCGTACCCTCTTTGCGACCCACTACCACGAGCTAACCGCTCTGGAGCGCGTCCTGCCTCGGGTGAAGACCTTCCGCGTCGACGTGCTAGAGGACGGTGAGCGGGTCGTCTTCTTGCATCGAGTCGTGCCCGGCGGTGCCGACAAGAGTTATGGCATCTACGTGGCGCAGCTCGCCGGCTTGCCACGAGCCGTTGTGCGGCGAGCTCAGGAGATCCTCACCGAGCTCGAATCCGGCCATCGCGGCGAGCAACGGCGGCGGCGCGAGGCGATGGAACGCCAGTCGCCGGTGGCCGTCCAGCTGACGCTGTTCTCCCCGCCCCATCCGGTCTTGGAGGAACTGAAGCGGCTCGACGTCGAAGCCCTCACACCGATCGATGCACTCACGACCCTCTACGAGTTGCAGCGGCGCCTGCGGGAGAAAGGGTCATGATCACACCGTCGCTGCTTCCCGCGCGGGATCGGGCACGTGCGAGCGCAAGGCAACAAGTGGCACCAGCAGGAGCGCTGCCAACAGTGCGGACGCGAAAAAGATGGAGCGCGGGCCGGCCACCTCGTACAAGGGCGTGAACCAGAGCGGCGCGACACCTCTGACGAAGAATTTGGCTGCGCCGGTGTAGGAGGAGACGGTTCCACGGATCTGCGGGACGGCACGAATCGCCAACGTGTTCAGTGCCGCCCAGGTTCCGATGCCGAACCCACCCAACAGGAAGTTGCCCAGGGCAAAGACCAGCGGCGAGGGGGAGAGGCCCATTAGGATCAGGGACAGCGCCATGCCAGTCGTGCCAACCGCGGTGCCTCGGTAGACGCCAATCCGCTCGAGGAGGTAGCCGCCTGCTGGGCCGAGGAACAAGCCTGCCAGCCCGTTAACCGCCAGGATCACGCCGGTCGAACCAGGCGACGTGCCCCAGAGGTCGCGTAGGACCTCGCCGAAGAGATACTGCGCTCCCATCATCGCGCCGCTCGCTAGGAACGAGAGACTGGCCAACAGCAGAACTGAGCGGCTGACAGCACGAATGACACCAGCGAACTCGAAGCGCTGGTCGATAGCCAGTCGTCTGGCTGGCTCCGGCTGCCCGTACCGACGAAACCAGGCGACGAACCAGAGCGCGAGTCCCCAGGTGACGGACGCTGCGAGAGCGTAGTACAGGCGCCAGCTGATGGGGGCAGTTGCTCCAGCGACGAGCACGCCGAGCATCGAACCGGCTATGTTGGTGCTGGAGAAGATCCCCATGGCGCGCCCATAGCGCTGCGGCGGCAGCACGTCGCCGAGCGTAGCCATCAGGATCGGGGTCATGAAGGCGTTCGTGATCCCCTGCAACAGTTGACCAAGCAGGAAGACCGAAAAGTTGGGAGCCAGCGCGCACAGCAGAGTCGCTGCTCCGTAGCTCGTGAATCCGAGCACGATGGACCCGCGTCGTGAGGTCAGATCCGAAATGCTGCCGGATACGAGCTGCAGCGCGGCGTAGGCGAGCATGTACGCTGGTACCACGAGCGAGAGCGTGAAGCGGTCGACATCGAATGCCTCGGTGAGCAAGGAAAAGAAAATCGGAATCCCGGCATTGCCGAACGGGCCCGCTGCCGCTCCCAGGTGGAACGGCACAAGCTGCCACTGCGTGAGGAGGTTTTGCTGTGTGGTCACAGGTTGCCTCCCGATTGCTGGCGCGCAGTATAGCAGCGCCTCGACGGCGCTGGCCGACGAGACACTCTCGATCGCGGCGCGCACAAGCGGAGTGGGCTGCGGCACCGTCGTGGGATGGTGAGTCCAGCGCGTGTCCCGGACCCGGACCAGCGAGTAGAGCGAGTCTGCGGGCGATCTCGTTACGCCAGTCTGTTGGTTGGGGCTGCGACCGACCGCCTGAGAGTGCCTGCCCAATCCCGCAGCCGGTCTACCCTGGCACCTCGCCAGAAGGGCCAGGGGCCCGGTTCGGGAACGAAAGCGACCCTGTCCGACCGGGGTCGTCAGCCGGCAGTGCTACTGAACCGGTGTACTGGCGGGTCGGCGCGCTCGGCGCACCGGTTGCTCCATTGCCGCCTCGATCGCCGGATGCGGGACAACCTTCCAGAAACATGGCAGGTAGTCCGCCCAGCGGTCCAGAATCCGTTGTCCGCGCAGGCTTCCCGTCCAGGTGACGTGTCGCTCGATCAGGGAGCGGAGCAACTCGGCATCGGTAGCCTCGGTCACACGTTCCACCCTGACGTACTCAGCGTTGCATCGGGACGGGAAATGGCCGTCCAGGTCGAGGACGTAGGCCACGCCACTCGTCATACCAGAACCGAAGTTACGTCCGGTCTCGCCCAGGATCACCACGGTGCCGGCCGTCATGTATTCGCATCCGTGGTCGCCGACTCCCTCGACGACGGCGACCGCACCCGAGTTGCGGACGGCGAAGCGCTCGCCGGCCAGACCGGCGACGTACAGTTCACCGCCGGTCGCTCCGTAGAGCACCGTGTTGCCGATGAGCACCTGGGGTCGCGCGTCGTCGACCTGCTGGGCAGGTGCCCGGATGATGATCTCGCCTCCGGCCATCCCCTTGCCGACGTAGTCGTTGGCCTCGCCGTCCAGGATTAGTCGCAGGCCGTGCGTGCACCAGGCCCCGAAGCTCTGGCCTGCCTGTCCACTCAGCTGTACCTCGATCAGCCCAGCCGGCACGTGCTGGCGGCCGTATCGTATGCTGAGTTCGCCGGCTAGCCGAGCACCGACCGAACGGTCATAGTTGCGCACCCCGCACAGGATCTTCACTGGCCGACCATCGCAGAGGGCTGCCTGAGCCTGTGCTACCAGCTGCTCATCGAGCGACCGACCGAGAGGGTTACCGATGCGGTTTCGCTCCTGATGGGACCGGCGCGGCGCTGCGGGCCAACCCGGTACGGCTAGCAGAGAGGAGAGGTCGAGCGTTACTCCGGGGCCAGCGTGTTGCTCGATTTGCTGCAGGAGTTCCACTCGGCCGACGATGTCATCAAGGCGACGCGCGCCGAGCTGGGCCAGGTGGTACCGCACGTCCTCAGCCAGCAAGGTGAAGAAGTGGATCACCTGTTGTGGGGTACCCTGAAAGCGGGCGCGTAAGTCTTCACGCTGCGTGGCAATCCCGGTAGGGCAACTGTTGAGGTGGCACTGGCGGGCCATGTCACAGCCCAGCGCGACTAACGCTGCGGTGCCAAAGCCGAACTCTTCGGCGCCGAGCAACGCAGCGATGATGACGTCACGAGCCGTCTGCAGCCCGCCGTCTGTGCGGAGTCGCACTCGACTTCGCAGGTCGTTGAGCACGAGGGTTTGCTGAGTCTCGGCCAAACCGAGCTCCCACGGCACGCCCGCGTGCTTGATGGACGAGAGGGGCGAAGCTCCGGTGCCACCGGAGTGGCCGCTGATCAGAATGTAGTCGGCCTGCGCCTTGGCGACGCCGGCCGCGATGGTACCGACGCCGGCCTCGGCTACCAACTTGACACCGATTCGAGCCCGTGGATTGACTTGCTTGAGGTCGTAAATCAGCTGTGCCAAGTCTTCGATGCTGTAGATGTCGTGGTGCGGTGGCGGGGAGATCAGGGAGACGCCTGGCACGGCATGACGCAGGCGGGCGATCAAGGCGGTCACCTTGTGTGCGGGGAGCTGCCCGCCCTCGCCTGGCTTCGAGCCCTGGGCGATCTTAATTTCGAGCTCGTCGGCCCGGGTAAGATACTCGGTGGTGACCCCGAAGCGGGCCGATGCGACCTGTTTGATGCGACTGTGCGGGACGTCTGGCCCGGGCTCGTAGTACCAGTCGGGATCCTCGCCCCCCTCACCGCTATTGCTCCGGGCTGCAATCCGGTTCATGGCGATCGCCAAGGTCCGGAACGCTTCAGGACTAAGGGCCCCAAGCGACATTGCCGTCACCACGAAGCGTCGCCGAATCTCCTCGACCGACTCGACCTCTTCCAACGCGATCGGTCTACCCGGCTTGAAGGTAAGCAGGTCGCGCAAGGCGATCCGCTCCCGCTCGCGCGTCAGCTGGACGTAGGCGCGATAGCGCTCTTGATCGCCGCTGGTGGCAGCCTGCTGGAGGGCGCGGACGGTCATCGGGCTGAAGGCGTGGCTCTCGCCGTCCTTGCGGAAACGGACGAAGCCGTAGTCAGGCAACTTGGTGACATCTCCGGAATAGGCGTGCCGATGTCGCTCGAGCACCCGCTCCGCGATGCCGGACAGATCGAGACCACCCAGTCGCGCTGGCGTACCAGTGAAGAAGCGCTCCACGACTTCAGGAGCGATTCCGATGATCTCGAACAGCTGGGCACCCTGGTAGCTCGCGAGTGTGGAGATACCCATCTTGGACATCACCTTCAGCAGGCCAGCCTCAAGAGAGATCTTGTACCGAGAGGCAAGGTGATCGGCGGTCAGTTCCTCGCCCCGGCGTGTCCCGGCGAGCTCGCGAGCCGCCCGGAGCGCGAGAAAGGGGTGCAGGGCACTGGCACCATAGCCGAGAAGCACCGCTGCCTGGTGCACATCCCACAGGTCGCCGGTATCGCAGACGATCGAAGCTCGCATCCTCTTGCCCTTGCGGATCAGGTGGTGATGGACACCACCGACCGCAAGTGGCATCGGGATCGGCGCGTGCTCCGCATCGACCCCACGGTCGCTTAGGATCAATAGTGTCGCGCCGGCGTCGACCGCCTCCTCAGCTCGGTCAAGCAGGTCGTCGAGTGCAGCGGCGAGCCCTGGTGGTCCGCTGACGACCCGAAAACGAGCCTCGAGCATGCTTGGGCGCAGTTCAGGAGTATTGAGAGCCTGGAGTGCCGCGAAGTCAGACTCAAGGAGAACCGGGCTGGTCAGGTGCAACAGCCGAACGTGCTCGGGAGTCTCGGCAATCAGGTTCTTGCGGGGCCCGAGGTAGATCTCGAGCGACATCACGAGCTTCTCGCGTAGTGGATCGATAGGCGGGTTGGTAACCTGAGCAAATCGCTGGCGAAAGAGGTGGGCCAACGGTCGCGGGAAGCGGGAGAGCACAGCGAGCGGCGCGTCGTCACCCATCGACCAGAGGGGCTCGCTGCCGTCAACCGCCATCGGATGGACGATCAGACGCTGATCCTCAGCGCTGAAACCAAAGGCGATCTCGCGAGCGACGCTCTCTCGACCAGAAGGCTGCTGGTCACCGGTCTGCCATTGAGTTCCTGACAGCTGGGAGACGTTGGAGGAGACCCATGTGCGATACGGCCGTCTTCCTGCGAGTTGTGCCTTGATCTCATGGTCTCGCCACAGCCGACCGCGCTCGACGTCGGCCGCGATCATCTGACCAGGCCCGAGGCGTCCGCGTTCGACCACGCGGTAATTGCTCAGATCGATCACCCCTGTCTCACTGGCCAGGATGACCAGCCCGTCCTCAGTAACTGAGTAACGGGCGGGTCGCAGCCCGTTGCGGTCAAGCACCGCACCGACGATCCGGCCGTCAGTGAAGGCCACCGCAGCTGGGCCGTCCCAAGGCTCCATCAGTGCGGCATGGTAGGCGTAGAAGCCGCGCACGTCCTCGTCCAACTCCGGCATCTGCTCCCAGGCCTGCGGGATTAACATCGCCACTGCGTGGAGGATGTCACGCCCGGAGAGCTCGATCAGCTCGAGCACGTTGTCGAGGCTCATTGAATCACTCCCCTCCGGGTCGACCACAGGGAGCAGGTCGCTGATCGAGTCGCCCCAGACGTCGGCGGCGAGATTCGGCTCGCGGGCGCGCATCCAGTTGCGGTTGCCCTGAAGCGTATTGATCTCGCCATTGTGTGCCAGCCGGCGAAAAGGCTGGGCGAGGTGCCAGGTTGGGAAGGTGTTGGTGCTGTAGCGCTGATGGAACAGCGCGAGTGCGCTCTCCAGTTCGGGATCGCACAGGTCCGAATAGAACGTGGCCAGGTCACGACCGACCAAGAGGCCCTTGTAGACGATCGTCTGACTCGACAGTGAGGGAACGAAGAAGCCGGGTGTGTCGTGCTGCCGAGCGGTCCGTTCTGCGTGCCGGCGAGCAAGGTAGAGGCGCCGCTCGAACTCGAGCGGATCGAGCCCAGGCGGCCGTGCGATGATGACCTGCCAGATGGCGGGCATCGTGACACGCGCTTTGCGCCCTAGCACCTGCGGTTGCACCGGAACCGGTCGCCAGGCCAGCGCGGGTACACCGTGGGCTCCCAAGGCCTGGTCAACCGTCATCCGGCAGGCCAAGGTAACCTGGGGCTGATCAGCGGGGAGGAAGAGCATACCCGCCGCAAGGTCCTCAGGGTCGCCGTTGAGGCCGGTGAGCCGGCGAAGCTCGCGGGCGAGGAGCCGTCGGGGGAGTTGCAGACTAATTCCAGCACCGTCACCCGTTTTCTCATCAGCATCGACCGCGCCTCGATGGGCCAAGTTGGCGAGCGCCTCCAGAGCGTACTGGACGATCTGGTGGCTGGGTCGACCGGTGAGATCGGCGATGAACCCTGTTCCGCACGCATCGTGCTCGTACTCTGGACGATAGAGCGGCGCCGTTGCCACGTGCTGATCCCCCTCTCGTCGCTGCATCGCGATCGCCTCCCTTCCCTCGTCTTTGAGGTCGCAGCACCGCGTCGTCGCGGTCTGCCCGGTGCATTCCAGGTTTCTTACTGCGTGGGTGGAGGTTCTTCTGCTCGGGGTCGACCCTCCTTCCAGGTCACACGGCATGTCGCTTTGGCCACCTCGGTGTCGTCGATGCGCACTTCTCAGGGGGATCCAGTGCTCCAGCTGGATGCAGGCAGCCTCGGGATTCAGATCCGCTGGCGTTTCGCCCTTGGTGCGCGGTTGACTCCACTGCTGCCTGCAGACGGCATCAGCTGGTGACCGATCCTCCTAAGGGGAGGAGGTGCGCCACTTGGCCGCGAGAACCGGGGTCGAGAGCACGCCGACATGACCAGATCGATGGTCGGTCTGGTCGGTCAGCTCGGTACCGCTAGTGCGGAGAGATGGTGAGATCGAATCGGGTAGGGGCGCAGCGCTGCGTCCATGTCACCCCCGTGCTCGCGCTCCATTGCGCGAGCGTTTCGAGCCAGCGGTGGCCAATGCAGTAGCATAGCCATGCAGTCAACTCGGCGCAAGCGGATGTGGGTCGGTAGCGATACGGTTTCGTTATTGCGTCATCACGGTGGGTTCTCGTTGATGAGGATCCAGGTATCTACCGACAAATTCCGACACCCGCGAGGATATCCTCGCCCGTTTCGGCATGGGACCTCAGGCTGTCATCGACAGCGGCCAGTGGCGGCATCACCGGTACACCGGAGCTGGAATCTCCGTGATCAGTGTCGGCTGCGGGGCGATGAACGCTGGCGGTATCGGCGGCAAAAAGCGGCTCCGACGGGCCTCTCTCAGTTCGGCTCCTCCGCCGGCCTCGGAGTTCACCTCCCCTCTGGCTCTCGCCAGGCGGAGTAGACCTGTACCGGTGCCGCTGCCCTGACGGACCAGCGGTCAACTCTTCCGGTCACCCGGTCGAGTCGGATCTCGTCGCCGATCCGAGTTGAACCCCTCGGAACCGCACTCCTAGTACACCACAGATGTGTCTCCTTGTCAAGCCCTACCTCACCTTGCGATGTCTTCGTATCAGCGTGAGGACTGTCGGGCCTGCTGCGCCGAGCGTCCTGCGAACGACGGTCGATCCGTCGCCGTCGCCGGACCGTGGTCGAGTGCTGCGCTGGCAGTCTCTGGGCTTGCAAATGACTTCGGTGCGTCAGGCGAGCACGGCCCCAGCTAGGACGCGTTCGTACCATCACCACTCGACGCACGACCGCGATTGCCCGGTCGGCGCGGTGCGGCGCGCACCGCAAGAGTGCCCTAGCGGGGACGGATCGGTGCACTCCACTCGTGTCGATCGCTGACGTGTGCAGGTACCGTCGGTCGTTCTGCGTCCAGAGCTCACGCTCCGGTGCGTGCTACTATTGGGCAGTACCAACGGTAGGACGTGGGGAGGATCGAGCCGGGTATGCCCAGCAAACCGACGGAACAGTCGAAGCGGATGACCTCACGCCGGGTACAGCGTCGCCAGGCCGAGCGACAAGCGGCTCGCAGACGACGCGTGATGATGCTCGGTGGGGCGGTGGTGGGAGCGCTCGTCATCGTGGCGGTCCTGATCCTGCTCAACCGGCCCGAGGTCAGCGACGATTCAACCCCTGTACA
>Ga0197142_1004302_pt1 | contig 11561 bp, 10 predicted proteins | sample GBS60_MetaG_FD_148614 | JGI IMG/M metagenome (GOLD analysis project Ga0197142, IMG submission 148614) | Sediment microbial communities from Great Boiling Springs, Gerlach, Nevada, United States - GBS 60_MetaG | ecosystem: Environmental > Aquatic > Thermal springs > Hot (42-90C) > Sediment... | reverse complement strand
GAGCTTGGGAGGCGTGCTGTGGGGCGACCTGTAGCGCGCAATCTCCCCCAGCTGATACATCGGCACATACAAAACCGCATCGTCCGCAAAGATGAGCTTTACCGCCTCCTGATCAGGCCGCTGAGGCAACGGACACAAACCCCCAAACTTCGCAATCCCATACTGCTTATGAACGACATAATCCCCAATAGAAAGCTCCTGAAGGTCCCTAAGTAAAAGCGCTTCACTACGCTTGAAGCGCCGGTGTACCGGCGGCTGATAAAACCGCTTGAAAATCTGATGCTCCGTATAGTAAGCCCGATAACTCTGTGGATCTAAAAACCCTTCGCTTAGCTGACCTATCACCCACTCAATGGAGTAGCCCACCCCAAGTTCTTTGAAAAGCCGTTCTAATCGGGGAATGTGGCGCTCGTTTTCTACGAAGAGGTAGAGCTTTTCTATGGTAAGTTCGCTCAGGTGCCGCTGAATGAGCGCTAAGTCCTGTGGGAAGGCGGGTTGGGGTTGAGTGGGGTATTCCAGGATGAATGCAGGTTTCCCCCAGGGCTCTGCACCGACTTGGATAGCTTGCGGAAGCAGGCTTTCCACGGCTTGAAGGAGCGGTTTGTCTTCTAACCGCCTTAGGGTCGTGTGGATGCTGAGGCTATCTACAAGGCCGATGAGCGTATCCGGTGGTAGATAGTCTAAAAGCGTAGCGGTTTCGCTGTCGGATAAAGAGAGCGGGGAGGGCAGAATATGATAGAAGGGGACTTCTTCTTCGGAGATCTGGGTTTCGGGGTTGAAGCGCTGGAGCTTTATGATGGTGTCGCCCTCGAAGCGGAGGCGAACCGGATAAGTATGCGCAAAGCTGAAGAGGTCTACGACGCCGCCCCGCCGCGCATAAGAGCCCGGTTCTGTGACGAGGTCTGCCTCTGTAAAGCCAAGCGTGTGTAAAAGCTCTATCAGGAATGCTCTATCGATGGTGGACTCTTTGGTGAGGGTGAGGCGGTTTTGATGCCAGATGTGGGGTGGGGGCAGGCGATCTTGGAGGGCTTCGGGATAGGTGATGAGCCAGAAGGGGCGGTGAGAAAGGAAGTCCTGAAGGGCGGTGGTGCGTTCGGCTAAAAGCATTTCGGTTTGGCGGCGGGCGGGATGCCGAGCATGCGGCCATAACGCTATGGGGGCCGTATTTTTCAAAAGCACGGAGAGGTCGGCGTACAGGCGGTTAGCGGCTTCTGGATTGGGGGTGAGTAGAAGGCCCGGGGTGGAGGTATTTTGGATGACCGCCGCCCAAAAGGCATGCGGCGCACTTCCTCGTAGCCCCCGCAGATGTAAGGGCTGGGGGAGGGCACGAACCTTCTCCCAAAGCGCCTGAAAAGGTTCCAGCATCGCCGGGCAAAGAAACAAATTTCACAGGGGGCGGCGTGGGCTCCTGCGCGTCGTTTTATCGCCTACCTTTGTAGGGTGTCGGTTGAAGAAGTGCGCTCAGGCGCCGAACGCCTGCGAAAAGTCTATCAAGACCTAAAAAAGGCCCTGGCTCCGGTCATCGTGGGGCAAGAGGAGCCGCTTCACTTTTTGACGCTTAGTTTGTTTGCGGGGGGGCATGCTTTGCTTATTGGCCCGCCCGGCGTAGCTAAGACGCTTATGGTCAGCTCCTTAGCCAGTGCAATGGGGCTTTCCTTCCATCGGATTCAGTTTACGCCGGACCTCATGCCAGCAGACATCTTAGGTACTGAGCTCCTCCAAATAGACCCCGAAACCGGCCAGCGGTTCTTCCGCTTCAACCCCGGGCCCATTTTCGCCCATATTATCTTAGCGGACGAAATCAACCGCGCTTCGCCTAAGACGCAATCCGCCCTTCTGGAAGCCATGCAAGAGCGCGCCGTCTCTATCGCCGGGCAAACCCACCCCCTACCAAAACCCTTTTTCGTCCTCGCCACCCAAAACCCCATAGAACAAGAGGGCACCTATCCCCTTCCCGAAGCCCAGCTCGACCGCTTCATGTTTGCTATTTTCGTGACCTATCCCAAATACGACGACGAAATCGAGATCGTTCGGCGTACGACGGCGCCCTGGGAGCCTAAAGTGGAACCCCTTCTTTCGGCTGAAGAAATCCTTGCCTATCAGCGCTTTGTGAGGCAGATGCCCGTAGCGGATAATGTGGTCCGTTATGCGGTGGAGCTGGTTCGTCGTACCCGTCCCCAAGAAAACCCCGAGGATAGTTTCATTCGGGATCATGTAAGCTGGGGAATCGGTCCGCGGGGGGCGCAGTTCTTAATCTTGGCGGCGAAAGCCCATGCCCTCCTTTCGGGTAAGTATGCGCCCGATGTGGCCGATGTACAGGCCATAGCCATCCCTACCCTCAGACATCGGATGGTGCTCTCTTATCAGGCCGAAGCCGAAGGCATCGCTCCAGACGAGATCATTCGCTACCTTATGGAAAAGCGACTGGCGGTGGTATGAATTACTACCTTGCCATAGATGAAGGGACCAGTTCGGCTCGGGCTATTGTATTTTCGGAAAAGGGAGAGATTCTGGGAATAGGACGGCGGGCGTTTAGCTTGTATTACCCGCAGCCGGGCTGGGTCGAGCAAGAACCCGAAGAGATCTGGCAAGCCGAATACGAAGCTGTTCACGAAGCGCTCAAAGCGGCCGCGCTCACGCCTGATCGCATAGCCGCAGTGGGCATCACCAATCAACGGGAAACGATCGTTGCTTGGGATAAGAAAACAGGACGGCCCCTCTATCGGGCTATCGTATGGCAGGATCGGCGCACCGCAGACCGCTGCACCACCCTCAAACCCCACGAACCCACCCTCCGCCAAAAAACCGGCCTCGTCATAGACCCCTACTTCTCCGCCACGAAAATAGAATGGCTCCTCAAAGAAGGGGGCGTCCCCCCGGAGGCGGCCTTTGGTACTATTGACAGCTGGCTCCTGTATAAGATGTGCGGTATGCACGCCACCGATGTCTCTAATGCGTCCCGGACCCTCCTGTACAACCTTCATACCCACACCTGGGATGACGAACTTTTAGCGCTTTTTGGGATAAGCCGGGCAAGTTTGCCAAACATCTATCCGAGTGGGGCGTTTTATGGGGAGACGAAGGTGTGGGGTGGGGCTATGCCGGTATGGGGGGTGATTGGGGATCAGCAGGCCGCCCTGTATGGGCATGGCTGTTATGCGCCCGGCCAGGCTAAAAACACCTATGGGACAGGGTGCTTCCTCCTGAAAAATGTTGGTTCTACGCCGATGCCTGCGCCAGAGGGGCTTCTGCTGACGGTGGCCTGGCAGGTCGGCCAAGGCGAAGTGGTCTATGCATGGGAGGGCGCTGTGTTTAGTGCGGCGGCGGCCCTTCAGTGGCTGGAGAAAATCGGCCTTCTCAAAGACTACAAAGAGCTGGATGCTTTGGAGGGGAATGGGCGGGAGGTATTTTTTGTGCCGGCATTTACGGGTTTGGGGGCGCCTTATTGGGACCCGTATGCCCGGGGCCTCATTATTGGGCTGACTCGGGATACGGAAGTGAAAGACCTTTTACTGGCGGCATTGGAGGCCATGGCTTATCAGAGTGCGGAGGTATTGGAGCTTATGGGGACCATTACGGAGCTGCGAGTGGATGGGGGCGTAAGTGTGAATCCGTACCTGATGCAGTTTCAAGCGGATATTGTTGGGGTATCGGTGGTACGGGCCGCGCATGCGGAGGTGACGGCGTGGGGTGCGGCGTCCCTGGCAGCGCACGCGGCGGGTTTGCCCGCTTCTTTTATGTCGGGAGAAACGCGCTTTTCGCCCCGATCCCACACCAACTACACTTTGGAACGCTGGAAAGCCGCCGTCGCCCGCGCCATGAAATGGGCCCAACGCGACTTTCCCCCTAATGCCTAAATCAGGAGCCGATCGCCAGCCACATCCATCAGCAGTCCCAAGCCCCAGAGCCTATCCGAAAGAGTGCCTCCACAGCTACGGGCTGGGACCACCGACTGTAGAATTTTTGCATATTTGCACTGGAGAGATGCCGGAGTGGTCGAACGGGCCTGACTTGAAATCAGGTAGCCCGCTTCACGCGGGCTCGGGGGTTCGAATCCCTCTCTCTCCGCATGCAGCTCGTTACCCTTGAACAGTTTGTCTCGGATCGCCAGCAAGAAATAGAAGGGGCCACAGGCGCCTTCTCCAAGATCCTGCGCGATCTTTCGCTGGGTGCCAAGCTGATTAGCTTTTACTTGCGGCGGGCAGCCCTAAGCAACATCCTCGGGGAAATCGGCATCACCAACATTCAGGGCGAATCTGTCCAGAAGTTAGACCACCTCTCCAATACCCTTTTTCGGCAGCTCTTCGCCAAAAACCCTCACATCGCTGGCTTTGCCTCCGAGGAAGATGACACCTTCACCCCTCTCAACCCCGAAGGAAAGTATGTGATTCTCATAGACCCCCTGGATGGCTCCTCCAATATCGATGTAGGCGTCCCAGTGGGCACCATCTTTTCTATTTATCGCCGGCAAACGCCCGTAGGTACGCCCTGTACGGAAGCAGACTTCTTGCAGGGGGGGCGTGCCCAAGTTGCGGCTGGGTATGTTCTCTATGGCACCAGTACGCTTCTCTTTTACACCACAGGGAAAGGCGTCCACGGCTTTACATTAGAACCTGCCGCTGGCGACTTCATTCTTTCCCATCCCGATGTCAAAATGCCCGAAAAAGTCAGCTACTACTCCTTCAACGACAATCAATTTCACGAATGGCACTCCGCCCTCCAAGACTTTATTAGCGCCCTCCACCGAGAAAATCGTCAAAGTGCTAAACCGCAATCCCTTCGGTATGTAGGTTCGCTTGTGGCGGACTTTCATCGAAACCTTCTCAAAGGGGGATTCTTTATGTATCCCGGCACAGTCGCCAAGCCAGAAGGGAAACTACGCCTTTTGTATGAGGCTTATCCTATGGCGTGGCTAATAGAAGAGGCGGGTGGGGCGGCGACGAATGGGATTCAGGCCATATTGGATGTTCGGCCTACCAAGCTTCATCAGCGCACGGCGCTCTTTCTCGGTCCGAAAGCGCTCTTAGAGAAAATCGCCCAAACCCTTCAACCTCATGTCTCTGTGGCGAAGATTTAAGCGGGCGGTGCGGGCGCTCCTGGGTAAAGCTGTAGAAGCCATCGAAGACCCGCGCCTTATCCTCGAGCAAAATATCCGCGAGCTCAATGACCAGGTGCCCAAAATGAATCAGCACATCGCCTCCGTAAAGGCTACCGTTACCCTCTTAGAGCGGGAGCTCGCCAAGTACAAGAAAGAATACGAGGAGCTCATTGCCCGGGTCAAAGCCGCCCTCGCCCAAAACCGAGAAGACCTCGCCGAGCAGTATGCCCTGCGTATAGAAAAGCTTAAGCAGTCCATTGCACAGACTCAGGTAGAACTGGAAGCGGCCCAGAAAGCTTACGAAAAAGCGCTTGAGGTCAAGAAACTTTTCATGCGGGAGAAAGAGCGTAAGATCCAGGAGGCGCGGGCCGCCCTCCAGCAGTACGAACGCGCCCAATGGCAGGCTAAAATCGCCGAGGCTTTCGAGCAGTTTGAGGTAGGGGGAGTCGACCAAACCCATGATGAAATGGTCCGCCGCCTCCAAGAAAAAGCCGCCCAATACGAAGCGCGGTTAGAAATTGCCCTCGACTCCGTGGACACCTCTAAGCTCAAAATAGAAGAAGAAATGGAGCGCATTCAGGCTAAAGACTCGCTCAGCCGGCTCAAGGCCGAGCTGGGCCTGGAAGTCCCCCCTAAGCCTGCGGCTTCTAATTCGGAGCCACCCCCTTCTCAAAAAGAACCTCCATCCAAAGAGCCGCTTTTATAGGATAACGCATGCCTTACACGCCCGAAGAGTACGAAAACCTCAAAGCCGCTTACAAAGAAGAGCTTAGGCATCGTAAGGCTATTTTGGAGGCGGCGCGTCGGGCCCACCTTCGCCAGAAAGCCGAGTGGCATCTGGCCCAAATGCAATCCGCCCTAGAAGCACTCGGATATAGCTCAGAACCTCCACCCCCCCAGGAAACTCCTCACACACCCCCCTCCCCAGAGCCTCCACCCCCATCCGATCCTAAGACGCTCTTTTGAGCTTGCGCATCCTCCAGCTAACGCCTAAGCCCAATTACCCGCCCCGCGATGGAGGCGCCCTTGCGGCCCTTCACTTCGTGGAAATGTGGCTTCGCCTGGGGTGGCAGGTGGAAACCCTGGCAATGAGTACCCCCAAGCATCCCGCCCCTTCACAATCCCCAATCCCTCAGAAAAGCGTTTTCGTAGATACCACGCCTCGCCCATGGCCTGCCCTCAAAAATCTCCTTTTGAGCTCTCGGCCGTATCATGTAGATCGCTTCTGGAGTCCGGCTTATCGGGCGGCCTTACAAGAGACGATCTCTACTTTTCGGCCGGACCTCATTCAGGTAGAGTCGCCTTACCTCACCCCCTATGTAAAAACTCTTTCCATCCCTCGCACCTATCGGTTACACAACATTGAGCATCTTATTTGGGCTCGGTTAGCTCGGGAGAAGCCTTGGCCTCTGCGAGCTTACCTTTCCCTCCAAGCCCGCCGCATCCGTCAATATGAATCTCAAATCCTAAGTCTGTATCAAGGCCTTCTCCCCATCTCCGAAAAGGAAATGGCCTTTGTCCGAGAAACAGGCTACACGGGCCTTGTGGAGATGATGCCTTACGCGATGGATGTGGACGCTTATGAGGCCCCTCCTCTGCGAAAAGAACATCCACACATTGGGTTTATTGGCGGGTTAGACTGGCTACCCAATCTGGCGGGCATAGAGTGGTTTTTGCGGCGGGTATGGCCGACCTTTGCGCGAAGGCATCCAGAGGCCCAGCTCTCCATCGCTGGCCGAAACTGCCCGCCTCACCTGCATAAGTACGCAAGCCCTCAGGTCCACATTCTCGGCGAAGTCCCCGATAGTAAAGCTTTTCTTTACGATATAGACATCCTGATTGTGCCGCTTTTTTCGGGAAGTGGCATCCGTATCAAAATAATTGAAGGTTGGGCCGCCGGACGCGCAATCATATCTACCAGTATAGGGGCCGAAAGCCTTATTTACGAGCCGGGACGCCATCTTCTCCTCGCAGACAATGAGGAGAGTTTCTTAGAGGCCGTAGAGGCACTTTATATCGATTACCGGCTCCGCCAGCGTATCGCTCAAAATGGTCGACATTTAGCTGAAACTATGTACAACCGAGACTCTCAACTGTCGCGTTTTCAGCGTTTTTACGAGCGGGTGGTGCATGGATAGGCCAGCGTTTCGGGTGGTGGGCCTCATGGCCGGTAGCTCGCACGATGGGGTGGATGTTGTTCTGGTGCGCTTCTGGACCACCCGGGAAAGATGGCGGTATGAGGTGCTCTTTGCGGAAACGATCCCTTATCCGTCTGCCTTGGAAGGGCCGCTACGCCAGAGCCTTCACCTGTCAGGGGAGGAGCTGCTAAGGCTCAGTATTGTCTATACCGATTGGACTGCTCAAACCCTCTTGGAGAACTTACGAGGGGTGGTTTATGACTTGATTAGCTGGCATGGGCCGACGGTATTCCATCAGCCTAAGCAGGGGCTGACTTGGAGTTTGGGGGACCCCGAGCGGCTGCGGGTACTGGTGGGCAAGCCCGTAGTTACCCACTTTCGGGCGAGAGAGATGGCTCTGGGTGGGCAGGGAGCGCCTCTTATTCCCCATGCCGATACCTTCCTCTGGTCCGAGTACGAGACCCTCCTCAACCTCGGCGGCATCGCCAATATCACCCATCATCCTGCCCGGATGGCCTTTGATATTACCCCCTGCAATCAGCTTCTAAATGCCTTAGCCCGTCAACTTAACCCGCCCCTCCCCTACGATCCGCAAGGCCACTTTGCCCGTCAAGGAAAGCGTCTCCCAGAGTTAGAAGAGATCTTTTTTGCCGCACCTATCTTTCAAACCCCGAAGCTCATTGCTATCACCAACGAAGCCGTTATGGAGCAGTTCTTAGGCCCCTTTCTGGCACATCCCGCCTCGGCAGAAGACAAACTTCACACGGCGGTTCATGCGATTGCTGCGAAAATCAGCCAGACCCTTCGTACTCTGGGATGCCAGCGGGTTTACCTCACCGGCGGGGGCGCCCACAATACCTATCTCGTAGAAATGCTCCAGACTTTATCCCCTTGTCCCTGCCTATTAGCACCCAAAACCCTCATAGATTTTCGGGAAGCGATTGGATTTGCCTTTTTGGGGCTACGACGGTATTGGGGTGAAGACAACCTTTTTAGCGTCTGGACTCAAAGTCGCCAGAGCCTAAGCGCTGGACTTATGAGCCTGTAAGTAGGGCGTACGCGAGGCTTTGGCTCAGTTGACCATGGGGATTGCGAGGAGGGGGTAAGCAAGATGCTGCGCCACATTTTCCGTGATGCTGCCAAAGAGAAACTGGGCCAAGCCCTTTCGGGCATGCGTACCCATGATCAGCAGATCGGCCTTTTCGGTTTCCATGGCCTGACGCAGACCCTCCTCCACAGAAATATCGTTGTACACTTTGAGATCCCAGGAGCTGTAGCTTATCTGACTGCGGAGCCGATCTGTGAACCCCTGGATAGTAGGCGTATCATAAAACACATAAGGCGTATTGATGACAGCGAGGGTTATATGGGCTTGTGGCCAAGGAGCTAAGAATTCTATGGCCTTTTGGAGGATGGATAGGGACTTTTCTTCAAAGATATCTACGGGAATGAGCACCTTCTCATAAGGTTTGTAGGTGTTTTTGGGATGGATGGCGAGTGCGGGTACAGGGCTGTGTCGGATAAGCCGCGCGGTATTTGTCCCGAAAAGCCCGCCATGCCATATACTCGTTGCGCCGCGGGTTCCCATAACCACCAGCCCCACACCGGGATATTTGTCTATGTAATCGGATACTCGCCAGACGGTTTGGTCGCCTAAGAGGTGGGTATGTACTTCTATGCCTTTGGTGTCTTCGGACTGTGCATAGGCTGTTAGGTGGTTGCGGAGCTCTTCCCGAATGCGGCGGTCCATTTCTACATCGACGACAGCGGAAAGCCCACCTTGATAAGCAATACTGGCATAAGGCCGGTCATACACATGCACAATGTGAATAACGGCCTTATGCATTCTCGCTATCTCAATTGCATAACGGTAAGCCTCTCGAGCGGTTTCCGAAAAATCTGTCAGGTGCAGGATGGATTGCATATCCGTGCAAAGCTACATAAAGTTTCTTTCCCGAAGCGAAAGCCCTGTTACTGCCATGCGTGCGGTGGGTGAAGCGGTTATTCGTCTCTACGAATAGGCGAGTGGGGGGGGTTTGCGCTATCCGCGTACGGTGAGCCGCTTGATGTCGGGGAAGCCCGCGGCCCGTAGAGCTTCGACGAGGGCGGCGGATCGGTAGCGTACTTCTTCGCGCACAAGCGGATCCCGGATCCAGACCGTTAGTCCGGCTTTTGTGAGGCGCAGGGAGTCCGTAGCATTTGCAATATCAGGGCCGGCTATGCGGGCCCAGGCTTCTTCTATTTGAGCTTCGCGGGGGGCTTTATTACTTAGCTGGCCCGCCCAAAACTGCCTCAGCAGCTCCTCCATCGACTTAGCCATGCAGGTACTGGTATAAGGTCTGAGCTCGTCGGGCCCCGAGAATGGCCTTTAGGTCTTCCAGGGATGCCTTCTTAAGCGATTCTATGGAGCCGAAGTGCGTGAGGAGCTTTTCAGAAAGGACAGGACCGACCCCAGGCAAGGCCAAAAGCTGCGTTTTCAAGGCAGCCGAGTCGCGCCGCTTCCGATGGAATCCCACCGCCGTCCGGTGCGCTTCATCCCGAATCGCCTGCAAAAGATGTAATACCGGACTCCGACGATCGATGTACAGGGGCTCTGAGCTCCCCGGCCGAAAGACCTCCTCCTTCTTTTTCGCCAAGGCAAACACCGGAATATGCCCCAGTCCCAGTTCATCCAGTACGGCCTTTGCCGCCTGCAGCTGCCCCTTCCCACCATCTATCAAGAGTAAATCTGGTAACGAAAGCCCCTCTCGCACCCGCTTTTCATAACGCTGGCGTACCACTCGCCGCATCGCCTCAAAATCATCCCCTACCTTCAAATCCTCATGGACATAACGCCGGTACTCACTGCGTCGGGGTTCCCCATCCACAAATACCACCACGCTACTAACCAAATGAGCCCCCTGAATATGCGAGTTATCAATACACTCCATACGGACAGGCATCTTAGGCAGTCTGAGAACTTTCTGCACTTCCTCTAAGACAGAGCGGCTTTTGAGAAGCTTTTTCTCTATGAACCGGTGCTTTTCTTGGAGGAAGGTCCAAGCGGTATTTCGGCACATTTGGGCCAGCCTTTGCCAGGCTTCGTCGGAGGGGATGAGGTAGCTCCACTCAGTGCTTTCAGGCAGGGGCAGTTCTGCCGACCAACCATCTACATAAATCGCTGGCGCCAAACGCCCCCGTTCCGTCAAAATCTGCCCGGTCACTCGCTCTAAAACCTCTCCGGGACGCGCTTCCCACTCCTTCGCTCCAAACTGCCAAATATGACTCGCTACAATCCGCCCCCGCTCAATAGAAAAATGATGAACCACCGCGATCCGACTCCCTGCCAAGATACTTACCAGCTCCGCATCCCCATAAGCTTCGTCAATAACTATGCTTTTCTGCTGATAATCTCGCAGCTGGTCTAATCGTTTTTTCAGTTCGTGGGCTCGTTCAAAGGCAAGCTCGGCTACGGCTTTTTGGATTTCTTCTTCGATGCGGCCCAGAACTTCTTGCCAACGCCCTTCAAGGAGGGCGCGCACCTCTTCAATTGCTCTCAGATACTCCTCGTGCGATTGGCGCCCGATGCAAGGCGCCTTACAGGTGCCCATGTAAGCGCGCACACAAGCCTTGTATCGGCTTGCTTCTACTCCCTCTGGCGTCAGGGCCAAATCACAATCTCTGATTCCATACAAGTCCCGAAAGAGATCCAGAAGCATCCGCACCATTCCCCCTGCTGGAAACGGTCCATAATACCGGCCTTTCACGACCTTCTGCCGCAAAAACAACAGCCTCGGATACGGCTCATCCGTAATACACAGGTACGGATAGGTCTTCCCATCTTTTAGCAGGACATTATATCGGGGCTGATAGCTCTTGATCAGGCTATTTTCCAGAAAAAGGGCATCCCATTCGTTTTCTGTGACCACCCACTCGATATGGTTAGCGTGCTGCACAAGGAGGCGAGTTTTGAAGTCGCATCGAGGGTCTTTGGCCCTTTGAAAGTAAGAGAGGACCCGCCGTTTGAGGTTGCGGGCCTTGCCTACATAGAGGACCTCTCCTGTGGGGCCTATGAACTTATACACACCGGGGAGGTCCGGCAGCTTTTCCGCCCAATTTCCCAGCTCCACTACGCAAAGATACATAGCCCCTTGTCCGTTTCCATGCAGGTAAGGCAGCGCCGCTCTACCAAGCGAAGATTCAGTATCTCCTGGTGAGGAGGGGGTCAGGCAGCAAGTTCTGTCGCTACTCTGCATGGGCACCCATAAGCGAAGCTTAATCCCTTTTTCCGGAGTCCTTTGAGGACGACCTCCTCAGATGGCCCTTACAGACCGAAAAACATCGTA
>Ga0197142_1004301_pt1 | contig 11562 bp, 9 predicted proteins | sample GBS60_MetaG_FD_148614 | JGI IMG/M metagenome (GOLD analysis project Ga0197142, IMG submission 148614) | Sediment microbial communities from Great Boiling Springs, Gerlach, Nevada, United States - GBS 60_MetaG | ecosystem: Environmental > Aquatic > Thermal springs > Hot (42-90C) > Sediment... | reverse complement strand
TATTTCAATTTTTGGTTTTGCTCCTCCGTTTGCCGATGTTCTAATTAATGTAAGCTCTGAAGAAGAATTATTTTTAAGGACAAATACAAATAGAGACGGTTTTTATTTATATCAATTAGGTACTGATGTTTTAGAAAAAGGAGAACATTATGCTAAATCAAAATCAATTTTAGCGAATCAATTAGTAAGTAATTATTCAAGGGTTGTAAGTTTTAAAGTGGGGGATAGAAATACTGAGAAAGAAATCAAAAAAGTTTGTGGAAAAGCTGACCTAAACTGTGATGGTAGAGTTAATTTGATTGATTTTTCTATTGCTGCTTATTGGTATAAAAGGAAATTAACACAAGAAGCTAAAGAAAAATTTGATTTAAACGGTGATGGCAAAGTTGATTTAATAGATTTTAGCATTATGGCATATTATTGGACAGGGTAAAAATGAAGAAATTTTTATTATTACTAACTTTAATAGGATTTAGCTTTGTTTGGGGAGCAGTAATAGATCTTAAGATAGAAAATATAAATGTCAAGAAAAATGAATTGATAGTAGTACCTATTTATCTTGATACTCAATTTGAAGAAATTAATGCTGTTGAAGTTTATGTTAATTTTTCTGACAATTTAGTTTTTAGAGATTATTTAGATGGCAAAAGTATTATCACTCATTGGATTGAAAAACCCCATTATCAATATCGGGACGTGCGACGTCTCAATATTGTTTTTTCTGGAATTATTAGTGGTGGGATTAGTGGAAGAAATTTGAATTTGGTCGATTTGATTTTTGAAGCAAAAGAAAGTGGTTTAGCAAAAATTGAAATTGGAAAAGATTCAAAAGTTTTGCTTAATGATGGTTTAGGAACACAGACAAAGTTAATTGCTTTATCTAAGAGTTTTAATATTTTAGATATAAAAGGGAAACCCGAGATAAAAATTAAAGATATTTTTCTTCCTGAACCTTTTAAAATTTATCTTGCAAGAAATAAAGAAATCTTTAATGGTAAATACTATATAACTTTTGAAGCTAAAGATAAACAATCAGGTATTGCTTATTATGAAATTAGCGAAAAACCGGTTAATTTTGTATTTTTAGCCAAACCAGATATTGAAAATTTAACCTTCAAAAAAGCAGAAAGTCCTTATGTTTTAGAAGATCAAACTTTAAGAAGTTATGTTGTGGTTAAAGCAGTAGATAAAGCAGGGAATGAAAGAATAGCAATTTTAACTCCTCAAAGAATGATTGTTTATGAAGATGTTTTTTTGTTTTTTGGTTGTTTGATAATTTTAGCAGTTTTAATAATTTTCGTTATAAAATTTAAGCATGGATATGCGAATAAAAGGAACGCTAATAGAAACGAACGATAAAAACAAGGAACGAATGACAAAAGGTTCGTTGCTATTTGTAAATAAATTCGTTGCTCTTAGTATTTTATTTATACCCTTTGTTTTATTACCAATATATAAAGTTTTGTCTGCTGATCTTTATATTTTGCCTTTAAATAAAAATTTGAATGTTAGTGAAAATTTAGAAATTGCTGTTTATGTAAATTCTTCAGATCAAGCAATGAATGCTGTTAGTTTTAGAATTTCTTATCCAGAAGATCTTCTAAGGTTCGTTTCTCTATCAAAATCAGGAACAATTATTAATTTGTGGGTACAAGAGCCAAAAGGAGGTGGTGGAGAAGTTATTGCTGAAGGTGTTGTTTTGAATCCAGGTTTTATAGGATCTAAAGGTAAGATAGTAAATATTACTTTTAAAGCTTTAAAACCAGGAACAGCTAATCTTAGATTTGTCTCTGGATCAATTTTAGCTAATGATGGATTTGGTACGAACATTTTAAAAGATATGAAAGGAGGAAGTTATGTTATAAGAGAAAGAATCTTTGAAAAACCAAAAGTTTCTTATCTTCCTACGCCGAATATTTTTTCACCAACACATCCTGATCAAGAAAAATGGTATAACAATAATAACCCCATTTTTGAATGGAGAGTTCCCGAAGGAGTAGTTGAAGTAAGACTCTTATATGATAAAAATCCTGATGCTATTCCAACAGTAAGTTATTCGCCTCCAATTTCAAGAAGAGAGCTTAGAAATATTCCTGATGGTAGTTATTATTTTAGCGTCCAATTTATAGGCGAGGGAAATCAAAGTAATATTGGAAGATTTAAATTTAATATTGACACTCAGCCTCCTTTATTTGAAGAATTTTCTTTAAATATACATGATACTAATTCAATTAAATTCAAAATTAAAGCTAAGGATGAGCTTTCAGGAATTGATAAAATAGATATTTATTTGGATAACAATTTAACTTTAAGTACAAGCTCAGAAATTTTTGAAGATGTTATTCAAAATTTAATGGTTGGTAAACATATTTTCAAAGCAATCATTTTTGATAAAGCAGGAAATTCTTTAGTCAAAGAAGAGATAATAAATATACCTCAACCACTTACTAAGAAAGAGATAGTTGTTCAAAAAGATTATATCCTTTACTTAATACTTGCTTTTATTTTTATTTTTATTTTAATTTTAATTTTAGTGCTTATTTTAGTGATTTATCTTATAAAACACAGACTTGATATTCTTCATAAAGAAATTAAAAAAGAAAAATTAGAAAACATAAAAACTGATCTCAGGAAACATCTCAAAGAAACAATTCAAGATTTGAGACATAATATTAGTCTTTTAGATGAAGACCCAAATTTAAGTCAAAAAGAAAAACAATTTTATCAAGAGTTAAAAAATATCTTAGAAGAATCAGAACAAAAAATTGAAGAAAAAATTAAAGAATTGAAATAAAATAATAGTGAAGATTAATAGATAATGCCATAAAAATACATTTATGTTTATTCAAGATTTATTCGTAACCTATTCATATTTAATTCTTTTAAAAAAATAAAAGAAAATAAAAAGATTAATATACGATAATTCAAAATTAAAGAGATTTAGAATAATAGCTTATATTGAAAATATATATTTGCCCGCGCAATTTTTAAAAGACGATGTAAACAAAGTTTTTGAATTTATAAAAAAATCAAAAAGGTTTTAAATTTATAAAAATTAATTATATTCCTTTTTTAATATGCACGAACAAAAGGTTTAAAAATATATATATAGAAATAATATAAAAAATCATTTTGAAGTTATTAAAAAGATTTAGATAACTATATTCAAGTTTATTTTGGGGGTTATTTATAAAAAGTAATTTTGGTTCAGGAAGTAATATTGAAATTTTAATTGTGTCTCCAAAGTATTAATTGAAGCAGCGAAAAAATTAGAGATCTTAATTTATTTAAAAAAATTTTTAAGATTTATTATATATTTGGAATTCATCTTGCCAATAAAAAAATTTTTGAAAATTGGTATAAAACCTTTATTAGATAAAACATAAAAGAAATTTAAAATTTAAAATCAATAGTTAAAATTTATATTTTGATTTATAATTTAAGTAACAATTTTAATTAAGGTCGATATTAATATGAATATTTATAGAAAATGGAAAAATATAGAGGAGAAGAATCTTCTCGCAGAGGAGGGAAAGAAACTATTCATCAAGAAAAAAAAGAATCTGGTTATGAAGTAAGAATCCTAGATAATTATATTGTGCCTAAATATTTATATGGTATTCATTCAGTTGAGGAAATCCGTGAAAGAGTTTTAGTATGTGAATTAGAAAATTTTAAAGTGTCGGAAAGTCTTTTACCTCAAAGAATTAATGAAAATCCTTGTGTAATGATGATGCCCAATAATGAGGATATATTATATTTTGGTAATTGTTCGGAAAATAGAATATATTTAGATAGTTATGAAATTGAGTTAGATGATAAAATTAAAGAAGAATATGAAAAGGCTACTGGAGAAACAATTAATAAAGAGAGAATTGTTTTTTATATATTTTATGCTGTTACTAAGGATGGTGATTTTTGCTTTTACGTTGAAAATAATTTTAATCCTGCATATATTTTTCCTAATTTTCCTAAAGAACTATATGATCTTCTAAAAAAAAATGACAAGATTCCGTCAGAACTTGTAGATAAAATTGATAAAAAAATAAAAGGGGAAAATATAATTTTTTCTCTTTCAGAACAAATGGTATCTTCACTTTTTGAAGAGATGAGATCTAAAAGAAATGAGTTATATAAAAGTGAAAGGTCTTAATATTTTTTATTTTAAATTTTATAATTTTTAAATATATTTTTTTAATAATTCAAAATATTGATGTTAAATCCAGAATTAAAATTAAATCCAAAAATTTTTGATGAAGATGTTGAGCAAAAGCCGATAAGAGATGGTTATGGAGAAGCACTTTTAGAACTTGGAGAGAAAAATTATAATGTTGTTGTTTTAACTGCTGATTTAGCTGAATCGACAAGAGTTTATAAATTTGCTGAAAAATGGCCAGAAAGATTTATTGAATGTGGAGTTGCTGAGCAAAATATGGCTGGGATTGCTGCTGGACTTGCTGTTTCAGGAAAAATTCCCTTTATTTCTTCTTACGCTACTTTTTCTCCGGGGAAAAATTGGGAAACAATAAGAACAACAATTATTTATAATGAAGCTAATGTTAAAATTGCTGGCCATCATTCAGGAATTGTTACTGGTCCTGATGGAGCTACTCATCAAGCCACAGAAGATATTGCCATTATGAGATGTTTGCCAAATATCAAAGTAATTTCTCCCTGCGATGTTCTTGAAGCAAAAAGAGCAACATTATATTCTGCAGAAGTTTATGGCCCTGTTTATATAAGATTTGTCAGAGATAAAACACCGGTTATTACTACTGAAGAAACTCCATTTAAGTTTGGGAAAATTGAGTATTTTTGGATACCATGGATCAATACGGATTCAGCACTTCCATCCGTGGTAGCAATTTTTGCAACTGGTCATTTAGTTTATCAAGCTTTGCTGGCAGCGAAAGAATTAGAAGAAGAAGGAATTGACACTTATGTTTTAGATGTTCATACTATAAAACCTTTGGATGTTGAGACTATTTTAGAAGTAGCAAATAAAGTTAAAGGAATTGTTACTGTTGAAGATCATCAAATAACAGGTGGCTTGGGAAGTGCTATAGCTGAAGTGTTAGCTAAAACAAAACCGACAAGGATGGAGTTTATTGGCCTTCAAGATACTTTTGGAGAATCAGGAAACATACAAGATCTTCTTAAAAAATACAAAATGGATAAAGAAGCAATTAAAGAAAGTGTTAAAAAAATTTTAGAATTATAATATATCAAAATTAAATTAAATAACAAGGTCGTTATTATTAAAAAAGTATAAAATATGGTTATATCAATTGTAAAAAAAGATGGGAGTATAGAAAATTTTGATATCAATAAATTAAAGAAATCTATAGAAAATGCAGCAATAGATGCAGGATATGAAGAAAATCAAATATTTCAAATTGTTGAAGATATAGTTAATTTTGTTTTGGAATCTATAAAAGATTTAGAAAGAATAGATACACAGTCTTTAAAAGATTTAATATTAAACAAATTAGACCAAGAATATCCTTCTATTTCTAAAGCATGGAGAGATTACAATAAGCAGGTTAAATATAAATAGAAAAAGAAATTAATATGAGTATTAATAATATAATTAATTTAATAGATGGTGATATTACAAACGAAGAAAAAGAATTACTAAATTATTCTCAAGATAAAAGCTTATTTATTGCAATACCTGAATTAGTTGTATTTCCTAAAAATTCCGAGGATATAAAAAAAATAATAAATTTTGCAAAAGAAAATAATTTATCATTAACTCCTAGAGCAGCAGGTACTGATATGTCTGGTGGAGCAATAACTGATGAAATTATTATTGTTTTTACAAAATATTTTAATAATTTTCAAATTTTTCCAGAAGAAGAAATAGTAATTTCTCAGCCTGGTGTGTATTTTAGAGATTTAGAAAAAGAATTAAATAAATATGATTTATTTTTGCCATCTTATCCGGCTTCAAAAGAACTTTGCGCAATTGGCGGAATGGTAGGAAATAATTCTGGAGGAGAGAAAACTTTAAAATATGGCAAAACAGAAGATTATGTTTTAGGTCTTAGTGTTGTTTTAAGTGATGGTGAAGAATATTATTTTGAAAAATTAAATAAAAGTGAATTGGATAAAAAATTATGTTTAAATAATTTTGAAGGTGAAATTTATAGAAAGATATTTGGTATTATTAAAAATAATTATGAAATAATAAAAAATAATAGATTAAAAGTTAAAAAAAATTCAGCAGGCTATAATATTTGGGATATTTATGATGGAAATAATTTTGATTTAACTAAACTATTTGTAGGTTCGCAGGGTACATTAGGAATTATCACTGATATTAAATTTAAAGTTATTAAGAAGAAAAAATATAATAGTTTGTCTGTTGTTTTTTTAAAAAATTATAATCAAATTAATTCTATTTTAAGAAGAGTATTGCCATTACAACCAAGCAGCCTTGAAATAACAGATGATCACACTTTTAAAATTTATTTTAAATATTTAAAAGAAGTGATTAATATTTTGGGAGTTAGGGGTATATTTTCTAATTTAAGGTTATTTTATCCAGAATTAAAAATAGTTTTAAGGCAAGGAATACCTAAGCTAATAGTTTTGGTAGAATTTGAAGAAGATGAAAAAAATTTTTTGAGACAAAAAATTTTGGAACTTGAAAGAATATTTAATGAAGAAAAATTTAATTTTGTTATATGTAAATCAGAAATAGAAAAAGAAAAATACTGGAGGTTAAGAAGAGATACATATAAATTATTAAGAGAAAAAATAAAAGATAGAATAGCAGCTCCATTTATTGATGATTTAATTATCGACCCTTATTATTTTGAAGAATTTTTACCTAATTTAATTAATATTTTAGATAAATATAAGTTTTTATATACAATATCTGGGCATTTAGGAGATGGGAATTTACATATAATACCTTTGTTAGACATAAAAAAAGAAAGAGAAAAAATTTTACCTGCAATGGAAGAAGTTTATGATTTAGTTTTAAAATATAAGGGATCTATTACTGCAGAGCATAATGATGGTTTAGTGCGCGGATGGTATTTAAAAAAAATGTTTGGAGAACAAATTTATTCTATATTTGTTGAAATAAAAAAGATTTTTGATCCAGATAATATATTTAATAAAAATAAAAAAATTAATGCTACCCAAAAAGATTTTTTTAAATATTTAATTTCGTAAATTAATAATATAATTTTTATGAAGTAAAAACATTTGCGGGGTAGTCTAATGGTAGGACGTCAGGCTCTGGACCTGAAAGTCTTGGTTCGAATCCAAGCCCCGCAGCGCTTTTTATTTATTTTATTAACTTATCTTAAATAAAAATTTAGCTAAAAAATATTAAATATAGTTAACTATAATTATTGCTTTATGTTATAATAATAGAAATAAAAAATATTTTTAATGACAAATTTTTATTGAAGTATTTGGGGGGTGGTGTAACGGTAGCACAGCGGCCTTTGGAGCCGTTAGTCTTGGTTCGAATCCAAGCCCCCCAGCCAGCATTAAAATTTTTTAACCCTAATCATTTTTAGACTTTTAAAAATCAATGTCGTAAGTTTTTAAAATTTATGATTTTCACTCAAATCACTATTATTTTTGTAATATATTTTTAATGAAAATCATTGGTTTTTGTGGCTTGCCTAATTCTGGAAAATCAACATTCTTAAAATTACTTACTAAATTTGAAGCAGAAATAGGAAATTATCCCTTTACTACCAAAAAATCACAAATTGCTACAGCTAAAGTAATTTCTGAAAGTTTAAAAAATCTTCATTTTATTACTCAAACAAAAAATCTTATTCCTCCCTTTTTAAGTTTTTTAGATGTACCTGGTTTAATCAGAGGTTCTCACAAAGGATTAGGATTAGGAAATGAATTTTTAAGTTATCTTCGTCAAGCTGATGTTATTCTTGAAATAGTTAGAAATTTCAAAAGAGAAGATGTTGTTCATACAGAAGGAAATATTGATCCACAAAGAGATATTCTTTTAATTGAAGAAGAAATAATTATGGCCGATAAAAAAATAATAGAAGAAAATCTTATAAAATTAAAAAAACAAAATCAACATAAAGACAAAATAGAGGCTATGTCATTTATTTATGAGCAAATAGAAGCATTTAAAAGATTTCCAGCGTATAGTGAAATTTTAAAAGAATACAATCTACTGGTAACTAAAGATTGGTATTTAATTTTAAATGGAGGTTTAAATTTTGATCACGCTAATTTTGAAAGCCTATGTTTTAAAAAAATATATAATTTAGATTTTCAATTTGAGCTTGAATTAGAAAATGAACCTGAAATGCAGAAATTATATAAAGGAAATATTAATATTTTTTTAAATAATTTTAGAAAAGATATAGGCTTAATAGAATTTTTTACTTATACCGATGAAATTACTCAAGGATGGTTTATTAAAGAAAGCTCTGATATTATAGAAGCAGCAAAAATGATCCATTCAGATTTTGTTCAAAAATTTAAATATGCCGAAGTTTTTAATATCAGTGATTTAAAAAAAATAGAAAATATTAAAAATATAAAAGAACTTGGTTTAGTTAAAAGCGTTGGTAAAGACTATATTGTTAAAGAAGGAGATGTCTTAAGAATAATTATTTAGCCTAAAAATATTTAGAATATATATCATAATATAAGTATTAATATAAACCCTGGAAATAAACATTTATCACCTTTTTATTTTTTAAGCCTAAATAATTCTTAACTTCAATCTCAAATCTATTTAAACCAGGTATCAAAATAGCTTCTTTTTCAAAATAACCCTTATTGTCTTTTAAGGTTTCTTGATTATTAATAAAAAGAATCGCTTTTGGATCTGTATAACCCCTAATAATAATTTTTTTTTGATTGGTAATTAATTCATTTTTAGGATAAATTATTGAAATTGAAGGTGGCATGATAAGTTTATAAAGTTGATAAATAATGATTACAAAAATGATAATTAAAATTACAGGTATTAAAAAGCTAAAATTAAATGGTAGGTTGAATTTAATTTTATAGAAAATATTTTTTTCTTTTAAAACATCTTCTTCTTTTATTAATTTTGTTAATTCCTCGTTGTTAAGTTTAAAAAATCTTTCATATTTTTCCAATATTTTTTTAAGAGTTAATAAATTAATTCTATTAAATTCTCCATTTTCTAATATTTCTATTTGAGTTAAGTTAATTTTTAGTTCTTTGGCTAACTGTTCTTGAGTAAGCCCCCCTTTTTCTCTTAAAGATTTTAAAAATTCATTAATTTTAATCGCCGCTTGGTTCATTTTGCTCGATATTGCTTATTAAAACTTTTCTTGGCTTAGTTCCTTCTTGTGGACCTACCACTCCTTTTTCTTCTAAAATATCTAAAATTCTTGCTGCTCTCCCATAGCCTATTTTTAATTTTCTTTGAAGAAGAGAGGTTGAAGCTTTCCCTGTTTCAACTATTATTTGATATGCTAATTTTACTAACTCATCTTCATTTTGATCATCTTCACTTTCTACTAAAATTGATTGACTCTCATATTCTTCAAGGGGTATTTCAAATCTTTCAAAATCTTCTTTTTCCTCAGCTTGTTTTGACCAAAAATCTACAATTCTTTCTATTTCTTTTTCACTAATCCATGGCGCTTGCAATCTTTTAATACCCCCGAATTGCGAACTTATAAATAACATATCTCCTGAACCAACTAATTTTTCTGCGCCCCCATAATCTAAAACCGTTCTTGAGTCAACTTGACTTGCCACCTTAAAACATATTCTGTTTGGAATATTGGCTTTTATTAAGCCAGTTACAACATCTACCGAAGGTCTTTGGGTTGCTAAAATCAAGTGTATACCGGTTGCCCTTGCCATTTGAGTTAATCTTACGATTGTTGCCTCAATTATATTTCCATGTTTTATCATTAAATCTGCCATTTCATCTATAATAAATAATACTCTAGGCATAATTTTTCTTTTTTTCTGAATTTGTATTTTATTGTAACTATCTATATCTCTTACTCTATAATTTTGAAAATGAGAATATCTTTCTTCCATTTCTTTAATTAACCAATTCATTACCGGAACAATTTTTTTAGTTTCAAGCACTGGATCCATTAAAAGATGTGGTAAGTTCTCATATCTTACAAGCTCTACTCTTTTTGGGTCAACAAGTATTATATTTAAAGTCTCTGGAGTGTTTTTTAAAAGTATTGATGTTATCATTGAGTGAATAAAGACAGATTTTCCAGAACCTGTTGTTCCGGCAATTAAAATATGGGGTAATGTAGCTAAATCAACATACATTGGTTCTCCACTTACCAATCTTCCTAAAGGAAAATATAATAAATTTTCATTTTCTAAAAAATTATTACTTTCAATTAATGATCTTAATCTTACTGTAGCTCTTTTTATATTAGGAACTTCTATACCTATTAAAGCCCTTCCTGGTATCGGTGCTTCAATTCTTATATTGTTTGTTGCTAATGCTAAAGCTAGATCATTTTGAAGGGATAAGATCTTAGAAAGTTTTATTCCTTCTGGAGGTTTAAGAGCATATCTTGTTATTGTTGGACCTATAGTTACTTCTACTACCTCAGCATAAATACCAAAATTTTCTAAAGTTGTTTTTATTATTCTAATATTTTCTTTTATATCTCCGCTATCAGGCTGACTTTCAAGTTTATCTAATAAAGATATTGGTGGCAGTTCCCACGAAGTTTTAATAGGCAATTTTTTTAATCTTATTTCTTCTTTAAAATTAGGCCTTAATTTTGTTGGTTTAATAATTGGTGGAGTAGTTATTTGATTTTTATCTATAATATTTTTTTTATCATCTTTTTTGTTAATATTTTTTAAATACGATTCAATTTGAGTTTTTCTTTTTTCTTTTATTCTTTTTATTAGAGAATACAAAATATCACTAAATGGTTTTTCAAAAATTAAAGTTAAGCAAATTATTGAAATTATCAAAAGCAACGAAATTAATCCTATTTTACCAAAATATTTTTCAAAACTAACAATATAACTACCTATAACCCCACCCTGATAAAAGATTAATTGCATAAAAGCACTTGATATTATCATTAAAATAGTTAAAGCAACAGCGCTACTTATTTTCCAAACCAAATTAAATTTTAATAACCATGAAGCACCTAAGATAAAAAAAAATAAAGCTAACCCAAAATGAGAATAGCCAAAAATATAATTTACAAAACTTTTATATTTTTCACCAATTACCCCCCCTCTATTAAAATCTGAAATTAAAGTAAATATAAATAAAAAAATAAACAACCAACCAAAAGCTTCAGTTGTTAAATAATGATTTTTTATTGATCTAAGCAAAATTAAAATTTTTTTTATTTTTTCTATATTTACTGAAGAACTGCCCTTTTTATTTTTATTATTCATAATTTAAAAAAAATTGCCTTATAATATTTTTTATATTATATATTTTGATAAATAAATTATATTTTAATTTTTATCATAAATAAAATAATAAAAAAATTTATCCACAAATTTACTTGACTTTTAAAAATGTTTTTTTATAATTGTTATCACAAATTTAAATATTTAATATAAAATTAA
>Ga0197142_1004300_pt1 | contig 11563 bp, 10 predicted proteins | sample GBS60_MetaG_FD_148614 | JGI IMG/M metagenome (GOLD analysis project Ga0197142, IMG submission 148614) | Sediment microbial communities from Great Boiling Springs, Gerlach, Nevada, United States - GBS 60_MetaG | ecosystem: Environmental > Aquatic > Thermal springs > Hot (42-90C) > Sediment... | reverse complement strand
TAGTAGCAATAGTGGTAAGATAGTATAGTAATAGTAATAGTAATAGTAGTATAGGTTATACTATAACATAGCAAGATCTAGTAGTTATTCAACACACTAAACATAACTGCATCTACGCTATCCTGAGCCTGCTAGTCATCTCATCCTTAAGCCTATCTATACTTACCCTTACCTGTTGCATCGTATCCCTATCCCTTATGGTCACTGTATTATCCAACATCGTCTGTCTATCTATGGCTATGGCATAGGGGGTACCTATCTCATCTAGTCTCCTATACCTTCTCCCTATGGTACCAGAGTCATCGTATATGGTATCAAAATCCTCCTTGAGTATCTCATATACTTCATACGCCTTCGCATCCAACCCATCCTTATTAACCAGAGGCAGTACGCCTATCTGTATTGGAGAGATGTATGGTCTGAGTCTAAGCACTATCCTATCTTCATCCTCTTGTAACGAATGCTCTAGTATGCAGTAGAGGCTCCTCTCTACGCCCATGGATAGCTCGAATACATGTGCAAGTACCCTCTCATCACCATCCATAACCTCGAGGTTCTCCTTACTCACCCTCATATGTCCCTTGAGATCATGATCTGATCTATAATTGCATGCTACAAGCTCTATCCAGCCTAGGCTTGTCTCAACCTCAAAGTCGAATGCTACAGTAGCATAGAATGCCTTCTCATCATCTGTTAGTCTCCTGAACCTTGCCCTACTCATATCTATACCTGTCTTACTGTAGAACTGGTTGAGTAGAGCAAGGTAGTATGCTATGAGCCTATTAGGAAGTATGCCCTTCTCTATAGCCTCGACCGCTGTAACCCTGTGTATACCATCACTATCATCTATCCTTAACTCAACATCCTTGATCCTATCGAACCTTCTATCATCTATATCGTTAAGCCTCTTGGGGTTACAGAATACCTCTATCTCTGCCTGATAGAACTCCCTTAGCCTTATCAGACTCTGCCTAGGCGCTATCTCATTCCTGAAACTCTTACCTACCTGTGCTATGGCTATGGGTAACTTGCAACGCATGACCTTGAATATCCTAGCATAGTCTACGAATATACTCTGGCATGTCTCTGGCCTAAGATAAGCCTCAGTGTTATCTGCGCCTATACCTACCCTGAACATCATATTGAATCTACTAACCTTGCTTAACTCGCCGTTACACTTTATACACCTTATACCATACTCTGCTATAAGGGAATCCAGCTCCTCATTGCTTATACGCTCAGGTATTACCCTCTTGATATGCTCACTGACCAGTCTATCCGCTCTATGTACTGAAGAGCATCTTAGACATCTCACTATAGGATCATTGAAGCTATCTAGATGCCCAGAGGCTACAAATACACTCCTGCTCATTATCTGTGAACCATCTATCTCGATCATACCATCCTTCCTGACCATCTCCCTCCTCCATAACTCTATGAACCTATTCTTCAATGCTACACCCAAGGGACCATACTCCCAGAACCCTGCCTGCGCATCAGCGTATATCTCACAGCTGGGGAAGTAGAATCCCCTACTCAATGCTAGATTGGTAACTGCATCGTAGTTCATACCACTCTCTTACAGTATAGATCACATATAAGCATATGCCAACTCCCTCACCTTACTGATATTCTCTTCATCCCCCCTCCTAGAGTCTATGGGAGTCTCCAGTATCCATGGTATATCCCTGAACTCCTTTATGCTAAGTATATTCCTGAACCCCTCCTCTCCTATATACCCTAACCCTATATGCTCGTGCCTATCAGCATGCGATGCCAGACCGTACTTTGAGTCATTTATATGGAGCAGCTTCACATTCTTGATGCCTATATGCCTATCTATAAGGGCTATCAGATCGTGTAGAGCATCTCTGCTTCTTAGATCATAGCCGTATGCGAATAGATGGCATGTATCTATGCATACACCTACTCTCTTACCATCAAGCATCTTATAGAGTACTCCCAACTCATCTATGCTAGATCCTATACTATTCTTCTGCCCAGCCATATTCTCTAGCAGTATAGTAACATCTTTAGAATACTCCAGTGCTGTATTACATGCATTAACTATATTCTTCATACCTTCTTCTGTGGTAGTATTCATATGACTCCCTAGATGTATAACTAGCATCTTTATACCTAGCATGGAACAGCGTTTAACCTCGTCTATGAGTACCTGTAGAGACTTCCCATAGATATCACTCTTAGGGGATGCTAGATTTGGTAGATAAGGCATATGAGCATATACAGCATCAACATCTATCCTGCTCGAGTTCTCTGCTAACCTATCCCTGAACCTCTTGGCATCAGTATCGCTCAATGCTCTGGCGCTCCAACCTCTAGGATTCCTCGTGAATATCTGGAATGCGTTACAGTTCAATACCAATGTATTATCTATGGCTTTATCTATACCACCAGAGATCGATACGTGTAAACCTAAACGTATACCCATGATCTAATTTATTTATAGGCGGTGTATATTAAATATTATGAGCCGCGTAATAGCAAGGTATCCATTCCTTAGAAGTGCAGGAGAGTACCTTAGATTACTCGATTACTCACTAGATGAGTTCAACGATCCTTCGATGAGCCATATAATAGATAAGGCAAGTAAGAGGGTACTCGCTGCCATAAATGGTACAGTCTACAGCGAGTTGAGCGATGAGGATGTAGAGGTTGTATCGTTCCTGCTTGCATGTATACTAGTAAGGAGTATAGGCGTTAAGAGTCTGTACAGGAGGTTTGCGTTGTATGAGGCTAGGAGAGCAGAAGGCTTCCTGCTTGAGGATCTTAAGAGGGATAGGAGTGCGATAGAGAATATACTAACGCTTGTATTCAAGGATGTCTTTGCTGTTGATGTCAAATACATACAGGGGGAGGGCAGATTCATCATGAAGGTGGAGGATTACCTTAGATACTCTACATCGTTCCATGACAGCTACTGGAGGCTGACCAATAGGGTTGTGCATAGAGGCTATGTATATCTCGATGCGAAAGATGTTATAAGACTAGTTAGGGATGAACTGGTACATCTAATAATGAAGAGGATAGAGGGTATGAGACTTGATATCAGTAGCCTACCAGAGCCTATACTCAGGAGGAGTGAGGGGTTGAAGAGTATGCTAGTTGAAGATAAGGAGTTCAGAGTAGAGAGGTTAGAGGTTAAGAGTTATCCTCCATGCATATTGAATGTACTGAGGACTCTAGAGCAGGGAGGCAACCCGTCGCATACTGCAAGGGTTCTGCTAGCAACGTATATGCTTGGCATAGGTAAGAGTGTGGATCAAGTATGCGAGTTATTCAGGAGTGCACCTGATTATAACGAGAGGGTAACTAGGTATCAGGTGGAGCATCTAGCAGGGTTGAGGGGTAATAGGGTAGCATACTCATGCCCATCATGCGAGAAGGTGATGCTACAGGGCCTATGCTTCAAGGATGAGGGTTGTGATGGTATAAAGAATCCAGTGCAGTTCAAGGGTAGGAAGAGTGATGAGGATAAGGATTAGGGATGGGTGTGGGGATGAGATAGATGAGTAATCAAGGTTACGAGACGATACAGGTAGTAAGACAGGCATTCAGGGAGTTCTATTACAATAACAGTAGGATGCTAGAGGCTCCTGAGGAGATAGGGGCAAGGGAGTTCGGTTACTCAACATTCAACGGCGTAATGGTTAGGCACCTAAGCTTTAAGAGTATCAATGAGTTATACGCACTTCTTATAAGGGAGGTACCTTCTGATGTATACTCCTCAGCAGCATACTATACCAATCCAACTTTACCCATGGAGGAGAAAGGGCTTAGATACGCAGATCTTATATTCGATATAGATATAAAGGAGTTGAACCCTCCATGCTCATCTACCCATGATGTATATATATGTGAAAGATGCAGTAACGTGACAGAAGGTAGAGTATGCGATTCATGTAACACAAATGCAAAGAGGGTAGTATTCCCATGCGATTCATGTATAGAGTTAGGGAAGAGAGAGGTGAAGAAGATACTTGCTATACTAGAGGAGGACCTTGGTATAGATAGGGTGAAAGTGTACTTCTCTGGTAATTATGGCTTCCATATACATGTTAGAGGGAGCTACCTTAACCTAGACTCTAAGGCTAGATCGGAGATAGTTAACTATGTATCAGCGAAGGGTATGGTATATGATATTCTATTCAAACGTTATAGGAGAGGGAAGATAGATGATGAGGGTAATGGGAGAGGAAGTGATATGTTTGTACTCAGGCCTAATGCATATGGCTGGGCAGGTAGGATAAGTAGGTATATAATCAGTGCAGAGGATGGAGAAGGGAGAAGAAAGAAGGGGAATGATAAGGATAAGGAGAAGGGTAAGAAGGGATATACAAGTAAGAGGTTAGGAGACCATAAATTATACTATGCATATACACATGCTATAGAAGATGCGTTACGTCTTCTAAGTGTACGTATAGACCCGAATGTAACTATAGATGTACATAGGATATTCAGACTCGCTGGCACTCTTAATGGTAAGAGTAGTCTTGCGAAGGTTACATGTGAATGTATAGATTCATTCGATCCATCAGTAGATGCCTGCTTCATAAGCGATAGAGAGGTATATGCATATGTAGCAGGGGCACCAAGATTCAGACTTAAGGGTAATACCTTCGGACCCTACAGACAAGAGTGCTCAAGGCTACCCCTCTATGCATTCTGTTACATTGCATGCAAAGGATTGGCTACTATAGCTAAGAGTTAATTTATTATGCTATGGTAAGGCTATAGCTACAAGATTCATTTAATTATATATACTATCCGATCATTATACCCATAGAATATAATGAATGTGGGTAAGGAGATCTGGTTCATAAGACGCCTAGATGAGCTGAGTAGGCTGAGAGGGTACGTAAAACCTGAACGTATAGGTGGAGCGATAAGGATGGATACAAATGAGAATCTAGTGATGGATGAGCATCTACTAAAGGATATACTACTTACAGTAGTTGATGCTGTGGACCCTAGAGTATATCCAGAGCAGTACGAGGAGGTAAGAGAGGGGATAGCAGGGTACCTTGATGTAAAGAAGGAGAATATAGCACTAGGTAATGGTTCTGACCAACTCATAGATCTGGTATTATCTACATTATGCAGATCTACAGTTACTATAAAGCCTACATTCACATTCTACAACGATAGATGCATGCTACATTCCATAGATGTAAAGGAGGTTGTGTTAGATGATAATCTACTCTTTAACCCTGAAGATGTGATAGAGAGTGGAGTAGATTCATGTTATATATGCTCACCTAACAACCCAACAGGGAATCAGTTCCCAAAGGATACGATGCTGTATATCCTTGATAACTTTGATGGTCTTATCATGGTAGATGAGGCTTATGCAGAGTTCGCTGATTACACATTATGCCATGAGGCGGTCAAGAGGGGTAACCTTATAGTATTCAGGACATTCTCGAAGGCATTTGCCCTTGCAGGCTGTAGAATAGGCTATATGGTAGCATCGGAGGATATAGTAGAGCCATTCAACAGGGTAGTGCAATACCCATACGCTATAAGCAGTATATCCTTGGTGATGGCATCGCTCATATTAACTAAGGTAGAGTATGTAAAGAGATGCATAGAGTATATAAGGTCTGAGAGGGATAGAGTATACAACGCTATAAATGGCATAGATGGAATGAAGGCGTTCAGATCGAATGCCAACTTCATACTCTTCACATCTACGCATGATAACTTGTACGAGAGACTGAAGGATAAAGGGATATATGTAAGGAGTGTAGGTGATGTAGCATCATATAGATCATGCGTAAGGGCTAGCATCAGTAGTAGAGATACCAACGATATACTGATAGACGCACTGAGGGATATAGTTAAAGAAGGGTAGTACAGACTAATAGGCATGAAGGCACTCATACTTGACTGTGATGGCACACTTGTAAAGATAAACAGATCGTATAATGCATGCATAATAGAGACTACTCGAAGGATACTCAGATCTATAACTGGTGAGGAGTGGAGCGACTATGCGGATGAGGATATGATACTTGCGTTCAGGATGAGTGGAGGTTTCAATAACGATGTAGATACATGCTATGCCCTGATACTGGCTGGCGTTGCAGCCAGTAGAAGGGGAGTAGACCCCAGGAGTCTTGCCTATGATCTTGCATCGAATGCAGATAGCAGAGGTACAGTATCAGTCGAGGAGTACCTTGTATCTAATGGTATGCATGATGTCATAGGTAAGGTTAGGGAATATACAGGCTACCCTGGGCTTGTGGGTAGTAGTACACTAGCAACACTATTCGATGAGCTCTTCTACGGTAAGGATCTATTCGTAAAGATGCATGGTATAGAGCCTAGATTCATAGATGCTAGAAGGGGTTTCATAGAGTATGACGAGGTTATAATAAGTGAGAGTACTCTAGAGAGGTTAAGGTCTATATTCGATGATCGTATAAGTATAGTATCTGGTAGGAGCAGGATCTCAGCAGAGTATACACTCAAGGAGCTCTTGGGTTACTTTAACCTCAATGCATCTGTATTCATAGAGGATGAGGATAAGTATGTGAAGAGGAACGGATTGGATATTATAGTCACTAAACCAAACCCCTACGCATTACTCAAATCATTGAAGATGCTGGATGCTAGAGAGGCAATAGTAGTAGGTGACTCGATGGAGGACCTTATCATGGCCAGGAGTGTGAGTGATAGGTATAAGACATTCTTCGTGGGAGTATATGGGACTAGCATAGATGCTGAGAGGCAGAGAGAAGCGTTCATAAAGCATAATTCTGATGTAGTTATAGAGAATGTGAATATACTGCCTGGTATATTAGATTATTTATGTATCTAATTCATATGGTACATTTGCTTATTTGTTAGATCATGTGTTAGCATCATTATGGTTCATGGTATCAATCTATTAGATCATATCGTTATAAACCCAGATTTCAGTACAGTAGCAACTATATTGGAGATGAGCAATCCGAATCCTAGGATATTGACGCCTATCCTTATGGCCTTGAAACTTCTATCAGATACTCTCTTCTCTATAAGTGATGATATATACTTATCACCATCCAGAGGTATCATGGGGAGCATATTGAATATACCTATGAAGAATGAGAGCATCCATAACCAGAGTAGGAACATGAATACCTCTTGAGGCCATGGTATCCAGAATGGTACCTTAGGTGGCATGTAAGGGAACATATCCCTGATTATGCCAATAAGTCCTCTACTAGGATCATCTTGAGCAGGTGTAACCATGATATTCATAGAGATCAACTCTCCATCCCTCAATACTCTAACCTCTATCTGCTCACCTGGTGTTAACCTAACCTTCGCTAGGTCCTGCGGAGTCCTTATCTGAATATCGTTTATACCTACTATTATATCCCCTGCTCTCATACCTGCCCTCTCAGCACCACTACCCTCTATTATGCTTACTATAGGTACTCCTATAGGATCGTTATAGAATATACCTCTGATGGTAGGGGAGAGTACCTCTAGTATATTCCCAAACGAGGGGTTGAAGAGCAGTAAACCTACCACTATGAATGAGAAGAGCATGTTGGATGTAGAGCCTGCTGCTATGACTCTAACCTTGGATAACCTCCTTGCTCTATTGAACTCCTCCTCATCTGGTTCTACGAACCCCGCTATCAGTGCTATGATTATAGCGAAGCCCCCAGACTTTACCTTTATGCGCTCTAGCCTAGCAACTATACCATGAGCTACCTCATGTATCACAAGTACTATGGGTGCAGCGAGTAGGAAGTATACGAGGTTAGGTACGCTCCTTATAGTTACACCAGGGATCAGTAGTGTAACCTCTGAGAAGCTATCATTTGCCTGAAAGTAATTCACCAGATTGTTTAGAAGGAACCACATCGCTAATCCCATCATAACAGCCCCAGCGACTATACTTACATTCGAGAATAACCTAACTCCACTTATACTTATAGATAAGAGTCTATCTAGAGTAGATGATACAGAGTGGTTCTTGTATGTTAGCATGAATGGCTTTATCTCAAAGCCTCTCTTATCTAGCCTAAGTGCCTTGGCTGTAACTAGTATCATAACCCAAGCTACAAGTAGACCTATTATACTAGCATTATCTCCTAGGTTCATATGCAAATAATTTTTATGATGTATGATTTAATGGTTGCTATGAAAGGGGTAATACTGATATCCACATACCCGGATGAGGAGAGTGCACTTGCTGCTGCCAAAGGAGCTGTAGAGGGTATGCTTGCTGCATGTGTTAATATAACTAAGGTAAGATCCATCTATAGATGGCAAGGGAGGGTTGAGGATACGTATGAGTATATAGCATTATTCAAGACTACAGATGGTGCGGTTGATAGACTGAAGGAGTTCATAGCCTCTACTCACAAGTATACGGTGCCAGAGATAGTTACCATAGATATGGATAGTGTGAGCAAGAGTTATATGGAATGGATTGTAGAGAGTGTAACCCATAGCAAGAGTGACTGAAGGCATAGTATCGATCATAATTAAATATCCATTTTATCTATTCATACGGCTCTGTTAACTTAATGTTTATCTCTAGCATACTATACACGCTTCATTCAGCCCTTAAGTTAACAGAGCCATTCATACTCGAGTAACAGATAATAATGATAGTGATTATAATGATGATACAAAACTACCATCTTATAATGACTCAAGCGGTTCATGCCTATACTCAAGTGTATCAGGATCTAGTCCCATCAACTCTACAGTATGCCTTGCCGTACCTGTATTCCTAGCAAGTATCCTCTCTGCTATCTCTCTTCTATACTCCTTATCCCATTGCTGTCCTAGTTTGTACTTACCCGTCATGATGATAGGTTTAACCTTTATCACCGCTAGATTGCTATCCCTTACTGTACGCATATCAGGCTTTAATTTGGTGTAATACCCTTCGCTCTGATACTTCTGCATGAGTGCATTCAGTGCATTGCTCCTCTCATCCATATCGTATACCAACTCAGCATAACCCTTTATTACCACGCTTATATATAGCGTATCCGCCTGTGATGCATCGTAAGGATCAAAGAAGTAAGATGGTAGGAACTCAATGTATCTATGAGCCTCAAAACCAACCTTATTATGCCTCTTTATATTCTCTATCTTCTCGCCCATACTGAATGAATGCATGTATACAGCATCGTATGCATATACAAAGTTCATAGGTATGAGTTGAGGGAATCCATCGGGGTCTATGGTGCCTAGTGTACCTGATGGTATGGAATTGAGTAATGAGATCATCTTATCCTTTGAGTTTATCTGATATATCCTTAGTAGCCTCATATCATATGATCACCATACTTCTTTCATATTCATTTTTTATCTACATTATTTATCTACCTTACTTGCATTACCTACACCACTCCCTGTATCAGCCTTATCTTGCTTTACCTTGCCTACCTTGCTTATACTCCTTATCACATCCATCCTCTTCTTGCATAGTATAAGCATATCAGAGTATACCTTGAGCGTCCCATCGAGTGCTATGTTATAATCCTTGATACTACCATACTCGATGCTCTTCATAGTCTCCTCTACTAGCCTCCTTGTATCTGCTGTAACTAGTCTAGCATCTATACTCTCTAGGGCATCTATTAGTGCCATCCCCATGCTAGTCGGTTTGAACCTATTAGAGTATTTTACAGCATATCCTCTCTTGACTATCAGTGTAGGGAAATCTGCTCTAGTTGCGTCAGTGCCTATGCCATGCCTCTCCATCATATCCAGTAACTCAGCCTCATCGAATCTGCTTGGGGGCTTGGTCTTAGCCCTTACAACTCTAACACTCAGCACTCTAGCCTTATCGCCTACATTCATTACAGGGAGTAGACTCTCTCTAGGCATGAAGTAGTTGAATAGAGAGAGGTATCCATACTCTAGTATCCTACTACCATGAGCGTGGAACTCTACATCGTTTATATTCAATCTACTGCTCTGTTCAAGAAGGAGTGCATCATCCAAGTATGCATTGGATAGAAATCTCCTTGCTATATACTCCCATACATCCCTTGCTATACCGGAGCCACGGTAAACTTTAACAGGGTAAATGGGAGGGTGTGCACCATCATCCATATTACCGTTCCTTGGTTCTGGGGCATTAGTCATATGGCCTATACCCAGACCGTTGCATGCCTCTTTCATAGGTTTAGAGAACTCGAATGTACTACTGTACTTATTTGTATCAGTTCTAGGGTACGAGATATACGCCTTTGAGTACAGATCCTCCATTATCTGCATGATCTTTGATGCATTCATAGATGTTATCCTTACAAGGTCCCTGAGTGCATCGTCTGTCCTTATAGGTAATGGTCTATGCATAACCTTCCTACTTTCTACGTAATCTGATACTACTGCATAATCGCTCTTAACCCTATTGTAAAGCATATCAGCCTCTTCCTTATTATGGATATGCTTACTAGTTGCTATGAACCTTATACCATCGTACTCCAACTCGGCCTCTATATACCAGTAATACCTGCTCTTGAATGATAGTATCTCCCTCTCCCTCTTAACTATAAAGTATAATGTTGGTGTCTGACACGAACCCCAGCTTATTATCTTATTGTAGTTCTTATTACTGTGACTCTTACTAGCCATACTGCCCCTGTTAGCTAATGTTAGTAGCCTTGTATATGCAGCACCTGTGAGTAGATCGAATCTATGCCTGAACATAGCCTTATATACCCACCTCCAGTTGAGCCCGATCTGAAGATTATTCCATGCATGGATCAGATCATCCCTATCTATAGAGTTGAACCTCATCCTGTAGTACTTATTATTATTACCAAGCCTCCTGTATAACATGAGTATCTCATAGCCTATGAGTTCTCCTTCATGGTCGTTATCTGTAGCTATGACTAATCTACTGCTATCCCTGAGGTACTCTCTGAGTCTAGAGTAACTCTCCCAGTCCACTATCCTACTAGTGAACCCCCTGATATTCAGTATATCTACTATATCATGTAACCTCCATACCCTGAACTCCTTTGGTAGGTCTATATCCATCAGATGCCCCCTAACCCATGTAACCCTCACATTCCTGACTCCGTTATGCCTTAGAGCCTCATCTATTGCATGAGCTACGCTGTACTTCTCAGCAACAACTATAGTCATATTGAATTGAGCAGCTTAACGAACTTGTCCATACTTACCTCAAAGCCGTACCTATCCTCTTCCTCCTTCATCCTCTTGTATACCCTGTAGAGCAGTCTAGAGTGCCTTAGCATGCTGAACTTGTCCTCCATCTTCAACCTTAGTATCTTGTATACATCATCGTAGTAACCTAACTTCCTATGTAACTCATCCCTATAAGACACCCCACTGAACTCACCCTCTGTGAGTAATCTATAGAGTATCTCTGCAGACTGTAGCGATGGTGTTATACCCTCGCCTAGTAGTGGGAATATTGTACCTATAGACTCACCTACGCCTATCACGTTAGCATATGTTATAGGTTCTACCCTTGTTACTGGAGTAAGCCTTACAGGTCTACCTATACGCATGAGTATCCTTGCATCAGGCTCCTCTTTAACGAACT
>Ga0197142_1004299_pt1 | contig 11565 bp, 8 predicted proteins | sample GBS60_MetaG_FD_148614 | JGI IMG/M metagenome (GOLD analysis project Ga0197142, IMG submission 148614) | Sediment microbial communities from Great Boiling Springs, Gerlach, Nevada, United States - GBS 60_MetaG | ecosystem: Environmental > Aquatic > Thermal springs > Hot (42-90C) > Sediment... | reverse complement strand
TTAGCTGCGATCGGAGAGGCGTAGCCGAGGGTGAAGTATGTGGGGTTTATTGTGCTGGGGTTGTCGGATGCGATCATTGAGGTGACGGGTGTGCATGCGGGCTTTTTAGGGATTTCGCATCGGCCGCTGGTAGCGGGAGTGGCGGGACTTATTGTGGGCTTTGCGGCGTCAATTTCCATGGCCTCGGCTGCTTACCTTCAAGCAAAACAAAATCAGACCGTATCAGCTCTACAGTCTGCCCTGTACACGGGATTCTCTTATCTTCTGGCCGTGGTCGCCCTGGCCCTCCCCTACTTCTTCACAAGCAGCATGTTCTGGGCTTTCTGGCTGTCTGTGGGAATAGCTATTATGCTGATTATCGCTTTTGTCTATTATAGTTGTGTGCTTTTTGGGCGAAACTTTCGCTCTGAGGTATTGGAGAGTATTGTAGTTTTAGGTGGCACGACCATTTTGTCGTATGGTTTTGGAGAGGTGCTGCGGCGAATTTTTCCAGGGGTGGCTATGGAATAGAAAACAAAAGGAGTTTTAGTTTGTAGGGGGTATGGGTATTCTACTTACCTTTGCGTAGCGTATGTACAGGTGGCTGTGGCTGCTTCTGGGGCTTTCTCTGGCCCAGCAGTATTACCCTTTTGCAACGGGCATTTCAGCCGGGGTACTGGGTGCACAGGTAAACCCCGCCTTTATTGCGGACAGTCGGTATCGGTTTGACCTCTTATTTGGGGGGCTGAGTCTCAACCTGACCAACAACTATGTAGGGGTCAAACGACAGCTGCTCACAGACTGGCTGAACGATCAGATAAATGACACAGCTGACTTTCGGCGGGTGTATTTAGAGGATGACTACCTGAATCCGAGTCTAAAGCAGGTTCGCTTTGAGCAGCAGGTGCTTTTGCCGAGCTTTTTGCTTACGCTGGGGCGGCGTTCTGCTATAGCGCTCAACCTTCGGATGCGGAATCGATTCAGCCTCAATAATATTGACCATCGCCTGGCCAAGCTGGCCTACGAAGAGCTCGTATATCCTCCTTACTGGAATACCTGGATAGAGGGCCGGGACCTCAGCTTCCAGTATGCTACTTATTACGATATTGCCCTTACCTACGCCCGGGTTTTACTCAATCGCGGGCCTCACCTCCTGAAAGCAGGCCTCACCCTCAAGTACCTGCATGGCGTTTATGGAGCCTACTTTTATGTAGACAAGGATCGGTTTCGCTATCAGTTTTACAACGATGACTCTCTGGCCATTGAAAGGGGTTCTCGTTTCTACTGGGGCCATGCGGAAAATGTAGATTACGATATTTACAATAAGATAATTGAGCGGCCGTTTGATCGGCAAACCCGGTTTTCGTTAGGCGGGGATATAGGTGTGGTGTACGAATATCGCCCCCAGCTTCAGAAATACCTGTACGATATAGATGGGGAGGTGGGATTGGAGCGCCGGGATAGAACGAGATATCTCCTTCGGGTAGCGGCATCTGTGGTGGATATTCGTTCGCGAATGCGGTTTGCCAAGGGACCTTTGAGTAATGCCATTGAAATCACACCCAACAACCTCAGTAATGCTCTCCACGAATGGAACCTCCGACCCATCAAGTTCTCTTCTATCCAGGACTTCAATGATACGCTCCGGAGGAGGTTTGGGATTGCGGATTCCAATCCCGACTTTGTTCTGATTATGCCTGCCATGCTCAACTTGAATTTAGACTGGCATGTGGTAGGGCCTCTATACCTGGGGGGAATGGCTACTTTCCCGTTTGGGAAGAAGATTGAGCATTTGCGGGCGCCACGCATGTATACTATTTACCCTCGTATAGAGACGCCGTTTGCAGGGATAGGGGTGCCTTTCACGGTGAATGACTTAGGGGAACGCTTATGGGGTCTGGCGCTCAAGCTGGGTCCTCTGGTGGTGGGGACGAATAGTATGAGTCTGTTTTTCGGGCGGAAGGCAATGCGCACGGTTGATTTTTACTTCATGATAAAGAGCGGGATACCATATGTGAGGCCCAAAGATCGAGATAAAGATGGGGTGTCTGATCGGCGAGACCTGTGTAGGGATGTGCCCGGGGTATGGGCTTTTCAGGGGTGTCCGGATAGTGATGGGGATCATATTCCGGATAAGGAAGACCAGTGCCCGCTTGATCCGGGGGTGGCGAAATTCGGCGGTTGCCCGGATACCGATAATGATGATATTCCTGATAAGGAGGATAAATGTCCCACGGAGGCGGGCTTAGCTAAGTTTGGCGGATGTCCGGATCGGGATGGTGATGATATTCCGGACAAAGAAGATGGATGTCCCGACGAGGCTGGCCTGGTTCAATATCGGGGCTGTCCTGATAGGGATGGTGATGGCATCATAGACAAGGAGGACGCCTGTCCTGATCAGAAGGGGCTGGCTCAGTTTGCTGGCTGCCCGGATACGGATGGGGATGGGGTGCAGGATAAGGAAGACGAATGTCCGACGCAGGCTGGCCTCATTGCTTTCAAGGGATGCCCGGATACGGATAGTGATGGCATACCTGACAAGGACGACGCCTGTCCCACGAAGCCCGGCCCCATCTCTTCTCAGGGCTGTCCGGATAGTGATGGCGATGGCCTCGCCGATAATGTTGATAAATGCCCTGATCGACCGGGACCTGTCGAAAATAAGGGATGCCCTTACGAAGATCAGGACAACGATGGCGTGCCTGACAAGGAGGATGACTGCCCCTTCACACCGGGCACCAGAGCCAACCGCGGCTGCCCCGAAATTCCCAAAGAACAGAAGCGTATTTTAGACCTTGCTTTCAGGAACCTTGAGTTTGAAACTGGTAAAGCCATTATCCGTGAAAAATCTTTTCCTTATCTTGATACTCTGGCGATACTCCTGATAGATAACCCCACCTATAAGCTCAAGATCTCTGGTCACACGGACAATCAAGGTACGCTGGAGTACAATATGAAGCTCTCCAAGGCGCGGGCCGAGGCTGTGCGAAACTACCTTGTGTCTCGGGGGGTCTCTGCCGATCGCTTTATTGTGGAGTACTTTGGTCCGCTGCGGCCCATAGCCTCTAATGCCACACCTGAAGGACGCGCCCGCAACCGACGCGTGGAAATGAAGGTCGTCTTTGAATAAGCCTCCTGAAATTTGGGGGGGTTCAGATTGGGTTACAGGGCAGTGTTGGCTGCCGCCCTTCGGGCGCTCCGCCCGCCACGGGCGGGCGGAGCGCCCACAATCCATTCACATTGCGGTGCTTTTTGACTCAAAATGGTATTATACTGATTTCGGTCCTATACGCTCTTTTCGGTTGGCGCCCGGAGCGCTTCAGGCGGGTGGCTTGCCCAAAACTCCTCCTCGTGAATTAAGGGCGCTTTCGCTTCAGATTGGTATTAGCCGAAAAGGTGTCTGCAGCGGTCAAGCGGTGTGATGCTGGGAGCTCCTTATTTTTGCCCATTCATGGGCTCTGGAATCAGCTGGTTGGATGAGCTTGATCCCCAGCAGCAAGCGGCTGTTCTTCACGAAGGAGGACCTGTAATTGTCTTGGCTGGTGCGGGCACCGGAAAAACGCGTGTGCTCACCCATCGGATCGCTTACCTGATTGAGCGGGGGGTTTCACCTCATGCGATTGCTGCCCTCACTTTCACAAATAAAGCGGCGGATACGATGCGCACCCGCCTCCAGAAGCTTGTCGGAGCACCCGCCGCCAGTGTATGGATGGGAACCTTTCACAGTCTTTTTGCGCGCTGGCTGCGCCTCTACCTCTCGGGCGAGCCTGTTAGCTCGCGTTTTGTGATTTATGATGCGGATGACAGTCTGTCTCTGCTGCGCACCATCCTTAAGGAGCAGGGGCTCAACCCCAAAGAAGCAGGCCGTTACCGAAGCGTCATCAGCCGCTGGAAAAATCAGGGTCTTCGTCCCAGCCACATCAAGCCCCTCGGTCCCACCGAAGAAAAAGCCCTCGCCCTTTACCAGACTTACCAGCAGCGGCTGTATGTGGCTGACGCCCTGGATTTTGACGATCTGCTCTTAGAAATGGATAGCCTCCTCACCCGCGAACCCTGCATTCTGCAGGCCCTTCAAGAACGCTATCAGCACATCCTCGTGGATGAGTACCAGGATACCAACGCGATTCAATACCAGGTTATTGCGAAGCTGGCGGCCCGGCATCGCCAGCTTTTCGTGGTGGGGGACGACGCCCAGAGTATTTACCGCTTTAGAGGCGCAGACGTGTATAACTTCCATCACCTTCAAAAAGACTTCCCCGAAACCAAAATCGTCAAACTGGAAAAAAACTACCGTTCTACGCCCTCTATTCTGAGACTGGCCAATGAGATCCTTCGGAATAGTCAGAGGCTTATCCCCAAGGAGCTCTTTACCGATCGGCGAGAAGGGCCCAAACCGCAGCTCATAGAAGACTTTTCAACCCCTGCAGAAGAAGCGGCCTATGTGGCTCGTAAGATTCGGGAGCTGGTGATGCGGGAGCATCTGCCATATAGAGATATAGCCATTCTGTACCGGGTAAACGCTTACTCCCGAGCCTTTGAAGAAGCGCTCCGGCGTGAACGGATTCCGTACAAGCTGATAGGTGCGGTAAGCTTTTATCAGCGGGAGGAGGTCAAGCACTTTCTGGCGTACCTGCGACTCGTGCATAATCCGCATGATGATCAGGCGCTTCTCCGGATTGTAAATATACCCCCACGAGGGATCGGGGAAGCTACCCTTAGCAAATGGCAGGATAAAGCCATCGCCTCCCGAAAGAGCCTGTGGGAGAGCCTGCCCGAAGTAGCGGCGGGTTTAGCGCCCACTGCCCGACAGGCCCTTACCAGATTTCAGCAGTTTGTAGAGGCATTGCGCACCCGTGTCCAGGATTTGCCCTTACCGGACTTAGCCGAGGAAGTCCTGAAAGCCTCTGGACTCAAAGAGTATTATCTATCTGATGAGCGGGCCCACGAGCGGCAGGAGAATATGGAAGCCCTCATAGAAGCCATCAGGGGCTACCATATGGAACAGCCTTTTGAAAGTGGCCTTTCGGAATTCCTGGCCCGGCTGGCTCTGTATGCACCCGAGGAGGATTCTGGGGCAACAGAGGACGCTGTCTGGCTCTCCACCATACACGGCGTAAAAGGGATGGAGTTCGATACGGTCTTTCTCGTAGGGCTGGTAGAAGGCCTGTTACCCCACGTCCGGGCCACAGACATAGAGGACGAAGAGGAGGAGCGGCGTATCTTTTATGTGGGGCTGACCCGAGCCGCCTCCCGACTGTATTTATCCTGCACGCGTTTCACGGAGGGGTACAGGGATGCTATCCCCAGCCGCTTCCTGGACGAGCTGCGCCCGCTGCTCCTTGACTCCAATGCCAGAAAAAATTCTTCTCCCCCTCCCCGAAGCTCCTCCCTTACCCTCGTCCAGCCCTCTATCAAAACGATTCAGGCGCCTACCCTTACCATCAATGACCTCAGACCCGGGCTCCAGGTGCAGCATTCACACTTTGGGAGAGGAATCGTCCTGGAATGTCTGGATAATGGCGCTGCAGGCATTGCTGTTATTAACTTTGAACAGTTTGGAAAAAAGCGTTTGGACCTGCGATATGCGAGACTCAGCCTTCTCTAAGCCGCCTATTCCCCCTCGCTACAGTCCTCTCCCTGCGGCGGGCGCCCACCTTCTGGCTTTCATGCACGAAGCGGCCCGACAATCTGCCCCACAGGAGCGTCAGGCTGCCCTCCAGTATCTTTTTCGGTGGTTTCTGTTATTAGAGGGAAAAGAGGAGGCGCGGTTGTCACCGGAGGAGCTGAGGAGCTGGCGAGGGCGATTTTATGCGTTATTGCCAGAGGCGCTGAGGGCAGACTTTCCCTGGGATGTGCCGGAGGCTTTACCCCCCCTTTCCCCGGAATGCCCCTCTTATCCCCGCCATCATACTCCCTTCCGGCAGTACGGTTTTATTGCGGCTAAGGTAGTAGATAGTCTGCCCAGGCCTGCACCTCCCGAGATGGTGGCGGTTTTCATGCAGGGACTCATGCAGATTCTCCGGCATCATGGCGAGCAGGTAGAGGCGGAGACTCTGGCCGGGCATTTGGGGGACCTGAGCGGCGGTCAGCTGCGAGTACCGGCGGAAGTAGTGTCGCTGGTAAGCAGGGTTGCTTCGGCGGGGGAGCATCGGGCCCATTCTTCAGTTGAAGGTGCGAGGCAGGGAGCCCGCTCCGGGAAAGGACGCCGTTTCCATCGGCGACATCGCAGATGAGGTTTCGCGTACAGGGCGGCGCTCGTCTAAGTGGTACTTATTATCCCCAGGGCGCCAAAAACGAAGCCCTCCAGGTTTTATCCGCTGCCTTGCTTACCTCTAACCCCGTCACCTATCAGAATGTCCCCCGCATTCTGGATGTGGAAAGGCATCTGGAATTGATAAAGGGTCTCGGCGCCTGTGTGGAATGGTTGGAGGATCACACACTTCGCATCACGGCAGAAGTGGTGGAGCCCCGACGCCTTTTGGAGCCCGAACTGAAGAGGCTATTTCGGCAGATACGGGGGTCTGTGCTTCTGGTGGGAGCTCTTTTGGGGCGGTGCGGCGAGGCCTACCTTTATCGTCCCGGCGGAGACAAAATCGGCCGCCGACGGCTCGATACCCACCTCTTAGGCTTCGAGGCTCTCGGCGCTACCATCTCCTACGATGAAAAAAACGAACTCTACAAAATCGTTGCCCCTCGTCGGCTCCAGGGTAAGTTTATCCTGCTGGAGGAGGCTTCCGTCACCGGTACCGCCAATATCCTTCTCGCCGCTGCCACCGCCGAAGGGCAAACCACGCTCTACCATGCGGCCTGCGAACCTTACATACAGCAGCTCTGTCATCTGCTCGTGAAAATGGGGGTGCCCATCACCGGCATTGGCAGCAATCGCCTTACCCTCCAGGGTCAGAATCTGCTCGGGGGCGCTCATCATGCGATTCTACCCGATGTGATTGAAATAGGGAGTATTATCGGCCTCTCGGCCATGACCCAGAGCCCCCTGACAATAGCCCCTGTGCCCGTTGAACACATCGGACCGATCCTTCACCCCTTTGAGCGGCTGGGCATACCTGTCACCCTACATGGTGAATCCCTTCAGATAGACCCCCCACTCCTTTACGAACCGGATACTTTGTGGGAAGGGCATATTCTGACGCTTTCTGACCATACCTGGCCCGGAACTCCCCCTGATCTGCTTAGTATTTTATTGGTGGTCGCTACCCAGGCTGCTGGACAGGTGCTCATCCATCAAAAGATGTTTGAGAGTCGGCTCTTCTTCGTGGACCGTCTGATAGAGATGGGAGCCCAGGTGGTTTTGTGCGATCCCCATCGGGCCATGGTCATAGGACTGGGGCGGCGATATCCTCTACGGGGCATTACCATGAGCAGCCCGGACATTCGGGCAGGGATAGCCCTGCTGATAGCTGCCCTGTCTGCAGAGGGCGAAAGTATAATCGACAATGCCGAGCAGATAGACCGCGGCTATGAAGCCATAGACGCGCGGCTAAATGCTCTGGGAGCCCAGATTGAGCGGGTGTGATTAGGAATACCAATCTGGGTCAAAAACGCTCTGAATGCCGGCTGAGTGCCTGGATGAGGCTTAGGCCCCCGGAAAACCCATAGCCCTCCTACAAAGGGATTATAGGCCGTTGCGTGGCATGGCCAGACCCCCCCAAACCCTTCCGCCTCGTGAGGGAGAGGGGCTGGGGTTGGGGGCTAAGATATTGTATAACCCAGTTTGGTATAATACCAACTTCGTGAGGTGGGGGCGATTACCGGGAAATGCGTTTGAGTGTCGCGGAGGTTTTTGTGGGGTGGCGCTGGCCATTGTCCCCTTCATACCTATCCCGGCCAGATTATATTTCAGTAATGAATCGTCCGTCGGCGGTGTAGAGTTTGGCGGTGAAGGGGGGCTGGTTGGGGTCTTCGTGAAGGAGGAGCCAGCGGTGGGGGAGGATTCCCCATATCCAGGGGCCCTGAGAGGGGTACCGGGCGCGCCAGTAGGCGGTATGGAGAGGGTGAATATGGAGGCGGAGCGGCTTTCGGCTAAAGAGGGAAGCATGGTGGCGCAGGACTTCTTCCAGGCGGTGGAGGGGGGACTCAGGGTGAGGGAGCTTGCCCTGTCCCTTGCATATTGGACACGGGAGGTGCGTGGTGGAGGGGGGTGGGCCTCGGCGGCGTTGTCGGGTAATCTGGACCAGGCCAAACTCACTCATGGGCAGGATGGTGTGCTTGGCCCGATCAGCTTTCATGGAATCCACGAGCTGCTGCCAGACCCGCTGGCGATTTTCAGCGCCCTGCAGGTCTATAAAATCCACCACAATAATGCCTCCCAGGTCCCGCAGCCGAATCTGGCGGGCTATTTCCCGGGCCGCTAAGAGGTTGGTCTGCAAAAGGGCTTCTTCGGGGGATTTTCCGTGAGTAGGGGCTGAGCCAGTATTCACATCAATCACATGGAGGGCTTCCGTATGCTCAATGACGATATAACTGCCGTTTGGAAGGGTTACGGTGCGGCTGAAGAGGGTGGGTAGGATCCGGTCCAGTTCAAAATATTCCAGCAGGCTTTCCCGGCGGCGGTGGAGGCGCAGGTGGGGAATGGCTTCGGCCCGGCCCTGGCCAAAATGGGTTTTGAGTTCGTCGTATAGGGCCGGACTTTCCACATAGATAGCATCCATGGGGGTCGTAAAGGCTTCGCGCAGCAGGGTCTGCAAGGGCGAGGCATTACTCGTAAGGCGAAAAGGAGGGTTTCGCCGTCCAATCTGCTGGCAGAGGCCCTCCCACTCCTGAATTAGCCGATCATACTCGGCGGCGAGGTCATCCAGAGAGGCATTCTCGGCACTGCTGCGTACGATGAGCCCATAGGGCGAACGGTATAGCTTTTGAATGATATCCCGCAGGCGCTGGCGCGCTTCGGGATTCGTGATACGGGTAGAGACCCCCAGTTCGGCCGAGAGAGGAACTAAGACTATTAACTGGCCCACCAGCGACAGGTGTGAGCTGAGGCGGGGGCCCTTGCTGGCTATCATATCTTTTTCAAGCTGTACCAGTACCCAGTCTCCTACTTTTAGAAGGTCTTTTATCGGGCGATCCCGAGAGGGATGCACAGGAAGCTCTTCCCATGCAGGCAGGGGCTTCCCATACCGGAGGTGATCCATAAAGGCCTTCTTCCACAAAAATGTAGATCCCAGGTCGCTGTGATGGAGAAAGCCCTCTCTGGAAAGGCCTATATCTATGAAGGCCGAGTTGAGCCCTTCGGCGATCCGGGAAACAACCCCGACGAAAATATCGCCGAGTACATAAGAGGCTTGCTTGGGAATCGAATGATACTCTACCAGTTGTCGGTTTTCTAACAGAAATCCATCTAAGCGTCCCCCTTGCTCAATAATAATGAGCTCACGCAAGGGCCATTAGCGAATCTTTTTCTTGTGACGGTTGAGGCGACGTCGTTTTTTGAGCTTGTGCCGCTTGATTTTTTTCAGTTTTCGCTTCCTACCACATGGCATAGCGGGGCAAAGGTAAAGAGTTCTTGGCGATGCTGTATCTTTGCGCCCCATGGCAGCACCCCAGAAGAAAAAGAAGAAATCTGCCCGCTCCAAGACAGCCCTCAAGCGGCAGCGTCAGAGTGAGCGTCGACGCGCCCGTAACCTGGCCTGGAAAGCTCGATATAAGACCGCTCTCCGGGCTCTACGAAAAGAATCCGACCTCAGCAAGCTTCCCGAGCGCCTTCGGGAGGTACATTCTTTATTGGATAAGATTGCGCGTCGGCGTATCTTTCACCCCAATAAGTCTGCCCGACTCAAATCCAAACTGGCCCATTGGGTAGCCCAGCGCCTGCGTGAAGCGAGCCCATCCAGCACCTAAAGCACTTTTCGGGCGTGTCTATCACTTCTCCGCCTGAAACCCGCCTGTGGGCCCACCCCAGGGGGCTATATGTGCTTTTCTTTTCGGAAATGTGGGAGCGCTTCAGCTACTATGGCATGCGGGCGCTCCTGGTTTTGTATCTTACGCAGTACCTTCTCTACGAACGTCAGGCGGCTCTTCAGATTTATGGTCTGTATACCGGGCTGGTTTATTTGACCCCCATTATAGGCGGTTTCCTGGCCGACCGCTGGCTGGGTTATCGGGGGACCGTACTTTCAGGGGCCATCCTCATGATGCTGGGGCACTTCGCCATGGCATTTCCAGATTTGCTCTTTCCGGCCCTGGCCCTACTTATCCTGGGCAACGGGCTATTTAAGCCTAATATCTCTACTATCGTCGGCAGTCTCTACCTCTCTAATGACCCCCGGCGCGATGCGGCCTTTACGATTTTTTACATGGGGATCAACCTGGGAGCCTTTCTGTCGCCCCTGGTATGTGGATACCTGTCAGAGGCCTATTCACCTCACTGGGGCTTTGCGGCCGCCGGGATTGGAATGCTCATTAGCTTGATAATTTTCTCAGCTGGTCTTCCCACCCTTCGTCCTGCGGACGGTTCTTATACTCCTCTTACTCGGGCTGAAGGCCTGCGTATTCTCTCTACGACCGTCATTGGTCTCATCCTGAGTGTGGGCGGTGTGCAGATGGCCCGGGCTCTCCTCGGCCGGGAGAAATTAGCCGCCCTCTTTCAATGGGCGATCCTTTCCTTTCTCGTCGCTGTCCTCATCTACCTTCTCTTTCGCCTCAAAACCCCCGGCGATCGCCAGCGCACTCTGTCTATATTCATTCTGGGCCTTTTTACAACGCTTTTCTGGACAGGCTTTGAGCAGGCAGGGGGCACTCTAAATCTCTTTGCCCAGCACCATACCGATCGAAATATAAGCTTGGGCTCCTGGCAATTCACGATACCCGCTCCCTGGTTTCAGTCTCTCAATCCCCTTCTCATTTTCGTTTTAGCGCCGGTGTTTTCGATGGTCTGGGTGTGGCTGGCTGCTCGAGGCCGGGAGCCCCTTACGCCTGTCAAAATGAGCTGGGGGCTCCTCCTGCTGGGATTGGGTTTTGTCCTCATGAGCTTTGCTGACAAAAATGCTAAAAATGGCTACCTTGTCTCCCCGCTCTGGCTTTTTGGGGTTTATTTTTTGCATACCCTGGGTGAACTGTGCCTCTCTCCGGTAGGGCTATCTATGGTAACCCGAACAGCGCCTGCTGCAGCGGCGGCACTGCTAATGGGAGTATGGTTTCTCTCTTCGGCCTTTGGCAACTACATGGCGGGCGTCGCTGAAGCCCGCTTGAAAGACTATGAGCTCCCCCTGTATCCCACTTTAGCAGGTATCAGTCTCCTCGCCGGTCTGATCTTATGGCTTCTGGCTCATCCTATCAATCGGCTCATGACGGCTCGGGATTAACTCTCTCCACAAACCCTCAAACCCCGAATGTCCTCCCTTAGAGGAGCCTCTGCTGCCGGCGTTATCGGATGGCATCCCATTTACACACGCCTAAATGTTTGTACTTTTGGGGAAGGTTTGAGCTATTCTTATGCGGCAGGTCGTCCAGCACGGTATCGTAGCCATAATAGCCAGCTTAGCGACTTACTTTGTGGTGAAGAAGTTTGATGAGAGGCCTCCTGTGGCGGTGATGCCAGCGCCGGTATTGCCGGCCAAGTGGGAGATTCAT
>Ga0197142_1004298_pt1 | contig 11565 bp, 10 predicted proteins | sample GBS60_MetaG_FD_148614 | JGI IMG/M metagenome (GOLD analysis project Ga0197142, IMG submission 148614) | Sediment microbial communities from Great Boiling Springs, Gerlach, Nevada, United States - GBS 60_MetaG | ecosystem: Environmental > Aquatic > Thermal springs > Hot (42-90C) > Sediment... | reverse complement strand
AATTGTTCAAAGTTTGTTCTTTACTTCAAGGCTGCGCTGATTACAGTGTCAAAGTGAAACTGAAAACCATACTGTTACTTTCTTCTTTAATTTGAACATCTAGATAGCTTTGCTTGGCTAGCCACTAACACGGGTTAGCTCTTAGGATGATTAAAATGACGAACTAGTTTAGAATATTGAAATTTATAAGTTGTTTTATGAGAAGCTTATCTGTAGTCATTCCTGTTTTCAATGAAGAGAAAAACATTAATATTCTTTTAGATGAATTGGTTAAAGCTCTTTCGGGGAGCAACATAGATTTTGAAATTATACTTGTTGATGATGGCTCTGTCGATGGAACTGCATTAGAGCTACAGCATGCTGTTTCTAAATTTCAAAATTTAAAGGTTATTCAATTTCGAAGAAACTTTGGTCAAACTGCCGCTCTTCAGGCTGGGCTAGATTATAGCTCTAAAGAAAATATTTGCTTTATGGATGGAGATTTGCAGAATGATCCAGCCGATATTCCTCGTCTTTTGGATAAGCTGTACGAGGGATATGATTTAGTCTGCGGTTGGAGGCTTGAAAGGAAAGATAACTGGTTTTTACGAACCCTACCAAGCAGACTTGCTGCGGCTCTGATATCGAGAGTTACCGGAGTGTATCTTCACGATTTTGGCTCTCCATTGAAAGTTATGAAAAAAGATTTAGCTTGTCAGTTTAGACTGTATGGAGATATGCATAGGTTTATTCCAGTTTTGGCAAAGGATATTGGAGCGTCAATCGTGGAAGTTCCTGTTAATCATAGGAAGAGACACTTCGGTAAGAGCAAGTACGGGTTGGGACGAACTTTCAGAGTGTTGCTTGACCTAATTTGGCTTAAGTTTTTGCTGGGCTATGCGAAGAAGCCGTTACATTTTTTCGGATATCCGGGGATTTTTGCTTTTTTGCTAGGTTTAGCTATAGCGCTTAAAGTTGTTTATGACAGGTTTTTCAATTTTATTCCGGCTGGAGATAGACCGCTTTTGATGTTTGGTATTATGTTAATAGTCATAGCGGTGCAATTTATTTTTTCTGGAATTTTAGCTGAGCTTCTAGTGAGAACTTACCATGAATCTCAACGCAAACCGATATACTCAATTAGAAAGGTGTTCTCCTCAATTTCTTCTAAAGAAGATCTGCTTAAAGCCGGGAATCTTTAGTTTGTAAAATTAATGTTGCCACCTGCCGGCAAAAAAGTTGTTACTGTCGATGCTAGAAAAATAAATCATTTTGGCATAGGAAATGTAATACGATCAATATTTGAAGCTCTACTAACCAGCAACAAATATTCCCCAGTTGCGTTAGGGAGCAGGAGCGAAATTTTAAAAGCATTTAAGAATATCTCAGCGCTTAATTTTGATGTCAAACCCAACAACCCTTTTGGTTTTCTTTTTTTAAACCGTTTGTTAGCCAGATGCCCTGCAGCTTGTCATATCAATACCTTTTATGTCGGAGTTAACAACCTCTTAGTGCCTTCAGTTCTCTTTTTTTACGATTTAATTCATCTTAAACATCCTAGACATTTTTTACACGGGTTTTTAGCAAGCAAGCTGATGAGTCGGGCATTAAAAACTAGCCCAGTTGTTGTGGTTTTAAGCGAGGCTGTCAAGAAGGAATTGGAAAATTACTTTCCAAATTTAAGACTTAATATCATTACTTTAAAGCCTCCAGTTAAGCATAATTTTAGAAACCTGGGGGAAGATCCTAAGCAAATATTAAATCGAAAAGAGGATTTTTACCTTCTCGTGTGTTCTAACTTGAAACCTCACAAGGGGGTCTTTGATCTTTTAAGTTTATGGAAAGACAGCTATCCTCTTTTGGTGGTAGTTGCAAGAGGGAGCAAGAAGCTAGATAGCTATCAAAAGTCAAACGTCAGGATATTGAGCGATTTTCTGAGCGAAGAAGCTTTGATGGAGCTGTACATTAAAGCTAGGTACTTAGTAATTCCCTCTTACGAGGAAGGGTTTGGGTTTTGTTTTTTAGAAAGCAGATTTACTTACACGCCGGTGATCGCAAGACCGCTTCCGGTTTTTTTTGATTTCGCAACCCGATGGGATCTTTTGGCAGAGGATTGTTCTAATCAGGCTTTAGATCAAGCCATTAAACAAAGCTTCACTAAAACTTATGATGAAGATATTGCGCAAGATTTTAAAAAGCTTCAGATCAATTATTCTCCAGAGCAGTTCAGAGATGACTTGGAAGATGTGCTAGATTTTTTAACCTATGATAGCTATTGTTCACGATTGGCTACTTAACTTAAGAGGGGGCGAAAAGGTGCTGGATACTGTCTTGTCTTTGTTTAAAGAAGAGAAAGTTAGGTTGTTTTCTTTTTTTTTTAAAAAAGGAGCTACAACTCCTTTGATCGACAAAGTTTTTTGTTCAGCTTCTTTTCTGAATTCTTTTCCGTTTGTTGAAAAAATTTATAGGTATTTATTGCCTTTTTTCCCGCTAGCGGCGATTGATCTTTCAAAGAAGCTAAAAGGTTTTGAGGCAGTAATTCAAATTAGTCATTGTTTCGCAAAGAACGTCAGCGCAAGCATACCAACACTTTGTTACGTGTTAAGCCCTTTCCGAGGTTTTTTTGATTTGAAAGAGCTCTACGCCAGAGGTTCTTTCCTGAAAGCGTATATCTTAGACAAATTTAAAAACATTGACCAAGCTTTAACTGATAAGAGTAAGTACTATGTGGCTATTAGCAAATTTGTTGCCAACAGATTTTTAAGGGCTTACGGCTTCAGTCCACAAGAGGTTCTCTACCCACCAGTAGATCTAAGCAGTATACCTTTGAGGAAGCAGCCCTTCACTAGGGGCAGTTTTTACTTGACAGGAGGGGCTTTGACAGAGAATAAAAATTTTGACTTAGTAATCAAAGTCTTCAATAAACTAGGCTTGCCTCTCCTTGTCTTTGGAAAGGGGCCTCTGGAGGGGTATTTAAAAAGTATTAGCAAAAAAAACATTAAATTTTTGGGATATGTATCGGATGAAGAGCTTCACAAGCTTTTCTGCGATAGTAAAGCCTATGTGTTTCTGAGTATAGAGGACTTTGGCTTAAGCACTTGCGAGTATGTTGCATCGGGAGGGCCAGTGATCGGCTTACAGAATAGCGGCACTGCGGAAATAATAAATGATGATCCTGATCGCGCAAACTGGAATGGTTTCTTGGTTAAAAGCGAGGAATCCAGCGAAATTATTGAAGCTTGCGCAGATCTTATAACGCGTCTTGAAAAAGACACTTCTTTAGAGAGAGATCCCGCAACCCTTAGAGAAACTGTGGAGAGGTTTGATCAATCTGAATTCTCATTGCGATTTTTAGAACTGTTAAAAAAATTGAATTTTCCTGCGTTAAAATATATAGCTGAGAACTGTGGTTAAAGAGAGGAAAGCTTTGTTCGAGTTAATTCTTGCTTGTTTTGATTTGGTATTTGTTTCTGCAGCCTGGTTTTTTACGTATTGGTTTAGGTTTTACTCAAACCTATTTAGTGTTCAGAAAGGAATCCCCTCTGTGGATCTGTATCTTAATTACCTATGGGTGGTTCTTATAGTTTGGTTTTTGTGTTTTAGGTATTTGGGGCTTTATAAAAGTCATAGAAGCTCAAGTTTCGAGTTAGAAGCTTGGAAGCTTTTAAAAGCCAACTCCTTAGCTATTATCCTGCTTCTAGCTTTAACTTACTTAAGTAAGCAAAGTGAACCTTTTTCTCGACTAGCGTTTGGTTGGTTTTGGCTGTTTAGTTTCTTCTTCACCACCATTGGTAGATTTAGCCTTAGAGTCCTTCTTAAAGAGTTGAGGCGAAGAGGTTTTAATTTAAAATACTCCTTGCTTGTAGGAGAAAGCGAGGCTGCTAGAGGTTTACTGAAATCTCTGAGTCTATTCAAGGAAGCTGGTTTCCAACCTGTAGGCATTTTGGTAACTGACAAATTTGAGGCGGATCAATTTGAGTCAGTGCCGGTAATCGGCAAGCTTTCCGAGCTGATCGACGTAATAGCCAGATATAAAATCGATACCGTTTTCTTAACTTTGCCTCTCTCTGAAATGCCTAATCTGAATTTAATTGTCGATTTGCTTAGTAACACTCATGTGGATGTAAAGCTTGTGCCAGATTTGGGCTCGCTAATTACAGTGGGTGGGACGATTGAAGATTTTGACGGCTTGCCGATTATTTCCCTACAAGAGTCGCCTCTTCAGGGTCCTGATTACCTCTTAAAACGCCTTTTAGATGTATCGTTATCCCTAGCAGCTTTGGTAGCGCTTAGCCCTTTACTGATTGTTTTGGCGGCATTGGTAAAGCTAACTTCCAGAGGAAGTATATTTTACTGTCAAGAAAGGGTTACTCTTGATGGCAGAAGATTCAAGATCTACAAATTTAGGACAATGGTTGAAAACGCCGAAGCAGGCGGGCCGCAATGGCCCACTAAAAATGATCCGAGAGTTACGCCAATTGGCAGATTTCTTAGAAAGTGGAGCCTTGATGAGCTACCTCAGCTTTTTAATGTTCTAAAGGGAGATATGTCTTTAGTGGGGCCACGGCCCGAGAGACCTTACTTCATAAAACAATTTTGGCAAAAAATACCTTCGTATATGTTGAGGCATAAAGTGCCGGCAGGATTGACAGGGTTAGCCCAAGTTCATGGGTTACGAGGAGATACCTCGCTTGAAGAGCGTTTAAAGTATGATCTATTTTACATCAAAAACTGGTCGTTGTTCTTAGATATAAAAATAATTTTTTTAACAATAATTAAGGGGCTAAAAAATAGAAATATTTAAATTATTTAAATTTTCTGGAACAGAGTGACTATATTGTTGATTTTCAAAGCTGGCAGATCTTCAGGGTCTTGAACAATGCTCTTGATCTCTGCCCCAAATTGCTTCTCCACCGTGAGAGCAGCGTCAAGCAACACAGGTTTCAGGAGATTAAATATCAGGAACACGTGACTTACATGTTCTGAAATAATACTTTGAAATTGGCTGCTACTTTTATCGAGTTTCCAGGGTTGACGCTCTGAAAGTTCTTTATTTGCCCAGTCGCAATACCTAAAAATTGTCTCCATAATACCCCTCGTAGATCCTAACTGGACAGCTTCTGCGTACTGATTTAAAAAATCCTTGTAAATACTAAAAGCCTCGGGCCCCAATCTCCTTGCATTAAAATTTTCGCCAGCAAGTTTAGTTACTCTGCTGTGGTAATTGCCAATTTTTGCTATTAAAAGATTATTCACGGAGTCCTGAAAGTGGTCCTGTTCGAAATTGAAATCCGAAGACTCAGGGGCAAAAGTGGCAAAGTAGAAGCGAGTATAATCTCTTCCGTAAGTTTTTATAAAATCTGTGGATTCAATAATCAAACCTTTGCTTTTGCTAAATTTTTGATTGTCGAATAAAAGATAATTGTTAATACATGGATAGTCGGGAAGCTTAAATTTGGGGTTTGCGCTGCGCAGTTGCCCCGGCCAAAACAACGTGTGAAAAGGAAGATTATCTTTCCCCATAAAGTAGTAATGCGCAACTTTATCGTTGAACCAAAAATCCTCATAATTTAATCCCGTCCTTTCACAGTACTCTATAGTCGAGGACAAGTACCCCGTGACAGCCTCAAACCATACGTAAATTCTTTTGGATGTATAATTTTCAAGCTGCAAATCTCGAGGAATACCCTCTACTGGAAGCTCTATCCCCCATTCCAAGTCCCTTGTAATCGCTCTTGGTTTTAAACCTTCTTGAAGCCACTTATTTGTTTCGCTAATTACCCAGTCTCTCCAATTAGCGCTAGTTTCGCTTATATATTTTTCGAGAAACCCATGCAGTTTAGGCCAATCAAAAAAATAGTGCTCCGAGGGTTTAAGCTCTACTGGCTGTTCATCTAGGGTAGATCGGGGGTTTTTAAGCAGTTCAGGCGAGATGACTTTCAAGCAATTCTCACACTGATCAGACTTTGTAGCTTTCTCTCCGCAATAAGGGCAATCACCCAAAACAAACCTATCAGGTAAAAACCTGTTCAAGGTTGGGCTGAAAAACTGGAGATCGAATTTTTTAAATATAAATCCATTTTTTAAGGAGAGTAAAAACATTTCTTTGACAACTCTATGATGGGTTGCGTTTACTGTGGCTGAGTAGTTGTCAAATGATAACCCAAGCAATTTAAACATCTCCAAAGCTAAAGAGTGGTAGTAAGTTACAACTTCTTCAGGCGAAATTTTATTTTTAGCCGCTGTAATCAAAATAGGAGTTCCGTAACAATCCGATCCTGAAATCATCAAAGTTTGATGACCCAACAGTCTGTAAGCGCGCGCAATAATATCAGCGGGGAGAAGGTATCCAGCTAAGTGGCCTATGTGTAAAGTTCCATTCATATAAGGCCATGCTACGAATATCATTATCTTTTTACGGTCTGGAGAGGGCTCAGGCGGATGCTCAAATTTTTTAAAATCGTAAACTGGAAGTTCCAAGGCTATCTAATTTTTTGTAGTTTTTTTTCCTTAAAAACCAGACTGTTTAAAAGTTCAAAAATCAAACCAGCGCTTACCAAAGCTAGAAACAAGCCAAAAAGAATGAGAGAGTCAAAGTTTCCTTCGCTAGCGGACATAGCTAAAGGAAGAAGGAAGACTATTTCAGCGTCAAAAATGAGGAAAGCCAGGGCTACAGGGTAAAAATTTACTGGAAGTTTTAACTGGCCAATATCACCTCTAGGAATGCTCCCACATTCGAAGGGTATTTCCTTGGCAGGTGTTTTAAGCTTAGGACCTAAAACGGAGGAAGCTACCAACAGAAAAATAAGTAACCCGGCAACTAAAGAAGTGTAAATTGCTAGCGCGACCATCCTAGGTTTTCTTATTAAATTATTCTCGTGCCTGGCAGGATTCGAACCTGCGACCCACTGCTTAGAAGGCAGTTGCTCTGTCCTGCTGAGCTACAGGCACTTTTGTATCAATCCTACCATAAAAAAGTAAAAAAATTAATCGCAGAAGAATCCCTTCGGCCTTTTAATCGAATGGATCAAAAAGCCTCCACTCTTTTTCTAGAGGCAGAATTGGCATGTTGCTTTCTTGAGGTTCTGTTTTAGGCTCAGCCTTTGTCTCGGCTGATTCAGCTTCGATATTGCTTACAGTTTGTTCAGCTTTGGGTTGTTGCTCGAAATCTATATAATCCTTTAGAGCTAATTTGTCGCTTTCAAACAACTTAATTTTTACGCTGACTCGTCTGTTTCGAACATCTGCAGGATCAAGCCCCTCTTTAGGTTGGGTATCAGCTACACCGCCAACTAAAATTACCCTGTCTTCGGTTAAACCACTGTCTTTAAAAAACCTTCTAACCGAATTTGCTCTGTCTGTAGATAAATCCCAGTTAGTGTATCCTCCATAGCTTAAGTTTGATGAGTCCGTATGACCAATTATTTGAATGGGATTTTTGATCTCTTTTAGCGCTTCAACTAAAGTCTGAAGTAACGGTAAAGCCTCAAATCGAATTTGGGACGAGCCCGCGTAAAATATACCTCCCTCAGGAAGCTCTGAAAGCTCCAAGGTTAAGAAATCTCCCTCCTTGAATATACTTACGTTTCCTATTTCTTTTTTAATACCTAATTGCGCTAACTTATTTACTAATTTCCGAGTAAAATCCTGGGTAGAAACAGAGGTATCTTTTTGTAAGGTTTTAAAAGCTTTATCTCTATAAGGGTTTCCGCCTTCTCTCTTCTCTTTCAAACCCTCCAGCGCCTCGCCTGTAATCTTTGCATCTGGATTTTCGCTTCCTGGCGCGTCAATGAACATTGATTTCTGTGGTTTAGAAACAGTGCCTTCTTCCATATTCTCTTCTAAATCCCTCGGAGCAAAAGCGTCAGGAAGGATTCCCGCTCCTCCAATCTGTAATGGGGTTCCAGAGCCAAGCTCAAAAATGCCAACTTTTCGAAAATACCGCGCTATCGCGGCTTTAGTGGCCGAATCAGCCGTATTCACAAGCCACATACACAAAAAGAATGCCATCATTGCGGTTACAAAGTCGGCGTATGCAATCTTCCAAGCGCCTCCGTGGTGTCCATGATGCCCTCCTTTTTTCTTTATGACTATAACGGGTTTATCGGCCAGACTTGCCATTAAAATTAGCTTTTAGACGCTTTTATAATTTGTTCAAGTTCTTCGCTAGTCGGGCGGTAAAACGGAGGAATTGTCTTTCTAGCAAACTCTAAAGCAACTTGTGGAGGGGATCCACCGGCGAAAGCAACCAAGCCTGCCTGAACGCATTTGTAAAGCCCTGCTTCCTCTTTTACGATGTTTTCCATAGCGCTTGCTATAGGTCCAACTAAGCCATACGACAAATAAATTCCTAACATTGTTCCGACTAGCGCTGCTGCAACTTTCTGACCAATAACGGTAGGAGGTTGATCCAAGTATTGCATCGTTAGAATTACTCCTAAGACTGCTGCAACTATTCCAAAAGCGGGAAGAGCGTCAGCCATATTTTTAACAGCTGCAGGCAGAGTGTGAGCCTCCTCATGATGCGCTTCGAGTTCAGAGTCCATCAACCTTTCAAGATCAAAAGCGTTTACTACTCCATCAACAAACAGTCTCAATGCTCCCACAAACAGTTCAACTAAGTGATGATTATGTAAAACGGCGGGGTATTTCTTAAAACGAGCGCTTTCATGAGGATTTGAAATATCCCCTTCGATGCCCAAAACTCCTTCTTTTCTAATCACATTAAAAATTTCTGCCATCAAGCCCAAAAGCTGTTTAAAAGTTTCTTTAGAGACCCCCGAGCCCTTTAGACAATGAATAATTCCTGGAATGAAAGCTTTAACGGTAGCGGGACTATTTGAGGCGACGAAAGAAAAAAGAGCAGCTCCGCCTATGATGACAAACTCGCTGGGCTGAACCAAGGCGCCTAAGTTTCCACCGTGCATTATAAAGCCGCCCAGAATCGAGCCAATACACAAAACTAAACCGATGATAAGAAACATCTAGAACAATCAGTCGACCGCGAATGGAAAATTTTGAAATGAATTTTTAGTTAGCGGGCAATGGGATTCGAACCCACGGCCTTTTGCTTGGGAAGCAAACGCTCTACCAACTGAGCTATGCCCGCTTTTTGATGGAATACTTTAATTTTTATTTTATCATTTGAGTTGTGCGTTTTAACAGCGGAAGCTTTTTAAATTCTTTTCTCAGTTTCTATGAAACGCACTACCGCTTGATTCAATCCCGCCTATATGAACTATCCTTGAATCCGGAGGGAAGATTAGTAAGAGAGCTTGTATTTTGCATTTGCGCCGCTCAAACCTCGCCTTTTAAGGCAGATAATGCCAGTCAATCGTTAGAGAGCATCTGGAAAGAAAAAGGCTTAGTAGAAGTTGGGGAAGTGCGCCAAGTTTTGAAAAATTGCGGTGTTCGCTTTCATAACCATAAAGCTCTCTACATTGTTGAAGCTTTGAGGTGTTTGGAGGCGATTCAAGATATTTTGTCCAAAGGTATGAGCGCGCTTGAAGAGAGGGAAATTCTGGCGCGCAAAGTTAAAGGGCTGGGCATGAAGGGCTCAAGCCATTTCTTGAGAAATTTAGGAAGAACTGGACTAGCTATTTTAGATCGTCACGTTTTGCGTTTTTGCGGACTTCTTAAGTTAATTCCGCGCACTATCAGTTTAACCGCTAGAAATTATCTTTGGATTGAAAAGCAGCTTAAAGAGTTTTGCGTCAGAAATACACTTAATATTGATGCTTTAGATGGCGTAATCTTCTTGTATAGCGCGGGTTATTTTCTGAAATAGATCTAGAGAAAATGGACCTATCAGAACTGCAATTGATTGAAAGGTTCGAGGTAATAGAGGGGCACTTAGAGCTGTATACTGACAAGGAGCGGTTGAAATTATTTTGTAAGTGCAATTCGACAGCTCCATGGTCTGTGGTTTTAGTTCAAGTTCAGAAAGCGCTCGCTGAAAAGTTTCCCGATTTGGTTGTAAATCAAGAAGTTTTAAGGGATCTGCTTGTCAGAAGGTCGGATGTGCCAAGAAAGATTGCCGAAGGAAAAGAGCCTGCTCCTCCCGTAGATGAAAAACTTGTAATTATGGCAAAACCTTTTAGATTAGGTGGTAGAGGTTTTCGATATCTGGAGCTGATTGAAAAAGGTAGGGAAGTTGCTAGAATTTACCCTGCTAAACCAGGGCGAGACGGCTATGACATATTTGGTAAGGTTATTAGCGCTTCTCCTCCTAAAACTTTAAAAGTAGATTTCGGCTCAGGTGTGGAAGTTCAAGCAAAAGAGACTTATAAAAGTGTTGTCTCTAGGGCTAAAGGCTACTTCTATTTCGAGAATAACGTACTTGATGTCAAAGAAGAGCTTATAATTCAAGGCGATGTTGATCAAGAAATTGGCAGCTTAAGGTTTAATAACAGGCTAACGATAAAAGGCAGTGTTGGCGCTGATTTTGTGGTGAAATCAGATGGCTTGGTGGTAGTTGAAGGCGATGTGTTTAAAGGATCTAAAGTTCAGTCTTTAGGAGCTGATCTTAAAGTAAAAGGTATCTCAACTAATGCGGAACTGGTATCGAAGGGCGACATGGAGGTCTTGAGTTTGATAAATTCTAAAGTGATTTGTGGCGGGTTGTTAAAAATTTTAAAAGAAAGTGTCAGCTCAGATATCATTGCCAAGGAGATTAAATCAGGGGCTTTGATAGGGGGCGAAATTCAGGTCCAGGTTGGCATAGAAACCAAAACCTTAGGCGCTGAGAGCTTTTTGCCTACTATTATTAAGTGCGTATCTCCAATAGAGTTATCGAGGGAAGTTGAGGTTTTAAGGGATCAACTTAAAAAACTAACCTTGGCTCAGTCGCTTTTGAAGTTAAAATTAGGCCCTTACGAGTATAAGAACGTGAGAGATTTTCCCGAGGAAATTCAAGAAAAAATTAAAAGTTTCCGTGATCAACTCGCTAAAGTGGAGGCAACCTTGGAGCAGACAGCTTTAAGACTTAAAGAAATTCAGCAAAGTGACGAAAATCAAGAAGTAGTGATTACTGTTACTGAAAAACTGTTTCCCGGTGTGAGGCTAGAGTTTAGGGATCAGGTCTTTGAAGTTCGGGAGACTATATCCCGAAAAGTTAGATTAATTTGTAAACTAGAAGGTATCACACAAGAGTGAGAAATGAACACTAACGAGGTACAAAAATTAATTGAGTCTGCTTGTTTGGGGGACAAGAGTTTAATAGACCCCACGTTTTTGTGTAAAAGTGTTGGGAGTCTAAATTTAAGGGAGGCTGCTATAGTTGCGCCTTCTACCAGAGTGACTGATGTTATCAGGTTGCTTAAAGTTTCTAACAGAGGTGTGGTTTTAATAGTCTCAGGTGAAACTCTAGAAGGCATCTTCTCGGAGCGCGACGCGGTGAAAAAATTTTTCGATTTTAAAGAGAATGATCCTATAAAAAATCACATGTCTTCACCAGTTCACACGATAGATCCAAGTGAGCCAATAGCGCATGCCGTTTCATTGATGGCCTCGGGAGGTTTTAGGCATCTGCCGGTGGTTCAGAATGGTGTAATTCTAGGGGTTATCTCTGTGAGAGATATTTTAGAA
>Ga0197142_1004297_pt1 | contig 11565 bp, 7 predicted proteins | sample GBS60_MetaG_FD_148614 | JGI IMG/M metagenome (GOLD analysis project Ga0197142, IMG submission 148614) | Sediment microbial communities from Great Boiling Springs, Gerlach, Nevada, United States - GBS 60_MetaG | ecosystem: Environmental > Aquatic > Thermal springs > Hot (42-90C) > Sediment... | reverse complement strand
TGGCATAAATTCGGTATAAATTGGCCCCAATCTTTTCGAATTTAAAAATTTCAATTTTTTCAATTTCCTTAGTATTTTTTACATGAGGACCACCACAAAATTCTTTAGAGTAGGCAGTTTCTAAAGATTCACCGATATAATAAACTTTAACCATTTTTGGGTATTTTTCTTTAAAAAATGCTTTAGCACCAATTTTATAGGCTTCTTCTTTAGGAAGAACAACAAAGTGTACCGGTAATTCTTCTTTTATTTTTTGATTGATAATTTTTTCTACTTCTTTTAAATCCTTATCGGTTGGTTTTTTAATACAGTAAAAATCAAAACGCAGTCTTTCTCCAGTGATATGCGATCCTTCTTGGCGGATCGTTTCTCCCAAAATATCAAATAAAGCTTGATGAAGCAGGTGAGTAGCGGTATGATAACGTAAAGTATTTTTTGAATGATCAGCAAGACCTCCTTTAAAAATACCAACAGAAGATTTTCGAGAAAGCTCCCGATGTTTTTCAAATTCTTTATCAAATTCTTTTTGATTGAAAGATAATCCTCTCTCTTTTAGAAGTTCTTCGGTTAACTCTTTTGGAAAACCATAGCTTTGATATAAGTCAAAAACTTTTTTGCCGGTGGGTTTTTCAATTTTTTGTAAAATAGCAAAGCCCTTTTCTAATGTTTTGTTAAAACGATCGATTTCTTCGCTAATTACCGTTTTTATTTCTTCTAAATCTTTTTCCTCAAAATAGATATTTTTATAGATTTCAATAATGGACTCAACGGCAGAAGTTAAATCGTTGACCAAAACTTTTTTTCCTTTTAATTGGTGCATTTTAATAGTTATTCTTCGAAGAAGTCTTCTTAAAACATACCCTCTTTCTTTATTCGATGGATAAACGCCACTTTTAATAAGAAAGACGGCCCCTTTTAAGTGATCGGCGATAATTCTTATTTTTCTTTTATCATCTTCGTTTTCATATTTTTTATCAATAATCTTTTCAATGTTTTTAATAATTGGAAGATATAATTCGGTTAAAAATACATCAGGATTATTGTTGGTTGCCGTCATTATTCGTTCCAATCCACCGCCAAAATCAACGTTTTTTGCTGGTAGTTCTTCAAAGCCCTTTTTTGTTTTCTTAAACTGCATAAAAACAGAGTTGCCTATCTCCAAGAATCGACCACAATCACAGTTGGGATGACATTTAAAAGAGGCATAAGGCGACTTTTCATGGATTTTTAACTCTTCTCCAAAATCATAAAAAACTTCACTATCTGGACCACCAGGTTCACCTTCGGGCATATCTTCAGGTACGCCGGCTCTTGACCACCAGTTTTTTTTTGGACCATAAGAGAAGATGTGGTCTTTAGAAACCCCAAGATCTAACCATATTTTTCGTGTTTCGTCGTCAGGTAGTAAATTATTTTTTTTATCACCGCCAAAAACTGTTACATAAAGTCTTTTTTTATCAAATCCCAAAATTTCCGTTAAAAACTGCCAAAACCAAAAAATCTGTTCTTTTTTAAAATAATCACCCAAAGACCAATTCCCCATCATTTCAAAAAAAGTAGTATGACGATTATCACCAACTTCCAAAATATCCTGAGAGCGAAAACATGGTTGAATATTATAGAGGCGTTTACCCAAAGGATGAATTTCACCTAAAAGATAAGGGACAAGTTGCTGCATACCAGAACCAGTAAAAAGAGTTGTTGGATCATTTTGAGGAACAAGAGAAATAGGAATAACTTCTTTGTGATTTTTTTCTTCCCAAAAGTTAGCGAATTTTTTTCGTAAAGCGAGATGAGTCAACATAATGTAAAATTATATAATAAAAATGTTATTTGTTATTAGTTATTTGAGGTTTGGAATTTGAGAGTTAATATTTGCGGTTTGAATTTTTTTAATTTGAATGATATGTTTACCTTAATCAAAACAACCAATTTAAAAAAAATACGAGATTTTTTTAAAAAATTAAATCTACCTAAAAGAGATTCCCATAAAGGTCAGAATGGAAAAGTTTTGATTATTGGTGGATCCTCCCTTTTTCACGCCGCCTCCCTTTGGGCAGCAGAGGTGGCTTCTTACTTTGTTGATATGGTTCATTACTGTTCAACTAAGGAAAATGAAAAAATTTTTTTAAATCTAAAAAAAAAGTTTAGAAATGGAATTGTTGTTTCCCAAAAAGATTTGGTAAGTTATGTAGAAGAAGACGATTCTGTTTTAGTCGGACCGGGAATGTTAAGAAAGTTAAAAGTTAAAAATCCAAATTTAAAAATCAATACATTAAAAGAAATTTTTTTGATGAAAGAGGAGGGAGACTATACCTATTTTTTAACTAAGTTTTTGATTGAGAATTTTTCGGAAAAGAAATTTGTTTTTGATGCCGGGGCACTTCAAATGATGAATAAAGATTGGTTAGTAAATTTAAAAACAAAAGCAATTCTTACACCCCATCAAAAAGAGTTTGAAAGTTTATTTGGTGAAAAGATAGTTGATGTTGATTTTGAAAAAAAATTATCAATTGTTAAAAAATATGCTAAAAAATACCACATTGTAATTTTGCTAAAAGCAATAAAAGATATTATTTCTGATGGTGAAAAAACTTATGTAATTGAAGGGGGCAACCAAGGATTAACTAAAGGCGGATCGGGTGATGTTTTGGCTGGTTTAACGGTAAGTTTTTACACAAAAAATAACGCTTTAGAAAGCGCTGTTTTTGCCTCTATTCTTATTAAAATGGCGGCTGACAAGTTGTTTTTAAAGAAAGGGTTTTGGTATAATATTAATGATGTTATAGAAACTATTCCTCAGGTTTTAAAAAAAATAATATTTAATCTATGAAAAAAGAAACTTTTTTAGCGATTATTTTAGGAGTAGTTTTTGGTTTTATTTTCGCCTTGTTAATTTTAGGAAAAATTTTTCAAAATCACTTAAGTGAAAAAACAAAATCTTCTTTACCTCCAATAAAAAAACCTTCTGTTTTACCACAAAAGACAATTTCATTAATATCTCTAAACATTTTAAAACCGAAAAATTTTCTGGTAGTTGAAGATGAAGAAATAACTATTGAAGGTGAAGCAGAGACAGATTCTCTTATTGTTATTCAATCACCTATAAAAGATTTAGTTTTTCAAAATAAAAAAGAAAAATTTAAGATTAATTTTCCTTTAGGTGTAGGAGAAAATGTAATAAAAATTGTTGTCTATCCCAAAAATAAAAATTTGAGAACTCAAGAAAAAACTCTTTATATTTACTATTTACCTAAAGAAATATGAGAAAAAAATTTTTTTTAAGATTTATTACTTGGTTTTTTTGTTTTTTGTTTTTGTTTAATTTTTTAATTCTTGCTCAAGAAAAAATAGCCACTGATTCTAAAAATAAGAAAACAGAGAAAGAAGTAGAGATTTTTAAAGAAAAAATTGCCAGTAAAGTGGCCGAGCTTCGTCAAGAAAATAAACAAATGATTTCGGGAAGAATTATTGAGATTAAAAAAGGTGAAATAGAAATTAAAGATAATAATGAAAAAAAGAAAATAATAAGTGTCGACGATCTTTTGACTAAGTATTATTCAATAAAAAATAATCAAAAAAAGGAAATTAATTTTTCTGATTTGAAAAAAGATGATTATATTCTTGTTTCTGGAATAATTAATGATAGAGGGATTAATGCCGATGTAATTTTTGTTGAAGAAAAATATATTATTGATTTTGGTAAATTAGTAGAGATAAACAGAAGAGAATATTTGTTAAAGGTTGTTACCTTAACTAATGAAACAATAAGTTTAGATATTGAAACTTTTACTAAGCAATGGTTGTTAAATATTAAAAGCTTAGAATTAGAAAGAACGGGTTTTTCCAAAATCAAAGAAGGCGACATGATCCATTTTGTGATTAAAGATAAAAAAAATGAAAACAATCGTTTTTCTGCTCAAAAAATATTAATTATTCCTCAAGAGTATTTTTTGAATTAGCATATCAAGTGGTAAAGATTAATAATTTAAGAGTTTTATATAAAATTTTAGATTAATTTTTTTTACTTTTTTTATGTTGAATTTTTTTAAAAAAATTTTTGACTACAATGAGCGAGAGATTAGAAGAATTAAAAAAATTGTTGATGAGATTAATAAATTAGAAGATAAAACGCGAAATCTAAAAGATGAAGATTTTCCCAAGGAAACGGAAAAATTAAAAGAACAAATAATTGAGAGGGAAAAAACATTGGAGGAAATATTGCCTTGGGCATTTGCTTTGGTAAGAGAAGCTTCAAGAAGAGTTTTGAAGCAAAGACATTTTGATGTTCAGATTATTGCCGGGGTTGCTTTACATGAGGGAAAGATAGCGGAACAAAAAACCGGTGAGGGAAAAACTCTTTCGGCAACAACCGCTTTATATCTTAACGCGTTGACTGGTAAACCAGTTCATTTGGTGACAGTAAATGATTATCTTGCTCGTCGTGATTGTGGTTGGATGGGTGGCGTTTTTCATTTTTTAGGATTAAAGACTGCAGCGATTATTCCAGAAAAATCTTTTCTTTTTGATCCAAATTATATCGATTCTTCGGCTTTAGATTGGCGACTAAGACATCTTCGGCCAATTATTAGAAAAGAAGCTTATCTTGCTGATATTGTTTATGGGGTAAACTCTGAGTTTGGATTTGATTATCTTCGTGATAATATGGCGGTAAGCACACAAGATTTAGTTCAACGGGGATTTTATTATGCAATTATTGATGAGGCAGATTCGGTTTTAATCGATGAAGCCAGAACGCCTCATATTATTTCTGCTCCTTATGAAGAAGATGTTAGTCGTTACTATCAATTTGCCAAGATCGTTAATCGATTAGAGGAAAAAAAAGATTATTTGGTTGATGAGAAATTAAAAACCGCTAATTTAACCGAAGCCGGAATTGCTAAAGTGGAAAAGATATTGGGAATTAAAAATATTTATGAGAAAGATTATGATACTTTATTCCATATTGAAGCGGCTTTAAAGGCAAAAACTTTATTTAAAAAAGATCGCGATTACATAGTTAGAAATGATGAGGTGGTAATTGTTGATGAGTTTACTGGGCGCTTACTTGAGGGACGACGGTTTTCAGAAGGGATTCATCAAGCAATTGAAGCAAAGGAGGGAGTACCGATAAAACAAGAGTCAAAAACTTTAGCTACAATTTCTCTACAAAATTATTTTCGAATGTATGAAAAATTGGCAGGAATGACTGGTACCGCTGCCACCGAAGCTGAAGAGTTTAATAAAATTTATAATGTTTCGGTTGTTGTTATCCCTACTCATAAACCAATGATTCGCATCGATCATCCAGATATGATTTATAAAACTGAAAAAGCAAAATTTAATGCCGTGGTGGAAGAGATTGTTAAAGATTATAAAATTGGTCGACCGGTTTTGGTTGGAACAAATTCAATTGAAAAAAACGAATATCTTTCCTCATTATTAAAAAGACGTGGAATACCTCACCAAGTTTTAAATGCTAAACATCATGAAAAAGAAGCGGCAATTATTGCTGAAGCCGGTAAGATTGGCGCAGTGACGGTGGCGACTAATATGGCTGGCAGAGGAGTGGATATTATTCTTGGTGGTCAACCGCCTGAGATTAATTTTAAAGATAAAAAAGAAGCAACCAAAATTAAAGAAAAATTAAAATTATGGGAAAAAGAACACGAAGCGGTAGTAAAGCGAGGTGGACTTTATGTGATAGGTACCGAAAGACATGAAGCAAGAAGAATTGATAATCAACTGCGGGGTCGAGCTGGTCGACAAGGCGATCCCGGAGAGTCACGATTCTTTGTTTCTTTAGAAGATGATTTAATGCGAATTTTTGGTGGTGAACAAATTTCAAATTTAATGACTTTTTTTAACTTTCCCGAAGATCAGCCATTATCTCATCCGATGGTTTCACGAGCGATCGAACAGGCACAGATTAAAGTGGAGGGTTTTAATTTTGATATTCGAAAACATTTAGTTGAATTTGATGATGTTTTAAATAAGCAGCGCGAGATTATTTACGGACGCCGAAAAAAGATTTTACTTACCCAAAAGAGTGAAGAATTTAAAAAGTTGGTTTTTGAGATATTTTTTGAACAGATTAATCAAATGATTAATAATTTTTTTAGTATTAATGAGATAGTTGAAGAAGAAAATTTGAAAAAATTGTTAACTGAGATAAACTTTATTTATCCAATTTCTGAAGGAGAAATAAAAAATCTAGCAAAAACTAAAAAAGTGGAAGAATTGGTTAATCTCATTTTTAAAAAGATTAAAGAAGCTTATTTAAAAAATGAAAAAAAACTTGGAGTATTGTGGCTAGAGATTACCAAATCGCTTTTATTAAGTACGATTGATTATTACTGGACAAAGCATTTAACGGCAATTGAAGATTTACGAGAAGGAATTAATCTTTATGGATACGCCCAGATTGATCCTTTGGTTGTTTATAAGAATGAGGCTTATGTAATGTTTGAAAAGCTTTTAGCCGATATAGATTTTGAATTTGTTCGTCGCCTGTTTCGGGTAGAAGTAAGCACTAATATAAAAAGCCAACCTGATAATATGATTTTTCAATCGGCATCAAGTATTAATCCGTTTATTACTTCTGATAATTATGGAAAAAATCCTAATCAATCATCATCTTTTGAATTCCAGCCGATAATAAAAAAACACAAACTTGGTCGTAATGATCCTTGTTGGTGTGGGTCAGGGAAAAAATATAAAAAATGTCATTGGCCTAATTGATTAAAAAAGAGTTTTTTGTTCAAAAGGTTGATTTTTTTCTTCTTGTTTATTTTTTTCTTCTCCAAAAAAACGCTTGATTAAAGAATGAATTTGGTATTTTTCAAGGAAGTTTTTTAATTTTTTATCAAAACCATTAAATCGCATTTTATTAAGATCAATTGTTATTTCAACATTGGTGATAATAGTAGCTAATTTTTTTGAAAGATAAACCCTTTCTTTTTCCTCAAGAAGAATTTTTTTTATTTTTTCTGATTCAACTTGATTAATGTTTTTATAAAGATTATCGATTGTTCCAAATTGATTGATTAATTTACTGGCGGTAACTGGTCCAATTCCTTTGGCGCCGGAGTAATTATCTGAAAGATCGCCAACTAATGCTTTGTAATCAACTATCTGTTGGGGTAAAACTTTAAATTTTTCTTTAACCTCTTTTTTATCATAAATTTTAATAGTGGTTAGTCCAGAAATTGGAGTAGCAACGTATACTCGATCATTAACTAATTGAAGAATATCTCTATCACCAGAGATAATAAAGATACAAAAATCACCTTTCTTTTCTACAGTTTTACAAATTGTTCCAATAATATCATCCGCCTCATATCCTTCTTTTTCTAATCGATAAATTCCCGCCACTTCTATTGCTTCTTTTACGAGAGGAGTTTGTTGTTTAAAACTATCTTCGATTTTTGGTCGCTGTATTTGATATTCCTTAAAAAGACGGTGGCGGAATGTAGGTTTTGGAGTATCAAAAACAACGGCAATATAGGTGGGTGAGAAATCAATCACCACTCTATAAAGCATTGATAAAAATCCATAAATAATATTAGTTGGGATACCGTCAGTAGTTGATAGAGGAGGAAGGGCATGATAAGCCCGATGCATTATCACATTTCCATCAATAAGGACAATCTTGTTTTTAGACATTTTTTTTACCGACAATTTTTTCAAATTCCTCCTGATCTAGACTTTCTTTTTTTAATAAAGCTTCAGCCACTTTGTCAAGAAGCCCTCTTTTTTCCTTGATGATATTAACCGCTTTTTTATAAGCCTCGTTGATGATTTTTTTTATTTCTTCATCAATTTTTGCTAGCATTTCCTGAGAAATTGTTTGGGATTCAAAATAACCTTTACCCCACTCAGTAACATCAAACGTTGGCCCAAAATTAATTGGTCCAAGACGACTCATTCCATATTCAACTACCATCGCTCGTGCGATTTGCGTTGCTTGATCAAAATCATTAGCCGCGCCGGTAGTGATTTCTCCAAAAACCACTTCCTCAGCCGCGCGACCACCCATCATCACCATAATTTTTTCCAAAAGATTGGTTTTAGTTTCGTGTAGTTTATCTTTTGATGGAGTAATAAGAGTATAACCTAAAGCTAAACCGCGGGAGACAATTGAGATGCGATGAACTGGATCGGTATGGGGAAGAAAATGAGAGATAATCGCATGGCCAGCTTCATGGTAAGCGGTTAATTTTTTGTCATATTCTGATTGGAGACGTTTTTTTTCAGGACCGAGTTTAATTTTAGTAGCTGCTTCTTCAATATCTTCAAAAGAAATTTTGTTTTTTCCAAGGCGTGCGGCAAGAATCGCCGCTTCATTAAGCATGTTTTCTAAGTCAGCCCCAGAAAACCCAACTGTTCTTTTGGCTACTTTTTCCCAATTAATATTTTCTTCAAACGGTTTGCCTCTAGCATGAATTTTGATAATCGCTTCTCTTCCTTCAAGATCCGGATAATCGATTACAATTCGTCGATCGAAACGACCGGGTCGAAGAAGTGCTGGGTCCAAAAGATCACCTCGATTGGTGGCAGCAATAACCACTACTTGTTCTGTTGGAGTAAATCCGTCCATTTCTACTAAAATTTGATTTAAGGTTTGTTCTCGTTCGTCATGGGCTGGCATGACTCCCAAAGAACGGGCACGACCGATAGCATCAATTTCGTCGATGAAGATGATTGAAGGAGTGTTTTTTTTAGCGGTATTAAAAAGATCACGGACTCGCGCAGCGCCAATGCCAACAAGCATTTCCATAAACTCACTGCCAGCGATTGAGAAAAAAGGAACGTTGGCTTCCCCAGCAACTGCTTTGGCCAAAAGAGTTTTTCCACAGCCTGAGGGACCAACTAAAAGGACTCCTTTTGGGGTACGAGCACCTAATTTTTTGTATTTTTCCGGATGTTTTAGAAAGTCGACTACTTCTTGAAGTTCTTTTTTTGCTTCATCAACGCCGGCCACATCAGAAAAAGTGACTTTTGGCATATCTTTTGTAAATCTTTTAACTCTTGCTTGACCAAATGAAAAAACCGAATCCTGAGCCCCTTTGGCTTGACGAAAAAGAAAAATAAAAAAAATAACCATCAAAATTGTTGGTATAACATTGCTTAAAAAATTAATAAAGTTTGATGTTGATCCACTGTTTTTGATTGATAAATTTATCGAAGAAAGATCGATATCGTTGTCTTTTAATATTTTTAAAAAACTTTCAGATGGTTCTTTATAAGCGATGGCGTAGGTTTTGTTTTTATATTCAATGAACAAACGATTATCGTTAATTTCAATTTTTTTTACTTTTTTTTCTTTAATCTCTTGAATTACTTGAGTAATTGGTTTTTCAGGAATGATTTGTTTTACCTCTTGGTTTAAGAGATGAAAAAATTGGTAGAGGAAGATAAAAACAAAAAACGCAATAAAGAGATTTTTAATGTTAATATCTATTCGCCATTCAAAAAGTTTTTTATTCTTTTTATTGCTGTTTTTATTTTTTTCATTCATATTTATAAATTTTAGCAGATTTTTGTAAAATATTAAATAAAATATTAAATATTAAACGTTTAAAAGTTCAATTAAAAGTTCAATATGCTAAAGAGGATTATCTTCAAAGAGGATAATTCTCATTGGTAGATTTTTAGATTTATTTGCTGTTTATTGTTAGTTGTTAGGTTTTTTGGTGATTTATGAAGATTATCAAATTAAGTTATAAAAACATAATTGAGAAAACGATTAAAATTTTAAATCAGGGTGGGTTAGTGGTTTTTCCATCCGATACTGTTTATGGTCTTTTAGTTGATGCAAAAAATGAAGAAGCAGTTAAAAAGCTAATTAATTTTAAAAATCGACCACCAGGAAAGCCGATTTCAGTTTTTGTCGATTGGGATTTGCTATATGATTTAGTTTTAGTTTCAGAAAAACAAAAAGGTCTTTTAAACAATATCTTACCCGGGCCTTTTACTGTGGTTTTAAAATCAAAAGGAAAGGTTTGCTCTCTTTTGGAGTCGGAGAAAAAAACTTTAGGAGTAAGAATTCCTGATTATCGACCAATTAATAGTTTAGTTGAAAAATTTAATAGAGCAATTACGGCAACTTCAGCTAATTTAAGTGGTAAACCACCTCATTACTCAATTGAGAGTTTATTAAAACAATTACCAGAAAGTAAAAAAAAATTAATTGATTTAATAGTTGATGCCGGAAAATTACCAAGGAATAAACCATCAACCGTGATTGATCTGGTTGAAGAAAATATTAAAATTCTTCGACAAGGCGATATTGTGTTTAGACAGGTTAATCAATATATTTCCAAAAGACCATCAGAAACAAAAAAAATCGCTCGGTTTATTTTAAAAAAATTATTAAAAAAAGATATCAAAAAGTCATTAATTTTTATTATTGAGGGAGATTTGGGAGTTGGGAAAACAGTTTTTGTTAAGGGAATGGGCGAATTTTTGGGAATAAAAGAGATTATTTCGCCAAGTTTTGTGGTGATGTACGAGTATGAAATTAACTCAAAAATCAATCCACCAGCTGGCGGACTAATGCCAAAACCAAGTCGTACCTGCTCTAAACTAAAAAAATTAATTCATCTAGATTTATATAATGTGGAGGATAAAGAGGAATTTGAGTATTTAAAGATTGAGCAATATTTAGCGCCTGAAAATTTATTGGCGATTGAGTGGGGAGAGAAGGTGGGGGAGATATTTGATTTAATTAAAGAAAAAGGAGAGATTGTTTATGTTAAGATGAGGTATAAGAGTGAGAAGGAGAGGATGATTGAAGTTAAATTTGTTTAAAGATAGGGTAAACATTGGATAAAAATGGTGTTAAAAAAGTTTTTAAAGGTTTAGGTTTATTTTTCATTCCCGCTAAAAGCGTAAGAATCTATATAATCATAACTTAATAATAAAAGAGGTTAAGATGCTTTAGATTTGTGATTAACTTGGGAATGATAAAAAAAGTTAATATTTAACGTTTAATGTTGAATGTTTGATGTTTTCCTTCTTATAAGTGTTAGAAGTTAGATGTTGGTTGTTAGATGGTTTTAGCGATTGACACCAGTTGTGATGAGACAGCGGCGGCGGTTGTTTCTGGGCGGCGGGTTATATCGAATGTTATTTACTCTCAAGTTTTACTTCATAAAAAATGGGGAGGAGTGGTGCCCTCACTTGCCAAAAGAGCTCATGAGGAAAGAATCGATTGGGTAATTGAGGAGATGATAAGAAAATTCGAAATTCGAAATTCGAAATTCGAAACTAAGATAAACGTGAGAAATAATAAAAATTATCTTAAAAATATTGATTATATTGCAGTGACAATTGGTCCCGGGCTTGCGCCGGCACTTGAAGTTGGAATCAAAAAAGCCAAAGAGTTAGCAGAAAAATTTAATAAAAAAATTATTGCTGTCAATCATTTAGAAGGTCATATTTATTCACCTTTTGTTCAAAATTCAAAAGGTAGTCCCAAAATTGATTTTCATTTTCCTTATTTAGTATTAACAGTTTCTGGAGGACATACAAATTTAGTGATTTTTGAAGATCATTTAAAAT
>Ga0197142_1004296_pt1 | contig 11566 bp, 11 predicted proteins | sample GBS60_MetaG_FD_148614 | JGI IMG/M metagenome (GOLD analysis project Ga0197142, IMG submission 148614) | Sediment microbial communities from Great Boiling Springs, Gerlach, Nevada, United States - GBS 60_MetaG | ecosystem: Environmental > Aquatic > Thermal springs > Hot (42-90C) > Sediment... | reverse complement strand
AATTCAGGGATACATATTCAGGATGAAGAGGAAACTCCTACAGGTGGAGAGTGAGAAAGAGGAAAATGATGGGGAGAGCGGCGAAGGGGAGAAATATGGCAGCTCCCTCCTAAGCTTCGGTGTAATTTGCTACAGATGCATGTTGCTCGTGAGTAAAGTGGACCACTGCCCCATCTGCGGGGAGCCGCCGCTGTCAGGACCGGAACCCGTTGCGGAAAAAGGGAAGAAACAGATGAAAAAACAAGCCACAAACACATCATGTTCAGGCACATCTAAAAACATATCTAAGATCAAAGCATATGTCAGGACAGTGGGAGGAGAAAGAATTAGGAGAAGGGCTGCAGAGCTACACCCAGATAAAATTGAAGATCTTCAAGCTCTATCTGATGAAGACATAGTAAACTTCATAGATGGTTACAAAAAGGGAAAAACAATCGATGCAGATCTGTACGTGAGTAGAGATTTGGTAAAGAAGGCGGGTGGCGGAAAGATAAGACCAACGTCATTGGGGAAGGCGATTCTAGACGCTTACGATGAGCTGGCCAGTAAATTTGTGGGGGTTGAAGATGTTGCCTAGAAAATCAGGAATAGGCCCGAAAGAAACGAAGTATAATACTAAGCCACATGACTGGGAACCTAAAATCTTCAAGAGGAAAACGGAAGCGCCAGCTCTCCACGAGCTTTTGCAGAACCCTTCCATATTAGAGGTCACACCAATAGGGGCGTGGCCGCTGGGCTGGAGACCGGTCAGCGTTACTCCAAGAAGAGGGGGGATGAACACGCTGCACCCTATCGTGGAAATTGGAGGTGACTTCAGCAGCGTCGCCGTCATGCTATGCCCAGAATGCGGCCATGTACTCCGGGGGCTGGGCAAGGGCATACCCGTAGTCTGCATGGAATGCGGCTTCCCATGCACCAAACTAGACCTGGGATGGAGGAGGGAGATATGAAGTCTAAGGCACGGCTTCAGAGGTGGGCTAATAGGCAGAATATTACCGGACGGCGTCAGAAGGCTAGGGGTGGGATATGACGGAAATTTACATGCTTAGCGACATGAAGGAGCATGAGTTTAAAGAGCTGTGTGCCGAGATCTTCAGAAAACTAGGATACAGTGGCGTTGAGCTTATATGCGGGAGGCCCGGTCTGTGGGGGGACATTATACTGACATCACCCGAGAGGAAGAGGGTGATTGTGTTGTGCATACATTGTCTAGGTAGGGAGGTTGGGAAAGATGAAATATTCAGTTTTTGCGAAGAGGTGTACAATTCCACTATTGATAAAGGTATCATTGTCACTACGGGGCACCTCTCTAAGGATGCTCTGCATTTTGTAGACGCTCAACATAAGGTTGAGGTATGGGACCTGCCGAGGTTTAGGGAGATGGCAAATAAGGCTGGAATAAAACTCGGCGAAATAACGTATGATATACAGTGGGTGGCGTTTCCGGCGATGACGACAGATAAGATAATGGAATATATCGTAAAGGAGCTTCTCAATATCAGAGGCTTTATCACTTTATGGTCGAGGTTCGATCTAAAAATAGAGATCGAATACCATCCAGTGTACCTCATCGAATACAGGCGAACCAGACCAAGTCACATCGAGAGAGTAATATTACTGAAGAAATTAGAAGGCTTCCAAACAGCTTACATCGACGGGAGGGACGGAAAACCCTTACCGCATCTTAATATATATGATGACATGCCTCTGGAACCACTCCGCAGAGGTGAGCATCACGTAGTACACGACTTTACCATAACTCCCGAGCAGGCGATCGCAAGCCTCTATGGCTTCTTGGGTGAAAGATATGTCAGAACAGAATCCCGGGATGTAGAGGGGCCTAAGGGTTTCCATGTGGCGAAGGTCTCGACAAACCACTTCTACGTGAAAATAACATCAATCACAAGAGTCATGCTACCCATATTCAACATAAGGATCAAAATACTCAACTACACATACACACTACAATTCTACACAAAACCACCCAGCCACATCTACATCATCCACAATGACCTGACAATCTACAGAAAATCACCGCACGGGAAGATGGCCGTATGCAACGAATGCGGAGGAATACAGAACCTCGGATTAATAAGAGGGGATGCAAAGACATGCTGGAAATGCCGGGAACCATTCTGTGAAGAATGCGTCACCACAGAGAAAAAATGGCTCATAATACCGGTAAGATACTGTAGAACGTGCATGGAAAAAGAAAAGAGAAGGGATGAAGAAACACGCAAACAGCATGGGACGGATAATGAAGCACCCGCGACCCCACAGCAACCACAGACAAGAACCTGAAAGAGTCGCGGTAAGAATTTTAGTACACTAAAGGCTTATAGATAGGTTCTTGACAACATATTAGGGACTAAGCCTTTCGTCAACATTCATCGCGACCTTCAGCACCCTCTCAGGAACGCCAAGCCTCACCTCATGCGAGATAAGACATGACATCAGGAAAACATCGCGAGCATCCCATATAGGACACAATTGAATACCTAGTCCGCGAGTCTGTCGAAAACCTCCCGCTCATCCTGTAGAAGGGCTTTCCTAAAAGCAGAACACTTAGCACTCTGTCTGTATGTTGGGTTTGCCCTATAGAAGGCTAATGGTCAAAAATTCATAACGATTAGAAGCGGGTCTTATAACAATCAATAGCTACCGGTCTTTTTCAAAATTGGCAGCCTGCAGGAGAGAAGAATGAATGTCGGATTTAAATTTATAAGCATAAATCTTATTTAACACCAATCATAGATAATAGAGTAGTGTGTGAATGTTAGGTTGGAGTAAAAAGAGGCCAAGACTGTTGGATATTGAATCACACCTATTCATATCTATGAAAGTTGGAGGACTAAGTATAATTTATCCACTTCTCCCGCGTTCCAGACGGATCCGTCCACCAAGACTTGAGGAATTGGAAAAAAAGGCCCATGTAAAACTTGAGCCTATGGAAATAGAAGTGAAGTGGGAGCCAGACGAAGATCTCATCGTTAACCTAAGTAACATGGGGATAGATCTGGATGCATTCAAACATGAGGCGAGCAGGCTGGCAAGGCTTAGGGCTGAGGCTGCGACCTTTGAAAACGAGTTACTGCGCGCAGCCTACAGGCTTATCCCGTGCGAAGAGGATCTTGAAGAAGATTTCATAGACCAGCTGGTATCCAGTGTATCCCAACATCTCAGGTACGCAGTTAGAGAAATAAGGGAGAAACACAAGATACCTGAGGTATTAGAGATCACTACTTCCGAGAACCTTTTCCTGAAGTTTATTCAGGAGGCTTCTGAGAGGCCCTCCACACCGGCGCTTATGGAAGAGACAGCCGCTAGGCTGCACGCCGAAACCTGGATGCAAGAGCCCACGCCGCAGCCAGAAAACAATACCAAACCAGCTCCGCCTACAGCACGGTGGATAAGCTTTTCAAAGTTACAGGAAGGACCAAAGTGTCTATCAGAGTTCAGCCAGGATTGGAGCGAATTTAATTGGGCCATCTTACTTGATCTGCCAAGATCAGCCGTACCCACGAAATTGATTACCAATTCGTTAGATAAATGGGGAGCGATTAGTGTTGAGGAGGTGGGGAAGAGGAAAAAAATACCCAACCACTCAATTCTAGCGTTGACCCGCACTCACTACCCAACGAAATATTCATCTCCAATACGGCCAGCACCAAACCACCCATACGTAGAACGATTATTGAATCACATAAAGTCTGCTTACATCGTTATAACCACTAGAGAGATATACAATATGAAGGGGGTAAAAGAAACCATGGACAAGTTGAAGTTCAGGGTTGTTGAAGTGACTATGAACGAGGAGGAGAGGATAGCCCTAGAGAAGCTAAAGAGTCTCAACTTGGATTCTCCTTACCAGCAGGTAACACCTAGGTTGAAAAAGCCGGCAGTTCTGCTACCAGGGCTGTTAGATAAGTTACAACTTTTGGCAAAAGGATATTCTCTTGACGAACTTAATATTGAGGAGCTTCTCCAATTCCTCAAGAATAAAAATGACGAGAAGATGGTCGCTGAAACAATCAAAGCGGCGGTAAGAGACGGAGAATATGAGTATCCATCCTTAGCAATTAGTTTAGGAATTCTGGGTGATGGGGGGAGGGAAGAACAAATCTAAAGGATTACAGAGATTCTACAACATCCTAAGCCCGGTTGATAGGGAAGACCATAACATGCGGTGAAGGCCAAGCAAAAAAGCCAACGGAGCCGAGGAAGTTTTCAAGGCTAACGAAACCGTACAAAGCCTATTGGTGTCCCACGTTCGTGAAAATATTCAACTATCTCACTGGCTTATGTGTAGGGCAACTGTAAGTTCATAAATGACATTTGCGGGAAGTGTTTGGTTAGCGGGATAGTCGAAGGGTTGCCGTAGTTTGGTCTTCATGAATGGCGATTTGCTCGTCGAGAGTTACATGGTTATCGAATGCGAATTTAAGGCATTGATACGTGTACGAGAGGCTTGTCTTACAGCAGCCTAAAATTCTTAAGTAGAGGCTGACGGCTTTACTTGGTTAGGATGAGTTGGCTTGCTGAGAAGTGTGTTGACAGGGTGGTCTTAGTGGTGGAGGTTAGCCGTGGGTGTTCAGACAGTCCTTTCTAAATATGGTCTTTCGTCACCGTCTGAGAGACGTTTCATAGAGTCTGTTATGTTTCCGTGGCGCGAGGTCAGTGAGGCTTCGGCTGTTGAGAAGGGTCCTGGTAGACCCCCTCATTGGGGGATGGTTTTTTGGTGTACGAGGAAACCTCATATCTGCTAGATCTATTATAGCTGGTTGCCTCCCAGAGAATACTAATCTTGGGGAGTTTTTGAAGGCTATAGGTGTTAGGGGTAAGCGTAAGTCGGCTCACAATAACTCTCCATTCTATAAGTTTGAGGGTATAAGGTTGCTGGATCCGTTTGCTGGCTATGGTTCAATACCCCTTGAAGCTATGCGTATGGGTATTGACGCTACAGCTGTTGAGCTTTTGCCAACTGCATACGTCTTCTTGAAGGCAGTGTTAGAGTAACCCTCTAAGTATGGTGAAAAACTAGTGGAAGACGTGAGGCGTTGGGGTGAGTGGGTTACTGAGAGACTTAGGGAGGACCCGTTGATTAGGGAGGTTTATGAAGATGACGTTGCTGTTTACGTCGGCTCTTGGGAGGTTGTGTCCTCATTGCGGGCGTTGGACGCCGTTGGTTGGAAACTGGTGGCTTGCGAGGTTAAGAATGGCGACGGATATGCGAGACTTGCTTGGATGGAACCTGTGGCTGATGGCGATGAGGTAAAGATAAAGATTGTTGATTTAAATAAGGTTCTGGGGGATGGAGCGGTTAAAAGGACGCGAATTTCAGGCTTGAGAATAACAGCCGGTGGAAAAGAGTTAGGATTCCGGAAAGCAATATTGAAGCAAAAAGGGAGAAAGCCGTCTGTCTTCTCTGTCACCAGCCGATAATGCAGATAGACCCGCAAACAGGAAAGCACTACACTGAGACGGGAGACCTACCAAAAGATGTCAAAGAAGAGTTGGAAGGCTATGTGAAATACACCTTAGAACTCTACAATAAAGGGATGGGCTACGGCACAAGTAAAGAACTACCGCCATGGATTAGTGAGACACCAGCCAGGCAGAGGTTACAGGTCAAAGTTAAGGTGAGACAGGGAGACCTAGAGTTCGAGCCATGCACAGAAAAAGACCAAGAAAAACTTGACCTTGCACGGAAAGAAATACTAAAAATGCTCGAGATAAATGAAAGATTACCACCAATAACCTACTACAAACTTGTACCGCGGCAAACATCAACAGAGACTCTCAAACATTACTGAAAATATCGCAATTTTTTAACTATTTTGTTAATAGTAATGAAACAATCATCTTGAAACGGTCACTCAATATCTGCATTAATACGTTTGAGTCGATAATGATTAAAGGTTGTTCATTTATCTTTGCTGACATGTTATACCGGCTTGTTAACCCCTTTTTGTGAAAATCCTCTAGGTATTCGGAAAATTCAATTTCTGTTAAATCTAAAGTCCTAAGACGATTTATACATTCTTCTCTAGTAAGTCTTTTTGTTGACGAGGTTAGTAGCCAGATGTACAGGAACTCGACCATCATCTCTCTAGATGGATTATTATAATTCTCAGCATATAAGTTGATGAACGACACAAGCTGGGGTGGTAGTAGATAAAGATCACAAACATGACTACATCTACTATTATAGAGCTCCTTATAACCAGCTAACCGTAATTCTCTTAGCTTTTTCATGAGGGTTTCACAATACTGTCTAAACATGGGGTGCCATGAGACCGACCGCCAAAAATAAGCTTCCACATCAAAAAGCGTGTTAGTAGACATCATCTCATATCTGGCATTCTCCAAAATCATTTCGACCTCATATCTATACAGCTTATCTTCTCCATAAAACCATCTACCACTTTTCTTTATTTTATCTAATTGGTGGGGTACTTCAAAATAAGTCCAACCGTTACTGTTAACCATATGTCTACTTAAAATCATAAGTAATGTCTGGGGATATTCTCTTAATACTTCCCTCAATTTATGCGATGAACTGTTTAATCGGTTTTCAAAAATTTCTGACGCTATTTTCTCACCCTCCTCAGTCAGAGAAATATCGTACAGTGTCCAATGCTGCGAACTTTCATTACATTTCCCATACACCTCAGTCAGATCTAACTTGAATGCAACTTCTAGGACCATAGGATCAGTTTTTAGAAGCAGTTCCTTTTCATGTTCTCGTCGAGTCAATAGAGACTTTAATCTATAGAATGGCATGGAATTCTCATTACAGTACAACATCGAAAGAAACTCAAAAATGCTGTCCTTATAATCTGTTAAGCCCAATCTCTCTATTTTATGTTCGAATTCTCTTAAAGACATTACTATTTGCTTTCACTTATACACCACGTTATAAATTATTAGTTATGTCGTCTGGATCGTGTCCGGATAAGGTGTATGTTTAGAGGCTGGGAGGTATGGTTTGTTTGTATGGATATTGTGGCCATGATTTCTAGCTGTTTTAAACGAAGTAGGGAGGTTAAGGTTTTAGCTGTCCTGGAGTATATGTTTCATGGTCTGCTGTAGATGTGGATTCAAGGGGATTACTGGCTCTGGAAGCCTCTTATGGGAGGGGCTGTTTAAAGAAAGCCCTAAAACTATGTATCAATAGTTATACGGTTTGAGGAGTAGGGTTGAGAGGTTCTTTAGATATCTTAAGGAGAGGACAGCTGTATTCCACCATAGGATGAGCGCAAGAAACCACACACAGGGAATCAAAAACCTCAAACCATTCCTAAACCCATACACAATATATACTACCAAACAATCAATGCTTATTTGGACACTATCTGCTGCTGGAAATGTTGCATGTTTAGAGACTATGACAAGAGCTGCAATAGTTAAGATGTAAGGTAAGGTTAGCATAAATTCAGTTGATACACCTCTTAAGGACTCCGAGTGCTTGTATGCTTCCTGATGATGATTCAGCTTCCCCATATATTAAACCGCCGACTAGGACCCAGATTGGGTTCCAATGTCTAAACATTACTATAACTACCGCCATCTGTCAACATCCTTGTGTTATGTTATCAACGAATGTAGAGATATGGTAGAGCGATAGATAAGCTCCCTCCCAAACCAGCCAAAGTACTGCCTATAATGAGTGCAACGTCCCTATACAAGTAGACATTAAAACACCCATTATGTAGGCTGATTGATAACTAATTGATAATCGGGGAGAAAGTAGTCATACCTATATGGTGGGGATATCGAGAACACATAAACAGCATATTCTCTTCAGTTTCATCAATTATAGTGAAGAGTGTTCAAATTAAGCTATAGATAAGTAGATTGTAGTCAGCTAAAGAGATTGTTGTAACTCTTTTATTATATCCTCAATTAACATGACCCGACCAAAAGCTTCTGCAAATAGATCTAATTCCATTTGCTGCCAGGTACCAGCAGATGCGTTGGCGTGATCATAGGTGCTTACACCATCTGCGGCTACAACAACTTTGTAAAATCTGTGAAATGCGCTACGTACAGTGCTATCCACACACCAATTTGTCACTGTGCCTGTAATTATTAAGTACTCTACATTTAATGAGCTTAGAATTTGATCAAGTTCAGTGTTAGCGAAAGCATCGTAACCACATTTTTTAATTACTCGTTCTCCATTTATTGGACGAAGCTCCTCAACTATTTCAGTCTCATGTTTACCTTCCCAAAACATGCATTTTGGAGGTTCTATGTCTATTTTTCGTTGTTTAGCTATTTCCCAATAGAATGGATATTTAAAATCTGGTGCGACGCAGAATTTGGTGAAAATCACAGGCATGTTATTTTCTCGACAGAAATTCACTAGCTTTCTAATATTAGGAATCTGTTCTCGTGCCATAGGAACCTCAAGAGGTGAACCTTTTTCTATGAAACCGTTCTGCATGTCTATAACTAACAGTGCTGTTTTTCTTGCATCTAGCTTGAATACGGGATACCATTCCCAATACCTCATTTTTCTTCTTAATAGTATTTAAAAAAATTAAACTTTTATATTTTTCTCTAACCGTTTAAGATAGTGTCCGGATAAGGGGTTATATAGTTAAGAAGTCTTTCTGATAATCGCCTAGTTTGGGAGATAGCCATCCCTAAGGATATTTAAAGGCTTATCCGGACACTATCGGTATGGGAAACATAACGCTGATAAACGCGGAGATTAACTCAGAGATAAGCGATAAGCTTCCGGGAAACTACCTTACCGAGTACCTCGACAGCATACTGAAACAGCACTTCATACCGATCCGGAGAGAGCTATGGGATATAGAGAGCTTCGAAGAATTTACGGAAGAACGGACGAATCTGATCAAAAACTTCATCAAGAGCCGCTACCCAGACATATACCACGATAACGGAGTTTAGGACGTATCGGTGACATGTTATCTGATCTTAAACTGTTAACGGTTTATGGCTTTATAACGCACCAGCACACCCTCTTGAGCCTGATGGGTTTACGCTCCAGGCGCTCTGCCCCCCTCCTCCCGTAAAGGAGCCTCCGGGCCTCCTCGACAAGCCTACCCTCCTCGAAGGCTTTCTTCAACACCCTAACTACCTGTGAGTCGTTTGAAGCATCTCTGAACTTTGCGGCCAGCTCGTATTCCCCCTGTCTCTCGAGCTCCTCGTATATTTTTCTGATGTCTCTGTTAGGCGGTGGTACCCCTTCAACCGTATCCCTGATCATTCTCTCTTTCTCGAGTTTTTGCATGAGTTCTGTTTTAAGCTGTTTGAGCTTGTCGATTAGTTCGTCATAGTTTATCTGTTCGCCTTTGTTGTGAACCTCTCCGGAGAGAAGTATCGTTGTTATTTCGCTGGGGCTGTCTATGGTTTCGCCGGTTTCGAGCCACTTGAGTCTCCAGTAGTGTTCCTGCCCGTCTGTGAAGAGGGCGAAGACGCCGTCCCTCTCTCCTTTCTTGACGGCTCCTATGCCGTCTGGGAGCTGTTTAATCCAGTCGAAACCCCTTTCATTGATTATCCTGGCCAGGTCGTCCAGCGGGTCCCTAGTGAACTGCTCTATCCTCCTCTCCAGTTCCGCTAGGACTGTGTTGTCCTCTCCCGCTATCCTGTACTGGTCTGAAAAGTCCTTGGGTATGGCTTCCTCCCCGAGCGTTGACGCGTCCAAGCCTATGGTCTTCCTTATGACCTCGAGTCTTTGGTAGAGTTTGTTCATAAGGTTTAGGAAGTACTCTAGGGTGGTTGGGTCGTCGGGGCTTCCTTTATGGGGTAGGACGTTGTAGAGGTATACGGTGTTGTAGGGGGAGCCGAGCCTGTCCACCCTGCCGGCTCGCTGGATAAGGACGACGGGGTTCCATGGGAAGTCGTAGTTGACGACGTATTGGGCGTTCTGGAGGTTTTGGCCGGCGCTCAGGACATCGGTGCTCACCATTATTCCTCCATGTTTCTGGAATTGTTCGACCGCCTCCGCTTCTTCGAGGTGTTTTCCAGAGGCCTCCTCCGCCCCCGCGCCTGTTACCAGCAGTAGCATGCGGCCGCCGTCGCCGTGGCCATAGGCTTTAAACCTGTTTTTGAGGTGTTCGTAGAGGTATTTGGCCGTGTCGACGTAGACGGTGAATACGATTACCCCGTTCCTCCCCTGCAGCGTCGGGTATAGCCCCATCAGCTCCTCGATGACTTTTTCGAGTTTACTGTCAACCTGTGGGAGCATGTTTAGCACCTGTTCCAAGGTTTTCAGGTCTTCGTTGTTACGCTTTATGAAGTTCTCTGCCTCTTCGGGCTTGAGGATGCATTTGTCCATCAGCTCCCGTTTTTTGCTGAATATTAGCCCAACTTCTGGAAGGGTTTGTGATCCCTCTTCGTCGTCGATGAGGTTGAAAAGGTCTCCTTTAAGCCTTGGCGGGATGTAGACTAGGTGTTGTTTCGCGTATTCGTTTGCGTATTCTATGTACTGTCCTAATCTCTCAACCGATGCCCTGAAGGCCTCCAGGCTACTCTCAAGTCTTTTCAGGAGGTTTATTCGCTGTACATGTTTTACGAGTGATTTGAGGTTCTCGACCTGTTCTATGTATTTAGACACCAGGCTTCCGTCGGGTAGCCTGAACTCTCCAGACAGCCTCTCGACAGCCAAGTCGTAGAAGGCGAAGTTAAGTCGGTCGAGGGCCTCGACAAGCTTTTCCACATCTACGCCTAGCTCGTATTTTACCGTGTGGAGTTTTCTGTCCGGGAATTTGAGCTTGCTCAGGGCTTTCGCGAGCTCCCGTGAATGTCTTACGACGAATTTTCTGAGTAGGTCATCCATGTCTACGGGCTCCCTGTTGAGCCATTTTTTCTGGTTCTCAATGAAGTACTCCCTGAGTCTTTTCCCGTATTCCGCCAAAGTGATATCTTCGGGTAGGTAGAGGGCTAGGAGGTGGTAGAGGTCCATCAGGCTTGTGTTGACCGGTGTGGCTGTTGCGAGCACTACCTTGGCCTTTGTGAGCGCTAGGAGTCTGCTTAGGGCGTTGTAGCGGTTTGTTGTGGGGTGGCGGAAGAAGTGGGCTTCGTCAACCACCACCAGGCCCGGCGTATGCTCGTTGTCGGTGTATTTTTCAACGATTGAGGGGTTGGCTGAGAGCATTTCGGAGTTTATATATTCAACCCAAATGTCGGTTTCCCGCATCTCACTTCTCCATGTCGTTTCTAGGATGCTTTTGGGGGCTATGAGGAGGGCTTTGATGCTATCCCTTTTGTAGTGGTATACGAGGTTTAGGGCTGTCCGGGTTTTACCCAGGCCTGTGGAGTCCGCGATGAGGACACCGTTGTATTTCTCTAGTTTGTCGAGGGCGTTGATGAAGCTGAGTATTTGGTGTCGGTGAAGCTTTTTTAGGGCGCTCTCCTCTCTCCTCTCTAAATCTTTTTTGTAGGTTTCCCAAAGGGCTTTCGCCACCACCTCGTACGGACTCCATGACGTTACGTAGGCCTTTAGCTTGGAGAGGAATTCTTGCTTGTAGTCCCTTGAAGCGTCGTCGCCCCACTGCCGCTGAAACCAGTCAGCCAGCTCCTTGACGGCTTC
>Ga0197142_1004295_pt1 | contig 11568 bp, 9 predicted proteins | sample GBS60_MetaG_FD_148614 | JGI IMG/M metagenome (GOLD analysis project Ga0197142, IMG submission 148614) | Sediment microbial communities from Great Boiling Springs, Gerlach, Nevada, United States - GBS 60_MetaG | ecosystem: Environmental > Aquatic > Thermal springs > Hot (42-90C) > Sediment... | reverse complement strand
TTCCAATTTTTTCCATTTCTTTTTTTTCTCTATCAAATTCTTTTTCATAAAACACTTTTAGTGCCTCTTTTATTTCTTCGAAGGATAGAGGAGAATCAATTTTTCTTTCCGGGCTTTCTTGATATCTTACTATAGTTATTGTTCCTTCAAATTCTCCTTCTAAGATCGCTTCGACGATTTGATATGGTCCCCTTCCTAAATCACCCGAAGATTTTTTTACATTGATAGCATACGTAATTTTTATTCTAGGTTGAGTTATAGGTCTAAAGTCCGAAACCTTTACCAGACTAAAAGGGTCTTCTTGGAATTTGCTGTATTTAAGAATATCAGCTTCTAGTTTTTTAGCGTTATAACGCCCCCTATCATAATAATCTTTTAGTGTTCTATTTGCTATTACGCTTCTTCTGGCATTAAGCACAGCCGTTCTTATAGCTCCCTTGATAGATGACCCCGGTATAATGGGGAGTTCACTATTTGGATCAAAAGACGTCCTGTAAATTTGAAACTGAGATATGATTTTATCATTGCTGTTGCGGGGACGGTTTTGTTCATGTTGATAGGATCTCTGAGTAGGTTGATTTGTGCCAACAATCTGACTATTGTAGTGTTCAACTAGCGCTTGAGCAACGTCAATCCTTTTCTTTACTATTCCTCTCTCTAGTATATCTCTTCTGTCAGCAATGTTTCTTCTTACAAATTTATACATTTTGAGTATAGCTTCAGAAGTGCCCATTAGACATATACTAGAAAATTCTTCACGCGTTCTTTTATCTAACACGCTCAAAAGTCGTTCCATATCGAAAACTAAAAGTTTGTTATCTTTTATAGCAAATGAGAACGGTTCATAAACCTCACCACATCCTATATGAAGGGGGGTTAGTATTTTTATTTTCCACCGTCTGGATTCCATAATATCCATTTTTCTGCCTCCTGTATTTTATAGCTCGCATGGAATTATAATCGTGTATCCCTGCGCTACAGCTTCAGGTTGGACCTTTGATATCCCTGTAAGAGCTTTCCCGATAAATGGATAATTTGGACTATCTAGTTCCACAACGGCCCCTTCGTCTGCCATCAAAATGGGATTTTTAAACGGATTTGAAGATATAGCCAATATATTGCCATGTCTTCCATAACGTACGAAGGGACGATACCATACCTTCATTTCTTTATCGGGCACAAAAGGAGCTAGAGTATAGAATGTTTTGGTTTTAGTTAGATCAGGGATTTTCAGTTCTCTAATTTCTTTTATTTCAAAACGCCCCAGTCCTAATGATGCATCTCTTCCGAAACCGGTTTTTCCTATATTTTCCATTGCCCTTTGTATGGATTCTTTAGAAAGGGCTTCTTCATCGAAGAGAACAAAAACCACAAGTTCTATGTGTGGGGAATACCATAGATTTTCCATAACATACGGAGCAAAATTTTCTCCTGTTCTGTGAGTAAGGCGGTTAATGGTGTTGTGAGGTTGTCCTGCGTAAATAAAAGGCTTCTGTGGGAACTGCACACCGTAGAATGTACCAAAACGCTGTAATAGTTCTGCATCACCTAAGCGTTTTGATTGTCTGATGCTTAAAACTAGCTCGTTAACGGATGGAATGAGAACCCACCGCTTTTTCTTGATATCTTTTAGCTTGGCAAGCACTTCAAAGCAATTTCCATCTAAGGACTCATAGAAATGTAAAGGACAGGTGGGAATCGGGAAGGCGTAGTTATTAACCTTTTCTGTCCGTATTATGGGAAAAGCCGAGGAAAACACGGCAAAGGGTCTTTCCGTATATAGTTTTATCCATTTACTAAGCCCTCCATTGATAATAGAATCTTCAATTGCCGCCTGCCAGCAGAATTGACCAAACAGAGTGTCACCTTTAATGGGCGTTCCAAATGCCGAAAGAGGGCGTATGACTAGCTCACATAGTTTTAGTTTCACGACCGTCCTCCCTTAATTCTTGGTAAAAGGAAGGATTTCTCTGAATTTTTTGTTAATATCGTCGCTGTCAAACTCAAATTTTACTCGACCGTATCCTCGGCTTCCATTCCCTCCCAGAGCGTCATACTCGACTAGCTTTAATCCTGTGAGTAGCATGTTTTCGAGTTCTTCAGGTTTTTCGTCTATGTCGAATATCTTTAGAGTGATCTTGAAGGAAAACTCTACCCCTGCCGGAACACGCTCTGTAAAGCGAGGGTTTTCAGCCGTGCCGGTTATGCGGTTTATGGAGTTTTCAGGTTTTATTTCGGTTAATACTATTTCCCCCGCCGCTACTTTCTTTCTTGTGTCATCTGTAATCATGCAGTCGGAAAAAGACAATCTAGTAGGTCCGTATTTTTTAATTTCTTCCTCTTCTGCACCACTTGTCCCGAACAATTTAATGATTCGTTCACCTTCTTTTTTGATTTTTTCTTCTTTAATGTCTTTTAGTTGATGTATGGAAAGGGGTTTTCCTTTTGTAACACCCACGACACCGGCTTTTAGTTCCAGTAATGACCTGACCTTACCTTTGAGTGAAGAACCAGGTATATAAGGCTCAAAGGTAAATGGATGCTTAATAACCGGATTGTCAGTTCCGCCTATGTGCATTTCAATATCACCAGCTCCAATATGAAGTCCTGTGATAAGTATAATCTTTCCCTTATATTCTCGTATTTCCTTGAGTTGCATAACTTCAACCTCCATCTATTAGTTTGGTCCGTGGACTTTATAAAAGGCCATAAAAGCTTCGAGAAAGTTTGTGACGACGTTTAGATGCTCTTTGGTTTCAATGGATTTTATAAGCTCGCGCATTAGTGTTTCAAATTCATCAGTTACGAGCTTTCTCCCTTTTGCGTAAGCCACCTTGGCAACAATCATATGAACCTGGGCTAGAATGACATCCCAATTAGCACCTTGAGATCTAGCCCTTTGGTTGAGATTAAATATTTCGTCGTAGTATTTCCTAATCTGAGAGCTTTTATTTTTAGATGATCTTTCAGCTCTACCTCTTTCTCCTATCAGTTTAGCCACTTCTTCAGCCACTTTAGAAAAAGCTTCCGGATTAGGTGTGAGCTTTTTATCATCCTTCCATAAGTATTTTGTAATTTTGTTAATTTCCGCCATGGCTAATAAACCTCCGTTTTTTTGTATTAGCTTCTTTTCTTTCTTTTTTCATACAGTAAGCTCCAGAGCGGAATGATCATTCCGCCTCTGTATTTTTCAATCCATTCTCCCAGTTTGCTTGCAATTTCATCTTGCATAGAGCGAGGATTGGGCAATTTCTTTGCCACGTTTCTATATATCTGATACCTGAGAAAAGCTCTCCATTTGAAACATTCAATATCGTTCATTTTTAAGCTTTTGCCTTCCTTCGTCATTTTCATACAATAGCTTTCGTCTTCTGCCATCTGAACAAAATCGCATATCCTATAAACTACTGATTTAGTGACAATACCATATTCAAGCCAATTACCTAATTCTGGCATTATTGTTTTGGTGAGTTTTTCAAATTCATCCCATAAGACCGTTCTATCAAACATGTTTATTCTATTTCTTCCGGCTCCTTTTGCTTCTCCAAGTGATTCCTCGGCTCTTTCGGCAATTACATCCACAGGAGTCGATGGTTTATGTATAGTTATGCCAGCAGAAAGGTGGACTTTTTCGTGATTACAGGTATATTCCCGGAATTTTTTGTAAATAAATAACGATACATCCCTGATAACATTCCACGGTCCAATCAGAAAGAGATCATCTCCTCCAGCAAAGACTGTATATATGTCACGAAATCTCCCGTTTTCAGCTGTTCGTAAAGCGTAGGGTAGGTAGATTGCAAAAAAGTTGTTAAGGCTTCGACTTAGTGTAGCCATTCTAGAGAGAGTAAATCTTTTTCCTTGAAAACCACATCCAAAGATTGCACCTAGATTATCCACATCAGCCTTAAGCACGCCCAAAGCATCTATGCCGTAAAGCTCTTTATTACTGCTTCCCCACGAAAGAGCTTTAATAGCTATGTGATAGAATGTTTTCGGTACTCCTTCTTTTATCATGTCTATCAGTTCAATTTTTGCATCTTCAGACCTGCCCCCTGCTAGGATTCTATCGTCGTAAAGATCCGCTTCCTCATAGACCGGAACGTATCCATTCAGTGGAACCAAAGTTACATCGGTAGGAACCGATCCGTCTTCCTTTACATTCACATCCCAAAATGATTCTGTATCCTTTTCCGGCAGGGTATCCTTATCGGGATCTACGAATTTAAGCTGGTAAGTTCCAAATAGAGGCTTTTTAAGGTCACCTTCTGAATTGTTCTTTATAATCGCAACTCTCTGCCCTCTGACAATTTTGGTGCCTATTAAAACATGGTCTCTACAAAGATCACATGCAGAGGCTCTCTCATTTGGTCTGGCAATTATTCTGTCATTTTCGACAGATTCGCTGGATGGTCTTTTGCCACAGAGGGGACAGAGTGGACGATAAAGATTGTTACGAAATCGGTCTAGAAAGCCTTTAAATACCCCTCCAAAACGATTCAAATCGAAGCGATTAAACTTTTTTTCTTCCATCCTTTTTAGGTGACGATTCCATAGTTTTTCCAGTGATCCATTAAGGAACTCCTCCGGTGTAGCTTCTGTGCAGGTGATTCCAATAGAACATTCCCCAAGGTATGCATCAATAAGCCATTTATTAATTTTATCCTCGACTTTGCTAAGTTTTTTCAGGCTATTTTCCGTGTTATGAGCGATCAGATGAAACTTGCCTCCAGCGCTCATGAATATTGAAAGAAAAGAAAGTCCGAGTTCATCGCAAATCATTTTCGCAGCCAGTTCCGTAAGTAGCGATACCGTGAAGGACCTTCCTCTCAGGATTTTTGATCTGTGACCTCGTTCCTCCCCACCTGCCGAAAAAATAAAATTTTGAATGCCGTAAAAGTCTCCAGATACAATGAGAAATTTTTTATCTGAGCGATTCCTTATGGCTTCTTCTTTAAGAGTGTTTGTTTCTTCATGGTAACGAAACAACCCCACGGCTAGAGCGGCTGTGGTTCTGCTGTGATCATAAAGCGATACATCATGAATGATTCTCCCCACTCTAGCAGAAGGTATAAGAGATGTGTAAAGTCGATAAAGGGAGTCAAAATGCTGTAGCCAAAGTAAAGGCTGTTTTTTGTGTTTTAAGGCTTTGATCTTTTCACTGAAATCTCTGTAGAGATTTTTATAGTCTTCCTCGTGTTCTTTCTTCTTTGCATGTTGCTGTCCGTTTAGTTGAATGGGAAATATTGTTTCTGCTGAGATTTCTTTCAACCGATAACGCCATTTAAAATGTTCTGATGATGCCGTTTCATGATCTTGTCTAAACAGTGTCTCAAAGATCGGTATAAGACGTGTTTTTACAGCGTCTGATGGTGTAATAGGCTTTCCCTCAGGAAATTCATCTCGGTCAATGCCACTACTTAACCTATCTGCTTCTGCAATGATCCACTGAAGAGGATGCTCCGGCTTATGGTGCATTGCGGCTAGATTTATAAGGCTACCCCCACTGGGATTTTTGCTGTCTCGATCCTGCCAGAAAGCTTCAGGTATGTGTTGCTGGAATGATTCGATAAAATAGGCGGTAAACAAAGCATGGGAATGGGTATACTGGTTTTGGTGAAGTGGTTGGTAAAGCGCCTTGTTGTTATTTCTGTAGTTTTCGGGTATTTCTTCCGCATATTGGGCAAATTTCCCGACATCGTGAATAAGTGCTCCAAGAGCAATCCTACTGGCGGTGTCGACTTTCATACTCTCAATCCTTCTTTATGGATATTGTCTTTTTCGCCATATCTTCACTTATCTTTTTACGGTTTTGGGTGAAACTTTTTTGAAAGATTTTTGCTAAAACCTTATCTGTATGTAAAAGGGAAATATTTATGCTTCTTGTTCCATACCTCAGTAAGCACATCACACCAGTTTTTGAGTTTCAACAACGTATCGAAATGATATCTGTTGATGTCCAGTTCATCCCTTAGTAGTGCTAAGATTTCCATGGTGGCCTTTTCGATATATCGCCTATTTGCGAGTTCTGTTACATATAACCCGGCTAAAGGGAGCAACCCCATAACCTTTACCGGACCCTTGAGGTTCATGGCTATTTGGTAAGATTTAATCCAGGCTGTGCGTCTTACATTGGGCTTTTCTATGATTCGTCCAACGTTGAATGCCCACAGTTGATTAGGATGAATAGGCGCAACTTCATTTATTTCGCCTTCTGTTATTTGATCAAAGATATGAGAAAAACCTCCTGTATCTGCTACCCATCTGGCAAGAGCAGCTTTTTGGTATCTATTCCATGGTTTTTCGTTGTGAGAGGATGGCATTTTGAGGACATCCAGATAGCTCATTAAAGCTATTCTTGATTCTTCTTCCATACCAGCATCAAGTGCAGCATAGACCAGGTAATTCCATTCCCGTCGCCAATCATCTTGCCAACGGGGATCCTTTCCATGTCCAAAGGATTCTTGTGCCTTAAACACATATTCTTTAGTCTTTTCGAAGAATTGAGGTCCACAAAAACCGTAATTCTGCGCCACTGTTCCATACATGCGTCCAAGCACCGGGTATGACGTAACGCCTAGATTATCTCTTATTGTCTCAATTTTTTCCATCATATCAGTGAATTCCGCCGGTAATTCTGGGCTGAAAAAAAATCGAAGATGTCGTTCTTGAACGACACGACGATTATACAGATCTGCAAGATGTTCTATAGACTCGTTGCTTTTGGGCATATTGCTCAGAGATTCCATGGCAATAGAAAACCATAATCTTGCTTCCTCGGTGTTGCCTTCTGCCATGGAACAGGCATAGCGGCAAATAGTTATATCGGTTGCGACGTGAGGTGCCAGGCTGGCTAGCTTTTTCAATTTTTGTTCGTTGAAAGGGTCAAGGAGTATTTTACAGATATCTGGAGCAAATGCTCTTTTTTCACAGGCTTTTTTTAAATTGGTGGTAAAATCTTTCAACAGCGAACTATTTTCACTAATAATATCGTTTACCAGAGCGTTATAAATTTTTCTGAAGGATGGGGAACATATCAACCTTCGATCCAAATGGTGCACCCGAGCAGAAAGGCTTTCTTTGCTTTTAAGAATATTGTGTTGTTCTAAAAAATTACGTCCACAACCGGGCGTGTAATTTTCGAGTAGACATTCCAATTCGTCCAGATCGCTGACCGGTATAATCTCAAAATGTCCGTCATCTTCTGGTTTACCAATTTCCGGGGTTGATCCGCAGATAAAAGTTCTAAAGCCTTCTTTTCTGGCGATAACTTTTTTAGTTTTGAAAAAGCCATTTAGGCTAATTTTGCCAGATTCAGAAATTTCCCCCGAAAATACCACATTTTTAAGCTCCTTTCCGCTGAAAGCACTCCAGGTAGCAGCATAAACAGCAAGACCGATTGACGCTCCGCATATTTGCAAATGTTCATGACTTGGGAGAATAATCCATACGATAAGACTCTTGCCGAAGCGCTTCAAAGCTATGTTATTCACGGTTTTAACGGCGAGTTTTGCTGACTCATCAGTTGTTTTTTCCCAAAATGGAGGTGTCAGTGGTTCCGATTCTGACAAGTGTGGATCGCAAAGTCCAACAAGCACCAATCTTGGTTCTCCTCGTTCCTCAGGAAATGCCACAATACAAGTGCTGTATCCCCATGATATTTCGAGAATGTTGACCTTTTGTGATAGTCCAAAGTGATGGTGCTGTTTTATGAGTTTTTCTAATGTTTCATAGTGAATGTTTTTGAGAATTTCGTGTTTATTGGTAACGATGGTGGCTATACAGGATTCCATCAGCAAACGATAAATATTAAATTCCATTGATGTTTTTATCTCATCGATCAGTTTATCGAGTTTTTTTATGTCCTCTTGCCACCTCCATTTCAGAGGATTCGAAGTAACGTGACGAATTCTCTCCGTTAGTCTATCCCACCGATGCCATATGATGAGTTCATGCAGAGACCATGAACCTTTCATCATCTGGTTCCTACAAGTATTACAGGTTGCCCCGTTCTGGTATCTTTTTTGGAGAGAGAGCCGAATTTTATTCTGAAAAAGCCGGATTCTGAATCCAAAAAAGCTTCCATAGGATAATCGATGGTCTCTTTTGTGTCTGGATCGATCCATGCAGAGAAGATACCTGCATCGGGTGATAGTTTTTCCGGGATATGACCACCTATAATAAGACTTTCAGCTTCGTAAGACCTGAATGTAATCCTGGCAGGGACTGAATATAGAAACAGGCGTTTTCCTTCTAGCTTGGCAATTCTTACAGGTATTATGTCTTCCTGGTCTGCCGCCGCCATAGCTAAAGGTTCATTTGACACTTCTGAAAGGGCTATTTTTTCGAGAATACCTTTGTTTCCTTCGGGAAGAGTGCATGAAGTAGAAAAGGCGATATTAAGCTCATTTTCTTCCATGGATGAAATTTCATCAAGCACATCGCCGTAAGGTTCCATCAATTCCCCTAGAACTTTAACGGCGAAATAGGCCGCAGCCTCCACTTCCATCTTGCAGAAATACTCATGCACAACTGTTGGGAAATTATTCGGAAGTTTAGCGTTCTTAGCCGATGATACCAGATGTGGTGCGCGAGCGATACATTTACCCAGATACTTGGTTGGAACGGCGAAACTGTTCCATGCCTCCACGAAAAGTCCTGGCCCTCCCGTAAGGTCCTCTGATACCTTGAGGTCCTCTTCGGGGTGCACCAAAGCTACCCGGCAGAATGTATCATTGCTTTCGATGACAAATACCAGGGGTGCATTATGATAAAGACCCTTTTCATCCCAGTCTTCCAGATCCCTTGATAAAAGGCGAAAGTCACCTGGCTCTATCGGGTAATCTACTTGGTTGTAAAGAGACTTTTCTTCCATGACCTCGTACTCGCAAAAAGGGCATATAGCTTTATGTTCTGGCGTCACGGCCACGTCTTCTGGAGGGCAAAACCTAACCCTCCACATGCGCTGAAGAGCCTCCTTTAGATCCAATGAATCCGCCATTTTCCTATTCCACAGCTAGCAATATTTTTAACCATAATTCCAACCCCGTTTCCACTTAACCACTTATCATCTGTTATGGCAATTTGATTTTTTCCATGGAGCGGGTAGTGCCCCACTCCATGGAGTATCTAATTTAAATTGTAACCGGACCCGGGTTCTAATTAATCTTTACGAGATTGAATGGACGATTTACAAATTTCAATCAATTTGTTCATAAATTCTCCAAATAATTTTTCATCTAAATCCGGGGGCGAAAGAGCAGGGTAAAGTATGCAGAATTCTTTTATGGCTTGTCTGATTTTGTTAATGTGGTAAGCCACCGAGGATGCATTTCCTAAATCTAGTTCTTTTGCAATTTCAACCATGGGGTATTCAGCCCCGTAGTAAAGGAACAAAATTTTTCTTTCTCTTGAGTTAAAACGCATGGCACATTTGCTTGCCAGTTTCTCTATTTCATCTAGATATAGCATTAATGTATGCATGCCTTCGTCTTGATAAACGAGTTCTATAGTGTTGTTTTCTTCGTTATCTTCTTGGTCGATAGATGGTTGATCAACGTAAATATGTGTGTAGGAATTGTGGATAGCAAGATTAGAACATATATAATGCTGGAGAGCCTGAATGGGTACCCACAAAATGCTATTTTCTCTTCGGCAGACCTCATCCCAGAAAAATCTGGCAACTTTATAAATGACGTCCCCTTTCCAGATATTTTCCATGCTGGCATAAGAAGGAAATGGCCAGCTCTGGTATGATTCCTGATAGTGTTTGCGATAGCATTTTGAAAGATCAAATTCTTTTTCGGTATCAAAACAGTAAAAGGTTCCATCTTTGGTGGCAGTTATAGCTACTCCGTTACTGCTCGATAGAGTAATACGGATACGGGTATAGAGGTATCTTCGAGGAGAGCGGTTCAGATTTCTCAGCGAATCTATTAGTGAGCGCCTGTATTGATTTAGGATCCAATGCTTTGGGTATTCTGAATATGCTCGGCAGATTTCGAAAGGTTTTGTTTCTTCCCATGCCTTTGCATGGCTGAAACAGAATTCCCATAAAGCAGATGATAATTCGTCCTGTTCGATCTCGTTCTGTCCCCAGCTTTGTTTTATAAGGGCAAGCATTTTGGGGGAGCTAAGTAAAATTCTTGCACACTTTGTGATTAAATGGTAACTTTCACCAGTTTTTAACCATTCTTCCCAGGTCATAAAGTTTTCCCTAGCGTGATTTTACAAAAGATGTGTGATGTTTTTATTTTATTTTGGGGTTTTAATGCATCCCTTTGGCACTTTGCCCCAAAATCTTAGCTTGTCCATCCAATCGTGCGTGGCAGGCAAGTTGAATGCGAAATGTTCCAGGATAAAGGATGTTCTGTCCATAACACGACGGGAATATTCAAGCCTGCATCCAGCTTGTATGTATTTCGTGCGAGGAGTATATTTTGAGGTGCATGGGCAGATTCTGTGAGACAGATTAGGATTGCACTCTAAAACAAAGATGGGATGAGAATGCCGACTTCCTCTACCTTTTAGTGATGATGGGAAACTTACTATATTAGCTTTGAAAACAACATCTGGAAAACCTGAAAAGATCATTCTTGGTTGCCAGTAGGCGGGTCCCAGAAATGAAACTCCTTCACCTATTTTATCTAGGTCAACTTCTCTTTTTCCCCAGATGTCTGAAGCAACATTCATTTTCAGACCACCTTTTTGTTAAGTTTAGCTTCAATGTGTGAAACAGTATGGCATTTTTATGGTAAGGTGTCAAATCAAAATGAAAGTGCTCGGGAAAGTAAGAACAGCAAGTTATTTTCTTAAGCGATAACTATAGAAAATACAGATCATGTGATGGGGATGAGTTTTTAATGTTTTTGATACCCTTGGTGTATGTTCTGATGGTGTATGTTCTGATTTTGCAAATTTTATACGCAATTTTTATATTCACCGAACGTCTGTTATATCAAATGGACAATTCGTTCGGATTCCTGATTGATTTTGGCAAATGGTTTTGTAGAGATGCATCGGTATCATTATGCCTTTCTCTTAAGCTACTAGCCGGTAACATTCCATGCTAGATGGAAGACTATATCAGAGTCTAGAAAAAAGATGGTCAAAAGGCGTTTTTGTCGGTAAAAGGTAATCCTTTCGGATAGTTAGATTCATTTTTCCTCCTATCTCCTGACAATTTTGTGCACCAAATCTAAGTTGTTGAAATTCCTAGAGGTGCCTAAAAACGATGGAAGTAAAATGAATTATCTATTAGTTTCAATAACTTAAGCTCGTTTTGCATTGCACAAAAAACAAGTTAGGCATAACTAATTCGACAAAAATGGGGGGATGGTAGGAAATGGCTCAATAAGTTCTGAGGCTGTTCCAAATGTATTGAGTTATGTGATAAACTTACGGGGGACAGAGAAAGAGAAAGTTTACAAAATAGTTAGTGTACTCATTGTAAAATAGCGTTTATGTAATAAACTGAATGGTATGAAGAGAAGCACGCTAACCTTAGAAAAACTTAATACTTTCGTTAGACGCTTTATTTCAAGGATCAGCCACAATCAACCAGCTAAG
>Ga0197142_1004294_pt1 | contig 11573 bp, 9 predicted proteins | sample GBS60_MetaG_FD_148614 | JGI IMG/M metagenome (GOLD analysis project Ga0197142, IMG submission 148614) | Sediment microbial communities from Great Boiling Springs, Gerlach, Nevada, United States - GBS 60_MetaG | ecosystem: Environmental > Aquatic > Thermal springs > Hot (42-90C) > Sediment... | reverse complement strand
ACCACTCATTGGCTGATAACTTCAGTGATACCTGTTGGTTTTACTTAAAGCCCAATCACAATGTATAAAAGAGAAAAATCATTTACAAGGGTAAAAAAGTAACATGTTAATTTTGGAACAGCCTCAAAATTTTCTTGACGCCTCAGGCACCCAATGTTACGTATTACGTACTACGTAATACGAAAAAAGAGGAACAATTGAAAGCGATGACCAAAAGAGAAATTCAGGCAAGCGAAACACGGCAGCGCATAATCCGAAGCGCGGTGGGGCTTTTTGCTCGCTTCGGTTATCATAAAACCACCGTAGCCGAAATAGCTCAAGTCGCAGGCGTTACCACCGGTGCCCTATTCCACCATTTCGGCTCCAAAGAGGATCTTCTTAACGCCGTTATAGATTGGTTGTCCAAAGGCATTCATGCATACAGCGAGCATCTCAAAAAGGAACCCAACCCTTCCTTTTCCACCATATCAGACATGCTAAGTCTTATGTGTTCTCATTATGAAAGATACCCTGAAGCAACTATCTGCCTCGCCATGCTGGCAACGGAATTTTCAGGATCTCACCACCCAGTAGAAGAACGAATCCGTTCAGTATACGAAGTTTTTATACAGGCTCTTATGCCCATCCTCGCCACCAATCCTCGAATCCGTAATCCCCGCGCCGCCGCCATCGCTTTTATAGGATCTGTGCAAGGTATTGCCATTCAGGCCATAATGAGAGAAAAGGAGGTGGATATAAGAACCCTTGCCGAGGGGTTTGAATCAATGCTTCAGGCTTGGTAAAACGGCTTAAATATCAACCCTATAGAACAACAGTAACAACCAAGGAGAGGAACTATGGAAATTACCAAAGTGTGTGTTTTAGGAGCCGGAATAATGGGATCCGGTATAGCCCAGGTGGTTGCTGAAGCAGGTTATCAGGTGTCCATCAGGGATATTGAAATGAGTTTCGTTGAAAAAGGGATTTCGACTATCAAAGCGAATCTGGATAGAGCTGTTTCTAAAGGCAAAAAAGACGCAGCAGAAGCTGAAGCCGTGATAAAACGAATTAAAGGCACAACCGATCTCAAAGAAGCTGCTCAGGATTGCCAGCTCGTTATCGAAGCCGTTGTTGAAATTATGGACGTAAAAAAGCAAGTCTTCAAGGAACTTGATTCTATCTGTCCTGAATCAACCATTTTCGCATCCAACACTTCCGGTCTCTCCATTACCGAAATGGCATCTGTAACAAAACGACCTGATCGGTTTATAGGAATGCATTTCTTTAATCCTGTGCCCGTTATGAAGCTTGTGGAGCTCATAAGAGGTTTTGCTACATCCGATGAAACCTACCAAATAGCTAAAAACTTCGTAGAAAAAATAGGTAAAACCCCTGTTGAAGTAAAAGAAGCTCCCGGCTTCGTAGTAAACCGCATCCTTTGCCCCATGATTAACGAAGCAATTTTCGTATATTCCGAAGGGCTAGCATCAGCAGAAGACATCGACAAAGCTATGATGCTAGGTGCCAACCATCCAATCGGTCCTCTTGCTCTTGCCGATATGGTCGGACTCGATACGCTTCTTCACGTACTTGAGGGACTCCATAAAGAACTCGGCGAAGACAAATATCGTCCCGCACCGTTACTAAGAAAAATGGTCCGAGCCGGTTATCTGGGACGAAAAACAGGAAAAGGTTTTTATGATTATTCTGGCAAGTAAAAAACTAAAAGGAGGGAATCACCTATGTCGCAACATCTTTACGAACTAACCGAAGAACACAAAATGCTAAGAGACATGGTAAGAAGGCTGGCAAAGGAGCAGGTCGCTCCTGGTGCAGCCAGAAGAGATGAAACGGGCGAATTCGATTGGGATATGGTAAACCTTCTCAGAGAAAACGGCCTTTACGGCATCGATTTTCCCGTAGAATACGGAGGATCTGGCGCCGGTGTGCTCGCCATGGCTATCGCCGTTGAAGAATTATCAAAGGTTGATGCCGCCTGTGGACTTCTTATTGCAGACCACGAACTCGGATCGCTTCCTATCCTTCTTGCTGCAAACGAGGAACAGAGAAAAAAATATCTCCCAAAACTTGCAACCGGTGAATGGATTGCTGCTTTTGCTTTAACTGAACCAGGTGGAGGATCCGACGTTGCATCTCTCAGATGCCGCGCCGTAAAAGATGGAGACTATTACGTACTTAACGGCACAAAGACCTTTATTACCAACGGCGGCGTAGCCGATGTGGTAACGGTTTATGCCATAACCGATCCTCAAAAGCCTTCGCATAAAAACGCCGGGGTTTTCATCGTAGAAAAGGGAACTCCCGGCTTTTCTGTTGGTAAAAAAGAAGACAAAATGGGCATTAGATGGTCAGAAACGGTGGAACTTATTTTCGAAGACTGCCGAGTGCCTGCTGAAAACCTGCTCGGAAACGGTGAAGACGGTTTCCACATAATGATGAAGACTCTTGATTTCTCAAGACTTGGCGTTGCTGCTCAAGCTCTAGGCATAGCCGCTGGTGCTTTTGAATACGCAACAGCTTACGCAAAAGAGCGCATTGCCTTCGGAAAGCCCATCATCCAGCATGAAGGAATCGGCTTCAAACTAGCCGATATGGCAATGAAAATCGAAGCAGCTCGTCAACTTCTTTACAAAGCCTGTGCCATGTATGACCATCTTCCCAAGGATATGAGCCGACTCAGTCCGGAACTGATCAAAATGAGCGCTATGGCAAAATGCTTCTGCGCCGACGTGGCTATGTGGGTAACTACCGAAGCAGTGCAGGTTCTTGGCGGTTACGGCTACATTAAAGAATACCCCGTGGAACGCATGATGCGTGATGCCAAAATTACCCAGATTTACGAAGGCACTAACGAAATACTGCGACTTGTAATTTCAAGATGCATCTAAAACTTCCTCCAATAAATGTCGAAAGTTTAGGGCCAGGAGGGTTTTAAGCATTAAGGCGGTGGTCACATAACGGAGGGGACACCACCGCCTTTTTAATTTACAAAACAGGAGGGAAACTGAATATGGGCAAAGACCAGGACGTAGTAATCGTAGGAGGCGTTAGAACGGCTATAGGAAAATTCGGAGGATCTCTTAAAGATGTGCGAGCTTCTCAACTGGCGGCTCATGTTATGAAAGCCGTGGTTGAGCGAACAGGTATAGACCCTGCCATACTCGATGACATTATAGCCGGTGATTGCATTCAATGTGCTGACGAAGCCAATACTGCCAGAACGGCAGCTCTAATGGCGGGTTTTCCTATCCATATCCCGGCTTATACTATTCAGCGTCAGTGTTCTTCATCCATGCAAGCTCTTGCTTCAGCAGCTCAGGCAATACGAGCAGGAGACGCCGAAGTTATTATGGTCGTTGGCGTAGAATCCATGAGTTCAGCTCCATATTACATAGCCAAAGCCAGATGGGGACTTCGATTGATGCACCAGGAAATTACCGATTCTCTGTGGGAAGCTCTTCATTCAGGAAGTCGCCTTCTTGGAAAGCCCATGATCATGGGAGAAACGGCAGAAAATCTCGCAGAAAAATACGGCATTTCCAGGGAAGATCAAGATCAAGTAGCCCTTGAAAGTCATCATAAAGCAGAAGCGGCAATAAAGACAGGACGGTTTAAAGATGAAATCGTTCCCATAGAAGTTCCAGGATCGAAAAAAGGCGAAAAAATTATTTTCGCCCAGGATGAACACCCCAGATTTGGGCTTACCATGGAAGATCTGGCGAAACTTCCTCCGGTATTCAAGAAAAACGGCACGGTAACAGCGGGTAATTCCTCTGGGCTAAATGATGGTGCCGCCGCAGCTCTTGTAATGACTCGCAAAAAGGCAAAAGAACTCGGCCTGGAACCCATGGGACGTATAGTTACAACGGCAGTAGCGGGAGTTGAACCCGAACTCATGGGCTACGGTCCCGTGCCGGCTACACAAAAGGCGCTTAAAAAAGCAGCCATGACTCTGAAAGATATTCAGCTAATCGAACTAAACGAAGCCTTCGCAGCTCAATATCTTGCCTGCGAACGCGGGCTTGGGCTTGATCGCTCCATAACAAATGTAAACGGCAGCGGTATAAGCCTGGGACATCCTGTAGGATGTACAGGTCTACGAATTGTCGTTTCTCTCCTTCATGAAATGCGTCGCCGAGATCTGGAAATAGGCCTTGCCACTCTCTGCGTGGGAGGCGGCATGGGCATGGCAACCATCGTGGCAAGAGACTAACACCCTCTTGACCAGAAAATCCCCTCACCCCGCATTGGTGGAACCTTCAACCGCCCTTTCTTTTTAGTAGGAAAGAAGGTTGGGGTGAGGGGCCCTCTACTGCTACGGTGGCGAGAAAAATCCTGTCGTAGCGTGATACCCTTTCCCCTTCCCCCTTTACAAACACAATCCGAACATCTACCACCAAATTTTTGCTAAATCAGATTTTTCATCATCGACACATTATCATTTTTCTGGAAAAATAACCTTGTCGTAGGCGGAGGGGAGATAATCCGCAAGGAGGAAAATACCATGAACCAATACCAGGACATCCAGGAAACCATAATTGTAGCCACCAGGACAAGAAGTTTTCCTCTTGCCGTTAAATTTATGGGCAAGGACGAAAATTTTCCTGAAAATGTGAGACGCCCCGGGAAAGCTCTTGGAAAAAGCGTCACCATCTGTCAGGCTATAACCATGGCACGAATTTACGACTGGAGTGTTGGGCTTGATAGATCTGACATAATCTGCGTTCCTGCAATACTAGCCTGGGGTATGAGCGGCTCTCAGGAAGCCCGCAATGAAATGATTTCCCTTCTTGTTCAGGTCGGTTTCGCTCAGAATGAGCAAATAGCGAGGGCTCAAGTTGAAACAATGATTCTCCCAGAAGAAGGCATCATTTCAGGCATCCTTATATCGCCTCTTGCCAAAGTTACTTGGGATCCTAACGTTGTCGTGATCTATGGAAACCCCGCTCAGGTGATGCGCCTTGTTCAGGCACTTCGCTTCAGCCGTCTTGATAGCATCACAGGGGACTTTCAAGGAAAAATTGCATGTGTGGAAACTTTATACGCCGCTCACGCTACTCAGTCCCCTAGGATTTCCATACCTGGCATGGGTGACCGTATTTTTTCCATGACTCAGGACGATGAACTGGCTCTATCCTTCCCGGCAAACCTTCTTCCCGATCTTATGACAGGCCTTTCGGAAGCGGGAAAACCCATAGGAGCCAGATACCCTGTTACTTTCTACCAAAACTTTGAACCAATCTTCCCTAAACCTTATCAGGACATGGCAAGAAAACTTGGTCTTTTCTCGTCTTAACGCTGAGGGAGTTAACTTAAAAATGATAACAGACCTTCTAATAGCTCCGGACATAGTGGTTGATTCTTGCTTAGACAAAAACACAAGTGTCATTTCCAGAGCTTTTCGCAAAGCTAAAGATGAAGGTGTAAAAACATGGCTCTACGTGGGAAGTATCGATAGGATCCACAGCGAACTTGTCTCGCATCTTATACGAACAAAACTGTTACCAGAGGATAAAGCCGCCGAAGAAGCATCTAGACTTTTTAACTCCTTCGCTACACAACACCTATGGCTTTCGGCTCTGGCTGAAGACGGCGAAGCAGTAACCGATCCCTTTCCACTTCGACACCAGCTTACCAAAGCCTTAAAAAGATTAGGCCAACATGCTTATATTTTTACTCGGAACGAAAACCTCCTGAAAGACCAATCCATCCAGTCTTTATCCCCCGAAAATTACCTCGAACTCTCTAATGTCGCACCGGCGGAAATTCCCTTTGTTGACCTTTCTCGACAACAGGATGTAATCAGGCAGGAAGTCGAAAAAAGAGTTTTCGCCGTACTGAGACACTGCCGCTATGTGGACGGACCTGAAATCACCAAGCTGGAGGAACGGCTAAAGTCTGAAGTAGGAGTGCAGCACGTCATAACCTGTTCAAGCGGGACAGACGCTCTTATTATGTCGCTTCTTGCTTTAGGAATCGGTCCAGGAGATGCTGTATTCACCGTTCCCTTCACATTTGTTGCTACGGCGGAAGCTATACGTCTCGTAGGCGCAACACCAATCTTCGTTGATATCGATCCGGTCTATTTCGTAATGGACCCTGAATCCCTAGAGAAAACAATCGAAGCTGTAAAAGGCAAAAGAAAAGGCATGCCCGTTCCCAAAGGATCTGAAAAACTAAAACCCAAAGCCATTATCACCGTAGATCTTTTTGGATGCCCAGCTCCATACAGGGAAATCACTGACATAGCAAAAAGACATAAGCTTTTCCTGATTGAAGATGCAGCTCAGGCTTTTGGATCCCGCTATAGAGGAAAAATGGCAGGAAGCCTGGGAGATGTAGGATGCGTTTCCTTTTTCCCTGCAAAACCACTAGGAGCTTATGGTGACGGTGGTGCCATATTCACCGATTCGCCAGAACTTGCTGAAAGACTTAGGCTCATAAGAAATCACGGAACCGACAGCATCCCATATCATCACAGACTCATTGGACTTAACGGAAGACTTGACAGTATTCAGGCGGCAGTGCTTCTGGCAAAACTTAAAATTTTCGGCGACGAAAAGAAAAAACGACAGCATATTGCATATTTGTACACGAAAAGGCTTTCTAGAATAGGAGGTATCATTACTCCAACGGTTCCCAGAGGTGTAGAAAGCGTCTGGTCGCAGTACAGCATTATAAGCCCATCAAAATCTTTTCGGGACGCTCTCCGGAGAAAACTCGCCGAAAACCATATTCCCACAGCTATATATTATCCTCGCCCACTTCATCTTCAGCCCGCCTTCTCAGATCTCGGTTACAAACCGGGAGATTTCCCTGTTGCTGAATCGTGTGCAGGCAGGATTTTATCACTCCCCATACATCCCTACGTTAAGGAAGATCTTATAGAAAAAATTGCGGAAATAATAAGCTCCGTGAACCGTCAACAAGAAGGATTGAATCATGAAGCGGTCGGTAGCTATCATCTACCATGAAAGCTTTAGCAGACGAAGTTACCTCACTCGAGGCACACGGCTTCAGGATTTTCCCGAGATTCTGAGTGACATCCTACGTGACGACCGCTTTCATCTATTGTATGCCCAGCCCATAAGCGAAGAGTGGATTCTTCAGGTGCATACATATGACCATCTTGCAGAAGTGATGCGGGATCCTCTATGCAGCACCGCATGGCATTCCGTTGGAAGTGTTGTTCTCGGCGCAGAGACCATTCTTAAAGGAGAACATCTTCGATCCTTTGCCTTGATTGGTGCTGGAGGTCATCACGCTGGAAGAAGCTATTTTTGGGGCTACTGCTGTTTTAACGATGTTGTTATAGCTATCAAGGTTATGCGAAGCCTTTACGGCGTCCGCCGAATAGCCATAGTGGATACCGACGCTCATCACGGCGATGGAACTCGAGAACTCATCGCAAACGATCCAGATATTCTCCACTGTTGCATATGCCAGCAAAACTACGAATCACCTGACGGCACAAAGGTTGACGTGTCCGTTTACGACCATCTTTCAAAAGCCAGAACTGAAAGTGAAAGAAATTCTGCCTATGCAGCCATTGTAGAAAATGAGTTTGTTCCAAGGATCAGAAAATTCGCGCCGGAATTTCTTTTCTGGTATTTCGGGTTCGATACTCACAGGGGCGACTATGGAGACCTAGGACTAACCAAGGACGCCTACGAAGCCATCGCTCGCACAATGTGCGCTCTTTCTGATGAAACATGCCAAGGAAGACTTGAAGTAGTGCTGGGAGGAGGATCCAGCCGCGAGATTGCAAATAGAGTCATTCCACCAATTATTCGGATCCTGGGGGAATAAAGAAGTATGAAACCTCAACAGCTTGCAAAAATACTAAGAACCATCACGGTTGTAAATCCTGCCGAGTATGGACTTTTCTGGGATAAAGACGGTTCAATGCCGTGGAAGGAATTTTTATGGGTGCTTCAAAGGCAGGAAGAGCTCCGATTTGTCAGGGAAAGTCACATAAAAGAAATAGAACTTTCAGGGCTTGATCTTCCGTTCTTTTTGGAAGAAAGCCGGCTAAAGTTGAAAACTGCTCCTCCAATTTACCCTGCTGTTACACCACCAGAGCGACTTTTTATCGCCATTCCTTTAAGAGGTGTGCCCTTCGTGCAGAAAAAAGGAATCTTCATTCCGTCAAACCGCTCCTATATCGCTCTATGGAGTAATCCTCAGGAAAGCATTGTCATGATGAAACCATCGGCTGATGAAAAACCCGTTGTTGTCACGGTAAATACAGAAAATCTACCAGAACATTCATTTTACAAGGCAGGAGAAAGGTTATTCCTTACCGACTTGCCTCTTCCTCCCGATTGTCTAATTATTCCACCTGTCTCAGAAAAGGAACTTGAAGAATTACGTGAAATCAAGAAGGAAAAAGCTCAACGTGAAAAGATCAAAGCGATGAGCGGAACTTCTTATTTGCAGCCAACTTCTCATAAAGAAAAAGTTTCCGAAGGCAAAATGAGTGGCTCTTTTCTTCTCACGGTAGAAGCCTTCAAAAAACAATTCGGAATGACTGAAGACACACCCGACAAAAAGAGCGATAAAAAGAGATCCAAAGGACCTGACTGGAAGCGGGAAGCTCGAAAAATCAGAAAAACCAAACGATCTATATGACCAAATCTGCGAAGGAACTATGAGAAAGGGAAAAACTTTTTGGTTACTCATTTTTCTGGGTGGGTTGGTCGCTCTAGTCATAATCTCTGTATTGTTATCAAAATCGTTACCGCCCGCCAAGGGAAAAGGGCAATCACAGGAGAGTCTCTATTCAGAAAATGACAGGCTTGTAATGCATTTAAGTGCTGAACCGGCAACCCTTAATCCCATAACGGCAACGGACGCTTATGCCGGTCAAGTTGACGATTTTATTTACGAATCGCTTCTAAAGCGTGACGAAAAAACAATGGAGCTTGTGCCTCTTCTGGCAAAGGGCTGGACGGTTTCAGAAGATCATCTTATTTACACTTTCTTTCTTAGAGACGACGTTAAATGGCATGATGGAACACCTTTTACAGCCAGGGATGTTGTTTTCAGCTATGAAAGAATCATGGATCCATTTGTTGATGCTCTTCATCTTCGGAATTACTATCAAGACATCACCAAGGTGGAAGCCATTGATGACTACACCGTGCGGTTTGCCTATCGCCAGCCTTACTTCAAGGCTTTAGAAGTTTGTGGCACCATGCCCATAGTGCCGGCTCATCTTTTTCAAAAAGGCGAAGACTTCAACACTCATCCCATTGGAAGGTCTCCACTCGGAACCGGTCCTTACATATTCAAGCAATGGGAAACTGGAAAGGAGATCGTGCTTGAAAGAAATCCGAATTACTGGAGTGAAAAACCTGCTATACCGAAGATTGTTTTCAAAATCATTACCGACTCTACCGTAGCTCTTCAGGTGCTTAAGCAAGAAGGGCTTGATGTAATGGGGCTTCGTCCGATCCAGTGGGTTTATCAAACCAGAGGAAAACGCTTTCAGAAGAATTTTCAGAAGCTAAGTTACTACACGCCCCAGTATAGTTTTATCGGTTGGAACATGAGAAAGCCTCTTTTTCAGGACAGGCGAGTTCGTCAGGCGATGACCATGCTTCTAGACAGAAAAACCATTCTAGAAAAAATTCTGTTCGGGCTGGGAACGGTTGTATCGGGACCATTTTATATAAACAGCCCAGATTACAACAAAGCGATTGAACCATATCCATACGATCCAGAACAGGCAAAAAAACTTCTCAAGGAAGCGGGCTGGGAGGATCACGATGGAGACGGGATTCTGGACAAAAATGGAGTCCCCTTTACTTTTGAATTTCTAATATCTGCCGGATCAAAGTTTGGGGAGCAGTTGGCAACAATCTTTCAGGAAAACCTGAAGGAAGTAGGTATTCGGATGACGATTCGGCGGCTTGAATGGGCTGTGTTTATACAGAAAATCCAATCTCACGATTTTGATGCCTGCACTCTGGGGTGGAGTCTTGGGTGGGAGTCCGATCCCTATCAAGTCTGGCATTCATCACAGCAGGAAGGGGGGTCGAATTTTGTTGGATTTTCAAACGAAGAAGCCGACAGGATTATAGAAGAAGCCCGGCGTGAATTTGACCCCGAAAGACGGCATAAACTTTATCATAGGCTTCATGAAATTCTTCATGAAGAACAACCCTATACCTTTCTTTTTACGACTCAAGCTCTGGTTGTGGTTCATAGGCGGATTGGCAACGTTCATGTGTATCCAATGGGGCTTAACCCAAGAGAATGGCGAATAGTCGTAGGAAAAATTCAGGAAGATTAAGGAATGGAAAGATTTTCTCATTATCTTTTTGTTGACATCTTCAAAACTGGGATGATATATGGAGAAGGCGTTAGGTAAAGCTATTTTCATGGTGTTATTTTCACGAAAAATGTTGACCTGACTGTGGGATTTTGGTATTTAGCAAGTTAACAGGATGAATTGGGAAAACAGAGAAGGAGAAAAATTGAAGGGAAATCAACTCAAAAATTGAAGGGGGTGGTAAAGCGAGGAGGAGGAAAGGGTTTAAAGGAAAGCAGGTATTTATGGGGTTTGTTGTTGTCAAAGGTTATTTCAACGAGGTCTTAAGTTTAAGAAGGAGGAGATCATGAAAAGGTGGATGGTTTTGATGTTGGCAGTAGGTTTTGTGCTTACTGCTTCTTTTTCCGCACAGGCGGACTCGGTTTTGTTGCCGTGGATAGTAAAAGATGAAGCTATTTCTACAATTGTAACCTTGGTAAACACTGTTGACCCAACACAAGTTAGGGCTGGTAGTAAGGTTCGTTTTCATATTATTTACGAATATAAGAGGACAACAGCAAATGGTCAAACTGAGGCATGTGAAGAATTTGATTTCTGTGTGCCAACTAGCTATAATGATATTTTAGTGTTCGATGCTGCAGGTAATTTCAATAATGGTGCTCCTCTTTTCGGAGATACAACAGTCCAAGGAACACAATACGCTGTTAATCCAGCTTCCCTTGCGCTCCCGGTTGATGGTCCGAGAAGAGCTTTCTTAATTGCTACAAATGAAATATATACCTCTGAAGTTTGCGGTTCGTCCGAGGTGGCTGGTTATGAAGATTCTATATACGCTGAAGCAATGGTTATAGATATATCTAACGGAGCAGCATGGGGTTATGATGGCTATAATCCTAGAAACACATCTAGATCTGCAGTAATGCCATTTATTGCATCTCTCAACTTTAATGACAATGATACGGCGGTCGGTGGGGGGCCAACTGATGCTTTGGGTCAGGTGGTAGCAAGCGATAAAGGTGAGGTAGCATTTCTTACTATTATGCCTCCATCAGTGTTTACCACAAAGCTTTTCGTAACACCAATAAATAATCCTCGAAGTATTCCTCCAACCACAACTATGTGGACAGGGGATCTGACAGTAGGTATTCAGTTGTATTGTGCTATTGACGGCATAACTAGGCAAGATGTGAACACTCTAGCTGGTATGTTCGACTACGACGAAAGATGCTTAAGTTTCGATGTTGTTAAGAATGTAAGATGTACCGATGCATCTACGATCGACCATTATATGAGTAGT
>Ga0197142_1004292_pt1 | contig 11578 bp, 12 predicted proteins | sample GBS60_MetaG_FD_148614 | JGI IMG/M metagenome (GOLD analysis project Ga0197142, IMG submission 148614) | Sediment microbial communities from Great Boiling Springs, Gerlach, Nevada, United States - GBS 60_MetaG | ecosystem: Environmental > Aquatic > Thermal springs > Hot (42-90C) > Sediment... | reverse complement strand
TTCCTCTGTGCCTCTCTGCGCCCTCTGTGGTTAAACATTATTATAAAAATTCCTCTGTGCCTCTCTGCGCCCTCTGTGGTTAAATAATATAATAAAAACTTCTCTGCGCCTCTCTGTGCCCTCTGTGGTTAAACATTATTATAAAAATTCCTCTGTGCCCCTCCGTGCCCTCTGTGGTTAAATAAAATAATAAAAATTTTTCTGTACTCTCTGCGCCCTCTGTGGTTAAATTATACATAAAAATTTCTCCGTGCCTCTCCGTGCCCTCTGTGGTTAAATAAAATAATAAAAATTTTTCTGTACTCTCTGCCCCTCCGTGCCCTCCGTGGTTATACAATATTTATCAAAATTCCTCTGTGCCCCTCCGTGCCCTCTGTGGTTAAATATTAAACAAAGTAAATCTCTTTAACTTACGAAAAAATATTGGCAAAATTTTTATGCTAGTTTTGTATGTTTATGATATATGTTTTTTCTTAAAGAAAAAAGCAAAAAATTTTATCAGAACGCTCAATATCTATTCGAAAAAGAAGATGATGATTTAGCTGCGTTTAATATAGAACAATCTTGTCAGCTATTAATTAAATATTTGATTGCCAAAAAAACAGGCGAATGGCCAAAAACCCATGATTTAAATGCTTTAATAAAAATATTAAGCGAAATTTATCAAAAAGCCGAAATTTACGACTATTACCAAAAAAACGAATTATTTTTTGATGATCTTTCCGATGCCTATTTTACAAGTAGATATTTTCCCAAGGTATTTAGTAAAAACCTATTAGAAAAATTTCTACAAGAATATAAAAATTTTTTAACTTTCTTACAGGACGAAGTAGATGAACCATTGGATTTCGATATATAACAAAATCCAACAAGAAAGACAAAAATATTTTGAGAATTATTTAGAATATTCTCGAAAAATCAAAGAGATTGCCCAAAAATTATTAGGACAAAATACAAGGGTGATCGTTTTTGGCTCAGTTGTAAGAAATGAACATACTCCCAATAGCGATATCGATATTTTGATTTTATCAGAGCATTTATCGTCGAATTGGGAAGATAATCGTTTTATTAGAACACACATAAAAAAACAAATTGGTTCATTTTCTCCCTTTCAGATTCATTTAGTAAGACCAGAAGATTTCGAACTTTATTATAAAAATTTTATAAAAAATAATTATATAGAAATTTAAAAAATATTTTTATAAATTCTAAAAATAAATCTTCATTCCATCGTATAAAGGAGTTCCAAAATTCGGATAATCTTTGTTAAGTTTTTGAACCTCTTCTGCAAGTATATTCGTAATATGATTAAAATACAGTCGTTTTGCTTTGATTTTGCCTCTGTACTGAATTACTTCCTGTAAAGAAACATGCGAAACCAATTGATTTGGATTTTCCCAAAGACTTAATTCTATAATTCCAACATCTACCCCATCCATTAAATCAAAAACCTCTTGGTTTAAAATTGTGTCCCCTGTAAAAGCAAAACGATGAAAATCATCTTCGATTCGATATCCAATGCTTTCGCTTTTGTGTGTAATCGGAAAACTCTTTATTTTGTAATTATCTAAAATAAATTCATCGTTTTTATTTAGTTCTATGATTTCTATATCAAAAGGAAATTCCATCTCTGGATAAGTTACAGACATTAAAACTTGAAAAATTTCTTTGAATCCCTTATGCCCCACAAGAATTAGCTTTTCTTTACGATTTAAAATATATTTCAAATTAATCAACACAAAAGGCAAACCCGCAAAATGATCCCCATGAAAATGTGTTATTAAAATAGCTTTTAAATGAGTCAAATCAACTTTCATTTCTTGGATTTTGTAAAGAGTCGTTGCCCCACAATCAATTAAAAACTTTTGATCTAACAAAAATGAAGTATGCCCCCTACTATCGAGACAAAAAGCATTTCCAGAACCAAGCACGAAAATTTCTTGCATAGAGGGATATTCATTTTAAAAAATATGTTGTAAACCAATATTTCTTTTTCCTTGGTCACAAATGAAATCTATAATCAATTCATACCAAAAAATTTTTATTGACGTAATGTTGCATATAATTTTTTTTGCGATCTATTAAATTATTAAATTATATACATAGGTTTTTTATGAAAAAAATCGCTCTTATAACAGGAATTACAGGTCAGGATGGTTCGTATTTAGCTGAATTTTTGCTATCTAAAAATTACGAAGTACATGGCCTAATTCGCAGAAGTTCTTCTTTATAATACACATCGAATTGATCACATTTATACGGACCCTCACGATCCAAAGGCTAAATTGTTTCTCCACTATGCAGATCTTGCTGATTCTGGTACAATTACGGATATTGTATGGAAAATTAATCCAGACGAGGTTTATCATTTAGGGGCTCAATCCCATGTAAAGGTATCTTTTGAATTACCAGAATATTCTGGCGATATTACAGGCATCGGTACAACAAGACTTCTAGAAGCGATTCGAAGAAGTGGCATTAAGACGAAATTCTATCAAGCTTCTTCGTCGGAGATGTTTGGAGCATCACCTCCTCCTCAGAACGAAAACTCCCCCTTCTATCCAAGAAGCCCTTATGCGGTAGCAAAAGTATATGCGTATTGGATTACGATTAATTATAGAGAAGCCTATAACCTATTTGCTTGTAATGGTATTTTATTCAACCACGAAAGTCCAAGACGAGGAGAAACCTTTGTAACAAGAAAAATAACAAGAGCATTAGCCAATATTTTATCTGGTAAACAAACAAAGCTTTATTTAGGAAATCTATACGCAAAAAGAGACTGGGGATATGCACCAGAATATGTACAAATGATGTGGTTAATGTTACAACAAGAAGAACCAGATGATTATGTTGTGGGAACGGGCGAAAGCCACACAATAAAAGAATTTGTAGAGCTTGCATTTGATTATGCTGGTATTGAACTCGAATGGAAAGGTAATGGCATAGAAGAAAAAGGCGTTGTTAAATCCTTAGAAGAAAATGTGTCTAATTATTTAAAACCTGGCGAAATAGTTGTAGAAATTGACCCTAAATATTTTAGGCCAACAGAAGTAGAATTTTTACAAGCTGATATCACCAAAGCAAAACAAAAATTAAATTGGCAGCCCAAAGTCAAATATGGAGTTAAAAAACTTCTAAACTTAGGCTCCTCTTGCATTTACCCAAAACATGCCCCGCAACCTATGAAAGAAGAATATCTTCTATCGGGATATTTAGAACCTACCAACGAAGCTTATGCCATAGCAAAAATTGCAGCAATTAAACTATGTAGATATTACAATGAACAATACAAAACCAACTTTATTTCTGTTATGCCAACGAATTTGTATGGACCGGGCGATAATTATAATTTAGAGACATCCCATGTTCTACCAGCATTTATAAGAAAATTTCATTTAGCGAAATTACTAGAACAAGGAGATATCGAAAGTATAAAAAAAGACTTTCAAAAAAATCCCCTAGGTTTCGGATTAGATAACGAAATAGATTTTAACAACAAAGAAACCTTATTAAAAGCTCTTTCGAAACTAGGAATTAACTCAACCACTTTATCTAATACATCGAATGTTTCTCTTACAATATGGGGAACGGGAGAAGTTTATCGTGAATTTATGCATGTAGAAGACTTAGCAGATGCATGTATTTTCTTAATGAAAAACATAGATGCAAAAGATATGAAAAAACTTTCGCCAGATTATTTTGTAAACATTGGAACAGGCGAAGATATAAAACTAAAAGACTTAGCATATTTAATAAAAAACATCGTTGGGTTTAAAGGCGAAATCAAACACGATCTTTCTAAACCAGATGGCACACCAAGAAAGCTCTTGGATGTAAGCAAGATAAAACAGCTTGGTTGGGAACCAAAGATTGGGCTGGAAGAGGGGATAAAAGGGGTGTATGAGTATTATGTGAAGGGGGAAAGTGAAAAGTGAGAAAGTAAGAAAGTAAGAAAGTGAGAAAGTGAGAGAGTGAGAAAGTGAGGCGGAAGGAGTTTAGAGTGGTTAAGACGCATAGGGATTTGGATGTTTGGAAAAATGGAATTGAGTTAGTAAAAAGGATTTATGTATTAACTTCAAATTTTCCTAAAGAAGAAATACATACACTGACTTCGCAAATAAGACGTTCGGCAATTTCTATACCAAGCAATATAGCTGAAGGTGCAGCAAGAAACAGTAAGAAAGAATTTCTTCAATTTCTTTATATTGCTTTAGGTTCTGCTGCAGAATTAGAAACTCAATTAATTTTAGCAAAGGAATTAAGCTATATGAAGGACTTGAATATATTTGATGATTTAGAAAAATTAAAAATTCAATTACTCGATTTAATTAAATATCTAAAAAACATAGATAAAACCGCATGAAGCCCGTAAAAAACAACTTTTCACTTCTCACACCTCATTTTTCACCTCTCACCTCTCACCTCTCACGCCTTACCTCTTACCTCTCACGCTTGTTTTCCCATCCGGGCATACGTCGTTATGGATCAAATACCGCATGGATGTTTGCTGAACAGATATTACGGATGATTGCAGGTTTTTTGGTGGGGATATGGGTAGCAAGATACTTAGGACCAGAGAAGTTTGGTTTATTTAGTTATGCCCTGGCTTTCGTTGCAATTTTTCAAGGAATAGCAAAATTAGGACTTGATGGAATTTTAGTTAGAGATTTAGTGAGAGAGCCAGATAAAGCTACCGTATACCTTGGCACTGCCTTTTGGCTTAAATTATTTGGTGCAGTTATAACTTTACTGTTTATTGGTCTTGCTATTCCGTTTACAGGTAATGATGCAACAATTAATCTATACATTCTTATTATTGCTTCAGGATTAATTTTTCAGAGTTTTGAGGTAATAGATTTTTATTTTCAAAGCAAGGTATTAGCTAAATATGTTTCCATTTGCAAGATGGTTCAGCTTGCTTTATCTTCTCTTATGAAGATTTTTTTAATTTTGATTGGAGCGGACTTGTTATGGTTTGTAATGGTTTCGTTAATAGATATGATCACCTTAGCTATAACTTTAAACATTGCTTATAAATATAATAAAAATCCCAGCTTTTATAAATACTTTGACATAAACCTGGCAAAGAGATTACTGAAGGATAGTTGGCCGTTGATTTTAAGTAGTGTTGCTGTGATGATATACATTAGAATTGATCAGGTAATGATTAAGAACATGCTTGGAGATAAGGAAGTTGGTCTGTATTCAGCAGCTGTTAAGTTAGTTGAAGTTTGGTATTTTATACCGATGATAGTTGGTCAATCGTTGTTTCCAGCAATCGTGAAAGCAAAAGAAATAAGTGAGGAGCTTTATTTTAAGAGATTACAGGGTTTTTATGCTTTAATGATATGGACAGCAATTGCGATAGCTCTACCTATAACTTTCCTAAGTGAATGGATAGTTAAATTTTTATATGGTGTAGAATATTTGCAAGCCTCAAAAGTGTTAGCAATAAGTATATGGGCTTGTGTTTTTTCATACTTTGGGGTAGTGCGAAGTAAATGGTTGATTGCTGAGAATATGCAGAATATTGCGCTATACTATATATTATTAGGTGCTTTAGTAAATATTAGCTTTAATCTGATCTTAATAAAACGCCTTGGTATTATTGGAGCAGCTATCTCAACAATTATATCTTTAATTTCAATTGTTTTATTATTTCCCATTTTTCATAAAAAAGTTAGATATAGTGTAAAAATGTTTTTTAATGCACTTGTATGGAGGGTAAAAATATGATGCTTCAAAAATTAACTAGAAAAATAAAATATATAACAGAAAAAATAGAATTTAAATATTTTTCTTATTTGCTTAAAAAATATAATGTAGAATTTTATTTTAAAGATGAACTATCAATACTTTCAAAAAGGGATTATAATGATAACTTTGAATATATTTTTAAGACAAAATATTCATGTGATGCTATTCCTATGATGTTAGCCTTAGACTCAAAAATTAAGGGATGTAAAATTTGTTTTGATGTTGGTGCAAATATTGGTATAACAACTATATGGATGGCCAGACATTGCGAAAAAGTTTATGCTTTTGAACCTGTAGAAAATAACATAATTAGATTTAGAGATAACCTACTTGTTAATAAAGTAACAAATGTTGAATTAATAACTAAGGCAGTTTCTGACACTGATAATAAAGAGGAAATCTTTTATATAAGAGAATCTTATGGCCATCATTCTTTATTAAAAGGTCATATTTCAAAAATTATACAAACAATTCATGTTGAAACAATAACTTTAGATACATTTTGCACCGAAAGAAATATAAATCACATAGATTTTTTAAAAATTGATGTAGAAGGAGCTGAATTAAAGGTTCTAAGGGGGGCTTCCTCCCTTTTAAAAGATAAAAAAATTAAGATTATTGTATTTGAGCATTCACCGATTTTATTATTAAAACAAGGATTAAAAAAAACCGCAGTTATAGAAATGTTGATAAATTATGGTTATAATATATATAGACTAAATCATGAAAGATTGGATATTAAAGAAGCAGAAAAGATTGAGCAGGAAGATTTGTATGCAACTTTATAGCAAATTATTTGGATTTATTAAAAACTTTTTAGTATTGTTAAAACGAAGGTGGTTGAAAATAAAGATAAATAGGATGAAAGATGTTAAAATTATTGCAGGTGCTGGGAATGTAAAAATCCCTTCTTGGATATCCACTAATAAGGAAGAATTTGATATTACTAATGAATCAGATTTTTTATATTATTTTTCTAACAAAAAAATATCAAATATTCTTTTAGAACATGTTATAGAACATATCTCATATGAAGAATTTCTTAAATTTTTAAAAATTGCTAAAAAGTATCTTAAAAAAGGGGGAGTTATTAGAATTGCTGTTCCTGATAAGTACCATCCTTCAGAATACGTTAGACAATTAACTGGTGTTAATGGTTTAGAACCTGGTGCCGAAGATCACAAATACTTTTATAGTATAGACGATTTAGAAGAAATAGCTGCCAAAACTGGTTATCGATTGGTTAAATTGGAATATTTTGATGCGGATGGGTATTTTCATACAACTGATTTTGATTTTTCTAATGGATATGTGTTTAGATGCTCAAAAAATTACAAAGGTCGCTTCACAAACAGTGTAGATGAGTATATAAAAATGCTGGCAAGTACTCCAGAACATCTGAGATCTCAGTTTTTAATTTATAAAATATCTTATACATCTTTATTAGTAGATTTGATCAATGAAGATGAATAAAATAATAGGTTTTTTAATAACGAAAAATGATGTGGATATAGAGATTGATTTTTTTAATAGAGGGCTATCTCTTTTGAAAAAAAGATGTGGTCCCTATAATTTGTATATTTGGGGAATAGGTAATATTGAACAATGCGTTATCAAAGGTAAGTATTCCCTTTCTTTCCCACTTCATGATAACCTTTTGGATAGAAATGTTTTGATTACTTTGCAAGATAACAAAATTATTGTAGAAAATGATTGGCTTGGTTCTATTCCAGTTTTTTATAACCCCCAAGAGCTGATTGTTTCAACGAATTGTTTATTTTGTCTTAAAGATAAGACTATGCATCCCGAAGGTTTGGCCAATTTTTGTGAGTTTGGATACAGTGTATTTGAGCAAACCATGTTTAAAGATGTGAAGTTTATGAGGTATTATTCGAAACTAATAATTGAATCAGACAATATAAAAATTGAATACAAAGAGGATCCAATTTACGATAAAGAATTTTTAGGAAAAGAAACTACAACAAAAGATGTTGTAGGTATGATGAAAACCTATATATCCAATATAGAAAGCAATCTTGATGGTGCTATTATATTGCCTACTTCTGGTGGATATGATAGCAGGATGCTTAATTACTTAGTTGAAAATAAAAGTAAAATTCGAAGTTTTACTTATGGTATCAGTAAAGATCAAAGTCAAAGTTGTGAAGTAATTTATGCTAAAAAGATATCAGAAATTTTTAAAACAAAATGGGAACAAATAGAGCTTAAAGAGTATCATAAATATATCGACAAATGGTTTAGTATCTATGGATTTTCTACCCATTTACATGGGATGTATCATATAGAATTTTATAATAGAATTTTAGAAAGATACTCTTTTGTAAATCCAACTCTTTTAAGTGGAATTATAGGCGATGCTTGGGCTGAATTAGGTAAATTTGGAAAGATTGATAAAAAGGATGACTTGATTAATCTTGGTTACACGCATGGGATGAATCTTGATTTAAATTTTTTAATGTTTTATTATGACGATTCTACTAAAAGAGAATACTTTAATAAAAATAAAACTTATTTAAAAAATGATAAATTAAAATCAGTATATGCAATGCGAACAAAGCTAATTTTAATTTCATATCTTGCTCAAATACCTGAGTATTTTGGAATACCTGTATGGACACCTTTTTTAAATTTTGATATTGTAAAAGCAACTCTCAATTTACCCGATGAGCAAAGAAAAAGTAGAGCTTGGGAGAGAGATTTTTTTAGGAGTGTTGGACTAAATCTTGAAGATATGAATTTAAAATGTGTTAAAAGCAATAGACTTGATTACGAAATAGCTAAAAATGCTAAATTTGAACCAATTGATGTGGAATTATTGTCCACGTATATTAAAAAAGAAAGATTAATCGAAATCAATAAGTATTTAGAAAACCTGAGTATTTATGAATATCTAAAAAATGAACTACTTTATATCCCCAAAATTGGTGGGATACTAAGACGGCTTGGATTTAAAAATGAGTTTTTAAAAGCTTTGTATGAATACTATGTAATTAAAGCAATAGAAAAAGGTTTGAAATATGAGAGTTAAACTATTTGCTTGTGGCGATGTTGTCAATCTTACCGCAAGAGAAGATTTTATTGATAATGATCTAAAAGCTTTGATTCAAAATGCTGATATTGCAATATGTAATCTTGAAGCACCTATAAAATGCCCTAAGATGAAACCAATCAAAAAAGCAGGCCCGCATTTGTATCAACCAAGAGATTCTATAAGGTATCTTAAAAATGTAGGATTTAATTTTGTATCATTGGCTAACAATCATATCTATGATTATGGACAAGAAGCTTTGGAAGAGACAATTAAAGAACTAAAAAATTTTGAAATAAGTTTTGTCGGTGCTGGAGTTGATTTTACAGAAGCTTATAAACCCAAAATCATCGAAAAAAATGGAATAAAAATAGGACTTTTGGCTGGATGTGAAAATGAGTTTGGATGTCTTTATGAAGAGCAAAATCGTGGCGGTTATGCTTGGCTATTTCATCATCTCATAGAAGACAACATCCGAGAGTTAAAAAAAGTTTGCGATTTTGTGGTCTTGTTAGCTCATGCAGGTGTTGAAGAAATAGAGATACCGATTAAAGAATGGAGAGAAAGATATAAAAGGCTTTGTGATGTTGGAGTAGATGTGATTATCGGACATCATCCACATGTACCACAAGGATATGAAAAATATAACGATAGTTTGATTTTTTATAGTCTTGGTAATTTTTATTTTGATACTTCCAGCTTTAGAGATAAAAGTGATGATAGTTTTAGTGTGGTTTTAGAATTTAAAAAAAATAATAAAGATAAAGAAATAGTATTTGATATCGTTTACCATAAAAAAATAAATGGACAAACTCGTTTGGTTGATAAAAGTGAGGTTAATTTTGATCTAGAATATCTTAATACCTTGTTGGGAGATGGATATAACAAATTGAACGATGAAATATGTATAAAACTTTTTCATGATTATTATTATGGATATTATGAAAGTGCTTTGTGTGGAATAAGTAAAAATGCGAGTCTTACTGGAAAAATAAAATGGGTAATAAAGAAAATCTTGTTTAAAGATAGAAGTGCAAATAACAGAAACTTATTGCTTTTGCATAATATTAAAATAGACTCTCATAGGTTTGTAGTTCAGAGAGCGTTGCAATTGTTAACGGAGGCTACATAGATGAACTTAGCCCCCATTGTTCTTTTCACCTACAACCGCCCGTGGCATACAAGGCAAACAATAGAGGCACTGCAGAAAAATCACTTTGCTAGCGAAAGTGAGCTTTTTATCTTAAGCGATGCACCCAAGACAGAAAAGGATGAACCAAGGGTTAGAGAAGTAAGAGAATATCTTAAAACTATAAAGGGTTTCAAAAAAATAGAAATCATAGAAAGGGACAAAAACTGGGGGCTGGCAAATAATATTATTGATGGGGTAACCAAGATTGTCAATGAATATGGAAAAATTATAGTGCTTGAAGATGACTTAGTAACAAGTCCGTATTTTCTAAAGTATATGAATGAAGGACTTGAAATTTATAAAGAGGAGGAGCGAGTAGCGTCCATTCATGGATATGTTCCTCCTCTTCCAAATCCCGAGAAACTTCCAGAGACGTTTTTCCTAAAGGGAGCAGATTGCTGGGGGTGGGCTACATGGAAAAGGGCATGGGATTATTTTGAACCAGATGGGAAAAAACTATTCACTCTTCTCAAAGAGAGGGGAGAATGCTATAAATTTGATTACAACGGTAGCTACCCATATACAAAAATGCTCAAAGACCAGATTAAAGGGAAAAATAACTCGTGGGCTATAAGATGGTATGCAAGTGCTTTCTTAAACGATATGCTAACTCTTTATCCACGAAAAAGTTTAGTGAAAAATATAGGACTTGATTATAGTGGAACCCACTGTGGTTCAACAAAGATTTTTAACGTAGAGATTACTTATGAAGATATAATTTTGAAGAAAGTTCCTATTGAAGTAAACAAAGAAGCATTAAAACAGTTTGAAATCTATTATAAAAGTTCTTTATCAGGATCTAAAACCTTTTTGAAGAAAATTTTGAGCATATTAAAAGGCAGGATATCATGAACATTGGTAAATTTATAAAATTGTTCATTCCGCCGATAGCTATAAATCTTTTAAGAAAAATAAAGAGTATTACTTCCCAGTATGGTTGGCATGGAGATTATCCTTCATGGGATGAAGCAAAAAAGCATTCAACTGGATACGAAGACGACAAAATTCTTCAAAAGGTGAAAGATGGCTTGCTAAAAGTGAAAAAAGGTGAAGCTGCCTATGAGAGGGACGGTGTTTTATTTGATAAGATTGAATATTCCTGGCCCCTTCTCTCTGGAATTCTTTTAGCAGCAAGTATCAACAAAGGACAGTTATCTGTACTGGATTTTGGTGGTAGTTTAGGAAGTACCTATTTTCAGAATCGTAAGTTTTTAAACCTATTACAGAATGTAAGCTGGAATATTATTGAACAACCCCATTTCGTAAGAGAGGGGCAATTACATTTTCAAGATGAAAGGCTTCACTTTTATTTCTATGAAGATATAGAAACCTGTATAAAAACAGAAAAACCCGATGTGCTCCTTTTATCGAGCGTCTTATGTTATCTTGAAAAACCCTACGAAATACTTGAAAACTTATTATCATATAATTTTCCTTTTGTTATCATTGACCGTACACCATTACATAAAAAAGGTTATGATAGAATTACGATTCAAAGAGTTCCACCCTGGATTTACAAAACAAGCTATCCATGCTGGATTTTGGATAAACAAAAATTGCTCTTATTTTTTCAAAAA
>Ga0197142_1004289_pt1 | contig 11584 bp, 10 predicted proteins | sample GBS60_MetaG_FD_148614 | JGI IMG/M metagenome (GOLD analysis project Ga0197142, IMG submission 148614) | Sediment microbial communities from Great Boiling Springs, Gerlach, Nevada, United States - GBS 60_MetaG | ecosystem: Environmental > Aquatic > Thermal springs > Hot (42-90C) > Sediment... | reverse complement strand
ACAGATGCAGAAGAAATGACTGTTTACGCAGAATACTCAAGAATAAAACAAGTGATAATAAACTTGATACAAAATGCCATTGAAGCAACGCCGAATAATGGTAAAATATTAGTAGAGACGAAAATCGGTATAAACTCGATTAAGGTATCCATTTGGAATGAAGGAACGCCTATCGACAAAGAGACAGCTGATAAGTTGTTCGTTCCATTCTTTACAACAAAAGTTCATGGTACAGGTCTTGGGTTAGCGATATGCAAAAAGATAGTTGAAGACGAACACAAAGGTAAAATCTATCATGAAGCAACTGAGGACGGTAACAGATTCGTTATAGAACTGCCTAAACCGGAATACGAAGAGATTATTGAAAAATAACGTTTAAGGAGGAAAAAAAGATGATGGAGATAATGTTAAAAGCCAAAATACACATGGCAACTGTTACGGAGAAAGAAATCGAATATGAAGGAAGCATAGGTATAGATGAAGAAATATTAGAATTGACTGGTATAAAAATAAATGAGATGGTGCTCGTCTCAGATGTAAATAATGGCAACCGATTGACTACATATGTTATTCCTGAACCAAGGGGTTCGAAAAAAATCTCGTTGAACGGAGCCGCAGCACGTCTTGTTGAAAAAGGCGATAGAATAATAATCATGGCATTTGCACTATATAATCCAGATGAATATCCTGGTCCGAAAGTTGTTATCATGAATCCTGATAATAGTGTAAAAGAAATAAAGTAAGTTCACACAAAAATAACATAGCCTTAGGGGGGTAACAATGAACATAACAGTTACAGTCACACCTGACAAAATGGAAGCATATATAAAGTTATCGAATGTTTTACCTGGGGAAGAAGTTACACTGGAAAAACTCATGGAAGAAATTAGAAACGCTAAAGTGATGCACAATATTGATGTAGCAGCTTTAAAACAGCTTTGTGAAAACCCAGTTGAAGATGTTTCGACGCTTTTTGCAAAAGGTGACCAACCAAAAAATGGCGAGAATGGTCATATTGTCTTTGAGGTATTACAAAAAAAACAATCATTCGCTACATCTGGTAATCGTATTGATTTTAGAGAATTTCCTGTTCATAAAAGAATAATCGTCAAAAAGGGGCAGAAAATTGCCACAATATACGCCCCAACTGAAGGAATACCCGGCAAAAATGTATACGGTGAACCTGTTCCGGCAAAACCTGGAACGGAAGCGAAGGTTGTCCTTGGTAAAAATGTTGCACTTAGCGAAGATGGAATGCATATCATTGCAACCACAGAAGGAATACTAAAAATAGATACCGAAAAAGGTTCCGTAGAAGTTAGTGAATACTTGGAAATCGAAGGAGATGTTGACTATGCAACTGGAAACATCGAATTTCCTGGTATTGTCTTAATAAAAGGCGATGTAAAGCCGGGTTTTATCGTAAGAGCCAAAGGAGATATCGAGATTCAAGGAATTGCCGAAGCGTCAACGGTAATCTCTCTTGAAGGAAACGTAAAAATAAGTGGTGCCAAAGGAAAGGATAAGGGGCTTATTAAAGCAAAGAGAGACGTACATCTCAAGTATGCTGAGGCTGTAACAATAGAAGCAGAAAATCTGTTTTTTGAAAGTAATCTGCTAAATTGTATAGTAAGAGTAACAAAAGCTATTGTTGGTAACGGCAGAAACTCTTCAATAATAGGTGGCGAATGCGTTGCAACAACAAAAATCGAGGTTGATGAAATAGGTTCATCTTTTGGAGTTACTACACACATCGAAGCTGGTCTAAATCCGTACTTGAGAGAAGAATTGAAAATACTAAATACACAAATTGAAATGGACAAATCGAGCCTTCAAAAGTTAGTCAACGTAGTAAAGCAATTTAAAGAACTTAAAGAAAAACTCGGTAAGTTACCAGAAGACAAAGAACAGCAATTCTCCAAAGTCACAAAGACACTTATAAACTTAAGAGAACAACTTGAAAAAAACTTAAACAGAAAACACGAACTCGAAATTAAGATCTCTTCTTCAAAATATCAATGTGAAGTAATAGCCAGAAAAGTTCTTTATCCGGGCGTGGAAGTACACATGCACGATGCAAAGTTCGTTGCGGACCGGAAGCTTCCAAAAGTTGTACTCCGATACGAAGATGGAAAAATAGTAGCCGGCGGTTATTCAGGATAATAGGGAGGTTTATTAAATGCAAATCAAAGTCCAACCAAAGTTCAGACCCATGGTCTGGGGTAATCGTGAATTAAACGAAAAATTTAACATTGAGACAAAAGACCCTATTGGCGAAATCTGGCTTCTTTCCGGCCATCCGTTATATGAAACACTCCTTGAAGATGGTAGAACAATAAATGAATTCGGACGAAACATTTACGGCAATAGATATCCAAGATTTCCGTTACTCATAAAACTCGTATCAACGAATCAATGGCTTAGTGTCCAAGTTCATCCCGATGACCTATCTGCTCAGACTATAGAAAACGAACCTTGGGGAAAGAGTGAGGCATGGTATTTCTTGAATGATGGCGAATTTGCCGTATGTGAAAACGTTGAATTAATGAGAGAGTATATAAACTCTGGAAAGGCTAATAGACTTGATGAAATACTAACATTTGTTAAAGTCAAAAGTGGTACATTTGTGAATATCCCAGCTGGAACTGTACACGCACTTGGACCAAATAGCACAGTTATAGAAGTACAACAATCATCTGACCTAACTTACAGAATATACGACTGGGGAAGGCCAAGAGAGACACACATAGAAAAGGCAATGAAAGTAGCCAAAAATATTTCCTTAGATGACATAATCTTTGAGAACATTCAATTACTCACAACAAATTACTTTATGTTCGGAAAAACAATGCCTTCAACACAAACAAACGAAAGTATTGTCGTACACATACCAACACAAATATCTCAAGACTTCTGTGCAACGATCATCTTAGACGAAATGAAAACAAGTCAAATGTACCAAGGGGGTCTGTATATTTATAACTTTTTAAAATAATCACCAAAAAAGCGGGCAATGCCCGCTTTTTTTACTCATTATTCTTTTTATTCTCTTACTTTTTGTTCAAGTAGGTTGAGTATATCTTTTACAGTCATGAGATTTTCAATCTCATCATCTTCAAGCTTGATACCGAATTCATCTTCAAAGACCATTACAAGGTCAAATGCATCAAGCGAATCTGCCCCGAGGTCTTCTATAAGGTGGCTATCTTCATCTATATCTTCGATAGGTACGTTCAACTTCTCGGAAATAATCTCTGCAACTTTTTTGAAAAGATTTTCTCTATTCATTCTCTACAACCTCCTGATATATATTTTTGAATAACTAATCGTCTTGGTATATTTTAATCACACTCGTAAATTTTGTCAATATAACCTAAGACTATTTATTCATTTATTCATTTACTAATTTCTCTAATTCTTTCATCAACCCTTCAATAAATTCAAATCCACTTTCCCAGAATCCTTCTTTACTAACATCAATGCCGACCCTTTCAAGAAGCTTCTCTGGAGAATACCTTCCACCACTTTCAAGCAGTTCAAGATACTTATTAACAAATACCTTACCATCTTCAAGATACTTTTTGTAAAGCGCAATTACTAAGCACTGCGCAAAGTTATATGCATACACATAAAACGGTGTTTCGAAGAAATGAGAAACCATTGCCCATTCATTTTTATACCATTCAGGTATCTCTACCACATCTCCAAAAACGAATTTTGCTTCGTCATAATATATACCGTTCAAATCTTCCCAGCTACCGTAACCTCGAGAACTTATCAAATCGTGTGCCCTCAGCTCAAACTTTGTGAACATATTCTGCCTGAATGTTGTAGCAATTATATCCTCTATCTTTGAAGCATAGAGTGCAATTTTCTCATCGCGAGAAAGTTTACCTTTAAGATTGTCAAAAACAAGAAATTCACCAAAAACCGACGCAAGCTCAGCTAAGGTAAGTGGCGTATCGTGATTGAAAAACGTCTGCTTTTGCGAAAGCGTTCCATGTAGTCCATGGCCAAGCTCATGAGCAAGTGTCATAACATCGTACATATCGCCAGTAAAATTCGTCAGCACATAAGGTGGAAGCTTTGTTGTCGAATAAATACAATACGCACCGCCAACTTTACCTTTCTTTGGCATCAAATCAATTCTCTCATCATCAAAAAATCCCCTAACAACATCTCCAGCTTTATCATTGAACGCATAGAAAGATTCAAGGATAATATCCTTCGCTTCGTCAAACTCAAAAGTTCTCTTCTTACTTGAAATAGGGGCATAAATATCAGCGAGTGTCAACTTCTCACCCAAAACTTTCGATTTCCAATCATAGTATTCTTGAACAATTCTTGTATAACTATCCGTAACACTTATCAAACTATCAACAACCTCATCGCTCACTTCATTTTCAAAATTCATCATCGAAATTGGTCTTGGGAATCGTCTAATCTTGCTTTCTGTGTCAAAATCTTTTACAATCAGATTGTAGATTTCCGTAATGACCATTGCATCGTCTTGGAAGCGCTCAAGAAACATCTTCATTGCACGCTTTCTGAGTTCACCATTCGTAGACCTTCTTAGAGCTTTCAATTCTTCACCTGTTAAAATCTTCGTCTCACCATTAATTTCCATCTCGAATGTATAAGCACTTTCGAGACGACTGTGTATCTTTGAAATAGCACCTCGTCTGGAAACTGAGGTTAACGCAAGCACTTGCTCTGCTTCTTTTGAGAGCATGTGCTTCCTTCTTTCCATAATCTCTCTGACCATGTGTTCGTAATTCCCATCAATTTTGATTATATTCTCAAGAATATCGTCTTTTAACTCAGCAAGCCTTACTTCCATCACTGCGAGCTTCTCACTGAGCTCCGTTTCAAGTTGCTGGATACTACCCAGTAACCTCTGACTCTCGGAACTCTCTGTATCAGTTGAATACCTCATCCAAGCATACTGTGCTGCCTTTGCAAACTCATCGGTATTCTGTTCCAACTTCCTAATAAGTTCAACCATATTCTCTGGTTTATCCTCAATTTCTATCTCATTAACAATCCCTTTTATTTTACCAAGATATAACTTTGCGTATTCTATCGCAGCCTCGTCACTTGAAAACAACTTTTCAAGCTTCCACTCCAAGACAATCCCCCCTATCAAATGTACTTTATTATTCCTCTTCCTCGCCTATTCTAAGCATCGCGAGGAAAGCTTCCTGAGGAATAGTTACATTGCCAATCTCTCTAAGCCTTTTCTTACCTTCCTTTTGCTTTTCCAACAACTTCATCTTTCTCGTTATATCACCACCGTAACACTTTGCAAGCACATCTTTTCTAAGCGCTTTGACAGTGGAACGGGCAATAAACCTTCCACCAGCTTTCGCCTGGATTGGTATCTCAAATTGATGCTGTGGTATAAGTTCTGCGAGCTTATCAACAAGCTTTCGTGCAATCGTATACGCTTTATCCCTGTGAGCAACGAAAGAAAGCGCATCGACAGGTTCCTTATTCACATAAATAGCAATCTTTACAAGGTCACTCTTTCGATACTCTAAAACCTCATAATCCATAGAAGCGTATCCGCGACTGACAGCTTTCATCTTATCGAAGAAATCGAAAATAATCTCGGCAAGTGGAACCTCAAAATGCATTACAATACGCTCGTGACCTGCGTTCTCTGTTGAAACAAGTGTTCCACGTTTCTCATTTTGAACCAAGCCCATTAATCTACCAAGATACTCCGGAGGGGTTATTATCGACAACTTCACAAACGGCTCATAAATTTCGGCAACCTCTCCTTCTTCTGGGAATTTTGCTGGGTCGTTGATAAACATCTCTTCCCCACTGTGAGTAATCACTTTGTACTCAACATTAGGTGCAGTTAAAATAACAGCCATTTCAAATTCGCGTTCAAGCCTTTCCCTAACAACGTCCATATGCAAAAGTCCCAGAAAACCACACCTAAAACCAAAACCAAGAGCTGGCGAATGGTCTGGCTTGTAAACAAGTGCTGCATCATTAAGCTTGTACTTATCAAGAGCCTTTCTTAACTCTTCGTAATACTCTGGTAGCCCAGGGTACATACCAGCAAAAACCATTGGCTTAACTTCCTTATAGCCTGGTAGAGGTTCTGGTGCAGGATTTTCTGGCTTTGTGATAGTATCGCCTATCCTTGCCTTTGAAACATCCTTCAAACCGGCAACAACATAACCTATATCCCCTGCACTTAAAACATCAACAGGTACCATATCTGGTGTAAATACGCCAACTTCGATTACTTCATAAACCTCACCCGATGACATCATCATTATCTTATCACCAGATTTAATCTCGCCATCGAAGACTCGAATATAAGTTATCGCGCCGCGATACTTATCATACTTTGCATCAAAAATCAAAGCTCTCAAATGTCCATCATCTACTGTCTTCGGAGCTGGTACGAGCTTAATAACAGCTTCTATTAATTCCTTTACACCAATTCCTTCCTTTGCACTAATTCTAAAAATATCCTCATTTGGAATACCAATCAAATCCTCGATTTCTGCAACGGTCTCCTCGATATTTGCAAGAGGCATATCAATCTTATTCACAGCTGGAATAATCTCGAGATTATGCTCAAGTGCCTTGTAAGTATTTGCAACCGTCTGAGCTTGAACACCTTGGGTTGCATCGACAAGCAAAATCGCACCATCAACCGCTGCTATGCTTCTGTCAACTTCGTAAGAAAAATCAACATGCCCTGGTGTATCGACTATATTAATCTCGTACTCATTCCCATCGTCTGCTTTGTAAAACACCCTGAGTGGGTGAGACTTAATTGTTATTCCTCTCTCCCGCTCGATATCCATACTATCCAAATACTGTTCTCTCATCTTTCTCTTTTCTACAGCATTTGTCATCTCCAAAATCCTGTCAGTTAAGGTTGTCTTTCCATGGTCGATATGTGCAATAATACAAATATTTCTTACATTCTCTATCTTTCGCATCAATCCACGCCCTCCGTGTGTTTCTTCTTAATTTTTCAATCCAATAACCTCAACGATTGTGTATGGTATCTTAATATCCTCTTGTTCAAACGTACTCTTAATCCTCGCTGCTACCGCATTCAACGTATCAAAATAAGTTTCACGTTCCGTCCAGAATCGAACTGTCAAAGTTACACCGCTTGCATCAAACCCCTTGAAAACAACTACATTCGAAACACTTTCGTCCTTAACAACCAAAGGCTCTTCTTCAAGCACACGTTTCAAAACGGAAATTGCTTTTTCCATATTCACTGAATAATCTACCGTTACATCCACATCTATCCTTCTATAGTTACCTGGCCAGAACTTCGTAACAGTCCCAGACCAAACCTTCCTATTCGGAATAAGAATGAGCTTTCCATCGAATGTCATCAAATGTGTATGGTTCATCTTTATCACATCAACACTGCCAGTTAACCCATCGATATCCACAACTTCACCTTCAAAGACCTTCCTTGTCATCAAAACCAAAACACCAGAAAGGAAGTTTGTTAATGGTTCTTGGAGCGCAAGACCAAGCACAATACCGGAAATTCCAAGACCTGCAAGATACGGTGCAAGATTTACATCCCAGATGGCTAAAATAGCTGCAATTGCAAATCCATAAATAAGAAAACCGATGATAACCGAAACCGTTTTTGGTGCCTTCACTTCCTTTCCTATTGTTGACATAAACCTGTCAATGGAACGCATAATAACCTTGTGAATAACGTATGCAATCAGTACGGTAAAAACAGACAAAGCAATATTCACAATCAAACTCACAGGCATTTCCCACACCTCACTTGCTTAGTCTTGTAATTTTAATACATTATCTGCACTGCTTCACGCACTTCTTCCATCGTTTCCTGAGCTACCTTCCTTGCCCTTTCATTCCCTTCTTCCATCTTTGCTATTACTTCATCATCAGAAATAGCATTATACCTATCCCATATCGGCTGAAGCTTATTAACCATATTCTTCAAAAGCAACCTCTTACAATCCACACAACCAATCTTAGCCTGAGTGCAACCTTCGTAAACCCATTGCTTTTCTTCTGGGTTATCCGCCGTTCCGAATGCTTTGTGATAACCCCAGACAGGGCAGACCTCTGGATTACCTGGGTCCGTTCTTCTTTTTCTGTTAGTATCCGTAACCATTGGCATAACCATCTTAGAAAGCTCTTGTTCGGTAGTTATCAAAGGGATTGTATTTCCATAGCTCTTACTCATCTTCCTTCCATCAGTTCCTAACAACTTCGGAACTTTTGAAAGCAACTCTTTTGGCTCCGGGAAAACTTCCCTTTTAAAAATATAATTAAACCTTCTGGCAATCTCACGAGTAAGCTCGATATGGTACACCTGGTCTTCTCCAACTGGGACTCCTTCTGCTTTGTAAATCAAAATATCGGCAGCCTGCAAAACAGGATACATTAAAAAACCAGCATTTGAAAGGTCTCTATCGACAACTTGCTGGCGTATCTCCTTGTATGTTGGAACCCTCTCAAGCCAAGACAATGGCGTAACCATAGCGAAAAGTAAGAAAAGTTCTGCATGCTCCTTGATAGCAGATTGGACAAAGAGTGTTGACTTCTCAAGCCCAACTGCCATCATAGTCTTCACAAGTTCGAAAGTGTTGGATGTCAGCTCCGACGTATCCTCATAATGCGTTGTTAACGCATGCCAGTCAGCAACAAAATAAAACGTATCGTTCCCTTCGTTTTGTAGCTTAACCCAATTCTCAAAAACACCAACATAATGACCAATATGAACCTTACCAGTTGGTCTAATTCCACTGAGTATGCGCATTGATTTTGCCTCCTTGCGGTATGGATTTATCGGATTTTATTATACCATAACAAAAGTAAAAGAAAAAGCCACAATATATGAAGTCAAATGAAGAACTATTAGCTTTTTACTTACAAGCTTTAACAAGAAAGCTCAAGAATGTCCATTACAATGTTGATAGTTTTCACATCTCTCATAGCTAACATTAAACGACTGTCGCAGAAGTACGTGCGAGTAGAAGAGAAAATTCAAAAAGTCCATTGGTGAATACCAAAAAGAAGAAGATTTCCCGAGCTTGATCACGAGGTTTGTATTTACATTCCTGATAGTTAATACCAGACGTGCTTAGAACGAAAAATCACCCGAAAATTTCGCGTTTTCCATCCCTCATAGTTAATATCAGACTACCTTGGTCTGTTTTCATCATCTGGGTCACCATTCTTTACATCCCTCATAGTTAATATCTGACCATCTTCTCACCTCACTGCGGTCAGGATAGTCAATACTTTACATCCCTCATAGTTAATATCTGACAGACATTGTCTTAACAACAACCTTCGATGTAGTAACCTTTACATCCCTCATAGTTAATATCTGACTGTTTCAGTTGTTGCGAAGTAATTCTTTTGTTCAACCTTTACATCCCTCATAGTTAATATCTGACTTGCTTTCTGCACGTAGTTTTCGATGAATTCGTAAAACTTTACATCCCTCATAGTTAATATCTGACCATCGAAGAAGCAAAAGAAAGAGCTTATAAGAAAGACTTTACATCCCTCATAGTTAATATCTGACACGTCACCACATTGCGTATGTTGTATCAGGGATGAGCTTTACATCCCTCATAGTTAATATCTGACTATTTCCTCATCGCCATATACAAATACCTTCGCAAACTTTACATCCCTCATAGTTAATATCTGACTTTCCATCTTCTACCATCGTAATAGAACCAGCCACGTTGCTTTACATCCCTCATAGTTAATATCTGACTCGTCAAGTCCACGAAAAATAAATTCAGATTCGTTCTTTACATCCCTCATAGTTAATATCTGACTAAGAAGATTTCCGTTCGCCTGCACGGTTTCATTAGTCTTTACATCCCTCATAGTTAATATCTGACTAGTTGTGAACTGCGTAACGTAAAGCATCCATCGAGCTTTACATCCCTCATAGTTAATATCTGACAGAAGGGGGGATACGTATGTTGAGTAGACGCTCAGAGCTTTACATCCCTCATAGTTAATATCTGACTTTATTTTCTCTTCAAGATTTTTCAGAAGCGCTTGTCTTTACATCCCTCATAGTTAATATCTGACCGGGTTTTCCTACACTTAAGCGTATTTATAGTGCATACTTTACATCCCTCATAGTAAATATCTGACGATAAAGCATGGCATATGTAGGACATCAGCATGTATCCTTTACATCCCTCATAGTTAATATCTGACACGTATAACGTTCTTGAGTTCTCTTTGAGTGCTAAACTTTACATCCCTCATAGTTAATATCTGACGAGTGGGGGACGATACAACTATCCAAGCAGGAAGAACTTTACATCCCTCATAGTTAATATCTGACCAAAATACGATGCGTTTGTTCATGAAACAACGCTATTCTTTACATCCCTCATAGTTAATATCTGACTTCCAATTGGAAACTTTACCTTCCAAAAGTTAGTTACTTTACATCCCTCATAGTTAATATCTGACCGCATAGAACACACAAAAAACGGTCAAGTAGTAAACTTTACATCCCTCATAGTTAATATCTGACATACCTAACGAAAAGCGATACATTTTCCGCTTGAAACTTTACATCCCTCATAGTTAATATCTGACTTATGACTGAAGCAAACGAATACGTGAGGGATTTGTCCTTTACATCCCTCATAGTTAATATCTGACATAAGTGTCATGATACCTCACTTCCGCTTACTGGACTTTACATCCCTCATAGTTAATATCTGACTAAGTTGCTCGCATATCCTTCGTTGAAACCACCATCCTTTACATCCCTCATAGTTAATATCTGACTATGAAAGGTTTTGTGAAGGTTCTTGTGATAGTAGTCTTTACATCCCTCATAGTTAATATCTGACCGTTTGCGAGCTCAAGTGAAAATTTTCGATACCATCTTTACATCCCTCATAGTTAATATCTGACTGCGTTCATGACTTGTTTTTTAGCCTCGCCGATAGACTTTACATCCCTCATAGTTAATATCTGACAATCTTTCCAATCCTTTGCAGGTTCAAATCGCTCGGCTTTACATCCCTCATAGTTAATATCTGACTAGCTGTGAACTGCGTAACGTAAAGCATCCATTGCACTTTACATCCCTCATAGTTAATATCTGACTGCCTTTGCTGTCTCGGTTTTATCTTCGTTATTGTACTTTACATCCCTCATAGTTAATATCTGACTTTTGCAAACGGGAATTTATAAGCGCTCTTGACTTCCTTTACATCCCTCATAGTTAATATCTGACCCACCAGCTATTGGTTGGAAAGACCCAATAACCGGCTTTACATCCCTCATAGTTAATATCTGACAAGAAGATACACACCCAACAGCTTTTGCAGATTTATCTTTACATCCCTCATAGTTAATATCTGACTCATAGATGCGTGCAACAAGTTCAGAACACATGAGTCTTTACATCCCTCATAGTTAATATCTGACCACATTCTTCACCTCGCTTTTTAGAAACGGATAACCTTTACATCCCTCATAGTTAATATCTGACTTGCTTGGAGATTATGCAAAAACAGTTGCAAAATCTTTACATCCCTCATAGTTAATATCT
>Ga0197142_1004288_pt1 | contig 11589 bp, 9 predicted proteins | sample GBS60_MetaG_FD_148614 | JGI IMG/M metagenome (GOLD analysis project Ga0197142, IMG submission 148614) | Sediment microbial communities from Great Boiling Springs, Gerlach, Nevada, United States - GBS 60_MetaG | ecosystem: Environmental > Aquatic > Thermal springs > Hot (42-90C) > Sediment... | reverse complement strand
ACGGCAGATGATTGTAGCCCCGTAAAAGGAAAGGGAAGCTTCCCAGCCCGCGCCCACGTGATTCCACCGCGCTCCCACCTGCCCTCCGCCCGCCCGGCGCGGCGTCTCCTCGCGCACTTGCAACCACTCCGGAAGCGGCGCCCAGCGCTGATTGAGCAACGGCACGCGGCTCGGCGTCAAGCGCGGCGCCCAGACCATCTCCAATGTATCCCCGTGCGCGCCCACCGTCAGCCGCGCCGCCGTCACAGCCAGGAACTCGTTGTCCACTACAGTGAGAAAGTCGCGCGGCGCGAAACGATCGGTGGGATTCAGGATGTCGGCCTTGCCCCAGCGAATGAACTGCTTGCCCAGTTCGAGCGTCACGCCCGGACGCTCCCAGGCCACGCCGGCCCGCCGCACGGCGAAGGCCGGCCGCTGCCGTTCGCGATCCTGCCAGCTCAGTGCCCATCGCCTTTCAGTCTGATGATGCGTGTCGGTGCGCGCGTCCAGCCCCCCGGCCACGCGCCAGCCGCCCGTGATTCGGTACGTCGCTTCGTAACGCAGCAGCGCGGACGCCACCACCCGCCCGCGATCGTTCGGCGCGGTCTGGGGGAATAACACGGTGCGCAGTTCGAGGAACCCGCGCTGGCTGAAATCCTGCGCCGCCAGAGAAAAGCCGAACAGCAAAGCCAGCGTCGCCCGCATCAGAACTCCCGCCGCAAGGCCTGTAGCGTAAAGTCGCTTTCCTTCATGGGCGTGTTGTATTCGAGCCTCTCCAGGCGCAGGATCGTGCGGCTGTTGCGTCGCAGATCCTCCATCTCGATCCGCCGCGGAGTCCAGATGCCCTGCACGTTGTGGACGTCGCGATAGTTGGCCCGCCTCACCAGCTCCTGACGCACGTAGTTTTCGATCCGCGCGAACGTATAGTTCTCTTTGCGAATCCAAAGGATCGAGTGCGTGTACTGCGACGCGCGCGTCTTGCGAGGGCGCGATTCAATTTTCCAGCACGCCGCGCCCTCGATCGTCTCCTCGCCCAGCAAGCGGTAGTCGTACTGGTTGACGTCGCGCTCTTCCAGATCCTCGAAGCTGAAGTCCGTCCCGAAGAATCGCGTGGAGCGATCCTGCAACGCGATGCGGCGTTCCCGTTGCGTGGCCGGCGTCCACATCCACTGATCGGAAGCCCGCTCGGGATGATTCAGGATCAGCAACGCCACTCCACGCACCTCCGCAGGCTCGGTGAAACGGATGATCGCCTTGCTGTTGCCGTGCGATCCCAGCCGGCGGTAGACCCACCGCTTCAGACTCTTGCGTCCCCGCGCGTCTATCACCTCCAGCGTCCCTTCGTAGCGTTCCGAATCCGCGCGCGACCGTCGCTGCGCCTCTTCGACGATCTGTCGCGCATCCTGCGCAAAAAGACTTGCGGCCAGCATCAACGTCGCCGCTTTACTCATACTCCAGAGCCTCCACCAGCGATCCCCGCACCGCGGTTTCCGCCGGCCACAAGCTCGCTGCGAACGCTGCGCCCAGAATCACCGGCGCCAGCCACAGCGCCAGCGGGACGGGAAACACGTAATCCAGGCTGAGGCCGGCCAGATCCCGCCGCGTCATTTCCAGCGAGTAGTACAGGCTGATCGCACCCAGCGCCAGCCCCAGCACCAAGCTGATCACGCCGATCGCCACTGCCTCCATCCAAACGGTATGCCGCACCTGCCGCTTCAACCCGCCCACCGCTTGCAGGATGCCGAGCTCGCGCCGCCGGTCCATGATGGACACCGTGAGCGTGTTCACAATGCCCAGCACCGCCACCAGGATGGCCACGGCGATCTGGTTGTAAGTCATCGAAAACCATTGATCCGCCAGACGGAAAATGTAGCGCCGCACCTCCTGGTTGCCGAGCACGAACAACCGTCGCCCACGCGCGCAGCGCTCCAGGATCCGCCGCTTGACTTCTTCGGGCGAGGCGCCAGGCGCCAGATAGACGCGAATCACGTTGACCGAATCGTCCGCCCACCACTGCCGGTACAGCGAACGATCAATCAGCAGCGTGCCTTGTTGATCCGAGTAGTCGCGCGTGATGCCCGCGATGGGCAATCGCAGCAGCCCCTTGGGGGTAGGCAGCTCGACGACGTCCCCCAGGCGCAAGCCGCGCAGGCGAGCAAAGCTCTCGGAAACGATCGTGGCCTCGCCTGCCGCGGCGCGCCGGTACATGTCATCCAGATCGCCTTCCAGCGGCCGCCGGCGCACCGTCTGGGCGAGCTTGCTCACCTCGGCGGCCACCAGCAGAACCGGCGTTCCACGATACGGGATGCGGGCGCTGCGCACCAATTGCGCCTGCCGCACTCCGGGGATGTCCTCGATCTCGGAGCCCAGCTCGCCCGGCATGACGTAGGTGCGGTTGGCGATCTCGGCGTTGGGGGTCACGAAAAGATCCGGATTCAGCGTGGTATTGACCCAGTCCACCAGCGAGTTGTAGATGGAACGCGCCACGCCGCCGAATCCGATCACCATGGCAAGCGAAAGCATCAACGCCGCCACAGTCGCCGACGTGCGCCGGGGCGCCTGAATCAGGCTGTCGGCCGCGAGCGCGCCTTCCACAGGGCGCAGCCACGCCAGCAAGGGTCGCAACGCGCGCGCCAGCCACAGCGCCAGCGCAGGCGTCATCAGCAGGGCGGACAGAATCGCCAGAATGTAGCCGGCGTAAAACAGCGCCAGGGATTGTCCCCGCAACAGGAAAATCGCTGCCAGGACGGCGGCAACAGCCGCCACCCACCGCCTCGCGCGGTTCTCGCCTGCCGAAAGCACCTGGTACTTGCCTTTCTGCAAGGCGCGCACCGGATCCACTCGCGCTGCGTTCGCAGCCGGAATCCACGCCGCAATCAGGCTGACCACGATGCCCAGTCCCGCGCTGGCCGCCGGCAGGCCGGGCTCCGCAGGCGCCGTCTGCACGTTTTGCACGACGCCGTACACCTCCTGAAGCAGTCGCGCTACGTACCCCGCGATCCAGCGGGCCATCAACCAGCCTGCTATTGCGCCGACGACCGAGCCGAGGCTCCCGGCCACCGCCGCCTCGCCCAGAAACAGCGCCCGGATCTGGCCGCGCGTCGCGCCCAACGCGCGCAGAATGCCGATTTCCGTGCGCCGCTGCGTCACCGCGATGGCGAAAGAGTTGTATATGATGAAGACCCCCACCAGCATGGCGAACAGGCTGGTGATGTTCAGCGTGAGCGAGAAACTGCGCAGGATCGCCTCGAAATGCCGGCCCCGCGCCGCCGGCGGCTCGACCTCGAAACCCGGCCCCAGCGCCTCGCGCAACGCCTGTTGCCCTTCGGCGAGGCTCACGCCTTCCTGCAAGGCGACGTCTATCCGATCGAACCTGCGGCCGCGCCCCAGCACGTACTGAAGAGCGTAAATATCCATCACGGCCAGATTGCCGCCGAAGGCCTGCGAAAGGCCCTCGGACCGCATGATGCCTCGCACGGTGAACCACCTGGTCCCTTGCGCCGTGCCCAGCGGGATGCGACTGCCGATCCCCAGCCCGTTGCGCTGGGCGAATTCGCGCGTCACCATGATCGAATCCGGCTGCGCCAGGAACACCAGCGGATCCTCGATGATCGCTTCCTCGCCGCTCTCCAGATCGTAGTCGCGCAGGCTCCGATCGCCCGTCATGTCCACGCCGATCACCAGCAGGTAGCCCTGCCCCGGCAACCCGGTGTCGAGCGCCGCCTCGATCACGGGCGCCGCTGCGCGAACCTGCGGAACGGCCTGGACACGCTCCAGCACTTCCTCCGGAAACCCGAGATCCCCCGCGTGGACTTGAAGCTCGGTCCTTCCCGCGATTCCGTCCACCGTACGCTGGAAACTCGCGAGAACGGCGCGGTTGGCCAGCCGCATGGCCACCAGCACGGCCACGCCCAACGCCACACCCGCCACGGTCAGAGCCCAGCGCAGCCGGTGCCGCTTCAGGTACGCCCAGCTCAGTCGCGCGAGCAACATGGTCTATGGCGCGCCAGCCGCGGAATCCGCGACGATCTCTCCATCGCGCAGCGCAAGGGTGCGGGCGCAGCTTGCCGCTACCTGAGCATCGTGGGTGACGATCACCAGCGTCATCCCCAGCCGCGCGCGCAACTCGCCGAGCAGCGCCAGAATCTCACCGCCCGTTCGCGTGTCCAGATTGCCTGTGGGTTCATCCGCCAGCAGGATCGGCGGATGCGCGGCCAGCGCTCGGGCGATGGCGACCCGCTGCCGCTCCCCGCCGGAGAGTTCGTCGGGCAGGTGATCGAGCCGCTCGCCCAATCCCACCAAGTCAAGCAATTCGCGCGCCCTCTGTTGTGCCTGCCGCCGATTCCAGCCCGCCAGATGCAACGGCAGGGCCACGTTTTCCACACAGGTGAGCGTGGGCAGCAGGTGGAAGAACTGGAACACGAAGCCGATCTTGTCGCGCCGCAGCCGCGTCAGCTCGTCGTCATCGAGCTCGCCCAGCGACCGGCCCGCGACAACGATTTCACCCCGGCTGGGGCGATCCAGACCGCCGACAAGATTCAGCAAGGTGGATTTGCCGGAACCGGAAGGACCCACGATGGCTACCGTGTCCCCGCGTGCGATGCGAAAGCTGACGTCGCGCAGGGCGACCACCTCACGCCGCCCGTTGGAGAAAACCTTCCAGACCCGCCTCAGCTCGATCAAATTCTTATCATGGCATGCAGCCCGACCCCTGAACCGCCCACTATAATCGTTACGTGTTCTGGCCACGCTGGCTCCAGGATGAGAAGCTGTTCTGGCGCGTCGCGCAGCCTTCCTTGATTTTTCTGGCGGCCCTGGCGGTGACCCTGTTGTTGCGGCGATTTCTGCTGGGCAGGCTCCGGTCGCGGGCAATCTCCAGTTCCTACGCCGCCCTGCTCCTGGCCACCATTCGCCTGCCTTCGCTGTTGTGGTGCGTGGCCGCGGCCATCGCGCTTTCGCTCGCTTTTGTGGAACTGCCGGCGCGGCAGGTTCGTCTGGCTACGGACGCAATCGCCGTCTTCGTGATCGTCAGCCTCAGCCTAGTGGGAGCTTCGGTAGCCGTGCGCTCCATCGCCGCGTACGGCGAACGACAGGGCATGCCGCTGGCGGTGGCAGGTCTGACGCGCACCATCACCCGGCTGGCCGTGCTGGCTACGGGCCTGTTGATCTTGCTCGCTTACCTGAAGATCTCGATTACGCCCATGCTGACCGCGTTGGGCATCGGCGGCCTCGCCGTCGCGCTGGCGCTCCAGAATACGCTGGCCAACTTTTTCGCCGGCTTGCACATCCTGGTCGAGCGTCCCATTTTTGTCGGCGATTTCATTCGACTGGAGAGCGGTCAGGAGGGCGTGGTCACCGATATCGGCTGGCGCACCACGCGCATCCGCACGCTGAGCGCCAACATGGTGGTGGTGCCCAACACCAAAATCACTTCCGGCACGCTTTTGAACTACAGTCTGCCGCAACCGGCGGGGACGGCCGACCTGCCCATCCTGCTGGCGCACGAGGCCGACGCGGAACGCGCCGCCGTCATCGCACGCGAGGAAGCACTCAAGGAGGACGGTGTGGATCCCGAGTTCACGCCCCTGGTGTTCTGCGATCCCGGCGTGCTGCTCACCCACGTGCAACTGAGGCTGATCGTGCGCCTGCTGGATCAGACGCAACGCGGCCGCGTCCTTTCCGACATCCGCTGGCGCTTGCTGCAACGCTTCCGCGAGGAAGGCATCCCGCTTCCGCGGATCGAGGCGGTGCGGAGCTGGCAGGAAATCCCGCAGGCCTGAAGCTCAGGCCGCCAGCGTCGCCAGCACCCGGTCCAACGCTTCCAGCGTCTCGGCTACGTCCCGCTCGTCATGGACCGCCGAAACGTACATGCGCCCGTCCGGCAGCGCGTACACGCCGTGCTCCAGCGCGCGCAGCAGGAACGTCGCCAGCCGCTCGCGGTCGTCATCCAGCGTGTCGCGGTAATCACGCAGTTCGCTGCGCGCAGTGAAGTGCAGCGCGAATGCAGCGCCGAAGCCGCAGACCTGAAGCGGCACGCCGTGGCGGCGCGCAGACTCGCGGATTCCTTCCATCAGCTTCCGGCCCATCCGGTTTGCTCGCGCCGGCGCTGCGCCGCCGTCACGCTCCAGCTCGGCCAGAGTAGCCCGGGCGCAGGCCAGCGAGATGGGGTTGCCGTTGAACGTGCCCCCGAACGCCACGCCGCCCGTGAACATGAGTTCCATGATTTCCCGGCGCCCGGCCACCGCGCTCAAGGGGGGGCCTCCCGCCAGGGCTTTGCCGAACGTGGCCAGATCGGGCGTGACGCCATAATGTCCCTGGGCGCCGCCCAGCCCCATGCGGAAGCCCGTGATGATTTCGTCGAAAATGAGCAGCGCGCCGTGGCTCTCCGTCAGTCGCCTGAGTCCTTCCAGGTATCCGGGCAGCGGCAGCAAGCAACCGCTGTTGCACAGCACGGGTTCCAGGATCACGGCCGCGATTTCCCGTCCGCGTTCCGCGAACACGCTCTCGACCACATCCAGGCGGTTCCAGGGCGCTACCAGAACGTTTTCGACGACGTTGGCCACCTGGCCCCGCGATTCCAGCACCGCATGCGGTCTTTCGACCGGCCCGATCTCCTCGGGGCACGGGTGGTGACTGATGAGCACCGAGTCCATCCAGCCGTGATAGTGGCCCTCGAATTTCAGGATGAGATTGCGACCCGTGGCCGCCCGCGCCAATCGCAACGCGAGCTGCACCGCTTCGCTGCCGCTGGAGGTGAACGCGACGCGCTCGGCGCAGGGAACCAACTGCTGGATCTTCTCCGCGACTTCGTATTCCAGCTCGTGCTGCGCCCCCAGAATGTGCGGGCGATCGGCCTGCCGGCGCAGCGCTTCGACCAGCGCCGGATGACGATGGCCGAGAATCAGCGGTCCCCAGGCCAGCGTGTAGTCAATGTAACGGTTGCCGTCCACATCCGTCATGCGGCTGCCGCAGGCGTCGGCGAAATAGAGCGGAACGGGAAACTTCGCGCGGAAGGGGCTGGAAACGCCGCCCGCCAACGAGCGGCGCGCGCGATTCAGCAGGGAACGGGAACGGGACCAGCGATCGGTGGGTGCGCAAGCGTCCATGCTTTTCAAACTAACGCGAGTGACGGCTCTCAGGCGGGGTACTTGCCGCTGATGTAGTCGCTCAACTGCTTTATGGTCTGCGCCTGTGCGGAAATGATCGCCTTCACCAGATCGCCGATGGAAACGATTCCCACCAGGCGTTCCCCTTCGAGCACCGGCAGATGGCGCACGCGCCGCTCGGTCACGATGCGCATGCATTCGTCCACGGTCTGATCGGGCGTCACCGTGATGAGCGGGCTGGACATGATTTCGCGCACTTGCGTTTCTTTGGACGACCGGCCCATCAGGATCACCTTGCGCGCGTAGTCGCGCTCGGAAACGATGCCCACCGGTCGTCCCCCTTCACAAATCAAAACGGCCCCGATCCGTTTTTCCGCCATCAGGGCGATGGCTTCGTAGACCGTCGCCTCGGGCGGCAGCCACCAAACTTCGCTTCCTTTCGCCTTGAGCAGATTGCGCACGGTTTCCGTCATCGCAGTTCCAGTCACGTGTAACCTACTTTTTCAAAGCTGCCGGGCGTTGTCAAGTGCGGGCTGACGGCGGCTTGCGCGCGATGCTACCATGTGGGTTCCCGAGTAAGTCAACGAGAGGCTAGATATGACGAAACTGTTACGCAATCTGGTAGTTCTGCTCGCCGCGGCGCTGGCCGTCGCGCAGGTTCGCGATCCGCTTCCTGTGCCCGATTTGCCGGGTTACCAAACCTTGAAGTGCGATTTTCACATGCACACCGTGTTTTCCGACGGACAGGTCTGGCCCGTGTTGCGCGTCACCGAAGCCTGGCGCGATGGTCTGGACTGCATCGCCATCAGCGATCACATTGATTACCAGCCGCACAAGGAGGATGTCCGCAACGAACCGGCGCGCCCCTATGCTCTGGCCCGGGCCGCCGCCGAGCAGCTCGGAATCCTTCTGGTGCCTGCTTTCGAGATCGCGCGCGGCGACATTCACTTCAACGTCCTGTTCGTGACGGACTTCGCGGCCTACCGCGGCCTCGATCAGCATGCGGCCCTGCGCGTCGCCCGGCAGCAGAACGCCTTCGTGTTCTGGAACCACCCGGGATGGCGTCGTCCCAAGGCCGAATGGCTGCCCGTGGTGGATGAGTATTACCGCGAAAAGCTGTTCCAGGGAATGGAGCTGGTCAACGGCACGGTCTTTTACCCCGAGGCGTTTCCCTGGATCGAGGAAAAGAAGCTGACGCTCATCGCCAACACCGACGTGCATGGCTTGACCGCCTGGGAGTATCCCAACCGCACCCGCACCGTCACCCTGGTGTTCGTGACTCGCCGCGATCTGGACGGCCTGAAAGAGGCCTTGCTGGCGCGACGCACGGTGGGCTGGCAAGGCGACAACCTCTGGGGGGCGGAATCTTACTTGAACGACCTGTTCCGGGCCGCGGTCCGCAATGACGGCGCCGAGCTGCGCGCCCGTCCCGGCGCCACCGTGCCCCTGCGGCTGCGCAACGATTCGGCCCTGCCTTTCCGCCTGGAAGTGCGCGATTCGGGCGGCTGGCTGCGCGGCGTCCGGCCCGTGGAGTTGCGCGGTCAGAGCGCCGCAGGCTTGCCCTTGGCGGTGGCCAAAGACGCTCCCGCCGGCGCCCACAACCTGGAGCTGCAACTGGAGGTGACCAACTGCCACACCGCGCCGGGCAAGCGCCTGATGGTCCGGCTGCCGATGCGCGTCGTGGTCGGCCCGTGACGGCCCGGCAGGGCGCGGGCGGCCCGTGCCGCCCCTCCGCTATACTGTAGGCTACAGGAGTTTTCCAGGTTCTATGTTCGACCTTTTCCGGAGCCGCGCCCGTATCGTGCGTCTCGGCCTGGGCGCGTTGCTGATGCTCGTCGCCATCTCCATGGTCGTCACGCTGATCCCGGGTTGGGGCAGCATGCCCGCCGAGCGGGATCAGCCGGTGGCCGAGATCGGCGATGATGTTCTGACCCAGCGCGAAGTTCACCTGCAAATCCAGGCCGTCATGCGCAACCAGGCCTTCCCGCGCGACATGGCCTACATTTACGTGCCCCAGATCGTGGATCAGATGATCACCGACCGTCTGCTGGCTTACGAAGCCGAGCGCCTGGGCTTCCGCGTGACCGAGGCCGACGTCGCCCAGACCATCCGTTCCATCTTCCCACAGCTTTACCAGGACGGCAAATTCATCGGGCGCGAATTCTATGCCAACTTCCTGGCCCAGCAGAACCTGACCATCGAGCAGTTCGAGGCCAACGTTCGCAAGCAAATGTTGCTGACCCGCTTGCAGAACCTCGCCGCCGAAGGGGCCATCGTGACGCCCGAGGAGGTCGAACGCGAGTATCGCCGCCGTTTCCAGCGCATCAAGCTGGAATACATCGTGATTTCGGGCGGCAAACTTCGCTCCGAGATCAAGGTCACGCCGGAAGAAATCCGCAATTTCTTCGATCAGAACCGAGGCCTGTATCAAATACCCGAAAAGCGCAGCTTCGACTTGCTGCTGATTGACGAAAACAAAGTCGGCGAGCGCATTCAGGTTCCCGAAGATGAATTGCGCCGGGCTTATCAGCAGCGCCAGGAGCAGTACCGCACGCCCGAACGCGTCCGCGTGCGTCATATCCTGCTGAAAACCACCGAGAAGCCGAAGGAGGAGATCCCCAAGATTCGCGCCCGCGCCGAGGAGCTGCTCAAACAGATCCGCGGCGGAGCCGATTTCGCCGAGCTGGCCAAAAAGAATTCCGAGGATCCCGGCTCGGCCGAAAAGGGCGGCGATCTGGGCTGGATCGTTCGCGGGCAGACCGTGCAAGCGTTCGAAGACACGGCTTTCTCGCTCAAGCCCAAAGAAATCTCCGGCATCGTCACCACCGAGTACGGCTTCCATATTCTCCAAGTGCTCGAAAAGGAACAGGCGCGGTTGAGGCCCTTCGAGGAAGTCAAAGCCGAGCTGGCGCGCGACCTCAAACGGCAGCGGGTCTTCGAGCTCATGCAGAACCTGGCCGATCAGGCAGTTGCCGAGTTGAACAAGGCCCCCATGCAAGCGGCGGAGATCGCGGCGCGCCTGAATGTGACCCTGATTCGTGTGGAGAAGGCGGGGTCCAACGATCCCATTGCCGGCCTGCCCGTGGGTGCCGAGCAGGTCCACCAGGCTTTGTCCGGACTGGAGAAAGGACGCGCCACGCCGCCCATTCAGATCGAGAACAACAAACTGGCGGTCGCGGTACTGCGTGAAGTCTTTCCCGCCCGTCCGGCCGAGCTGGCGGAAGTGGAAAACCAGGTGCGTGAGCAAGTGGTTTCCCGCAAGCTCGACGAGCTGCTCGAGACCCGCGCCCGGCAGGTGCTCGAGCAGGCCCGCGCCGCCGGCGGCGATTTGCGCAAGGTGGCTCAGGCGGCGGGATTCGAGTTCCGGACCACGCAGGAGTTCGGTCCGGACGGCGCGGCCGACGGCATCGGCCCGGCCAGCAGCGTGATCGAGGGCTTCGTCAAGCAAACCGGCGAGTTGTTCGGACCGGTGGCCGTCGGCGATCAGCGCTTCATTTGCAAAGTCGCCGCACGCACCGACGCCGACATGAGCAAGTTCGCCGAGGAGCGCTCCAACATTCTCAACGCCCTGAAATCCCGCAAGGCTCGCGAACGCAGCGAGCTCTTCGTGGACTCGATTCGCACGCGCCTGGTGCGGGAAGGCAAGGTCAAGATTCACGAGGACGTGATCCGCCGGATCGCTTCCGCGTACACAAGCTGAAAGCCCCGGAACCAAACGGCGGGAGCGATGCTCGAAGCGCTGATTGATTTCCTCCGCACCCTCACCACGCCGGAGCGGCTCATCAAGCTGCTCACCACCGTCTTCACGGGATGGCTGGGGTACGCCCTGCTGTTCGGCGTGGTGTTCGCCGAAACCGGCCTGCTCACCGGATTTTTTCTTCCCGGCGATTCGTTTCTGTTCACCGTGGGCGTGGTGGCCGGGGCGGGCCAGTTGCGCCTGGAATGGGTCTGGGCCGCGTTGATGGCGGCGGGCATTCTGGGCGATTCCACCGGTTATTGGCTCGGGCGGCGCACCGGCCCCATGATCTTTCGGCGTCCGGATTCGCGCTTCTTCAAGCGCGAGCACCTGATCCGCTCGCAGCAGTTCTACGAGAAGTACGGCGGACGGACGATCATCATCGCCAAGTTTCTGCCGATCGTGCGCACCTTCGTGCCCTTCCTTGCAGGCGTCTCCCGCATGCGCTATCCGCGCTTCGTGGTCTTCAGCGTGAGCGGCGTGGTCTTGTGGGTGGCCAGCCTGACCACGCTGGGCTATACGCTGGGCAACGTGCCTCTGGTGCGAAGGCACTTCGAGAAGGTCATCCTGGCGATCATCGTGCTCTCGCTGATCCCCGTGATCTCGGAGTCTCTGCGCGCGCGCCGTCGCAAGAGTGCGGATGAACCTGTGAGCGCGGCGTCCCGGCGGGACCTCTCTTGAAACGTCTCACTGCGCGTACAGAGGCGCGATGGCCACCAGACTCAACCCGACGGCGAACAGGGCCAGCATCAGCCCCAGCAGCACCCT
>Ga0197142_1004287_pt1 | contig 11593 bp, 9 predicted proteins | sample GBS60_MetaG_FD_148614 | JGI IMG/M metagenome (GOLD analysis project Ga0197142, IMG submission 148614) | Sediment microbial communities from Great Boiling Springs, Gerlach, Nevada, United States - GBS 60_MetaG | ecosystem: Environmental > Aquatic > Thermal springs > Hot (42-90C) > Sediment... | reverse complement strand
CACTCTTTGGAGGTCTACAGCGTCGCCTTTTCACCTGATGGCAGGTTGCTAGCGTCGGGAGGTAAGGATGACATCCTTCGTGTGTGGCGTGTGTCGGATGGTGGGTTGGTGCACGCCCTCACAGGGCACACTGGGAGTGTCGACAGCGTTGCCTTTTCCCCTGATGGCAGGTTGATAGCGTCGGGGGGGTTTGATCGCACCATCAAGTTGTGGCGTGTTTCGGATGGGGCGTTGGTGCGCACCCTCAAAGGGCACACGGATGGGGTCACCAGCGTTGCCTTTTCCCCTGATGGCAGGTTGATAGCGTCGGGGGGGTTTGATCGCACCATCAAGTTGTGGCGTGTTTCGGATGGTGCGTTGGTGCGCACCCTCAAAGGGCACACGGATGGGGTCACCAGTGTTGCCTTTTCTCCTGATGGCAGTTTGATAGCGTCGGGGAGTTATGATTGCACCCTTCGTGTGTGGCGTGTGTCGGATGGGGAGTTGGTGCGCACTTTCAGGCACACGGGTTGGGCCTACAGCGTTGCCTTTTCACCTGATGGTAGGTTGATAGCGTCGGGGGGTGGGTACGGTGACCACCCCCTCCTTCGTGTGTGGCGTGTTTCAGATGGCACACTGCTGCAGACCTACGACCAAGAAACAGGCATGGGCGTTCTTTCTATTCAGTTCTCTCCTGATGGGCAGCTTTTGGGGTATGGGCGTGGGGATGCGACGGTTGTGGTGGTGCGCAATCCGTTTGTACAGCGCGATGCGAAGTGAATGGCGACGGCTGCGTGGATGACACCGACCTGTTGGCGGTGCTGTTTGCGTTTGGCAGCACAGGTGGGAACCTGCCAGAAGACCTGAACTTCGACGGGTTTGTGGATGACGCCGACCTGCTGGAGGTGTTGTTCAACTTCGGTCGTGGGTGTTAATCCCCCCACTCCTTGCGCCCTCTCTCCCCTTACTAAGCAGGGAGAGGGTTTGGGTGAGGGGGGGGATTCGAATTCAGCAGCGAGTGCTGAAAAGGTCTCCCTTCATGCGCCTAAAGAGGCGCGCTGCTATATCCCCTGTTTGCAAGGGACTATAGGAAAGTGTTTGCGCAAGCGATGAGCGGGAAAGCAGGAATCAGCAAAGGAGGGGCGAACCAAAACAGGGCGGGCGAACCGCCTGCACAAAAACTAAAACGGAGGAGAGTGATGCGCTATGCCGATCGTTGCGATAACGCTGGACTGTGAGGCAGCCGATTATCCGCGCTGCTATACCCGCGACTACATCAAAGTCGCAGAAGAGTTCACTATCCCGATTACTTGGATGATTCAGGTCTCCGGCAAGGACCCGATGGGCAATGTGCAGCTCTATTACAAAGAGTATCTCCATCGGATCCCCTCGTGGCACGAGTTTGGGCTGCATCTCCATTTTGAGGATCGGAACGGTCGTTATGTGGAGGAGCCGCGTGAGCGCGGCGAGCTCATCCAGATGGGCAAAGACATGCTGAAGCAGGCTCATATTAAGCCGACCGCTTTTCGGGCAGGCAGCTACGCGCTCATCCCGCCTGACCTAAAGTATCTCGAAGACATGGGCATTCTGGTTGATAGCAGTGCCATTCCGAATGCGGACTACAAGATGTTTGTGGACTGGGACGGCGCTCCCACCCGCCCCTATCATCCCTCATATGAGGATTTGCGCAAGCCCGGTGAAGCTCGCCTGCTGATCGTGCCCATCGCCACGGCGGATGGCAAAATCGCCTATCTCGATCAGGGCTGGGAAGTGGTGCGTCCCATTCTGGAGCATCACTTGGCAGCAGGCACGCCCGTTCTCTGCCTGGGTGGCTACGATTACCAGGACGGCACCGAGACCTTGCGCGAGGCAATTCTATTGCTTAAAAAGCACAACGCCCGCTTCACCACCCTCACCCAAATTGTTTCGGAGTTCACGCTATGATAGACGCACGCTGGCAACGACTGGCGGATGTGTTGGTTCACCATTCGGTGCGGGTTCAGCCGGGCGAGCGCGTGCTGATCGAGGCGTTCGATATGCCCCCAGAGTTCGTCGCCTTGCTTGCCCGCACGATTGCGCAGGCAGGAGGCATTCCCATCGTGGACACCAAGAGCAGTCTCGTGCTGCGCGCGCTCTATCAAAATGCTACCGAATCGCAGATTCGTTTCATCGCCGCGCTGGAGCGAGAGCGCATGGAGCAGGTGCAAGGCTATATCGGCTTGCGTGGCACGCCCAACTTCGCCGAAATGTCCGATGTGCCACCCGAAAAGATGAGAATGGTGCGCCAACTCTGGTGGACGCCTGTGCATCAGGAGGTGCGCGTGCCCAAAACGAAGTGGGTAGTGCTGCGCTGGCCCACCGTCGGGATGGCACAGGCAGCCAACATGAGTACCGAAGCGTTCGAAGAGTTCTATTTTCGGGTCTGCACCCTTGATTATGCCCGCATGGAGCGCGCTGTCCAGCCGCTGGTGGAGCTGATGGAGCGCACTCGCGAGGTGCATATCAAAGGACCGGGCACCGACCTGCGCTTCTCCATCGAAGGGATGGGCGTCGTGCCCTGCTATGGCTTGCGCAACATCCCCGATGGCGAATGCTTCACCTGCCCCGTGCGCGACTCGGTCGAAGGCGAAATCACCATCAACACCAACAGTGTCTATGAGGGCAATCTCTATCGGGATATTCGGCTGCGCCTGCATCGGGGCAAAATCGTGGAGGCGACCTGCGCCGATGACGGCGACCGACCGGGCGCAGGCAACCCGCGCAAACTGAACGCCATCTTGGACACCGACGAGGGCGCCCGCTACATCGGCGAGTGGTCGCTCGGCTTCAACCCCCATATCCTCTACCCAATGAACGACACTCTCTTCGATGAGAAGATTACAGGCTCGTTTCACTTCACCCCTGGCAACGCCTATCAAGAGGCAGATAATGGCAACCGTTCGTCGATCCACTGGGATCTGGTGGTGATTCAGCGTCCCGAATATGGCGGGGGCGAAATCTATTTCGACGGGCAGCTGGTGCGCAAGGATGGACTGTTCGTGCTACCGGAACTGCAGGAGCTAAATCCCTAAAAGGAGGGATACAATGGACGAGTTCGCTGCGATTCGGGCGTGTGCCAGCGTTCGCTACGAGCGTGTGGCGCGCAAGGTGCTGGCATTCTACTACGGATGGTACGGCAATCCGCAGGTGTCAGGACGATGGGTTCACTGGGAGCAGGTTGATCCCGAACGCAAGCAGATTGCCAACAGTACGCACTACCCCTTGCTGGGCGCGTATGACTCGCACGACCCGCATGTGATACGCCAACACTGCCAGTGGGCACGCGAGGCGGGGCTGGATGGCTTTATCGTGAGCTGGTGGGGGCAAAATGACTTCTTTGAGCGAAGCATGCCCCGACTGCTGGATACCGCCCACCAGCACAATCTGCAAATCACCATCTATTATGAAGTTGTGCCGACACCTGACGACCCCGATTCAGTGGTGCAGGATTGGCTCTATCTGCTGCGGCAATACGGCGCGCATCCAGCGTGGCTAAAAGTGGAGGGCAAGCCCGTGATATTCGTCTACGGGCGTGCGATGGGGCAGCTGCGCCTGTCGCAGTGGGCAATCGTATTGGAACAGGTTCGGCAAAAGCATAAAGCGGGCATCTGTGCGATTGCCGACCAGCTGAGTCGCAAAGCGGCGCGCCTTTTCGACGGGATTCACACCTATAACATCTGCGCCGAGCTGGAGGGCAAGCCTCTCGAGGAGGTGCGGGCGGAGGTGGAGCGTATCTACCGAGAGCCGCTGCAAATTGCAGGGCAGTTCGGGCGCATCGCCTGCGCCACCATCATCCCCGGTTATGATGATAAAAAGATTCGCAAGCCCGGCATACGCACGGAGCGACGAGACGGCGAGCTATACAGGCGTCAATGGGAAGCCGTACTGGGGCTGAATCCCGATTGGGTGCTTATCACCAGCTTCAACGAGTGGCACGAGGGCAGCGAGATTGAGCCTTCTGTGGAGCATGGAGATCGCTATCTGAAGCTCACGGCGGAGTATGTCCCCCGCTTCCACCAGTTGTCGGAGCGACCGCGCATGGCACCACCCCTAACCGCCATCACAGGCGAAAAAATGGCTGCGCTGCGACAACGCTGGCAGAACAAGCCAATTGGGATTCTGCCTGATGCCGAATCGGAGGCACTGTTCTGGCTGCTGGAATCGGGGTTGGAAGTGGCACCACTTCGGTACGAGCAGGTGGTGAAGCCTGGGGAGCTAACTCCAGCACGCTATGCAGCAGTGGTCTATCTGGGAGGGGAGCGTTATCGGGCGACGGTGCGTGAGGCGGGCGATGTGAATCGTGCCCTGCGCGCCTATCTGCAAGCAGGTGGAACGCTCGTCGCTCTGCCATCGGAGCCGTTCCCCTTTTATTATGATGGCGAGCGCGCCGTGCGTCATGCGTCGCTTTTGGGGCTGCCCATCGCCGAGAGTGGCTCGCCCCCTGTGCCGGGTCAGACAGGTTTCGAGCGACCACCTGAAGGATTGCGCTTGCACTTTCGCTGCGACAGGCGCCGCCTGCCCGATATGCCTGCTCAAATGCCCTTCCCCGAAGGGGGTGATAGGCGTTGGCGTCCGATGCTTGCTACCCTCGCGCCTGCCCAGCATGACTATACGCCGCTTATTACGCTGATCGATTCAGCAGGGCGTCGCTGGGGCGAAGGCGCAGCAATCGTGCGCTACCGAGCGGGCGAGTTGAAGGGTGCTGCCCTCGCATATGTCTGGTTTCGCCTGTTGGAAATCCCCCAAGCACCTGCCCTGCTGCATAATCTCTTTATGCTGCTTGGGGCGCGTAGGCGTTAGAGAGGGGCACGGAACGGGTTGGTGTCGAAATGCGCCATTCCATCGGTCAGCAACAACACCTTGTGCTGCACTGCCAGGTCGCGAGCTTCAGGTACGAATCCCTCACCTGCAACGGCGGCATAAGCGTTGATGCCGCGCGCCCGCAGAATCTCCGCCCGCTTATGCGCCCGCTCCACATCTTCGGGGAAAAGCATCCACGAGACCTCGATAGCCAGAAAGATAGGCTCACGCGTGTGGGGATGCTGGGCTTGCAACAACACATCTAACGACGAGAGTTGGGTCCACTCATCAAAGCTGAATTCGTGCCCTTGTTCGCGCAGGTCTTCCAGAAACTGTCCAAGGTCGACCACGCGCGGGCGGCGCACATAGTAGCCGAAGCGGGCGGGCGCACGATGCAGATAGTCCAGCTCCAGCACCCTGCCCTTGAGCTTCCCCACATCGGTATCGAGGCGCTGCATCCAGTTCACCAGCTGCTCGACGGTCTGACGCAGTTCGCGCACCTCCACCACCAGCATCTGATGGCTTTCCATTAGCTGCCGATGGCTTTCCCACAGCTGCTGATGGCTCTCCAACAGTTGACGGTGGCTCTCCTGCAATTGGCGGTGGCTTTCCCACAGCTGCTGATGGCTTTCCTGCAATTGCCGATGGCTTTCCAGCAGTTGCTGTACGATGGCTTCGAGACGGTCTAACCGCGCCAATGCCTGCTGATGGCTTTCCTGCAGCTGCCGATGGCTCTCCAGCAGTTGGCGATGGCTTTCCTGCAGCTGCCGATGGCTCTCCAGCAGTTGCCGATGGCTTTGCCAGAGCTGTTCGTGGCTCTCCACCAAGCGCTCCAGCACCGCTTCGATGCGATCGAGACGCATGGGCAGCTGCAGGAACTCTTGACCCAGCAGGACGACCAGCAGGCGTTCGCGCCATTCGGGATGCTCCTCCAGCACCCGTATCAAGTCTTCCACTGTGCGGATCGTGATGCTCATCGCTGATAAATTGTACCTCGATTTAGCGTTCAGGGTTCCGGCAATCCGAAGGCGACGAGCCATTCGATGAGTTTACGGCGTCGCAAAGCGTCATCGCTGGGCAGTTGGAGAGGGCGTCCGCGTGCATCGACGATGATGCCCACCACACCGCCTTCGAGCTGCACCTCGCGGCTACGCCCTTTGCCTGCTCCCACATCGAAGCCACGCGCAGGTTTCAGCACCGCCTCCATCGTCTCACCCACGCCCATTGGCAGCACCCGAATCTCACCCACCTTGAAGGTCTCGCTCTTGCCGTTATACTCGATGGTCAGGCATGGTTCGCCCTCCTTGCCTTGCCCAACGGGTGCGATGCAGCTCCCCAGCCGAATGAGGCAGTCGCGGTCGAACACCTGCGCCGCCGCCTCTGGGTGAACGGTCGACAGCACGCCCAGCTGCGGCATCATAAAGATCGAGTCGACCGCCAGCATCGTGACCCCTTCGGGCTGGTAGGCGTCCATCATCATCAGGGCTGCCTGAGCGCGTCGGGGGGCATGGCTTAGCACGCCGCCGCTGCCCACTATCATATCGAGGCGCATCATGTCGACCAGTGTGCGCCCCGTCTCTGTCTGTTCCAGTGCCTCGCCGATGGTGCGCTGCTGCTGGATGCCCTTCAGACCGCGTGCCAGCTGCTTGTGATGGGCGAACGCCAGACGCAACGCCTCCCGTGCCACCGCCTGCTCCAACAGCAAATCGTGATAGGTCTGCGGGATGGTGGTCGGGCGAATCATCTTGTTGCGCAGACGATTGCGAATCTCGTAGTCATCTAAGTCGAACGGGAGCCAGCGTCGAATGTTTGCCAACCCCGCTTCCAACATCACATTACAGATGGAGTAGCTCATGCCGAGATTCGCGCTGACGGTGCGCGTGTAGTTGCCATCGAAAACGGAGAACACATCGGTGGTCGCCCCACCGATATCCACCCCCAGAATGTTGATGCCGCGCTGCTCGGCGATGGTGACCATGATTTTGCCGACAGCGTTCGGCGTGGACATAATATCAGCGGAGGTCCAGCTCATCAGTTTAGAGTAGCCCGGCGCCTGTTGCATCACATGCTCAAGGAACAGTTCGTGGATGGCTTCGCGGGCAGGTCCGAGGTTCTCGCGATCCAGCGTGGGGCGCAGGTTATCGACGATGCGCAGGTCGAACCGCTCGCCCAGCACGCGCTGAATCTCCTCGCGAGCATCTTTGTTGCCAGCGAAGATGACAGGCAGCTTCATCGTGCCGAAGCGCGGGCGGGGATCGGCGGCAATCAGCAGCTCTGCCAGCTCCACAAGATGGGTCACGGTGCCCCCATCGGTGCCACCCGACAGCAGCACGATATCGGGACGCAGCTCGCGCAGACGCTGGATTTTCTGATAATCTTTGCGCCCGTCATCGATGGCAATCACATCCATAATAATTGCGCCAGCACCGAGCGCGGCGCGCTGCGCACTCTCGGCTGACATCTGCCGCACCACGCCCATCACCATCATCTGCAACCCGCCACCCGCGCTGGAGGTCGACAGGTAAAGATCAACCCCCTCCCGCTCGTTGCGCTGCGGGGTCAAAATCGTGCCGTTCTCGATGAGTTTGCGCCCCGTGAGGTCCTCCACTTCGCGGGTGGCGTTCAGCACACCAATCGTCACATCATCGAAGGGCGCCTCGACGGTAGTGGGTGCCTCTCCGCGCGTCACCAGACGGTACTCGCCGTCGCGCTTCTCGATCAGAATCGCTTTGGTTGTCGTGCTACCGCAGTCGGTTGCCAGAATCGAACGCACCTCTGCCATGGGTCTCTCTCCTCCCGTCCAAGCGGGCAGCAGGATTATACCTCTTTGCGGCAGCAATAGGGTGGGTACACCTACACCACACCGAGCTGCTTCAGCACCTCGATGGCGGCTGGGCGCGGGGTATCAAAAAAGAGCCATACGGTCTCCAACCAGAAGCCGGGTATCGCCACCGATTCAAGCCGCCCCTCGGATTGCTCGAACGCCTCATAGCCCGATTCGGTCTGGCGCACCACGCGCACCAGCCGTGCCTGCGGGTCGACCAGCCACAGCTCTGGCACGCCGATAGAGCGATAATCAGCCTCCAGCGCACGCCACTCCGCAGGGTTGTTGGTTCGGGAGCGGATTTCCAGCACCCAGTCGGGCGCACCTGTAATGATGGTCTCCGAGATGATAGAGGCGCGGTCCTTGCGGATAAAGAGCAGGTCAGGTAAACGGGAGCGAAACTCACTGATTTTGACCGCTGAACGCGAGCCAGCAACATAACCGAGCTGACGCGCCTCAACATAGGGGCTAACAATCGACAACACCCAGCCAAAGAGCTGTTCATGATGCCAGACCGCTGCCGTTGTGCGCTCCACCAGCATGCCATCGACCAGTTCGTAGAGGTCATCCTCATCCGTGAGACGCAGGTAGTCATCGACGGTGAGGGGACGATCTGCCACCCACGCTTTTGGGGCTTGCAGTCGGACGCGCTTAAGCCGCGCTTGTCGGATCACCTGCTTGGTCATGTCGCCTACAGTGTACCTGAAAGCGGGGAGTTATCCCAGACGGTTGAGACGCACGCGATAGAGGCGTGCGGCTGCCTCACGCGGGACGCCGCCGCGTGCCAGCGCACGCTCGATTTGCTCTTGGGGAGTGCGCACATCGGGTGTTGGCGGCACAATCGCCTGGATGCGCCCATGCCACTCCACCAGCACGGCATCCTGACGCGGATCGATCTGGGAGCGGTCGCGTACAGGTTCGTATGACTCCACCAGATAGACCACATAGCGCAGGGTGGGCAGCTCATGCGGATCTACTGGCGGGCGATGCGGGTCCAGCAGCGCGGCGCGCGTGGCATGGTGAATAATCTCGTGGGCGCGGGTCGGCTTCTGGGGCTTAAGGCTGCCCATCAGCCCGCGCAGCTGCTCACCTTGATAGAGCGCGACAAACACGCTGCCCGGCTCACGCAACGCGCGAGGCAGCCGCTTCAGGTCTGGCTCAATCAACGTGCCCTCTTGGACAAAGCGTTCCACCGCCGTTTGTGCCAATTCCAAGCACGCTTGCTCCAGTGAAGGCTCCGCTCGGCGCAAAGTGAGTTTCGGCTCCTGCCCGCGCAGAATGCGCCGAATGTTCGCCCGATGGCGCAACACCACAATCACTGCCGCTATCGCCAAAATCGCTACCGCCGCAGGTGAATGCCCCAGCCAATAGGCAGCGATGGGCACAGTGATAGCACCCAAGATGGAGCCAAGCGAGACCCAGCGCGTGAGACCAAACGCCAGCAACCATACAGCGAAGGCAATTCCAGCCGTGGTGGGCGCGGCAGCCAACAGCACACCCAGCCCCGTCGCGATGCCCTTTCCACCCCGAAAGCCCATAAAAGGCGAGAAGGTATGTCCCATTATCGCGCATGCCCCCACCAACAGCGCATAAGCATCAGAATGGATTGCCTGTATCACGGTGAAAGTGGGCAGCCAACCTTTGAAAGCGTCCAACAGCAGGGTGGCAATCGCGGCTTTCGCACCCAGCACCCGGAACACATTCGTTGCCCCGATGTTGCCACTGCCATGATGGCGAATATCGACACCGCGCAGTCGCCCAATCCAGTAGCCAAAAGGTAATGCACCAATCCAGAAGGCGACCAGCATCGCCACAATCAGCCCATGCCACTCCATCTCCAAAAATTATACCTCGCCTGAGGGTCGGGGGAACTGCACGGTGGCGACGATGCGCCCGTCGCGATTCTGCAGCTGGAACCGCCCGCGCAGCGTGCCCCGTACCAGATTGTCGATGATGCGCACGCCGAGCGTGTTGCTGCGTGCCACATCGAAATCGGGCGGCAGCGGCTCGCCATCGTTGCTCACCTCCAGCAGCACCTCACCGTTCGTGTGCTGCACCCGCACCTCGATGGAACCGCTCTCCCGCTCTTTGAACCCATGCTCAACGGCGTTCTGAATGAGTTCGTTCAGGATGAGCGCCACCGCTGTCGCCTGTTGCAGGGGTAGCAACACATCGTCGCCCTCCACCTGACTGCGTACCTGCTTGCCCGGTGGCACCAGTGCCTGCTTCGTGTTGTGTAGGATGCTGGAGGCGATTTTGCGCAGGCTCACCATATCCAAATCCTCGCGCGAGAGCAGCTCATGCACTTGGGCAATCGCCAGAATGCGGGTTAGGCTGTCCTGAATCACCTCCTCCACCGTTTTATAGCGGGAGTAGTGCATCTGCAGGCGCAGCAGGCTGGCAATCTGCTGCAGGTTGTTCTTGATGCGGTGGTGCATCTCTTGCAGAATCGCGCTGCGCACCATCAGGCGGGCGTGGTCGATGGCGAGTGCGGCGTGGTTCGCAACCGCCTCCAGCGTGCTTAGCTCCTCATCGGTGAACAGATGGGGATGGTCTGTATAGCAGTTGAGCGTGCCGATGACCCGCTCGCGCACGCGCAAAGGCACGCAGACCATCGAGTGCAGCCCAGCACGCTGGGCAATATCGGGGAAGCGATACTCAGGGTGTGCCTGCACATCGGGAACGACTATGATGCGATTCTCGGCGACCGCACGCCCAGCGATGCTCTCGCCCACACGCAAGGGTGGCTTCTGGCGATACTCCTCGCTTTCGGCTTGCGTCGCTTTCAGCACCAGCTCGCCTCGCTCCTCGTCCAGCAACAGCACCGTCACCACCTTATAGCCCAGCGTCTGGGCGGTCATGTTCACCAGCAGTTGCAGCACCTCTTCCAGATAGAGGTTGCCAGTCAGCGTGCGACTGATTTCGGACAGGGTGGCGACCTGACTTGCCCGTCGCTCCAGCCGCTCGATGCGGCTAAGCTGTTTCAGCGCACCAGCGAGGTGGCTAGCGATACCTGACAGCAGGCGAATCTGCTCCTGACGGTACTCTTTTGGGCGGCGCGTACGCACACTAATCACCCCGATAATCTCGTGATTGACCATCAGGGGTACTGCCAGCATGCTCTCGTACTGCTCCTCGTTGAGCTGGGGATAGAGCTTGAAGCGATGGTCTTTATAGGCTTCGCGGGCGATGGCGACGGGGCGTCGCTCGCGCGCCACCCAGCCCGTGATGCCCTCACCCAGCTTCAGCCGAATCTTGCCGATAAATTCCCGATCCTCGCCTGTGGCAGCGCGCAGCACCAGCTCCTCGTGATTCTCGTCGAATAGAAAAATGTGGCAGATTTCGGTTTCGGTGATGCGCATGGCGATATCGGCGATGGCTTGCAGCATCTCTTCGGAGGCGAAGGCGGTGCCGGTAGCTTCGCTGATGCGGTGCAAGGCTTCAATTTCGGCTTCGCGGTCGGCAAGGCGCGCCTCCAGACGACGAATATAGTCCTGCGCTTCCTGTAGCTCGCGTTCCTTGCGTTCCAGCTCGTCCAACAGGTGCGCTGGGTTGCTCAAATCGATGCGGGCGCGGCGCCGCCGCTTGAGCGCGGTGCGCAATCGCCACGAGCGAAGCGGTCGCATAATCACAGTATACCTTCTGGTCTGCAAGGCGTGGTATACTTTATCGGTTTCAGAGGAGGTCAAGACGATGGCAGAGTTGTTGGCGGCGCAGTTGGTGCGCGATATCCCGAACTTCCCGGAGCCGGGCATTATCTTTAAAGATATTACGCCCGTGCTGAAGCATCCGCAGGCGTTGCGGGAAGTAATTGAACTGATGACCGAGCATGCCCGCTCGCTGAAGCCCGATGTGATTGCGGGCATCGAGTCACGCGGGTTTGTGTTCGGGCTGCCGATTGCGGTCAATCTGGGGCTGGGCTTCGTGCCCATCCGCAAGCTGGGCAAACTG
>Ga0197142_1004286_pt1 | contig 11595 bp, 10 predicted proteins | sample GBS60_MetaG_FD_148614 | JGI IMG/M metagenome (GOLD analysis project Ga0197142, IMG submission 148614) | Sediment microbial communities from Great Boiling Springs, Gerlach, Nevada, United States - GBS 60_MetaG | ecosystem: Environmental > Aquatic > Thermal springs > Hot (42-90C) > Sediment... | reverse complement strand
TATCTGCTATGACAGTGAAGCTTGCGCAGTATCTCCTCGCGATCATGGTGGCACTCACCATGAACTTCCTCCTGCCGCGGCTCATGCCCGGCACCCCCTTGCGGTTCCTCGTCGGGGAGGATGTGGCCTTGCTGACTCCCGAGAGCGTGCGCGAGCTCATAGCTCAGTATGGCTTAGACCGACCTCTGTGGGAACAGTATTGGGAGTATCTGGTGCAGATCGCTCAGGGGAATCTGGGGTATTCTTACTCCGAGAACAAGCCCGTGCTCACGATACTTCTTGAGCGTCTCCCCTGGACGTTGCTGTTGACGGGCACGGCATTGATACTCTCGACCGTGATAGGGATCATCATGGGGGCTCTCGCCGCCTGGCGGCATGGCAGCGCGCTGGATGCGGCAACGCTCAGCGTCTTTGTGCTCTTCGATTCCATGCCGAGCTTCTGGGTGGGCATGCTCGCCATCGCGATCTTTGCCGTGCACTTGGGGTGGTTTCCCATCTTTGGGGCTCAGACCCCGTGGGGAAACTTCACGGGCTGGGCATATCTGCTCGACATTCTCAGGCACTTGGCCCTCCCGGTGCTGACGCTCACCCTGACGACCATCTCCGGGACGTTCTTGGTGATGCGCTCGACCATGATCCAAGTCCTCCACGAAGACTATATTCGCACGGCACGCAGCAAGGGGTTGAGCGAAGCGCGGGTCCTCTATCGCCATGCGCTGCGTAATAGCTTGCTCCCCGTGATCACGCTCTTCATGATCAATCTCGGCTTTGTCGTCAGCGGCGCGACGGTCGTGGAGACGGTCTTTAGCTATCCGGGGCTGGGGCGCTTGCTCTATGAAGCCGTCCTCCAGCGCGACTACCCCCTGATCCAAGGGGTGTTCTTGGTAATCACCGTGAGCGTGCTCATAGCAAACTTCTTTGCTGATCTCCTCTACGCTCGCATAGACCCGCGGGTACAGCGATGAGAGCCTTGAGCCTAGTGGGGCTGGTGCTCATAGCAGCGTTTGTCGCTATAGCGTGCTTTGCGCCTGCCCCTTACGATCCCCATGAGCGCGTAGGTGCTCCCTTTGAGCCCCCATCCCCGCGACATCTGCTGGGGACGAATGACATTGGGCAAGACATATTCTCTGAGCTCGTGCATGGCACGCGCACGAGTTTTCTCATCGGGGTTCTTGCGGCGACCTTGGCGCTTCTGCTTGGGACGGTCGTCGGGGTGATAGCAGGGTATGCTGGGGGGATGCTCGACGGGGTGCTCATGCGAACTGTTGATGTCATCTTGGTGCTGCCCTTTCTGCCCTTGATGATCGTGCTCGCGGTTTACGTGGGGCCAAGCTGGATCACGCTCGTTGGGGTTATTGCGGGGGTGATGTGGGCGCGGCCCGCGCGAGTAATTCGCTCTCAGGTGCTCATGATCCGCAATTTGCCGTTTGTGGAAGCGGTGCAGGCTCTGGGGGCTCCTGTGGGGTACACGCTGCGTCGGCATATCATCCCGGCCATTCTCCCCTTGATCGTGGCGCAATTTGTCTCTGTAGCTTCGAGCGCGATTCTGATCGAGTCGTCGCTGGCGTTCTTGGGGCTGGGTGACCCGGTGCAGAAGTCCTGGGGGACGATTCTCTATTATGCGCAAGCCCGGGGAGCATTTCTCACCGGGGCGTGGCTGTGGTGGGTCGTGCCCCCTGGAGCGTTGATCACCTTGAGCGTGCTGGGATTCGCTCTCTTAGGCTATGCCGTCGAGCGAGCTGCCCTTCCCCAGCGGGCTTGATGAAGATCATGGTGCGATCCGGTCAAAATCAGATATAATCCTCACGGAAAGGTGGTGACGTATGCACTATCCCGCTTGGTATGTCCCGTTTCTCACTTCCCCGATGCTAATTGCGATTATTGCGATCTTGCACGTCTTAGTCTCGCACTACGCTGTGGGCGGTGGGCTCTTTTTGGCCGTCGAGACTCGCTACGCCTACCGCACAAACAATAAAGAATATCTCGCGTATCTCAAAGATCATGCTTGGTTTTTTATTCTGGTCACGGTCGTCTACGGGGCGATCACGGGCGTGGGAATCTGGTGGACGATCGGCTTGGCGTCGCCCTTGGCTACAGAGACGCTCATCCACACATTCGTCTTCGGCTGGGCGATGGAATACGTCTTCTTTGTGCTTGAGATCGTCTCGGCGTTCATCTTCTTTTACTATTGGGGACGTCTTGACCCCAAGGTTCACCAAGCGATGGCCTGGATCTATGCGTTCTCGGCATGGATGAGCTTGGTCTTGATCACGGGCATCACGGCGTTCATGCTCAACCCCGGCGCGTGGCCCGAGACCAAAAACTTCTGGCTGGGCTTCTTTAATCCCCAGTTTGTCCCGCAAGTGATCGCGCGCACCGGCGGAGCGTTGCTCTTGAGCTCGCTCTATGTGTACCTGCACGCGTCGTTCCGCGTGAAAGACGCTACGCTGCGCGACCTGATCGCGTCGCGCTCGACGCTGCCGGCGCTCGTGGGCGCGGTGTTTGTGACGCTCGGCGGCCTCGGATGGTACATCTTCTTGCCCGAGTCGGCCAAAGCCGCGCTCGCTGCGGCCAGCTCTCTCAATATCTTTATGGTCTTGATCTTTGCGCTCACGATCACGGTCTTTGTGATGCTCTATCTGGGGCCGCTGCGCCACCCAAACTGGGTCAGTCCGGGGTTTGCGCTCTTGCTCTTTGGAATAGGATTGACTGTCTTCAGCGCGGGGGAGTTCGTCCGTGAAGCCGTGCGCAAACCGTATATTATCTATAACGTCGTCTACAGCAATCAGATTCTGCCCGAAGAAGTCGCGACCCTTCGAGAGAGAGGCTATTTAGAAGGGGGCACATGGACGAGCGCGTGGGTGCGCGCGCGCTATCCCAACGTTACGCAGTCTGAGCAGATCGACGAGAGCAAGCTCTTGACTTTGGCGGAGCCCGATCAGCGCGAGCTTGGGAAGGTGCTCTTTCAGTATCATTGCAGCTCGTGCCATGCGACGACTGAGGGCTACTCCGCCGTCGCGCAGCTGCTGCGCGGCTGGACGCCGGAGATGATAAAAAATCTCGTGCAGAACCCGGAAAAGTTTCACTTCTTCATGCCGCCGTGGGCGGGAACGCCCGAAGAGGCTGAGCTGCTCACGAAGTATTTAGTTTCGATCACGCCGCCGCGCCCAGGAGGGATGAAGTGACTATGAACCCAACGGAACTCATTGGCCCGCCGAGCCCTTTGGGGTATCCGGCACCCTACTGGTTTTTGGTGACGTTTAAAGTCTTGGGCTTCACGCTACACATGGGACCGATGCACTTGTGGTTCGCTGGGATCTTGCTCGCTATGATCTTAATGAAGTGGGGCGGCACGGAGGCGCAGCGCTGGTCTACTCGATTGATGCGCCAGATGCCCGTTATCATTGCGCTGGGGATCAACTTTGGGATCGTGCCGCTGCTCTTCACCCAAGTCGCGTATTATAGGGTCTTTTACCCCGCGACGATCCTGATGGCTTGGCCGTGGTTCTCGATTATTGTGCTCTTGACGTTCGCCTACTATGGGGTCTATATCTATGTGACTGGGCTCAAAGACGGTGCCAAGCTGACGACACTGAAGCGTGCTGCCGGCTGGGGCTCAGCGATTCTGTTCGTAGCTATAAGCTTTCTCTTCTCCAACGGCTTTAGCTTGATGACCCATCTGAGCGCGTGGCCACAGCTGTGGCAAGAGACGAGCGTCGCTGGGGCGCCGCTGGGGACAGCGCTGAACACTTCTGATCCCACGCTGTGGCCCCGCTGGCTGATGATGTTCGGCCTAGCGCTGACGACCGTGGCGGCGTACACGGTCTTCGACGCTGGGGTCTTCGCGCGTCGCGAGAGCGCAGGGTATCAGAGATGGGCAGCGAACTTTGCGCTCAAGCTCCACACGGTCGGTTTGATCTGGTTCGCGGTGATGGGCTTGTGGTATCTGAGCACGTGGCCTGCAGACGCGCGTGATCAGATGCTCTCCAGCCCATTGATAGTTCTAACAGCGCTGACGGCGCTGGGGCCGGGGCTCCCGTGGCTATTGATTCTCTCTCAACGACGCCAGATCACTCAAAGACTCGCAATGTTGACGGGCCTGGCGCAGTTTGGTGTCCTGGCGCTCAACGCGATAAGCCGTCAGGTGCTGCAAAACATCGAGCTGAGCCGATTCTTAGACGTAACGGCTGAGCCGGTCAATCTTCAGCTGAGCCCGCTGATTGTCTTCTTAGCGCTCTTTGTCATTGGGCTGGGCGTAGTCGTGTGGATGGTCGGAAAAGTCTGGCAAGCTGAACGTCAGCCCGCATAACAGACGGGCAGGCTGAACGTAAAGGTCGAGCCCTTACCGGGAGTGCTCTCGGCCCAGATCTGCCCACCGTGCGCTTCAACGAACTGCTTCGCGATAGCGAGACCTAGGCCCGTTCCGCCCGTCGCCCGCGACCGCGAGCGATCCCCCCGCCAAAAGCGCTCAAAGACATAGGGCAGCTCTTCAGGAGCGATCCCCGGGCCGTTGTCCGTGACGCTCACGCGAACCTCTGCGCGGCGCGTGAAAGCCGAAAGCGTGATCTGGCCCCCCTCAGGGGTATAGCGTTCGGCATTGCTCAGAATATTTAAGAGCACTTGCTGGATGCGCTGCGGGTCAATCTCCACAGGCACAGGCTCATCGGGCAACTTCACGGTCAGCACGATGCGCTTGCTCGCAAGGCGAGGCTCGATCACCGTGACCGTCTGACGAATAACGTCACGAAGGTCAGCGCGCTGTTTCTCTAAGCGAAGCTCGCCTGCCTCGGCAAGGCTGAGATCGCGCAAGTCAGCGACTAATCGTGCAAGCAACAAGCTCTCTTCATGGATCGACGCGATCACAGCGGGGGTGGGCTCGTACACCCCATCAAGAATTGCTTGGAGATCCCCCTGAATGACTGTCAAGGGCGTGCGCAGCTCATGGGCAATGTCGGCGATCATCTGGCGACGCAGCTTCTCAGATCGCTCGAGACGTTCGACCATGCGATTAAAAGACTCAGCTAAGCGCCCGATCTCATCGCGTCCGGTGACAGGGACACGCTGGCTCAAGTCTCCTTGGGTCAAGCGCTGGGATGCACGCTCAAGCTGGCGCAGTGGCGCGAGAATATTTCGTAAAAAGAGCCCGCCCAGCACCAGCGCAGCTCCGGCAGCGATTACCCCCGCAAGCAAAATCGCCCCCCTCGTTGAGCGTAAGAACTCCTGCTCTACTACCGAGAAGTGTTGCATCTCAGTTGTGGGGACCAACCAGGCGACACGAACACCGTTCACTACGACAGGGGCGCCCACGGAGTCCAGCACTTCCCGCGAGATCTCCGCCGGGACTTGTCCGATCACGACACGGCCGTTGGCATCGAGTAAAGAGAACCGCTGCCAGGGATCACCCCAAGGGGGGCCTTTGCCTCGCCCAGGCCGCTCACGCCCAAGAAGGCTCTCGATCCCTTCCCAGCTCCCATGCTGGGCATAGTACTCAGCCACAAGTGGAGCCAAAAGCTGTGCTTGCTCGAGATTGCGCCGACTACTAAAGACTATAAACTGCTGCGTCGTCGCTCGCTCCGCTAGTATATATGAGATGCTCATCCCTATAGCGATGACAACAAAGAAGACTAACCAGAGTCTGATTGCTAGGGGGATATTGCGCAGAAATTTCATAGTCGCTGCTCTCCGAACTTATAGCCCACGCCACGCACCGTCAGGATATACTGTGGGTTTTGCGGGTCAGGCTCGATCTTCTTGCGCAGATTCTTGATATGCGTATCAATGGTGCGGTCAAGAGTGGCATAGGTCGTCCCAGAGAGGGCTTCGATGAGCTGAAGTCTCGTGAAGACGCGGCCGGGATGCTCGGCCAACGTCACCAAGAGTTTGAACTCGAGGGGCGTCAGATCGAGTCGCTTGCCCTTGAGATGTGCTTCGTGGTTGTCGAGGTTGATGACGAGATCTCCAGCTTCGATCACAGCTGGCCTGGTCGAGCCCTCTACACGGCGGAGCACCGCGCGCACGCGAGCGACCAACTCTCTGGGATTGAAGGGCTTGACGACGTAATCATCGGCTCCAATTTCGAGCCCCGCAATGCGATCGGCGTCCTCGACTCGCGCCGTCAACATAATAATGGGCGTGTTTGATCTCTGTCGGATCTCTCGCGCAACATCGAAGCCGTCTATATCAGGGAGCATCAAATCTAAGACGACTAAAGCCGGTTGCTCGACCTTCCACAGCGTGAGGGCGTCTTTGCCGTTGGAAGCCGTCAAGACTGAAAAGCCCGCTTGCTGCAGATACGCGCGCACCAGCTGCACAATCTTCAGCTCGTCGTCCACAACCAAGATCTTCTTCGCCATCCCTGACAGTATAGCACGCCGTCGTTAGTGAGTAAAAGCTGTGAGGGGCGGGATTGTCCTGCCCCTCACAGACGCTCAGTCTTGCTTAGTTAGCGGCGGCAGCGAGGCCCCGTGCCGTCGCGAGCTCGGAGTGTGATCCCGCGCCCGTGGCCTTGGTTCATCTTCTGGGGGCCTAAAGAGAGAGCCTCGGCGCGTGCTTCTGCAAGAATCTGCTGAAGCTCTGCAGGCGATTTGCCCAACTTCTCCGCGAGGATCTGCAACATAGCGCCTCGATATGGAGGCTGCGCCCCCTGCGGCTGCGCGGCCCAGCTCATGGCCGTCAAGACCATCACTGCTGCTACGATACCCACGAGTACGGTGAGGATTTTCTTCGCGTTGGTCATTGCTGCTCATCTCCTTTCTGAGCATGAGAGGGCGCTATGGCCGGCGAGGCCCTCGCCCTGCTCCACACGATGCTCCACAACACCGCTGAAAAGCGGGTAGATGGTTCTGGAGCGAGGCGTCCCGCAACCGTGCCATGACCCATCGCAGGTCGGGCTCCTTGACGAACGTCAAGAACTGCTCGTACATGGCAGCATTGGCTAACTCGGCCGCCGCGGCTTGCTCGCAGGCTTCCCAGATCGTCGCCGGAACTTGAACATTCCCTAGGAACGTATCCGAAGGCACAGGCACGCCGTACTTGGCAAAATAGAACTTCCATAGATCAATGTGTTGCGCTTCCGCTCGCACGATGTTCGCAAACGGAAGCACTGGACCGAACTTTTCTATCACGGCTTGATAGAGCGCATGAGCACGATACTCATCATTGATGCTGTCGAGCATTGCTTGAACCGTCCGTGGATCAAGGGGCGTCTGTGCCGTCCCGATCAGACCGAACAATCCAATCGCGAGGATGCTCGCGATCCCGACTACCGTTGTGAGCTTCTTCGTCATGTTGATCACCTCAGCTACGACAATACCCCGGCGATATGAAGAAGCCATGAAGGGACTATGGAGATTCGATGGAGACCTTGCTGAGCCCAGGCTCTTTCGTTTACAATAACGTCATCTTCGTCAAAGGAGCGATGATCATGCTTAGCAAGAGACTCGAAAAAGCCCTCAACGAGCAGATCGTCCGCGAGCTGGAGTCGGCGTATGTCTATCTCTCGATGTGCGCGTACTTTGAGGCGCAGAACCTTCGGGGGATGGCTCACTGGATGCGCCTGCAAGCCCAAGAAGAGATCAAGCATGCCATGAAGATCTTTGATTTTGTGAACGATCGTGGCGGGCGCGTCGAGCTGGGCCCGATCGCCAAGCCTCCGATAGATTTCAAATCCCCCCTCGATGCCTTCCAGAAGGCCCTGGCCCATGAACAGAAGATCACAAAATATATCAACGATCTTTACGATCTGGCCGATGATGAAGACGACTACCCCACCGAAGTGATGCTCCAGTGGTTCATTGAAGAGCAAGTCGAAGAAGAAAAGAGCGCCAGCGAGGTTGTGGAACAGCTCAAGCTCGTCGGGGAGAGCGGAGCTGGGGTGATGATCCTCGATCAGAAGCTGGGGCAGCGCGAAGCCGAAGACGACTAGATTATCAGGGCGAACGGTCGTTCGCCTCTCCCAAGAAAATCAGAGGATTGTCGGTCTTGACGCGGACGCGAACGCGGCTGGCCAGCGGGAAGTGCGCTCCCGCAGGCTGGAGGCTGCGCACGCTCTCTCCCGATGGGAGCCGCACGGTGATCACTTGCATCCCGCCGCGATAGCGCCGCGCCACAATCACACCTTCAGATGTATCCCCGATATCCCGCCCCTCTCTCTTCACCCTCACCCCCATCCCCTCTCCTGGACCTAACCCCCCTACCCCCTTCCCTAAAGGGAAGGGGGAGCTCCCCTCCCTCTTTAGGGGAGGGGCTGGGGGAGAGGTTGGAGAGGGGGCAGGAGTGAGGGAGAGACTGAGGTCAACTTCTTCTGGCCGCACCATCACCGCGACGATGGCTCCCTCTGGCACTGAAGGGGGCTTCGCAAAACACCCCAGCGCCGTCTCGATGCAGTTCCCTCGGGCGCGCCCGGTGAGAAAGTCGGCGTGCCCAATAAATTCTGCAACGAAGCGCGTCGCCGGCTCGCGATAGAGTCTCTCTGGGGTATCTATCTGCTCCAGATGCCCCGCGTTGAGCACCGCGACGCGATCAGCTAGCTCAAACGCTTCTTCTTGATCGTGAGTGACGAGGATCGTGGTGCAGTTGAGTCTGTGGAGTAAGATTTTGAGTTCGGCGCGCATCTTGGGGCGCAGATCGGCATCTAAGTTCGAGAAGGGCTCGTCTAACAAGAGCACTTTAGGGTTGGTCGCCAGCGAGCGCGCCAGCGCCACGCGCTGCTGCTCGCCCCCAGAGAGCTCATGGGGATAGCGATCTTCAAACCCTGCAAGCCCTACAAACTGTAAGAGCTCGCGCACCCGGCCCTCATCAGAAGAACGCATCCCAAAAGAGACGTTCTGCGCTACCGTCAGATGGGGAAAGAGCGCATAATCTTGGAAGACCATGCCCACCTGGCGATCTTCGGGCTCGACCCACTGAGAGCGATCAGCGACGATCCGACCATCAATGACGATAGAGCCCTCATCGGGGCGCTCAAACCCCGCGATGAGCCGGAGGAGCGTCGTCTTGCCGCAGCCGGAGGGGCCAAGCACCGCGAGAAGCTCCCCTCTCTTGACAGAAAGCGAAATCGGGCCCAAGACAAAAGCCCCGGGGAATCTCTTGACTACGCCCTCGAGGACGATGAGCGGTTCACTCGCCATAGCGGACCTCTGGGGTATCGCCGACGCGCACAAGATAGAGCATGGGGAGCGACAGAACTATGAGCATGAGCGCGGGGGCAGCTGCCTGGGCATAGAAGCCCTCCCCCGCGGCGATCCACAGTCTGACGGGCAGGGTGTCGAACCCCGGTGGACGCAACAACAGCGTCGCGGGCAGCTCGCGTAGAGCGTTTAAGAAGATGAGCGTCCAGCCGGCGGCTAAGCTCGGAGCAACTAATGGGAGCGTCACGCGCCGCCAGATGCTTATCGTCCTATGCCCCAGCGATCGGGCGGCTTCTTCCAAGCGCACCGGGACTCTGGACAGCCCCGACTCTGCCGCCTGCAGCGCATGGGAGAAGAACCGAACTACATAAGCGAAGATCAGCGCCCAGACGGTAAAGTAGAGCGCCGGGACGAAGCGATGGAGCACGAACGCTATCGCGAGGGCGATGAGCACGCCGGGGAGGGCTTGGCCGGCTTGGGCGATTCTGGCGATCCCGTGGTGGCCGGAGCGCACCGCCCTGTACGCCAGAGGCCACGCCAGAGCCAGGGCGAGCGTGGCTGCCGTTGCGGCGCTGAACAGACTGTTCCCCGCGTAGCGCATCAGATCAGCGAACGACGTGCCCCACAAGACGGCGCTGGGCCGGGGATGCAGCCAGCCCTCCAGCAGCCAATAGAGCGAGACCCCGGCGGGCAAGAGCAAGCCCAGCACGAGCACAAGCCCCACAAAGCCGAGCGCGGCCACACGGCTCCACCCCCGCAAGGGCACCAGCGGAAGCGCACGCCTTGAGGCTTTGTAGTAATGTCTCCCACGCCCCCACAATCGCTGTTGAACGAGCAACAAAATTACAGTGAGCGCGATGAGCACTGTGCTGAGCACGGCTGCGGGGGCTTGGTCGTAGCGCCCCGCTAAGTGTTTATAGATCGCGGTCGTAAAAGTTTCGTAGCGCAGCGTAGCCACGACGCCGTAATCAGAGAGCACGTAGAGGGCCACAAGCAGCCCTCCGGCGGCGAGCGCCGGGGCGAGCAAGGGCAGGGTGACCCTCAAAAAAATTTTCAGTTTGTGGGCGCCCAAGGAGCGAGCAGCCTCTTCAAGCTGCGGGTCGAGGGTGCGCAGCGCCGCGCGCGCCAACGTGTAGACATACGGATAGGTCGCGATCACTAAAATCAGCCACGCGCCGGGAAAGCCGTAGATCGTGGGCACGCTGACCGAAGTACCAAAAAGTGTTTCTAATGTGCGAGCGAGCAAGCCCCCAGGCCCCCAGAACGAGACGTGCCAGATCGCAATGAGATAGCACGGGATGACGAGCGTCGCTGTCAGGAGCGGGCCGAAGATCTTGCGTCCGGGCAGATCAGTGCGCTCGATCAGCCAGGCCAAGAGCACTCCTAAGCAGAGCGCCCCCAGCGTGACCGCGCCGGCGAGCGCGAGCGTGTTTACTAAGAGTGGGATCATTCGAGCCTGCCACAGCGTGCTCCAGATCTCTCCGCCCGCCGTAGCTCCCCGCCAGAGCGTCACGAGCAAGGGGAGCGCCATCGCCCCGGCAATGCCCACCGTTACTACAGAGAGAATGGCTCGCTGGGGCGACCCGCCCCAGCGAGCCCACACCCATCGCTTGAAAACTTGTGATGAAGCCATCAGGTGCTTATTTTACCCGAGCCCGACTTCGTCTAACAGCTTGAGGGTCTGCTCCAGCTCCTTGCCCAACTCGTCCAAGCGCACGGGCATCAGCTTGATCTCGGCGAGCGGCTTGACCCCCGGCGCCGTGGGCACCCCCGGCAGGAGCGGATACTCGAAATTCAGCTCGGCGAAGAGCTTCTGCGCCTGGGGAGAAGCGAGAAAGTCCAAGAAGAGCTGGGCTTCTTTGAGACGCTTCGCGTTCTTGATGATCGCCGCTCCGGCGGCGTTCACCAAGACCCCAATGTCGTTGGGGCCTTGATCGGGGTAGATCACGCCGACGGGCGAGCCGTCGCGCAGCTCCAAGTGATAGTAATAGTGATTGACCAACCCCAGAGGGAACTCCCCGCGCCCTACGGCTTTGCGCACGTCGGTGTGGCTATTGAGCGTCACGACCCCATTGGCTTTGAGCTTTAAGAGATACTCTTTGGTGAACGCGTCGCCCTTGGTCAATCTGAGCGCCGTCACCCAGGCGATGACCGACTCGTTGCGCGTCGTGGCCATGGCGATCTTGTTCTTCCAGCGGGGGTCGGTGAGCTCAAAGATAGATTTGGGTAGCTCTTCGGGCTTTAGGAGCTTCGTGTTGTACATAATGACGCGACTGCGCCCGGAGACCCCAAGCCAGCTGCCGTCGCGGGCGCGAAACTGTTCGGGAATCTTCGTGATTTGTTCGGAGCTATAGGGCTGGAGGGCTCCTTTGAGCTTGAGAAATTCGAGCGTCCCGGCGTCGTTGGCAATGAAGAGATCAGCTCTGGGATTGGGCTGCTCTTGGAGCACCAAGTTCGCGAGAGCCGT
>Ga0197142_1004285_pt1 | contig 11595 bp, 5 predicted proteins | sample GBS60_MetaG_FD_148614 | JGI IMG/M metagenome (GOLD analysis project Ga0197142, IMG submission 148614) | Sediment microbial communities from Great Boiling Springs, Gerlach, Nevada, United States - GBS 60_MetaG | ecosystem: Environmental > Aquatic > Thermal springs > Hot (42-90C) > Sediment... | reverse complement strand
CTGGTGCTGTTGGCCATCTCCATCGCCTCCGCCGCCTACCCCACCTGGAACCCCTGGACCCACCCCTGGCTCTACCAATGGATGGAACACCTGGGCAGGCTGTAAATGATCAGAACCGTAACATTTCCGTCCTATGAAGATGCCCTTGGAGGGACCTGCTTGTCAGGTCCGAAGCCTCTCCCTTGGCCATCGAGGGGCCGGGTGAGGCGTCAGCCTGGCCGGGTGAGGGGGCCGCTGTGTCATTCCTGCGGAAGCAGGAATCCAGGCTTGTTCCCGCGCAAGCAGGAATCCAGGCTTGTTCCCGCGCAAGCGGGAATCGGGGCTTGTTTCCAGCCAAGCGGGAACCAAGGCAATATGGACTCCTCCTACGTTCTGGATTCCCGCTTTCGCTGGAATGACTCCCTTCATCCGGCTTCCGCTTCACTTCAGCGGCCTCCCAAGGGCCAGGGGAGAGGCGGTATGCTTCATTCGGCTAAAATGTTACCAGAACCGTAACATTTCCATCCCATGAGTATGCCCTTGGAGGGACCTGCTTGTCGGGTCCGAGGCTTCTCCCCTGGCGGGAGAGGGTAGGATGAGGGGGCAATAAGAAGGGGGCGGTCGCTTTGTTTTTTGCCCCCTCACCCGGCGGCGCCAAAGGCGCCACCGGCCTCTCCCACGAGGGGAGAGGCGGTTTGTTTCATTCAGCTAAAATGTTACTTTTTCCGAACGGTTCTTGCCCTGGCCGAAAAGGAGAGAAACCTTGGACTTAGCGATCCGAGAACTTTTGGCCCGTTTGAAGAAAGGATTGGAGGAGCTCTATGGGGAGCGGCTCAAGGGGGTCTATGTTTTTGGTTCTTACGGGCGCGGCCAGGCAGATGAACATTCGGATATAGATGTGCTCATCGTCCTGGATGAGGTCCCTCATTACGGCGAAGAAATCGCCCGCACCAGTGAACTGATCGGTCGGCTTTCTCTGGAATCCAATCGCTCGATCAGCCGGGTTTTCGCCTCCGCGGAGCGCTGGCGGGAGGGACAATCGATGTTCTTTCTGAACGTCCGGCAGGAGGCCCAACCGGTATGAAAGAAGAAGCCGAAGAAGGAGGTGGCAATGGCGGAGTTTCCGATGAGTGGTCGGGAGCGGGTGGTGGCGGCCATGCGGCACAAGCCGGTGGATCGCGTGCCGGTCATGTGTCAGTTGGCCATCGGCCATTATCTGCTCAATACCGATGTCCGCCCGGTGGAGTTATGGTACACCAGTGAAGGTTTTGCCCGGGCGCTGGTAACCCTGCAGCGCCGCTACGGATTTGACGGCATTTTGATTAACCTGCTGGGGACCGATCCGGATTGGCTTCGGTGGGTCGAGCGGATCGAAACCCACCCGGACGGGAGCCAAACCGTCTATTGGAAAAACGGGGACATTGCCCGGTGTCCGGCGGATGATAATGTACAGCATTTTCCTGCCGGCGGTCGGCGTCGGCCTACCATCCACGAGGTCGATCCAGAGCTGATCTACTACGACGATCCCCATGGGCCGGGCGGCCTGAAATATCCTTTCTACTTCGGTATGGAACCGTACCAGCCCGACAAAAACCACTATTGGCCGGACTACATCTGGCGGACGGTGGATTTGGTCCTGGCCGAGACGGCCGGGCAGGTCTCGGTCCATGCCGAGGTGTTTTCGCCGTTTACCCAACTGATGGAGCTTTTCGGGTATGAGCAAGCCCTGATGTATCTATTGGACGAGCCGGACCGGTGCCATGCGATTTTGGCGGCCTATGCGGAGGGCACAGCCGACCTGGCCCGACGGTTTGCCCGCCGGGGCGTGGATGCGATTTTGATCTCGTCGGCCTTTGCGGGCGGCGGATTCATCTCGCCCCGGCAATATGAGGAGTTTGTGCTTCCGTATGAGGCCAAGGTGGCCGAGGCAGTCCACCAGGAAGGCCTTCCGGTGTATGTGCACACCTGCGGCCGGATCGGCGATCGGCTAGAATTGATGGCCCAGGCCGGCATCGACGGGATCGACACGTTGGACCCGCCGCCTTTGGGCAACGTCGATTTGCCGGACGCCAAACGCCGGGTGGGCGATCGGCTGTTTTTCAAAGGCAATATCGACCCGGTGAACACCCTGCTGAAAAAGACCCGGGAGGAAGTCAAGGCCGACGCCCTTTGGCGACTTTCGGTCGGGAGCCCCGGCGGCGGCTACATTCTCAGCAGTGCCTGTTCTGTTTCGCCCCGGGTGCCGCCGGAAAACCTGACCGTCTTGGTCGAAGCTAGCCTGGAGTTCGCCCAGGAACAAGCGGCTGGATAGGGATTGCATCTTGCTCATTTTACCTGGGAGGCGGATAATAGCCCTTTAGTGAAGGTGGTAGGGGAAAGGGCATGAGGCAGGCTGTAGAGGCGTTGAAAAGGATTGGTAACACTTTAGCCGAATGAAGCAACTCGCCGCTCCTCTGGCAAGCCAAACCCAGCGTGTCATTCCCGCGCAAGCGGGAATCCAGAAAATATCCCAGAGTTTCCGCTTGCCCAGCAGGAACATAGGAGCAGGCACAAAGCAGCCTGGATTCCTGCTTACGCAGGAATGACACAGCCGATCTCTCCATTCGGCTAAAAAGTTACAAGGATTGTTATCTGCGGTGAATCCTTTTCGGAATGATGGCCGAGGGGATTTGGGTATCCGTTGTGGGTCATCTGTGGGAAAACCCGAAAGGGAGTAAGGTATGCCAAAAGACTATAGTCCTTTTACTCCAGGGCAACCGGTTCCGTTGGAGTTTTTTGTAGGTCGATTGGCGGAAGTGGAGAAATTAATCCATGCTGTGAAAGCAGCAACAGAAGGAAACCTACGCGTGCTGTTTCTCACGGGAGAGCGTGGGATTGGGAAGAGTTCGTTGGCAGCTTTTGTGCGGTTTATTGCGGAACGGGACCATCTTGTACTTGGCCTTCATACTTTTCTAGGCGGGGTTTCGACTCTGGAGGAAATGGTCCGTCGGGTATTCGATCGTCTTCTCAAGGAAAGTACCGGCAAAACATGGCATGAAAAAATCCGGCAGTTTTTTGGAAACCATATTCGACAAGTAGGTCTGTTCGGAGTAAGCGTGGAGTTTAGTGGGGGGGAGCAAGAACTGAATCGCTTCGTCGCCGACTTTTTACCGGCTTTAAGAAACCTGATGGATAAATTAAAAGATGAGAAAAAAGCCATTTTTTTGGTGTTGGACGACATCAATGGCCTGGCGGAGTCGGAGAAATTTGCAAACTGGGTGAAAAGTCTCGTGGATGAAATAGCCACTTCTTTCAAGCCATTGCCTCTCTGTCTGATTTTAGTGGGTCTGGAAGAGCGGCGTCAATCGTTAATTGCTCACCAACCCTCCTTGGCCCGTGTGTTTGACATCATTGAAATAAAGATTTGGTCCCCCCAAGAAACAGAAGATTTCTTCAGAAGAACATTCTCAAAAGTCAACATCGAGGTAACGAAGGAAGCGATGGAACTCCTTTGCAATTTTGCGGGAGGGTTTCCTGTGTTGGCCCACGAAATTGGAGATGCTACGTTTCAGATAGATACGGATGGGAAAATCGATCTAAACGATGCCGCGAAAGGCATCGAGGTAGCCGCCGATGTCGTAGGCCGCAAACACCTGGAACCTCAAGTTTTTCAAGCCATTCGTAGTGCTAAGTACCGGAAGATACTCCGAAAAATCGCTCAAAAACCCTTTGAAATTGCTTTCACGTCTCGGGATATCAGGCCGCGATTAACCGCAGAAGAAAACAAGGTGTTTCATAACTTCTTAAGGCGTATGCGACAATTGGGCGTTCTTCAAAAAGATCCAGAACAAGGCCGAGGCGCCTACCGGTTTGCCAATCGTCTGCATTATCTGTATTTCTGGTTAGAGGCCCTGAGAGCCAAAAAGCCCCAGCCGCCTCATTAAGCCCTCGAAAGAATCCTATCTGCTCTAGCTGCCAAGGTTCTCCCCGGGTTCTTGGGCCTGCAAGATTCAGGGACTGGCCGCTGGGAGAGGTCGTTCCGCCGAGATTAGACGGAACGGACCGAACAGATCAGGATTCTGGTATCTGACAGCGGATATGGTACGCAGCTGTCCCTATTGATCTTCGCAAAACCAAGGGATACTCAAGGTGTCTGAAAACAAGGGATTCGGGCTGTCTCTACGATTTGCGAAGATCAATAAGTTTCGTTGTCAGCCGCCCTTGGCCATCCGACGAGCAATCCCCAACCTATTAATCTTCGCAAATGCGAAAGCCCTACAGTCCATGGCTTTTCAGCTCGCGGGGTGTCCCTTGGTTTTGCGAAGAGGAATAAGGGCCCCGACTGAAATGGCCCGATGGAAAAGCAAACTCTTTGGGAGCGATTCATTCCGACTCCCGGCAGAGCCCATTTTCAGGAACCGTTGCTACGAGAGTGGCTGTTAGGGTTGTGGTTTGGGAAGTTTTGGGGGTTTCTCTGGCACGGAGGATGGTTTCGCCGGTGGGGGACGGGTGACGATCTTTGCTTCGGCCAGATGCATCTGGCCTTCGGAGTCCAGCAGGTCGGCCCGGATGCGGAACACCCCGGGCCGTGCGGGCAGATCGAATTGGCACTGAGCGCTGCCTTCCGGCCCGATCACAAAAAACGGATGCCAATACAGCAGGCCTACTTCAGGGCTTTTGGGCGCAGGCTTGGCCTCGGAGGCGGGCAGGTTGCCAGTTGTTCCGGCCCGGAAGGCACGATACGCATACTCTCGAACCACAAACCGAGAACCCGACGGCGCAGCCAACAGGGCGGAAGTTTTCCCAGGCGGGTCCCTAAAGAGCGGTTTGGGAAGATGGGCCACCGACTTGTGGTCCCACATTCTAAATGCGCCAGGCCGGGCCAAGGCTTCGAAAAAGACCAGTTGGGAAAGATGGCCCCCCGATTGCGTCTGACGATCCGTGGGCGTGCTATGCCTCGGTATGTTATCGGAAGACGCCGAGGAGACGATGAAACTTCCGGTCCATTTCACCGGGAGCAGAGCCGACGTGTGAACCGTGTCTTTTGAACACCGTCGCTCCGCTGCCAGCCCGGTAGGATTCGGACCTGCCTCGTCCAGGGGGAATGGGTACAAAAGCACATCGTCCGGGATTCCTAGGCGAGGGCAAGGCTGATCCACGGACGCCGATGCACGCCGTACCTGATCCTGGTGGGCCGGTTGCTGGTTTGTCTGATCCGGGTAGGCTAGGAGCGGGGGGGCATCGTGCAGGTATGCCGGCTGCCGTCGTGCCTGATCTGGGGAGGGCGGTTGCCGGTTTACATAGGCTGGGTGTGTCGGCTGCTGCCAGCCCTGATCCGGCTCGGCGGAGCTTGTTGGCGGAGGGTTGGCAGGCTGGGGAGGATCGGGGGCAAGCAGCGAAAGCAGTCGGCAGAGGGTGGTTCGCGGTACGCCGAAGGGTTGCACCAGAGCAGTTTCCGGGTGGAGGGGCAGGCGGCCTGAGGGGGCTGCCTGGGTCTGAGCGGCAGCAGGCGGGGTTGGCGGAAGGGAGCTTCCTGAAAAAGTGGTCTTCAGTTCATTATCTCCGGGTCTTGAACCCTGTTTCCCATCGGACAAAGCGGTTTCCGACTCGTCCTGAGGATATTCGGCAAATGGCAGGGCATAGGGACTTCGGGATCGTAAAAACTCCGGATGGGCTAAGACCAATCCGACGCCGACACATATACTGGCCCCCAACAGTGCGGGAATCCAAATCCGGGCGCCTCCGGACACCTGGAGCAACGTTGCCAGCAGTACAAACAACAGCAACCCCGCTCCGCCCAGCAGACTGCTGAGGGTAATCGCATTGAGCGTTTCCGGTCGGGCTTGCTGAAAGAGTTCTCTGGCTTTTTGATAACTGGCCTGAATCCGGCGGAGATTATCCACCACCAGCGGAGGGGCGTCTTCTGGACCGGGTGGTTGGGTGACGGGTGTTTGCCCGGGGGCCTGATCCGGACGAGGTCCCGGTGCTTCCTCGTCCGGAGGAGTAAGTCGGCCTGCCCAGGTACCCAAAAGCAGGTCCAACGCCTGCCGACTTTCCGGCCGATCGGTCAAAAACTCCGCCGCTTGTTCCAGGTCTTCCGGAATTTCCCATAGCTCGTCTAGCCACCAAAATGGTGCTATCGGTGTCAGCCCCGGCATGGCGTGCAGAAAGGTTTCTTCCACGACGGCCAAACCGGCAATCGTGGAAATTGGCGAACCGGATTCGTCTTTGGTGCTCAGCCGAAGCTGGACTCGGTCCAGAGGATGCCAAGGCTGTTCGGGTAACCCTAGTTCCACCCGCAGACGTTGCTGCGGCAGGCGGTAGAAAAGTCGCTGGGCCACTAGAATCGGCGGACTTTGGCTATAATCGTAAATTCTCAGATGCATAAGGCCCCAAAGGTCGTGGGGAAGGGGAATCTGCACGGGGGTTTCATTCGATTCGCCTTCTTCCCGAATTTGCAGGGCTACCCATTGCTGGGCTGCCTGCACCCCCCGACAGACCACCGCTGCCATCAGGGGCAATGGGTTTTTAACGGCCGACGTGCTCAGCAACTGGAACTGGAGCGGTTGGCCTGGGCCGACGACGGCAAGGGAACTTTTGATCATCACCTTCTGCTCCCCAACCGCTCTTGGCAGTTCGAGCGGGTCGGGCAATCCCTCCGGCTCCAAAATCCGAAACTGATACTGTTGATCTTTCTGAGGGATGAATTGAAAGACGCCCCGGCCCAGATGGTTGGTATGGACTTCCGTAATCTGCCGGTCCTCCAAGTCCACTAGCCGACCCCGCACCTCGACCGGCCGGCCCTGGGCATCCCGGACCGAAAAATAAACCCGGTTCTCCACTCCCGGAACCAGCAGGCCTCCTTCCGGATAAAACCGGCATCGGATTTTCGGACCGGCCAGCGGGATCGGTCTGCAGATGATCCGCGGCGGTTGGCCGGAAGGCAGTTTCACCCAAAGCCACGCATCCGGCTCTTTTATCCGATCCGGAAGCCGAAACACGCTTCGACACCGGCCTTGGTCGTCCGTGCGAAGAGAGTCCCGATGGATGACCTGGCCGACCAGCTCGGCGCGCAGTTCTACAGTCGTTTGCCTGGCCGGTTGACCTTGCTCTGCCAGATGAATCTCGGCGGTAACCGTCTGACCGGGTCGGTAGGGAGGCTTTTGGAATTCCACGCCGATCTGCACCGGGGAGTTCTCTGAGGGAACCACGTAAAATGGTTTCCGGACTTCGGGAAAACGCCGCTGAGGGTTTCGGGCTACCAACACATAAAGTCCCGGGGGCATATCCGGGGGAACGGGAAAATGGCCGCAGCCGACCCCTTGCCAGGTCCGGCCTTCCTGATGAAAACCGGGCACAGGGCGATCCTCGGCGTCCCGCACCTCAAATTCGACCCACATCTCCTCCTGGATCCGTCGTGGGAAACGAGGCGCCGATACCGAACGAAAAAACACCTTCTCCCCAGGCCGATAGCAGAGTCGATCCAAGCCCAAAAACGTTTCATATTCCAGCGGGGCCACTTCCAGGCGGACCTGCCGACTCTCTTGTTTGCCCCCCGCTTCCGCCTGCACCCGAAGGTCCACCCATGGCGGCAAATCCATATCGTCCGGCACCACCACCCGAACCTGCCCCTGGGCGTCGGAAGTTTCTTTCTGGCAGAAGAAACGTTTTTCGTCCGGGCCGAACAGTGCCAATTCCACCTGACTTTCGACGGGCTGGCCATCCACCCGGCAGGTAAGGACCAGAAACTGATTTTCCACACCTTGGCGGAGGACCGAAGGGCCTTGGACTACGAGGCGGAGGTGTTCGCCTGTAAGGGCCAGCAGATAATGCCGATGCACCATGGCCCCCCAGAGGGCTGCCAAAAGGAGGAGAGATGTACTTATGTACACAACTCCAACGGGCCACCGTTCTCCCCGACGCCCAGATGCCGGTTTGGCCGAAGGTTTGGCCCCGCCGGAAGCACGCCCGGCCCGGACCGATTCGCTGTAAAGCACCGGAGATGCTGCCGACCGGCCCGACGCCGCTTCGGCCGGTTCTGCCGACTCGTCCGGTTCGCCGGAAGGCAACGGCAGCCGATCCATATGCACCCGTGCCGCCTCGGCCACCAAAGCCGCCTTCTGTTGCACCTGGGCCCACAGATCGGCCCACAGGGGATCAGAAGCAATCTGGCTTCGCAGCTCAGCCGCCTCCTCCGCACTGAGCAACCCGTAATAAAGCTCCCAAAGCCGGGTTTCCCGCTCCGCTTCCACGCCCCCGTTCTCCTATGTCTGCGACGCCGTACCTCTTTAACTGTCTGCCACGCCGTACCTCTTCAACCACGCCCTCCGGGCTGGAAAGGCCCCGCTCCAGCGGAGCGAGGCCAGATGGGGGTGTCATTCCCGCGAAAGCGGGAATCCAGAAAGGAGATCTCCATATGGCCTATTCATCTTCCCAATACCAAGGAACACCCAACTGCCTGAAAACCAGAGATTGGAGTGTCTCTGGCATTACCGGAGATCAATAGTTTGACTGTATCTACCGGAACCGGTCCCTACCAGATGTAGTGGCTACGAGTCGGTCCGAACACCACCGATTGTGGTAATTAGTCCCGTAGATCCAGTCAATTTAGGATGAAGGAACCGTCTCCTGTCTCTCCTAGGCACAGGCTGGGGAACCGAGACATTGGCGGGCCGACTTGGCCTTGCTCGTATCGCAGATGTCTCGTCTGCCTCGGATCGCCTCTCCCCAGACGGAGAGGCCGGTTTGGCGTCCGCCCACCCGGATGGGAAATTACCTTACCAAAAAGTCCCGGAACACTTTAGCCGAATGAAGCAACTCGCTTCTCCCCTGGCGGGCTAAACCCAGCGTGTCATTTCCGCGCAAGCGGGAATCCAGAAACTATCCCAGAGTTCTCGATGGCCCAGCAGAAACCCCGTACCAGGGACAAAGCAGCCTGGACTGCTGCTTACGTAGGAATGACACATCGCTGTGTTCCATTCGGCTAAAGTGTTACAAAGTCCCAACATCCAGGGGACCCCGCCGTGCGCACGTCCCTTTCGCACTCCTTTTGCCTTTTCCCTCGCAGACGGTTATTCCCAGAAGAGCACTGGTCCGGTAAGGCTGTCGCCCGAGAAGCTGCCGGGTCATCCGATCGGCAAGATAGGGATAGTTTCTGGTTTTGCGTCTTCTTCTTTTTGGACCGGGGAGCCGGGCGGCTCGGCAACGATCCGTATCACCACCGGCGCCTGTTCCGGTGGCTGGGGATCGGGCTGAGCTTGGTGGGCGTTTTGGTCCGCCTGGGCGGTAGCCGATTGGATGGCAGCAGGCTGCACCGGTTCGGGTCCGAGGACGGACGGTGCCGGCTCTGTCCTTAGGTCCGCAGGCAATGGGGCGCCGGCCACCTGGAGCAGTTTGTTTATCGCCCGATGCATCTGGGCTTTGACCACTCCGAGCGGCGCCAGCAGCAGATCGGCAATCTGTTCATAGGTCATCTGGGCGTTTTGGCGAAGCAGGAAGACTTCCTGCTCTTCGGGTGGCAGTTCCATTAACGTCCGGCGCCAAAAGGCGATAGGGTCGTTTGGGTGTTCTTCCGGCGTCGGGCCAGCGGAGGCGTCGGAGAGTTCTTCATCGGAAGTTTCTAGATTCCACAGGCGCCATCGGCGTCGCCAAGCGGTGGCACGACGTTGGCGGGCGATTTCCAAGGCGGTCCGGAAAATCCAAAGTTTTCGGTCAGAAAGGTTAGACAATTGTTCCCGCCGACGCCAACAGTGCCGAAACGTCTCTTGAAAAGCCTCCTGGGCCTCCCGGAGACTACCTAAAAGAATGTACAGTGTGCCAAAAAGTTCATCTTTCCATCGGCAAAAGACTTCTTCCAGCGGCGACCAGCCGCTCCGTCGGTCCTGATGCAGGCCGGTGTGCCTTCCGCCGGTTGGGAATATGCGGTCCGGCTGCGTCGTACCCATCACCGCTCTGCCTGTTTATCTCTTGGTCACATTTTAGCCGAATGAAACAACCCGCCTCCCCCCTGGCCGGAGAGGCCGGCCTGGCCTTCGGCCAGGCCGGGTGAGGGGGATTTCAGCGGCCCAAGAAGCCTGGATTCCTGCTTACGCAGGAATGACACATGACCCCATTCATTTAGCTAATTTGACTGTATCCACCTGCTCCGGCCACCACCATATATAGTGGCTAAAAATAAGTGGAACTCCACAGATGGGGGCAATTGTTCCCGCTGGATACAGTCAAGCAAAAGTGTTCCATATCTTGCTCCCCGGAGGGGATAGATGGCCCCCATTGCCCGTAGCCGTCCGGCTACGCTGCCACGTCTAACCAAACCTAACAATTTATCCTATCCCTGCTCGATAGGCAAGTGCCGCCCGCCCCCCATCTTTACTATTTTCGAGAGAAAACCGGGGCCCCTTTTGCTACCACAACCTGTTGTGTGTCCGAAAACAGCACAACAATATATGGCACTTTTCTCCAAGAGCGTCCCTTCGTCGGACGGAAGAAAATCGGTCTTCTTTCCGAGGGAGGGCGGCTGAGATGAAGCCGAGGGGGAAACATCCCAGTTGTGAGCGTCAAGTTTGTGGGGAGTAGGTTAATTAAGGGGTGGGGGCCAGACCCACTCCTAGTAGGTAGCTCTTTTCCGCTGGAAAATGGATAAACCTTGGAAAATGCAATGGAGTGTTCACCATGGTATGCGGCTTCAAGGGTACCTTTCGGTTGGAAAATGGATAAACTTTGAAAAATGGGTAAACATGCTCCTACGAGCCTCTTTGGACCAGAATCATTTTCCCACCCACAACCAAGACGCACACACAACATCCCAAGGCCACCCAAGCCACCCAAATGGTATGTATGCCCATCCCAGAATCAGCTCTCCATAGCATGGAGGGCCACCCTCAGAGAAGGGTCTTCATACCCACCTGTGAGATGGCAGTTGCTTCCCGGAGGAGCAAGATGGAGGGTTCCATCCGGGACTTTGGACCTGGTGTTGCTATCCTTCTGGCTTCCAACTGCTTTAACCCCCCTCCAGGGGGATACTAAATAACTCCACATAATTGCGAAAGTGGTCCAAAGTGCGAAATGCCTTCTTTTCCGAGTGGCCAGTAGTCCGACCACTTCCGGTATTTTGTGGACTTATTCAGATTTAAGGCCTGGTCTTCCTACCCACCGGTGCCCAGCAGTTCCAGCCGAAGGAAGTTCATCGCATGTTTGGCGAAAAGCACTTTGAGCATGGCTGGATGGGCGGCATAGGGCAGGGTCCGGCTTTTGACGCCGCCGGGATAGGCCAGGGCCAGGGCAGCCAGCTCCGGCTTTTCCGCCTGCGGATCAAACGGCGGAAAACATGGGACCGCCAATGCCCAGTCCGCATGGAATAGTCCGCGCACTCGGCGGGCCATTTCCTCGGCTACCGCCGCACTCCGCACGCCATGCCGCCCAAGCAATTCCTCCGGCACCCCAAGTGCCTGCTTCAGCCCAGCCTGATCCCCCACCACCAAACCGCCCAGATAGAATCCGGCGCCTTCCGGTACACTGGCCAACAGCCGATTGACCAACCCCTCAGTACCCCATTCGACGACGGCCAGGCGATGCTTCTGCTGGCGCAAAAGCCGAATCACCGCATGTTCCAGCCCCTCGTCTTCTTCGCCGAAGACC
>Ga0197142_1004281_pt1 | contig 11604 bp, 7 predicted proteins | sample GBS60_MetaG_FD_148614 | JGI IMG/M metagenome (GOLD analysis project Ga0197142, IMG submission 148614) | Sediment microbial communities from Great Boiling Springs, Gerlach, Nevada, United States - GBS 60_MetaG | ecosystem: Environmental > Aquatic > Thermal springs > Hot (42-90C) > Sediment... | reverse complement strand
TTCTTTTTCTTGGTGTCCACCAGTAAATTGTTCACCATAGACAATGCCAAAAAGTCTTTTCCACTCATTAAAAAATGTGCGAATGTGTGTTTGATCGCCCCAGTATTCTAAGGCATTGGCAAGAGCAGAAACCATTTTGGGCGCTAGTTCGCTTTGAGGACCGAATTTTTGCGCTAAGTTTTCAGCTGTGAGAGGAAGCCGAGACAAAGCCCGCAAATGGATTAAAAAAGTTCTGGCGCTTTCGGGAGTAAAATCGTAAGGACCTTCAACGGAAAATTCAGACGAATCTGACTCTTTGGTAGTTTTCTTGCTTACAAAGAAAATTTGTTGACCATCAAAACCTACACCTATAGCTTGGCTATGATCTGGGTCGGTTAAATAGTTTTTTAATTGTTCAAGAGCGTGAGCAAATTTAGTCGTGTCGCCTAATGATCCAGGAGTTTCGTACTCGATAACCAATTGTCCATGTAGAGCATCTACACGACCTTGGTAGACTGATTTTTCGTATTTGACGTTTCCGGATTTCAATTTTAGCTGAGTTTTAATAGGCTCTAATAGCTTTTCGAAACCAATTTTTAAATCCTCTTCGGTACTGGCATCTTTTAGCAAGCTTTGGGTTTCAGTCACCAAATTATCAGCAAGCTCGCGTAGCAAATTGTAAGAATTTTCTGAAGAATTGGTTGCATCCATAACCTATGAATAGGCATAGTTAACTAAGTTTATAAACGTGTCAACCATCCAAGCCTAGTTTATGGCACAACGGTAATTGAAGCAGCTATAGTTTTTAGCTCAGTTTACAAAACTAGCTTAGTCTAGTCCACACTCACAAGCCACAATCTAAAAAGTTAATCCGACTTAAGAAGCAAAAAACTAGTACACTAATAAAACTCCTAGTAAACAAACTTTTCGGTAAAATTCAAAACAATTCCCCCTGGTTTTCGGTCAAAGTAATGTTAGTTTGTAGAAGCTTAACTAATTACAAACAATAACACAACTCAACCGGCTTAACTTTAAATAAGCTTACAAAAAACAGAAAATCAGATAGACAAAGGATTTAAAATTCAAATTTTTGTTTGTTGGGAATTAAGAAATTAAACTTACATATTGGTCGGGGTGGCAGGAATCGAACCTAGCTACCTCATGCACCCCATGCATGCGTTCTACCAATGAACTACACCCCGACGGTTAGAATAGCTAGAAACAACAACCAAACTTTGTCAAACGCAAACAACTAGTAATCATAGGTTTGTTTAAGCTGAAAATTGCCTAGAACAGCAGCACCTAATAGAAAACTAATCAAAATATTTAGACGTGAACAAAGCAAACGGTATTTTTAAGTTAACCAAACTTTGATGGTTTTTACAAAATTTCAAAAAAGTTTTTTGTTATCAACCCAAAAATGTCTAAAAAACCAGTTAACTAGTAAGTATTTAAACGTGCCAGAAAGCTACCAATGGTTAAGACAAATGCTCTTCGATAAACAAACGGCTAATAGTTAAAAAATAGGACAATAAAATTGGCCCAACCACTATGCCAATCATGCCAAATAAACTAACTCCCAAAATAAACCCAGAAACCGAAACTAGTGGATGAATATGACCTAGTTTACTTTGAATAATTGGCCTGAGAAAACTGTCGTTCAAAGTTAGTATAATTGCTAGTATAATCATAATTAAAGCAGTATAATAATAGCCACTTAACAAAAAGATAAAAATCGCAGGTAAAACCACAAAAATGGGTCCAACAATCGGCAAAAAAGACAAAATAGCAGCAATAAAACCCCAAATTACTGAAGATGGTAAATTAGCTAACCAAAAAGCCAGACCAAAAATGGTGCCTTGAATAACGGCCATTACAGTATTACTCAACAGTACAGCAAAAGTAACCGTTTTAAATTCGGCCAAAATTCTGAAAACGTTGTTTCGATTAAAAGGGAGATACTTTAAAGCTACTTGCAACAAAGTTTGTCTATCAGTAATTAATAGAAAATAAAAAGTGAAGTAAGTTAGCAAAATTCCTATAAACCAAAAATTTACACTAGCTGTTAAAGTTAACAAAAAATTACTGGCTACGTTAGTCAAATTGCTGATTTGAGTTTCTAAAAAGTTTTGTAAATTTATGTTAAAAGGTAGTTTGGAAAGGGTCATTTCCAAAAATTCTAACCAATTACTATTTTGTAAAAATTTCTGAATTTCGTTCAAAATTAAGATCGTTATAAACACTAAAGGCGTCACAATAGTGACCAAAGTAACAGTAATCACCACTAAAGCAGCAATGGTTTTTGATAATCTTAGTTTTAGATAACAAAATTCAAATAATGGGTAAAACAATACATACAAAACTAAGGCACTCAAAAAATAGCTAAGATAAACCCACAAACCGTAAATTACCACAGCTCCCAAAATCAAAACTATAAACAAAGCCAAAATCTTTTGAAAACTCCGCTTAGTCCAAAAGGAATAGTTAGTAGACATAGATTAATTTCCAAGATTTGCTGTTTCAATCAACACAATAATCTTGATTTTTTAACATAATTACTTTTCTGTAAAGCCAAAACGACTTAGTCATCTTGACCATTTTTTGCAAAAATCATAAACTAAATATAGCACACTGGCTATATGCAAGTTTATCAAGTCCCTCAATTTTTGGATTCGGGTAATAGAATTTTAGGTCCTTTAACTCTTTGGCAACTAATTTACGCTATGGTTGGGGGAACTATTTGCTTTGTAATTTTCAACTTTTTTAGTACTTTAATCCCAGGAATAGGTATTTTTGCCTTGTTACCAGTAGCTCCAGTAGCTGGTTTAACCGCCTATTTGTCTTTAGGTAAATATAATGGCCGCGACGCTGACATTTACGTGTTAAAAATGATTGTACATTTTGTTAGACCTAGAAGAATGACTTATAGTCGTAAACCAGATCTATCAGAAATAGATCAACAAATCAAAGAGCTCACACCAGAAAAAATTTTAGAAAGGTGGCGAGAAAGAAGAGAAATTACTCAAGGCCAAGATATATTCAAAAGTAAAGACGTAGAATATAAAGTTTCTACGATCAAAAACCTGACTAGTTCTATTGAAAATATTCAGCAAAACGTATTGTATGAAATTTATTCAATGGAAAAGAAAAAAGAAGACACCGAGGCACTAGTGAAAACTTTACAAGAAACCAACAACCCTTACAGTGTGCCTATTGTAACTAAACCTAGTATGGATTTGGAAGAAAAAATTCGTCAAGAAAATTTGCACAGACAAGAAAACTTAAATTTCTTAAATTTGGCTAAAAAGGATGAATAAAAAACAAATACATATGAATAATTTAGGTCTCAATTCTCAATCACTAAACCAAAATTCCCCTTCTACAAAATCACCAAACCCTCTACAAAACTTAAAAAGTAGACTGGGCAATAAGAATCTTGCAACAGCTCAACCCGCCGTTAATCAACCCTCAACTCCTCAAATCTCAATTGAGGATTTACCCACTGCTGGTTTAACTGATGCTGAGAAAATTCGCAAAATCAACGAAATTTTGCTTGAATTTCAACGAGAAATGAATCAACTAAGGTTGAAACGTAACCAAGCAGTAGAAAACTATATACAACAATTTGCCTTACAAAAGGCAAACCAAATTTTGGCCAGTATTAAGCGTTTTTTTTCCAACATAATCAACCGATCTAATCCAAATAAAAAATAACCCTTGACTAGAACTTAATCTTCAGGTTTTTTTCCAGAACTTACTTCCGGTTTTTTTAAAAAAATTGCGCGGGCATAGTTTAGTGGTAGAATGCAACCTTCCCAAGGTTGAGGCGCGAGTTCGATTCTCGTTGCCCGCTCCAGATTTACAAATTAGCTTACTAGTGTCTCCGAGCAATCTTTTATTCAAAATAGCTGGCTTACAATACCACGTAGCGCGCACTGTACACGGTCGACTAATTTTATTTATTTTGTTTAATTATTCAATATTATTCTGGTTTTGTTGGATTATTATTGTCAATCAAACACTTAGAAAATCGGTGCAATTATGCTAGATTAAACCTACTGACTTAACTTTAACTAGTTTCTTCTGATTAAAAAAGGTCAAGTAGGTAAAGAATGACTATTGGTTAATTATCAGAGGAGTTAAAACATAAACCCTAAGCAAGCCAAGAGGTTAACTGACTAAACAAAACGTAACTTACTTAATAACCTTACTTATAACTTTAACCTATTAGCCAAACTAAATCACACTGACATTAAATTATATCCCAACAAAACTATAAACATCTACTAAACCCAAACCCTAAAACAGGTTTACCTGCTTTCAAGAGTTTTTAAATACTCTAAGAATTCAAAGCCAACTAATACCTTCAAACAAGAAACAATAAGTTCAATTGTCGGCCAATTAAAAACGGAGTTAGCAAAACCACTTACCACACGCTGGTTTTGAATACAAAAAGGATTTACAATCTTGGCTTAGAAAACTATTCGGCATTATCTAGTAAATCATCGGCTTTTAGATCGTCTTCCATTTCAGGCACATCTACAGATCTATCCTCCGAAACATTATTAAACCCTACCCGACCTTCTCTTAACCTTTTTCTAAATTCTTCTAAAATTAAGTTTTTAGCTTTTTCTAATAAGTCTGGATGGTCATACAAAAACTTTTTACTATTTTCGCGACCCACACCCAACTTGATCTCTTCTGAATCAACTTTCAATTTGTAAGTGTTGCCAGACTTTTCGATAATGCCATAATTAACGCCTATATCTACCACTTCTCCAGCTACAGATAATACTCCCGGTTCATTAAACATCATGTCAAATTCAACTGTTTTGAACGGAGCCGCCATTTTGTTTTTCACAATCTTTACTCGTATTCTAACCCCTACATTTTCATTGCCAGCCTTGAGGTTGCCCACTTTGCGCACGTCTAATCGTTGGGTAGCAAAAAACTTTAAGGCTTGCCCGCCAGTAGTAGTTTCTGGGTTGCCAAACATTACCCCAATTTTCAAACGAATTTGGTTGATGAAAATTACTACCGTTTTAGACCTGGAAATGGCTGCCGTTAGCTTACGCAAGGCTTGTGACATCAACCTGGCTTGAACACCCATTTGGCTATCGCCCATGTTACCTTCTAGTTCGGCTTTTGGCACTAAAGCGGCCACCGAGTCAATTACAATTACATCAAAAGCATTAGACCTAACCAGATTGTCAACTATTTCCAAAGCTTCTTCACCATTGCTAGGTTGCGAAAGATATAAATCGTTCACTTTTACGCCCAACTTGGCTGCCCACTCCGGATCCAAAGCATGTTCCGCATCAATAAACGCCGCTATACCTCCTTGTTTTTGAGCCTGAGCTATAGTGGATAAAGCTAAAGAAGTCTTACCAGAAGACTCTGGCCCGTAAATTTCGATAATTCTACCTTTTGGAAAACCTCCCACACCAGTAGCCAAATCAACTGACAAAGAACCAGTAGAAATCACTTCTACGTCGGTATCTACCGACTCGTTCATTTTCATAATAGCTCCCTGGCCAAAAGTACTTTTAATTTGTGATGCTACCAGCTCTGCCATTTTTCTTTTTTGCTCGGCATCCATAATAGCCGGACTATCATTCTTCAGAGTAGTTTTTTTAGACATAGATAATTAACTTTAAACTGAAACCAAAATAGTTACTGGTTAAGCTCAAGGATTTTGCTAAATTTGTCAAAAAAGCCAAACAAGCCTGCCAATAATGGAATCTAACGAGTATGAGTAGATTAAGTCAAACTTATAAACTAGGTTGTTCTAAAAAATCCTTCATCGAGACGTCTCCTCAGACTCTAAACTCCCCAGCCTCTCTGTAAGAGGTGAATAGGGAACTAACTTTACCCTCACCCTATCCTACACCCTTCCGCCGGTAAAGGTTTCAGAGGGAACAAACCCCTCAAAAGGAATTACCCAAGAACAGGGAAGAGGAAAACTAACCTCAGAACTGGCCGAACACTTTGAGAAAGTAGCTTTAACTACCTTCCCCTGCTCGGAGTTCCTTCCATTGACTCCCTCACAGGAATTTGACTCGCTCTAAAAGCTTTTTCGGAATATATTATAAACCAAGTTAACACCCTCTCAAAGAGAAAATATTTTTAGAACACCCTCAACCTATAAACCGACAATTCTAGCAGTCCAAAAACTACAATTTCGTGGAAGCCACAATCGCATCCGCCTCTTGTAAAGTTTTTTGATTTTTATCGGTAATTCCACTAATAGTAATCTTTAAAATCCCAGCTTTAGTGGATCCGCCACCAAGCCCAGAATCTAGAGACGTTTTTACAATTCCCGAAATGTAACTTAAACCAGGTATGCAAGCTTTAAACACTTTTTCTGGAGCAGGAACCACCTCAACCCAACTATTTTTGGCTTGATTCAAAACTTCTGCGGTAATTTCATCTTTTAACTCTTCCGGCACTGGCGCACCTCCTGAAGATAACATCACATCTTTAACGTACATTCTTTGATTATCGTTTAACCTTACCCTAAACCATTTAGAATTTTGAATTTCTAAATATCTTGTAGTATCGTTAGTACACACTCCACCCATGTCTCCAAAGGTGTCCACTAGACCTATGTTGTAAGTAAGAGTTATGCCATCTTTTTGAAAAATCAGAGTAGTACCTGTAGTAGTGTTCTCTTCTGTAAATAACCAATCTTTATTGTACTCTAACTCAAAACTAGGATATAAAGGATTAGTATATTTTTTAATAGGACTTTCTGGTTCTTTTGGTGCTTCTGAAGACTTGGTTTGTGTATTATCTTCTGGTTTAGGATCTTTTGCTACTTGATCAGATTTTTGTTCGATAAATTGCTGTTGACGGTAGTAACACTCTCTGGGATTAGTATTCTCTAAAATCCTACCACCATAGTAAACACATTCTTCAAAAGTAGTTACTATTGGTTGATTTACCGTTGAACTATTTGATCTAGTTAATTGCAAAACCAACACACCAGCTAGAAAAATTACGACAGTAGCTACTATACCCAAACCTATTTTGTTTTGTTTAAACCATAACCAAGAAGAATTTTTTTGGTAACTAAAATCTAAACTTTCGTTGTTAAACACCGGCAAAGCTTCTTCCGCTTCAGAGGTTTCTTTATTAGTTTTTGTGTCGGCAACACTAGCTTCGTAACTATTTTCAGCAGCTAGATTTTTATTTTTTGGCATAAGAAAACCTATTCTTAGGAAAGAAGAAAAAATCTCAGATTTTTTGTCAATATTAGTTAGCTTTTTTAAAATTCAAACCGATTACTTAAATTCTTTCGAAAATTTAGTTTAACCTAAAATTAAAAAGGTTGCTGTCCACTCAAGCTACCTAATTTTTAACCTATAAACCAGTTTTTTATATTCTCACGTACAACCAAGAATTTCATCTATAGCCTTAAAAACTATACTCTAAACCCCAATTTTGGCATAGTGACTCTTTTTCTTAGAAAAAAATAATTCCCGTTTAATAGGCTCTCAGTAAATGTGAAAGTAAGAAAAGTGAAAACTTTAATAAACATACCAAAAATTTAAAGTTTGCCCTACCCTTTAGGGTTGACGAAATTGATTTTTCTATATTTTTGCTATCTATTACTGACTAATAGTCATTATTAACCCTTAATCAGTTTACTCTTTTTTAACTAACTGGTCTTATGTCATCGATCAAACCACAAAACATTATCGAAAAAATTTGGGATGAGCACGTTGTCGTACAAAAAGAAGGCCACCCGGCTGTTTTGGGTATTGATCTACAACTAGTTCACGAAGTTACCTCACCGCAAGCTTTTGAGATGTTAAGAGAAAAAAATCTACCAGTAAAATATCCTGGAAAACTAGTAGCCACTTTAGATCACGCTATCCCTACTCGTTTGGACAGAGATAACATTTTTGATGAAGTAGCCAAAAAGCAAGTAGAGACTCTTAGACAAAACGTGGTTGATTTTGGAGTTCCGTTTTACGATTTTGGCAGTGGTAACCAGGGTATTGTTCACGTTTTGGGACCGGATTTAGGAATTACTCAACCGGGTTTAACTATTATTTGTGGCGATTCGCACACAGCTACCCATGGAGCTTTTGGGGCTTTGGCCTTTGGTGTGGGTACTACTGAAGTGGGTTTAATGATGGCTACTGGCTGTATTCTGCAAGACAAACCAAAAACCATGAAAGTCGAGTTTACAGGACATTTACCAAAAGGAGTTTTTAGTAAAGACATGATTCTTAAGCTAATTTCCTTAATCGGGATTGGTGGAGGTAATGGGCATATTTTTGAATACACCGGCACAGCTATTGCCGACTTGAGCATGGAAGCCAGGATGTCTATTTGCAACATGAGCATTGAAGCCGGAGCCAGAGGCGGTCTAATTTCTCCAGACAAAAAGACCATAGACTATTTGAAAACCAGAAAAATAACTACCAAAATTAGTTCTGGAGACTTAGATAGAATTGTTGAAGAACTGAGACTACCCTTAAAAATTCACGGGCAACCCCACACTAAAGCCAATATTGTCACTCAACAGCTAATTTTGAGATTGCTAAACTTAGGACGTAAATTCATCCTAATTTCCAGCTATCCTCACGGGGAAGCTTTGCTTAAACAAGTAGCCGATTCTAGCATCGCCTGGGTTCAAGATCTGTCAGCCTTAGCGTCTAATTTGGATAAACCAATAATCTTATTCGAAGGATCAATCTTAGACAATATCCAACCAATTCTAGGTCAAATTGAACCCGATAGAATTGTGGTTTTGTTAAACCTGGAAAACCTACCGATAGCTAAAAACCTGGCTAATATAGAACAACTTAACACTTTGCTGCAACCTTTGTTGCGTAGAAGAAACCTTATCCTTGCAGGTGATTGGACAAATCTGGAATGGTTAGATTTTGAGTTTAATAGTGAATTACAGTTTTCCTCGTACAAAAATCAGTTAATGCCAGAATTAAACGAATACGAAGTTTTGTGGACTTTATGTGAACCCAGGCCTTTCAGGCCCAAAGATGAAGATTGGGACAGAGCCGTGGAATATTGGCTGAGTTTACGCAGTGACCCTGGTTGTCAATACGATCGAGAGTTAGTAATAGACGTTAACCAATTGGAACCCATGATCACTTGGGGTACCAACCCCGGCGAGGGGATACCAATTACTGGTACAGTGCCCTACATAGACGAACTACCGCCTGATAGCCGCAATAATGCTAAAAAATCTTTGGAATATACCAAACTGCAAGAAGGCCAGAAATTGTTGGGCCTACCAGTGGATTTTGTATTTATGGGCAGTTGTACTAATTCCCGAATTGAAGATTTAAGAATTGTGGCCAAAATTATGCAAGGCAAAAAAGTGGCCAAAGGAGTAACTATGTACGTTGTCCCCGGATCAGAAGCTGTGCGCAAACAAGCCGAGCTGGAAGGTTTAGATCAAATCTTCAAAGAAGCTGGAGCCGAATGGCGCATGCCAGGTTGCTCGATGTGCTTGGGAATGAACGATGACAAAGTCCCCGCTGGCAAACGTTGCGTGGCCACCTCTAATCGTAACTTCATGAACCGCCAAGGCCCAGGAGCTATCACCCACCTAGCCAGCCCAGCCACAGCCGCCGCTACAGCTATCACTGGAGTGATTACCGATCCAAGAACAGTTTTGTAAAATTCGCTCTAGAATCAAAAAAATTGTGTACTTAAAAAAATAAAAGTTACCTAAGACCTAGCTAAAATCAGACTTTAAAAGTAAAAGTATTTTTGTAGAAAAATAAACTAACAAAAAATAATCTTATTACTGGATAAACTAGATAAGCAAGCAGTAAATAGTAGTTTTTAAAATTCCAACAATCCTTAACTAGAACGTGTAATTAAAAATTAGTCAATTGTTTATTAGCTAGTTTTGCTTAACTAAGCGACAATTTTCCCCTCAAAAAGACGACAATAAACAAAAACGACAATTATATGTACAACTCACCAAAAAACCTAACAAATAGAAAAGACGACTTTTCGTAAATAAAAAGCTACTGTTTATATTTAACCCCGCAGATTCTTATCCCTTTCTTTTAGAAATCTTTCTACTTCTCGTCTCATTCCTTCTTTAAACAGTTCGTCTGAAGCAGGTTTGCCATTTCGGTCAACTAAAAACGTATCCCCAATTTCCCCTTCTAAACCGGTTCCTACATTTTTAACAGTAACTTGGAATAAGTCTTCACCACCAGGTTGACGTTTACAACTAATAACTTTACGAGGTGGTTGATGTGTATCATAAGGATAAACATCTCCCCGCCGATATGGAGGCTTTGGCTTTTTCATAAGGCATAAATTTAGACAAAGGAATTAAAAGAAAAAGTTATTATTTTTGTCAAGCTCAATTAGCGATAGTAGTAATTTTTATTTAAGGTTAAAATTTAACAGAGATACAACAATACAACACACCCGAAAAAAGAGAGTCTTTAGCTATTGTTTTTTTAATAAAGCCAAATTTATAAAACTAAAAATTAGGATGTTTTACCTATAGGAATAATTTAGAGAATGTATAAAATATAAACTAAGGGATTTTTCACAAGTCTGGTTGTTTTGGTAAAATAATGTATAAAAAAACTCAACAAACTCAAGTAGTATACAGACTAAAAGTTAAAAATACTTGACAAAAACTTTTTACAGGCAAACTTAAGCTTAAGTTTAATTTAAATCATTTTGTTATGACCTGCTCATCCTGGAACTCTTGTTGTGGTTGTGGGCCCAGTTGTCAACCTGAACCTAACCAAAACCAGTCAACCAAACATTTAAAACGACAAAGTATTGACTTAACAGGTACTCCTGGCTCAGATAATTGGCTAAAACGAGCTAGTGCTAGGGGTATGATGCGGGCTGTGGGTTATACTGATCAAGATTTTGAAAAGCCCATTGTAGGCGTGGGTACGCCCTACACTAATATTACCCCTTGTAACAATCATATTCAAGAGCTTAGCCAAATTGTTTCCCGAGAATTAGAAAGAATCGGATTTAAAGCCTATTATATCGGTACTCCAGTAGTGACTGATGGCGAATCTATGGGCATGGAAGGGATGAAATATTCTTTACCGTCCAGAGACTTAATTGCTGATTGTATTGAAACCATGATGGAAGCTTATGCTTGCGATGCTGTAATTACCCTGTCTGGTTGCGATAAAACCATCCCTGGGGCTCTAATGCCCATTGCTCGTCGCAATGCTATTGGTATTACCTTGTATGGCGGTTCCATTCTACCGGGAGAGTATAAAGGTCAAGAATTAGATATCATTAGCATTTTTGAAGCTATTGGAGCCTATAGTGCTGGTAAAATTAGCCGAGAAGATATGGAAGAAATAGAAAAAAGAGCTATTCCTGGATGTGGTAGTTGCGGGGCTATGTATACGGCCAACACTATGGCCACGGCCATTGAAGCCATGGGTATGAGCTTGCCTTTCAGTTCCTCTAACCCAGCTACTGACCGCACTGGACGAGTGTCTGAAAGTAAATATAACGACTGTATTCGTACGGTTCACGCCTTAAAGAATTTGATGGAAAAGAACATTCGAGCCAGGGATATTATGACCAAGAAAGCTTTTGAAAACGCTATTACTGTGATGATGGCTCTAAGCGGTTCTACCAACG
>Ga0197142_1004280_pt1 | contig 11605 bp, 10 predicted proteins | sample GBS60_MetaG_FD_148614 | JGI IMG/M metagenome (GOLD analysis project Ga0197142, IMG submission 148614) | Sediment microbial communities from Great Boiling Springs, Gerlach, Nevada, United States - GBS 60_MetaG | ecosystem: Environmental > Aquatic > Thermal springs > Hot (42-90C) > Sediment... | reverse complement strand
GTGGCACTGTTAGGCTTAGCCGTGTTTCTGTACGCGACGATGCCGTCGAGTGCGCAGCTGCGCGTCGGGCAGAAAATGCCTGAGATGACCTTCAAAGACCTCAACGGCAAGGAGGTCAAACTCGGCGGCAAGCAGGATAAGGTGTACCTGGTAGACTTTTGGGCGACTTGGTGCGGACCGTGCCGCGCGGCGATCCCCTACCTGCAGGAGCTGCACGACAAATATAGCAGCCGCGGGCTGGTGGTGGTGGGCGTCGCGCTCGATTCGGGTACGCCCGACGAAGTGCGCGCGTTCGTCGAGCAGAACAAGATGACCTACACCATCGTCGTCCCGCCGAACGAGCAGGAAGTGATGCGTCGTGCCCGCGTGAACGCCTTCCCCACGATGTATATCGTGGACAAGAAGGGCATTATCCGCTACGCCGAGGAGGGCTTCGCGCCCGAAGTGATGGAAGACATCCTGCGCGTGCTCGGGCAGACGCTGATTGAGTAGACCAACAAAGCGAGGGTGAGGAAGCCATTCAGAAGGAACTGAGAATCAACAACCGAATCCGCGCCCGCGAGGTGCGGGTCATCGGTTCGGATGGGAAGCAGTTGGGCATTATGCCCTTGCGCCGCGCGTTGAAGCTTGCCCAAGAGCAGGGCTTAGACCTGGTGGAAGTTGCGCCGAATGCGAACCCGCCCGTGTGCAAAATATTGGACTACGGGCGGTACCGCTACGAACAGGAGAAACTGGCGAAGGAAGCCAAAAAGAAGCAGAAAGGCGGCGATGTCAAGACACTCCGCCTGCGTCCTGCTATCGGCGCACACGACATCGAAACCAAGATACGCAATACTATCGAGTTTCTGCAGGAGGGCGATAAGGTAAAATTCGTTGTCATCTTTCGCAGCCGCGAGTTTGAACGCCCCCAAGTGGGCGAAGCGCTGCTGCGCAAGATTGCGAACGCTGTGCAGGGCTACGGCGTGATCGAAAAGCCGCCAACAATCGAAGGCAGGCAGATGACGATGGTGATTGCGCCTGCCAAACAGCCCGCGGCAAAACCGAAAACGCCGCCTGCCGAAGGAGGTTCTACCCATGCCCAAAATGAAAACAAGCAAGACAGCCGCCAAGCGCTTCAAGCGCACAGCAACGGGCAAACTGATGCACAAGAAAGCCGGGAACAGCCACCTGTTCCTGAGTAAGTCGCCCGCACGCAAACGCCGACTCGACTTGGAAGACGAGCTCTTCAAAGGCGAGTATCGGCGCGTCAACCGCCTATTGGCAGGCAAGTAAGGAGGAGATTACTATGGCACGAGTGAAAGGCGGTACGGTGACCCGCCGTCGCCACAAGAAGATTCTGAAACTCGCAGAGGGCTATTACGGCGCGAAGAGCCGCCTGTTCCGCAAGGCGAACGAGCAGGTAATGAAGTCGCTGCAGTACGCCTATCGCGATAGGCGACAACGCAAGCGCGACTTCCGACGCCTGTGGATCACCCGCATCAACGCCGCATGCCGCATGCACGGGATGCGCTACCACGAGTTCATCCACGCCCTTGCGGAGCGCGGCATCGCGGTGAACCGCAAGCAGCTTGCAGAAATGGCGGTGCGCGACCCCGAAGCGTTCCGCATGCTGGTCGACTCGGTGCGCCCCAGCGCCTAAACACCGCCGTGGAGAGCATCCAGCCGATTCTGGACGAAGCGGAACGCGCCATCGCGCAAGCGCAGTCCACCGCCGAATTGCAGGCGGTGGAAACGCACTACTTGGGACGCAAAGGCGTCATCGGGCACCTGCTGCGCCAACTGGGCACCCTGCCCCCCGAACAGCGCCCCCAGTTTGGTCAGCAGGTAAACGCCGCCCGCGAACACTTGGAGCGACTCTTCGCCGAGCGACGCGCCGCGCTGGAGCAGGCGGAACTCGCCCAGCGCATCGAAGCCGAGCGACTGGACATCACCCTGCCCGGCGCACCCCTGCGCCCCGCACGCCTGCACCCGCTAACGCTGACCATGCAGCGGGTCAAACGCGCACTAATCGGATTGGGCTTCGAGTTCGTCGAGGGGTACGACTTGGAACGCTTCGAGTACAACTTCGGCGCACTGAACTACCCCGACGACCATCCCGCAATGGACGAACAGAACTCGTTCCACATCGCGCCAGGCTACCTGCTGCGCACCCAGACCACCTCGATTCAGGGGCGCATCTTCGAGCAACTGCAGCGCGGCGAGCGGAGCCTGCCCCTCCGAATCGCCATCATCGGCAGGTGCTATCGCTACGAGAATGTGGACGCCACCCACTCGCATACCTTCCACCAAGTGGACGCCTTCATGGTAGACGAAGGGGTCAGCATGGCGCACCTGAAGGGCGTGCTGACGCAGTTTGCGCAACTGATGTTCGGCGCGGAAGTGCGCGTGCGCTTCCGACCCGACTATTTCCCGTTCGTGGAGCCTGGGGTGGACTTTGCCATCTCGTGGAAGGGTGGCTGGCTCGAACTCGGCGGCGCGGGACTAATCCATCCCAACATCTTGGAGCGCTACGGCATCGACACAGAACGCTACAGCGGCTTCGCCTTCGGGTTGGGCATCGAGCGCATTCCGATGCTTCAGTACGGCGTGGACGACCTGCGCCTGTTTCTGGAGAACGATTTGCGCTTTCTGGAGCAGTTTCCGTTGTTGTAAGCGTCGGGCGACCCCGACGAACTACGGGCGTTCGCGAAACGCCTCGATGTAGGGAGGTAAACACGATGAAGGTAGGAATCGTTGGTGGTGGCGGGCGCGTCGGCTCGAATGCCGCGTTCGCGTTGCAACTTATCGGTGCGGTCTCGGAAGTCGTGCTGCTGGATGTGAACCGCGACGCTGCCGAAGGCGAAGCGTTAGACCTACGGCACGGCGCGGCATATTCGCAACCCATCCGATTCCGTGCAGGCGACTACGCCGATCTCGACGGCGCACACATGGTCATCATCACCGCAGGCTTGCGCCGGCGCCCCGACGAAAGCCGACTGGAACTTATCAACCGCAATGTCGGGCTGTTCCGCGAGATTCTGGGCAACCTAAAAGGCGTCGCGCTCGCCGACGACGCGATTATCCTGGTCGTCTCGAACCCCGTGGACATCCTGACCTACCTGGCGGTCAAGGAGTCGGGGCTGCCTGCCGAGCGCGTGATTGGGCTGGGCACCGTGCTGGACACCTGCCGCTTCCGTTCGTTTTTGGCGGAGCATTTCGGCGTGGCGGCGACCGATGTAGACGCGCTGATTCTGGGCGAACACGGCGATTCGATGGTGCCCATCTGGAGTTGCGCGACCATTGCAGGCGTGCCGCTCAAGGACTACCCCGGCTACAGCAAAGAAGCGATGGACGCCATCTTCGAGCGCACGAAGAATTCAGGTGCGGAGGCGATCCGTCTCAAGGGAGGCGCGGGCTACGCGGTGGGCGTCTCCATCGCGCAGGTGGTGAACGCGGTTGCGCTGGACAAGCATCAGGTGTTGCCTGTGTCGACCCTGCAGACGGGCGCACTGGGCATCAGCGAAGTGTGCTTCTCGCTGCCGACGCGCGTCGGGCGCAAGGGCGTCGAGGCAGTCATCGAAATCGGTGTCTCCGACGAGGAGCGCGCCGCCCTGCAAACTTCGGCAAGCGTCCTCAAGGAGACGCTGCAGAAGGTGATGGGCTGATGCCGCTCTACGAGTATCGCTGCCTGAAGTGTCGGAAGCGGTTCTCGAAGTTGCTGCCGATTGCCCAGCGCGATGAGCCGCAGGCATGCCCTGTGTGCGGGGCGATGGAATCGAAGCGGCTCGTCTCGCGCGTGGCGCGCTTGCGCACCGAAGACCAGATGCTCGACGACCTCGCCGACAGCATGGAGTTCGCGGGCGACCCTGACGACCCGAAGACCATGCGCCGTTTCATGCGCGAGATGAGCGCGGCGATGGACGAAGACCCCTACGAGATGGAGGAAATCTTCGAGGAGGAACTCGCCGCCGAGTCGGCAGGGGACGACGAATGAGCTTATCACCTACAGAGCAGGCGTTAGTGCAGGCGGCGCGGTCGGCGCGGGCGCACGCTTACGCGCCCTATTCGGGCTATGCCGTCGGCGCAGCGGTGCTGACCGACGACGGGCGCGTGTTTGCGGGCTGTAATGTGGAGAACGCCAGTTATGGCTTGAGCGTCTGCGCCGAGCGGGTGGCGGTGTTCAGCGCGATTGTGGCGGGCGCGCGGCGACTGGTCGCCGCAGCGGTCTGCACTCCCGACGGCGGAACACCGTGTGGCGCGTGCCGACAGGTGCTGCTGGAGTTCGCCGACGCGCCCGAATCGTTCACCGTGTGGGTCGTCTCGCCCGACCGCGTGGTCGCGCGCTACGCGCTTGCCGAACTCATCCCACACGGCTTTCGGTTGAACAACGGGTAGAGGCTGATACCGATTTCGTGCGGAGTGCTACGATGCGCCCTGCGCCAGCGCCTCGAATCGGTTGATGTTTTCGCGGACGGTATCGAGTGCGCTGCGCCAGAAAGCGGGCATGCGCAGGTCGAAGCCGAACTCCGCCGCCAGTGTGGGCGCATCCGCCATTCCCGTGCGCGAGAGCAGGTCATCGTAGCGCGCACGGAAGCCGTCGGGATCGTCCAGATACCGCGCGTACAGCCCCAATCCGAACAGCAAGCCGAACATGTAGGGATAGTTGTAGAACAAGCCGCCGTAGTAATGCGGTTTCGCTGCCCACATGTAGGGATGCAATGCGTTTTCATCCAGACCGTCGCCGTAGGTCTGCAGCTGCGCGTTGCGCATAATCTCGCACAGCTCGCGTGCGCTCAACTCGCGCTCGGCACGCCGCTCGAAGACCTCCTTCTCGAACAGGTAGCGGCTGGTGATGTCCACCACCACTTGGCACACGCCTTGGAGCGAGGCTTCCAGAATGGCGATTTGCTCGTCGCGGTCGGCGTCGCGCAGCGCGGCTTGGTCGATGATGGTGTTGCAGAAGATGCTGGCGGTTTCGGCAAGCGTCGCGGGCGTCATGCGTTGCAGGTAAGTGCGCTCGGCGAGGCAGAGGTTATGATAAGCGTGTCCCAGCTCGTGCGCGAGGGTGCCCACCCCGTTGAACACGGGCTTGTAGTTGGTCAGGATGCGCGATTCGTCGCGACGCAGACGCATGCAATACGCGCCGTCGTGCTTGCCTGGCATGGGCGGAGCGTCAATCCAGCGCTCTTCGAAGGCGCGTCGGGCGAAGTCGCTCAGCTTCTGCGAGTAGGTCGCAAACTGCTCGATGATGAACTGCGCTGCCTCGTCGAAGCTCCAAGTGCGCGTCTCCTTGCCCACGGGGGCGAACAGGTCGTACCACGCGCACCGCTCAACTCCCAACAGGCGCGCTTTGGCGTGCAGATAGCGGCGGAAGTCGGGAAACGATTCGTAAGCGGCTTCGAGCATCGCGTTCAGCGTCGCCTCGTCGATGGCGTTTTGGAACAGCGAAGCGTGCAGTGGGCTGTCCCAGCCGCGCTTGCGCATCAGCAGGTTCGTCTCGCCCTTGATGGCGTTCAGCGCGCTGGCGATGGGCATCGCATGCTGCTCCCACGCCCGCAGTTCGGCTTCGTAAGCAGTGCGGCGCACTTCGCGGTCGGCGTCCGTTGCCAGGTTGCGCAGCATACTCATCGTCAGCGTCTGGCGCTCGCCGCGAATCTCTACAGTCGTTTGAATCTGCGAGGTGAGGTTGCTGTAGAGTTTGTTCCACGCGCTGCTGCCTGTGAGGCGCATCTCCGCTGCGAGGGCTTCTTCGGCGGGCGACATCATGTGTTCGGCGATCACGCGGGCACGCTGCAGCCAGTAGGCGTGCTGACGCGCCTGCTCGGAACGCTCCAGGAGTGCGTCCACATCCTGCGAGCCTGCCCAAGCGGTCAGGCGCGTGTGCAGTTTCGACAGGCGCACGGTGTGCCGTTCCAGTTCACTGAGGCGCGCCTGCGCAAACTCGTCGCGCGAGTCGACGGAGACGAAGGCGTACACATACGCACCCAGCGTCCACGCCTGGTCGTTCAGCGCGTTATATGGAGGCAGTATGCGTTCCAGGATGCCCGCTGCGAGGTCAGGGTTCAGCGGTGTGTCGGTGCGGTCGATTTGTGCCTCGTCGAACAGCCCTTCCAGTTCGTCCAGCGCGCGTACGAAGCTGCGCAGGTCGCGCTCGTACTCAGGCGAGTCGAGCCCTGGATAGACGACGCTCATATCCCAGCGAGGTAGGTCGGTTTTCATAGCGCTGGGATTGTACCTGAACGGGTTAGTGGGGCGGGGCTACCCGCGCAGTTGTTGCGCCACGAGTTGGGGCGTTTGTGCCAGCGCGTCGGCGAGGTGTTCGGGGTGTTTGCCGCCTGCTTGAGCAAAGTCAGGTCGCCCACCGCCTGAACCGCCGACCGCTTGCGCGATCTGACGGATGAGGTTGCCCGCGTGGATGCCTTTCTGCACCCATTCGGGAGCGACTTTGACCACCAGCGCGACTTTGCCGTCGTGCGTTGTGCCCAGCGCAGCGACGCCGACCCCGCGCTGGATTAGCCGATCGGCGACCGCGCCCAGCGACTTCGCGTCCACACCTTGCACCACCTGCGCCACCACAGGCACGCCGTCCACCTCAATAGGCGTGAGGCTCTCCACCGCTTGGTTAGCAGCGCGCTGCTTGAGTTGCTCCAGTTCGGTCTGCAGCGCGTTCAGTTGGCGTTGCAAGCGTTCGATGGCGGCGGGCAGTTCGGGCACGGGGGTCTGCAGCCGTTCGGCAGCGGCTCGAACGGCGTGCTCACGCTCGCGCAGCCATTGGTACAACGCGCGCCCTGTCAGCGCCTCGATGCGCCGTACGCCCGCCGCAACGCTGCCCTCGTGCACAATCTTGAACAGCCCCGCCTCCACCGTGTTGCGCAGATGCGTGCCCCCACACAGCTCCAGCGAGAAGTCAGGGATTTCCACCATGCGCACGCGCTCGCCGTACTTTTCGCCAAACAGCATCATCGCGCCGCGCCGACGCGCCTCTTCGATGGGCACATCGGTGTAGACGCGCACCTCCAGCTCTTGCAGCAGCTTCTCATTCACCAGCGCTTCGATGCGCTCCAGTTCGTCGGGTGTTAGGGCGCGCGGGTGTGTGAAGTCGAAGCGCAGTCGGTCAGGGGCGACCAGCGAGCCTGCCTGCACGACATGCGTGCCCAGCACTTGGCGCAGCGCGGCGTGCAGCAGGTGCGTGGCGGTATGGTTGCGCTGGATATCGAGCCTGCGTTCGGCGTCCACTTGGGCTTGCACGGTCTCGCCCAAGTGCAGCGTGCCTTCCAGTATCCGCGCGTGGTGGAAGTAGTAGTCGTTCGCTTTCTGGGTATCCAGCACCTGTGCGCGTCCGCCGTGCCATTCGATGACGCCCGTGTCGCCGACCTGTCCACCCGCCTCGGCATAGAAGGGTGTGCGGTTCAGCACAATCTCGACGGTCTCGCCTGCGTGCGCTTCAGGGATGAGGTCGCCCTCGCGCACGAGCCCGACCACTTGCGCTTCGCAAGCGAGGGTATCGTAGCCAACGAACTCGGTGGGGCTGGTCTGCTGCGCCAGTTCTGCCAGCGCTGCGCCCGTTTGCACGAACAGTTTCTCGGAGATGCCGCTTGCTTCGCGGGCGCGTTGGCGTTGCGCTGCCATCGCTTGCTCGAAACCCTGCATATCGACGGCGATGCCGCGCTCGGCAGCGATTTCGCGCGTCAGCTCCACAGGGAAGCCATAGGTGTCGTACAGGGTAAACACGCGCTCGCCTGCCAGCATGCGCGTCTGTTGGGTTTCGGCGTCGGCGAGCATCTCTTCCAGCCGCGCCAGCCCTGCCTGCACCGTGTGGCGGAAGCGTTGCTCCTCGTAGCGCAGGGTCGTCGTGATGTAGTCCTGGCGTTGCACGAGTTCAGGATACTGCTCGCCCAGCGCGTCGACGACGGCAGGCACAAGGTCGGCGAAAAACGGCTGCTCGATGTGCAGCACGCGCTGCCCGCGCAGGACGGCACGGCGAATGATGCGTCGCAGCACATAGCCGCGCCCCTCGTTCTGGGGAATGACGCCATCGGCAACTGCGAAAGTCGCCGCGCGGATGTGGTCAGCAATCAGACGAATGGCGGTATCGGTTGGCTCGCCCTGCTTGTAGCGCACACCTGCAATCTGTTCGATGCGTCGCACGATGGGTTCAAACACATCGGTCTCAAACGGGCTTTCCAGCCCCATCAGCACGGCGGCGGTGCGCTCCAGCCCCATGCCCGTGTCGATGTTTTTTTTCGGCAGCGGGGTCAGTTTCGGTTTGCCGTTCTCCTCGCTGCGCTCATACTGCATAAACACGAGGTTCCAAATCTCCAGCCAGCGCCCGCAGTCGCACGCGGGACCGCAGTTCGGGTTCGTGCAGCCTGTGTCGAGGCGCGTGTCGTAGAAGATTTCCGAGCAGGGACCGCAGGGACCGTTGGGACCCTCAGTGATGGCGTTTGCGGGCCAGAAGTTGGTCTTCTCGCCCAGTCGCCAGATGCGGTTTTCGGGAATGCCCACCTCGCGATGCCAGATATCGAACGCCTCGTCGTCGTCTTGGAACACAGTGAACTGCAGGCGGTCGGTGTCTACCTTCAGCCGCTCGGTCAGAAACTCCCACGCGAACAGGATTGCCTCGCGCTTGAAATAGTCGCCGAAGCTGAAGTTGCCCAGCATCTCAAAAAAGGTCAGGTGCGACAGGTCGCCGACCGATTCGATGTCGGTGGTACGCAAGCACTTTTGCACGGTGGTCACGCGCGGAGCGGGGGGCTGAGCCACGCCCAGGAAGTAAGGCTTGAACTGCACCATGCCCGCGCTGGTGAACAGCAGCGACGGGTCTTTGGGCACAAGGCTGTCCGAGGGCAGCAGCAGGTGCCCTTTTTCCTGAAAGTAGCTCAAAAACGCCCGTCGCAGCGCACTCGCGTTCCAGTGCATCGCTCCCTCCGCATCGGTCCTGTGTGCGGTAGAGTATACCTAAGCGGACGCTGCAACGGCAGAGATACAGCGGCCTAATGCCGAAAGTGGCGAATGCCCGTAAACACCATCGCGACGCCGAGTTCGTTCGCTGCGGCAATCACTTCGGGGTCTTTTTTCGAGCCGCCTGGTTGCACAATCGCGCGGATTCCTGCCCGCGCTGCCAACTCGATGCTGTCGGGGAAGGGGAAGAAGGCGTCCGATGCCAGCACTGCGCCGCGCGCGTGTTCGCCCGCCTGCTCCAGCGCGAGTCTGACCGACCCGACGCGGTTCATCTGCCCTGCGCCCACACCGCGCACAACGCCCTCTTTGGCGACCACTATCGCATTCGACTTCACATGCTTGACCACGCGCCATGCGAAGTGCAAGTCACGCCACTCCTGCTCGCTGGGGATACGCTCGGTCACGACCTGAAGGGCGTCAGGGTTCCAGTCCAGCGTGTCGCGCTCGGTATACAGCACGCCGCCCGTGAGGCTGCGCAGCGCGTAGCCGCGCATTTGGTCAGTCGGAGGCAGCTCGCCTGTGCGCAGCAGGCGTACATTCTGACCCCAGCCCTTGCGTTCTTGGAAAAGGGGCAGTGCGTCGGGGGCAAACTCTGGCGCGAGGATGACCTCAAAAAAGGTGCCAGGCGCGACCATCGCCTCTGCCGCCTCACGGTCGATGGGGCGGTTGCAAGCGACAATCCCGCCGAATGCCGACACGGGGTCCGCCTCCAACGCGCGTAGGAACGCTTCCGTGAGGCTTTCGCCCAGCGCGACCCCGCACGGGTTGGTGTGCTTGATAATCGCACAGGCAGGCTCGGCAAACTCGCGCACCAGTTCCAGCGCAGCGTCAGCGTCCAGCAGATTGTTATACGAGAGTTCCTTACCCCAGAGTTGCTCGGCAGTCGCGATACAGCCGCGCGGTGCGAACGGCTCGCGGTAGAATGCCGCTCGCTGGTGCGGGTTCTCGCCGTAGCGCAGGCGTTGTACGAGGCGGAAGGTTGGGGTAAGGGTCTGGGGCAGCGCGCCGTCGGGGTCGTAGCGGCGGAACCAGTCGGCAATCAGCGCGTCGTACTCGGCGACATAGGCGAACGCACGGTACGCCAGCAGGGCGCGCTCATCGCGCGTCAGTCCGCCTGCCTGCAGTCGCTCCAGCACCCAGTTGTAGTCCGCAGGGCGCACGACCACCACCACATGCTCAAAGTTTTTCGCCGCCGCGCGAATCAGGGTCGGTCCGCCGATATCGATTTGTTCGATCTGCTCGGTTTCGGAGGCGCCCGCCCGCAGCGCTTCCTCAAACGGATACAGGTTGACCACAACCAGTTCGATGGGCGCGAGATTCAGCTCGCGCAGGGTCTGTTGGTGGTCGGGCAGGCTTAGGTTCGCCAGCAGTGCGGCGTGGACGCGCGGGTGCAGGGTCTTGACGCGCCCGTCCAAGATTTCGGGGAAGCCTGTCCAGTCGCTGACTTCCTGCACAGGCAAGTCCCACTCGCGTAGGGCGCGTGCCGTGCCCCCGGTGGAGAGGAATTCAAAACCCAGCGCATGTAGCCCACGCGCAAACGGCTCAAGCCCGCTCTTGTCGGAAACGCTAATAAGTGCGATACGCGGCATGGGAATTAGGGTACCCCGTAGCTGCTCGGCGCACGCAATCAGCCCTACAGATGACGCACTGATTACTGGTTGCGCTCCAGTATCGCCTGTCTTTGTCCCAGAGTGAAGGTGTCAAGTTCAACCCTAAGAGAAGTATATCAGCCGTGTCACACTGAGTCACTTCCACCCCCGCATCGGACGAATACGCACCTAACCCGCCTCGATGACCGGCAGGTGTCCCGTGAGGCGATTCGAGTTTTCTTGGATTGCTCGCAAGGTAAGCGTAGCCTTGCGCTGGTATTTCGCGCAGCGCGACTGCGCCTGCAAGCAAACGGAGCGCGACGGGGGAAGAATTTCTACTCCCAGCGAATGTGGTCATTCACTCCATGCCTCTCGTAGACACTCAATACCTCACGGCAGAACTCGACCATGTTCTGATCGCCCTCTTTTTCGGCAAGTTGCAACAGCCGAATGAACATTCGCTTCCCAGTCTCGGTCTGCTTGTAGACTTTCTTCCGAAAGTTGCACTGAGCGCAAAGGGTTTGTCCATTCTCGATTTCCGAGCGTCCTCCCAGATAGCGCGGTCGGATATGGTCTACATGCAGTTCCACGCCATCAGCAAGCCCCTTGCCACAGATGACGCACCGATACTGGTCGCGCTCCAGTATCGCCTGCTTCTGTTCTGGGGTGAAGTCGTCAAGTTCAATCCTTCCTGCGGATTCAGGGTCGTACCGATACACGCCCTTGCGCACTTTGATGAGCCATCCCTCCTGATGCAAGCGGCGGATTACCCGCCACGGATCACGCGGTGGGGTTTCACTTCCTTGCAACCGCCACTGTTCCGTGACCCAATCGACAACAGGTCCGTGAGGAATGTCCATGTTTGGGTACCGCTGGAAATACTCCTGAACCAGTTCGCGAATGGTCTTGCGCTGCTTAGGTCGCTTCATACGCGACAGGTTCCTCCTCGACGCTCAACACTAATTGCCGCGCACTCAAGTATTGCAAGATACGCTGCTTCGCCAGTTCACAATAAGTAGTCTCGATCTCTATGCCGATTGCTTGGCGGTTATGCATAATCGCGGCAAGCAGCGTCG
>Ga0197142_1004279_pt1 | contig 11605 bp, 5 predicted proteins | sample GBS60_MetaG_FD_148614 | JGI IMG/M metagenome (GOLD analysis project Ga0197142, IMG submission 148614) | Sediment microbial communities from Great Boiling Springs, Gerlach, Nevada, United States - GBS 60_MetaG | ecosystem: Environmental > Aquatic > Thermal springs > Hot (42-90C) > Sediment... | reverse complement strand
CCCAACGACGTGGTCCTGCACGTGGAGACGGATGCGCCGGCCCTGCTGGTCCTTTCCGATACCTTCTACCCCGGCTGGCGCGCGACGGTGGATGGCAAACCCGTCCCCATCTATCAGACCAACGCGGCCCTGCGGGGAGTACTGGTGCCTGCCGGGGCCCACCGGGTAGAGATGCACTTCCAACCGCATAGTTTGCTTTTGGGGTTGGGCCTTTCAGGAACAGGACTCCTGACCATAGCGCTGATGATCATCTGGTGCCCTGGCCGGAGAGGGGCCTGCCCCCGGAGCAACCGGCCCAAAGCGCTATAGCCTGTCGGAATAGAGGGGTGGCCGATGGGAAGGTGTCTTTTCCCAAAACGAACTCAGCCCATTGTGGTGACGGGAACGGTTGCGTTTATTGCGACCCTGCTGTACGCATCCACAATGATGAGGACCATCAGCGGCTGTGCCCACGAATATTGTGTGGATGTGGGAGAGTTTCAGGTCGCTCTCGCCCTGTGGGGCACTGTACACTATACGGGCTATCCCCTCTACATGTTCCTGGGATCGCCTTTTGTCACCGCCCTTCGGCTCATCGGGATTCCACCCGCAATGGGCGCCTCCCTTTATTCCATGCTCTGGGAAGTTCTGGCGATCAGTGGGTTGGTCCTTCTCATCCATCGTCTGAGTGGCAGCGTCTGGCTCGCAGGAAGCCTCGGATTGCTCTTCACGGTGTTGGAGCCGATATGGGTTCATGGAGTTATCGCGGAGGTCTACAGTTTCAGTATGGCGCTCTCTGTCGGCATCCTGTATCTCGCTTTGGATCTGCAAGAGACCTGGTCAGATAAACGTGGCTGGCTGCTGGCCCTGTTGGGGGGAATGGCCGTGGCCCATCATCGCCTGCTGGGGCTACTGCTGATCCCTGTGGGGGCTTTTCTCCTCCCGGTCGCCTTCCGCGCCTGGAATGCAGGCCGTTCTAAAGGACACATGCTTTTGGCCGCAGGGCGATGGCTTACTGTTGCTCTGGTATGCTTTGTTGCGGGCTTTCTGCCTTATCTGGACATCCCCCTCCGGATTCGGTTGGGTACTTCCTGGTTCTATAACCGGGCGGACACCTGGGCAGGATTCTGGCACATCTTCTGGGCAAAAGAGGTATCCAACTTGATAGAACTCAATACAAAGTGGCTGGTCTGGCTATCTGCCCTTAGAACATCCCTCCAGACCATGATCTCAGACTATACCTTGCCGGGAGCCATCCTTATCGGATGGGTAACTCTCCGGGGATGGCAACGTCCTGAGACTCGTCCCATCGCATCGCTTCTCCTCGCCATCGTGATTTCGCACTTATTTTTCGTAACATTCTTCCCACAGGCTGTGCTGATAAAAGCCGTTCTGATGAATATGTTGATGGCCTTGCTTATATTATTGGCTATTGGCCTGAAATCCTTCCCACCGCGCTGGCAATCACTGGGCGCCGTATTATGCCTGATGTGGGCTGTTGGGCTTGGGATCAGAAACTGCCCGTTCATTATCTCGTTGACCCGCGACCAGACAGGGGTTCGTTATGTATCTGTTATAGAGCAGGCAGAAGCCCCACCTGGCTCCGTCATCATGGCACCCTGGGGCGGAAACTACTTTGCACTGGCCTACGCGCAACGGGTGGAGGGCCGGATGTCCCAGTGGCAAATCGTTGATCACCGCGCTGATTTCAAGGGTGTTGATCGGGTCTACACCCATTTCAGCACTCTGTACCTGTTTGGTCCGGATTGGTGGGCCGAAAGATTCGGAGAGCCTCTGCGCATCACCTCTGCAGGCCCCGAAGTCGTTATGCTGACTTCTGAACCGCTGGCCTCCCCCGCCACCCCAGGCATCCCGATTGGCGACGGGATTGTCCTCAGCGGTTGGGAAATCAGGCCCATTCGGCTGGATGCCCTCCACATTGTCACGTACTGGAGCGCCCTCCAGACACCATCCAGAGACTACAGCACCGCAGTGTATCTGACCGACCGGGAGCAACTTCTCCAGCCAGAGGATCTCATTGCGCAGGTAGACTATGCTAACCCCGTCTACGGTTGGTACCCGACTTCCCGATGGATGCCCCTGGAAACGGTTCGGGAAGACCGAATCCTGTCATTCCCATCCCAGCGTCCTCCGAAAACGATGGTGATCAGAATGTACTGGCGGGATGGGGAAGGATCTTTTCACACTCTGGGGCAGGTCATCCTGCAAAAAAGCGAAATGGGCTGGGAACTGGTTCCCTAAGGCTGGATGCTCTGTGCTCCTGCACTACACGATGAAAACACCGCTTCGCTTCCGACATTTCTGTGCCTGGCTCCTGCTCCTGACGCTTGCCTGGGGGCTCTGGCTGCAGCGCCTGGCCGTCTACGATCTTTCCTTTGACGAGGTGGCAACATGGTATATCGCCCGACGGCCGCTGCTGGAGATGTTCCAGTACCTGCGGGAGGCCATCTATGAGCATCCCCCGGTGTACTACACTCTGATGTACTTCTGGATGAAGGCCGCAGGGACCGGGGAATTCAGCCTCCGCCTGTTTTCCGTTAGCATGGCGTTAATCGCCCTCCCTCTGCTGGGCTGGGCAGCCCGCCGGAGTCCAGCGGGCATCGCGCGGGGTCTCATTCCCGCTCTTCTCCTGGCCGCGATGCCGGGCTTTGCCTATTATGCCCGGAACGCCCGAATGTACACCCTGGGCGTGGTTTGGGTCATTCTTTCCTCCGGGATATTTCTAAGAGGCTGGCTAAATGTTTCCTCTCGGACCCAGTGGCGACACATCTTCCTCCTGGCCGCCGTCCACCTGCTGGCCCTTTTTACCCACTACTACCTGATTCTCCCCATCCTGATCCAGCCGCTGGTGCTTTTGCTGCTTCGCCGCTGGCGACCACTGATGGTATGGCTTGCGCTCCATACGGCCTTGGCCCTCCCTGGCATCGCCTGGCTGATGGTGTCCCCCGGCCTCCAGGCCAGCGCGCGCGGGTTCCGACTTTTCTTCCAACTCCCATCTGGGCTCTCTGTCGCGCAATTGCTCCGTTTTCTCATTTTCAGCCAGGAGGTCCGGACCCCCTTTCCCATTCTCTATGCCTTCCTGTTCCTGGCCTTCCTGGGAATCGGTCTGGCCGCTATCCGGCGAGCGTGGGCCGTGGCCCTCTGGCTGGCCAGTTCCCTGATCCTGCCTCTGGCCCTGGCCTATCAATTGCCCCGCGTGCCCACCGAGCGATATGTGCTCTTCCTGCTTCCCTTCCTGGCATGGGCGCTGAGTCTTCTGCCCACTATGGTCTTCCTTCTTCCCGGGTCCTGGCGACAGTCCGCTCTCCTGCTTTCCCTGGCCCTGGCGATCGGGCTTTCCGCCAATGGGCTCCCCCATGTCCTGAACCGCCGGGAGGGAGGGTATGGTCATCTCCTCAGGCAGGTTCGCCTTTGCGCTCAACCTGGCGACGGGATTCTCTTTTATGGCCCATGGCAGTGGCTTCCCTTCCAGTACTATGACCCCGGCGGTCTGCCTCCTATCACCACCCTCCCCCCTCAAGCACCTCCCCGCCTGTCTCCCGATGAGGCACAGCCGGTCCTGGAAGACCTGCTGCGCCAGTACGAGAGACTCTGGGTTCTGCCCGCCGCGGTGGATGACGTAGACCCGCCCCACTTCGTGGAGGGATGGCTGAACACCCATGCCCATCCGGTCTGGCGGACCGCCGATTTCAAACTCTATCTCCGGCCCCTTCCCGATGGAGTGCCGTCCCGCTCCATAGGAATGGAGTTTGGGGAAACTCTACGATTGGAGCGGGTAGATTGGGAGGCCACCGTCCTGCCCGCCGGCCAGCCCCTTCGGTTCACGCTGTATTGGACTCCTCTCCGGCGTCTTACCAATGATGTAAGAGAGAGCCTGATCTTGCGGGATCAACGGGGCAATACCTGGGACGAGGCCCACGAAATTCCCAACGAATGGGCCCTTCCGCCCTCTCAGTGGCAACCCGGGGAGACCGTTCTGGACCGGCAGGGCCTGAGGATTCCCCCCGGCGCGCCGCCGGGGGAGTACACGGTCTACCTGCTCGTTGCGGATGAACAGACAGGAGAACCACTGGAAACCCCCGAAAGGCCAGAAATCGCCCTCTTTTCCCTCCAGGTAGAGGAGCCTCTGGCAGTGGAAGCCACAAACGACCTCCTCTGCGCTTTCCCTGAACCCACTCCCCTTCTCTTCTGCTCGCCAACGGGTGCTCCCTGCCTGACAATGGTGGCCAGCGGCTTCCCCCGGCAGGTCTATCCGGGCTATCCGATCCCGATCACCCTCCATTGGACTGCCCGGGACCAGCCCACACCCGATCTCTCGCTTCATCTGGAACTCGCCTCCTGGCAGACCATCCTCAGGCCCTCCCTGCTGGTCAGAGCGACGGTCCCGCTGGCTCCCGACTATCCACCGTCCGGATGGCTGCCGGGGCGCCTGGTCACCCAAAGGCTTCAGTTCCCCCTACCGGTGGAGACCCCTCCAGGCCCCGCCCAATTGCAGTTATCGGTCATCGGACCGGACGGCGCGCGCTGGCCCCTTTCTACCGGACAGCAAAGCGTCTCTCTGGGCAATCTGAGAATTCAGCAGCGACCGGTTCTGCGGTACCTCCCACCAGGGGTCCGGCGCATCCGGGTCACTTTCGGCGACGCGGTGGAACTGCGGGGGTACCGGATTGAGGGAGATGCCTGTCCGGGCGGAACTCTTCGCCTGACTTACATCTGGTACGCGCGAGTTCGTCCACCATCTGTTTATGCCGTCTTCAACCATCTAATGACGGAAGACGGCACGCTGGTGGCCCAGAAAGATGGATGGCCCCAGCAAGGCCACTGGCCCACCCCTTACTGGCTACCGGGAGATTATGTGAGAGACACCTACACCCTGATCATCCCTCCCGATGCACCTCCTGGCCCCTATCTTTTTTCTGTCGGGATGTACGATGCGATGACTGGGGAACGGCTGCCCGCCGTCCAGAACGGCGAGCGCCTCCCGGAGGACCGGTTGTTTCTACCGTTGCCGGGTCAAAAAACGCCTTGAGGAGGATGGATGCGAGATAGAACACTTCTGCTCCTGCTGTGCCTGTTACTTCTCGCCTTTGGCCTTCGGGTCTACCGGCTGGATGGACAGGAGATCTGGGGCGATGAAGCATGCTCCATCACGATTGCTCTTTTTCCGTTTGCACAGGTGTTTTCCGGCAATATGGATACTCACCCACCCTTACATCATACGCTCCTTTGGGCAACTGTACGGGTGGCTGGGACCAGTCCTTTTGCTATCCGCTTTCCTTCCGTCCTGGCCGGGATGATGGTTGTCCCTCTAATGTACCGACTGGGAAAGTTGATTCAGCGCGAGACCGGGATTCTGGCCGCAACGCTCGCAGCCGTTTCATCGTTTCTGATCTACTATTCCCAGGAAGCCCGGTCGTACGCCCTCTCTCTGGCCGGGTCAACGGGTTCCATACTGACTTTCTGGATGGCACTCCATTACCAGCAGAAAAGGGAATCCGTCCCGCTCTGGCTATGGGGGGGATATGTCCTTTCCTCACTGGTTGCCGTTTACAGCCACTATTATGCGTTCGCGGTGTTGCTGGCCGAGGGGCTCTTTGTGCTCGGGACAGCGTGGAAGGACCGGTGCCTCCCCCGGATTTTGCCCTGGCTGGTGGTCTGGGGGGCAATGGCCCTCTGCTTCCTCCCCTGGGCACTGCATCACAGCCGCATTTTGCAGGGCAAAGCATCTGCCCGTTTTGCCGAATGGAACTTCACAAAATTCGGGGAGATCACCGTACGGACTCTTCTGGCCTATGGGGTGGGTAAAACTCTCCCGGTGGAGGTGCAACGATGGGGATGGGGAATCGTTGGCATCGCTCTCCTGGGTCTGGGAAGAACGGCCGCCGGGGGACATCGCCGGATGGCCATATTTCTCGGCCTGGTTCTCCTGGGAGGCCTGCTCTTTGCCTGGGGGATCAATCCCCTGATGCCCTTTTTTGAAGAACGGTATCTTCTGGTCTGTGCTCCGTCCTTTCTGCTGCTGACAGCCGCAGGGCTTTCCGGCTGGAAGCGCGTGGGAACCGTCGGGTCCGTAGTCGGGATCAGTTTCATCGGGGTTTTGAACGTTCTCTCCCTCCGGCACTATCACCACAACCCGGCGTTTCTGAAGGGCCAGTACGGTAGCGTGATGGCTGATATTGCGGCTCAGGCACAGGAAGGAGATCTGATCTTGTTGAACAACCCGTTGCAGGCCTCTTTGTTTGAATACTACCACCCCGAAGGAATGTCGTATCGCTTTATTCCGCCCGATGTTCTCCTCACGGAAGAGGAGGCCGAACAATTCCTTCGGGAGGCCACCGCGGGATACCGGCGGGCCTGGCTGGTGGACTTCGGCAATCCCCAGGAGTACGATCCCTCCCACAGGGCCCGGGCGTGGCTGGCCCGCTATGCCTATCTGGGGCTCCGGCAGGATTACCTGGGTGCAACCTTATCTCTGTTCATCCTGGAAACCCCTCCAGGCATAGAGCACCCGATGGACATTCATCTGGGAGATGAAATCCGTCTGCGAGGATATTCCCTGCGGCCAGAGGCCCCTTCCCCTGGCGATTTCCTTCTCCTGACCCTCTACTGGGAGGCCCTGCGTCCGATTTCTCATTCCTATACCGTCTTTGTCCACCTCCTGAATCCGGAGGGGGGCCTGGTGGCGCAAATAGATTCTCCTCCGGCAGGAGGCGCCCTTCCGACCAGCAAATGGGTGCCTGGGGAGGAAATTGTGGACCACTATGCCATCCAACTGCCCCCGGACCTCCCTCCAGGCCCCTACCAACTGAACACCGGGATGTACCTCTGGCCCGCCATGACCCGATTGCCCGTACGGAAGGACGGAGAGGTGATGGGAGACTCTATCCCGTTGAGGTCTGTGGAAATCCGGCCGCAGGGGACCTTTCCCTGTGAAAAACCATAAAACATCCATTCTCTACATCCACGTCCCCCATACGAGCCTGACTTCGGGCAGAAACTCTCGCTGGACCGATACCGCAGACCTCCCTCCCGGCCCCTACACCCCCGGCGTGGGGATACACGACAGCGCCAGCGGTGCCCTTCCCTCCCTGCCCGGACAACCCCACGACTTCCTGCCCCTGCAGCAACTGGAGGTTCTCTCTCTTTGCGCCTTACGGTTTTCCAACTGCACAGGTCGAAAGATTCCCTCAAAGGGGACTTTTTCAGCATCCTCCCATTGGCAGGAGGACCAAAAGCGTGTATAATGAAACCTGGAACTCGTTCCCTTGAGGAGAAACTCAATGAGCCAACCCATCATTCCCTTCACCCGCGGGGTTCCCCCCGCCGAATCGTTCCCGAAAGAGAAACTGGCCGAATGCGCCACCGCCGCGCTGAGGGAGTACGGAGACGAAGTCCTCCAGTACGCTCCGGCCCGGGGCTTCCGTCCCCTGCGCGCGCAGATTGCCGGAGAAACCGGCGCGCACGAAGACCAGGTCATCCTGGGGCAGGGCTCCCTCCAGTTGCTGGACCTGCTGGCCCGCATGCTGATCCGCCCCGGCGACGTGGCCTATACGGAAGAGCCCTCCTACGACCGGGCCATCACCGTCCTGCGGCGGGCCGGGGCGCGGGTCGTGGGCATCCCCCTCCACGACGATGGGCCGGACCTGGAGGCCCTGGAAGGACGACTGCAGGCTGGCGAGCGCCCCGTCCTTTTCTACCTGGTCCCCGACTTCCAGAACCCCAGTGGGTCCGTCATGGCGACAGCAAAGCGGCAGCGGGTCGCCGAACTGGCCCGGCAGTACGAGTTCTGGGTGGTGGAAGACCTCCCCTACCGCCGCCTCCGCTACCGGGGCGCAGACCTCCCCACCCTGCGGGACTTCGCCCCCGAGCGAACCGTCCAGATGTCCTCCTACAGCAAACTGATCAGCCCGGGGCTGCGGGTTGGGTACGCCATCTTGCCTCCTGACCTGACCGAGCCGCTGGTGAAGATGGCGGAAGATACCTACATCAACGCCAGTTACCTCAACCAGGCCATCGTGTACGAGTTCATCCGCCGGGGCTGGCTGGAGCCCCATCTGGAGTACCTGAAGTCCCTGTACCGCCCCCGGCTGGAGGCCATGCTGGACGCGCTGGACCGGTATCTGAGCGGAAGAGGCCGCTGGCATCGCCCCGATGGCGGCTTCTTCGTGGGGCTGCACCTCAACGGCCCGGTACGGGCAGATGACCTGCTCCGGCGGGCCCTGGAGGCCGGGCTCCGGCTGACCGACGGCCGGGGCTTCTTCGCCAACGGCGGCGGCGACGGCTTCGTCCGCCTCCCCTTCTGCGCGCTGACGCCGGAGGAAATCCGGGAGGGGATCGGACGGCTGGCCCGGGTGGTACCCGACTGACGAAATGGACACCCTCTGGCAGTTCCCGCCCTATCTCTGGCCGCTGGTCGGGACGTGGGCACTGGCCCTCGTCCTGGCCCTTGTCGCCTGGCGGCGACGCCCCGCTCCCGGTGCGGTGCCGCTGGCCCTGCTCCTGCTGGCAGTGGCGGAGTGGTCCGGCTGCTATGCTCTGGAACTGGCCAGGCGGGATCGCTCCTTCGCGTTCTTCTGCGCCCGGATGGGGTATCTGGGCATCGTCACCGTGCCGGCCGCCTGGCTGGCCCTGGTGCTCCAGTACACGGGGCGGGGGAACTGGCTGGCCCGCCGCCGCTGGCTCCTGCTGACGGTAGAACCCGCCCTCACCTGGCTGGCCGCCCTGACCAACGACCTCCACGGCCTCCTCTGGAGCCGGGTTGAACGGGTGGCTCAGGGACCCTACGTTTTGACCAGCGTCACCCACGGGGCATGGTGGTGGGTTCACTTCGCGTATTCCTACCTGCTGCTCCTCTCCGGCGCCGTCATCCTCGTGCGGGAACTGCTCCGTGCCTCGCCCCCCTTTCGGGGGCAAATCCTCGCCCTGTTATCCGGCGTCCTGTTGCCCTGGCTGGCGAACGCGCTCTACATCTTTGACCTGAACCCCCTCCATCCCGTAGACCTGACGCCCCTGGCGTTCACCCTCGCGGGCCTGGTAATGCTCCTGGCCCTCTTCCGCTTCCGGCTTCTGGACATCGTCCCCATCGCGCGCAACGTCGTCGTGGACGGGATGGCCGATGGGGTGATCGTCCTGGACGCGCGGAACCGGATTGTGGACCTGAATCCGGCCGCCCGGCAAATCATCGGCCGCCCTGACCCGGAGGTCATTGGACGGCCCATCCGGGAAATCGTCGCCGGGCGGCCCGACCTGATAGAACGGTACCACGACGTCCCGGAGGCCCAGGCGGAGATTACCCTGGGCACAGGCGAAGGACAACGTACTTACCAGATGCGCATCTCTCCCCTCTACGACTCGCGCGGTCGGTTCAACGGCCGGGTGATCGTCCTGCGGGAGATCACCCCTCTCCGGCAGGTGGAGAAAGCGCTCCGCCAGCGGGATGCCATTCTGGAGACGGTGGCCTACGCCGCCGACCGTTTCCTGCGCATGCCGGACTGGGAGCGGGAGATACCGGCCATCCTGGCCCGTCTGGGCGAGGCCACCGGCGTCAGCCGGGTCTATATCTTTGAGAACCACCGGGGGCCGGACGGGGAACTGCTGACCAGCCAGCGCTACGAGTGGGCCGCGCCCGACGCCACGCCCCAGATAGATAATCCGGACCTCCAGAACTTCTCCTACGTCCAGGCAGGCTTCACCCGCTGGGTGGAAATGATGAGCCGGGGCGAGGCGGTCTACGGCCGGGTGCGCACCTTTCCCGAAAGCGAGCAGGAGGTCCTGGCCGCGCAGGACATCCTCTCCATCGCTGTGGTGCCGGTCTTCGTGGGAGGCGAATGGTGGGGACTCATCGGCTTTGACGAGTGCCGGTTTGAGCGCATCTGGACCCCGGCGGAGATAGAAACCCTGCAGATGGCGGCCAATATGCTGGGGGCGGCCATCTACCGCGCCCGCGTCCATCATCGGTTGGAGGACCAGGCCCGCTTCCTGGCCCTGCTCAACGAGATCTCCCGCATCGCCATCGGCACTACCGACTTCCAGAACATGCTCCAGGCCCTGGCTGACCGGCTGGGGGAACTCTTCCGGGCCGACGGCTGTTACATCACCCTGTGGGATGAGGAAGAGAAGCGGGTCATTCCCCGCGCGGCCTACGGCCCCATGCGAGAAATTTATTCCAACATCCAGGTCCAGCCCGGCGAAACTACAGCGACGGAGTCCGTCCTGCGCCTGGGACATGCCCTGGCGATTGAGGACGTTTTCAATTCTCCGTATCTTAGCCCGCGCATCGCGGCCCGATTTCCCACCCGCTCCATGCTGGCCCTGCCGCTCATCGTTGGTCATCAGAAACTGGGTGCCGCGCTGATTTCATTTCATCAACCCCACCGCTTCACCGCCGACGAAGTCGCTCGCGCCGAATACGCCGCCGCCCACATCGCCCTGGCCGTGGCCAAATCCCAGGCCCTGATGCTGACCCATCGGGAGATCGCCCGGCGCAAGCAGGCGGAAGAGCAGTTGCGCCAGTACGCCCGGCAACTGGAGGCCCGCAACGAGGAACTGGACGCCTTCGCCCACACGGTGGCCCACGACCTCAAGCATTCCCTGTCCCTCGTCGTCGGCTACGCGGAACTGCTGGATACCCTCTCTCCCCGACTCTCCCCAGAGCAGCAACGCGAGTACGTCCAGAGCATCGTCCAGCACGGGCACAAAATGGCCGGCATCATTGACGCGCTGCTGTTCCTGGCGACCGTGCCCCGCCAGGAGGTAGAAACAGGCCCGCTGGACATGGCCCAGATTGTGAACGAGGCCCTCTCCCGCCTGAACGATGCCATTGCCGAAACCCACGCGGAGGTATTGCTTCCCCCCACCTGGCCCGCCGCGCGGGGCTACGCGCCGTGGGTGGAGGAAGTCTGGTTCAACTACATCAGCAACGCCATCAAGTACGGCGGCCAGCCACCGCGCGTGGAGTTGGGCGCCGACTTCCCGCCGGACGCCCCGGGAATGGTCCGCTTCTGGGTGCGGGATAACGGCCCCGGCCTGACGCCCGAGGAGCAGGACCACCTGTTCACCCCCTTCACCCGGGTCCGGCGCGTAGGCGAGGGACACGGCCTGGGGCTTTCCATCGTGAAGCGAATCGTGGAGAAACTGGGCGGACAGGTCAGCGTGGAGAGCCAGCCCGGCCAGGGGAGCCTTTTCGCCTTCACCCTTCCTACTCTGGAAAATATCTACCACGAAGACACAAAGGCACAAAGTATTTAATTTTTGACTCCACTGCAAAAAGGGTTCTTTATCCCAGAGACCGCAGAGTACGCAGAGCAATATCTCTCTGCGCTCTCTGCGTTCTCTGCGATGAGTTTTTGCAGTGAACTCATTGTTCATTTTTGACCTCGTGTCTTGGTGCCTTCGTGGTAAACCCTTCTTCAAGGAGCAAGAAAATGACCCATCTGAAAGGTACAGACATTCTGGACGGCGCTCAGTTCACCCGTGAGCAACTGGACCGGATTATGGACGTCGCCGCGGAGTTCCAGGCCCGCCTCCAGCGGACCCCGTCCCTGGACCTCCTGCGCGGCTACGTCCTGGCGACCCTCTTCTTTGAGCCCAGCACCCGCACCCGCCT
>Ga0197142_1004278_pt1 | contig 11606 bp, 12 predicted proteins | sample GBS60_MetaG_FD_148614 | JGI IMG/M metagenome (GOLD analysis project Ga0197142, IMG submission 148614) | Sediment microbial communities from Great Boiling Springs, Gerlach, Nevada, United States - GBS 60_MetaG | ecosystem: Environmental > Aquatic > Thermal springs > Hot (42-90C) > Sediment... | reverse complement strand
CCTGCGGCCAGGTGAGCGTGTCCCGCTCGCTCTCGCGTTCGGCGAACTGCTGCAGATGGCACTGACCGCAGGTCGCGGCATCCGGCATTCTGAGGTCGGTCTTGTGGTTGGCCTCGGTGCGGCCGACGCCCACGTGGCAGTCGATGCAGGAGACCTGCTCGAGGCTGCGGTCGGCGGCCAACAGGCCCATCGAGCGGAGATTGGCCTCGACCTCGGCGATGATGCCCTTCTTGTAGGCCCGCGGGTCACCGGCGGGCAACGCCCGCAGCGACTGCAGGTTACCGTGCGCGCTCTTCTGCCAGGAATGGACCCAGCCCGGGTTGACCTGCTCGTGGCAGCTCACGCACTCTTCGCGCTTGGCGACGATGTCGACCGATTCGGGCGGCCGATAGAAGCTCGCCGGGTCGAAGTACCGGGAGATCGCGATCGGTTCCCAAAGATCGGCGAACTTGCCCTTGCCGGCACCTTGCGCCGGATCACGGTAGCGTTTGACGAGCGCGTCGTAGAGCTGAGCGGGCGAGGCGTCCCGCGACAGGCCGAGGGCCCGGTAGAGGGCGTCCGGGATCTCGCTGTGGGCCTCGCTGCCAACGAGCCCGATCGCACCGACGAGGAGGCCGGCTCCGACGATCCGCAGCCACGGGGTTCGTTGCATGGGGCACCTCCCTGCCCGGTCGGCCCGATCAGTGAACGAGCTTGAACCCGCGCCGGTTGGCCGCGTAGAGCCAGTGGGCGCCGACCGGATCGAGCCAGGGCCGAGGCCGGGCGGGCCCGCGGGCCGGCCTTCGCTCCCGGCTTCGGATCGAGTGACGGGGGTGTCGCCGTATTGCCAGCAAGGATCAGAGGTGACCTGGTCGATCATCGTCGAGGATTCGAGGACCGGGCCATTCGGCATCGCCGTGGCGACTCGGTCCTTCGCGGCGGGCACACTCGGGCCGCACGCGTGGGCCGCGGACGCGGTCGCCACCCGAGCCTTCGTCGACCCGACCCACGGCCCGCGGGGCTCGCGCCTCCTGGGCGAGGGTGTGGCCCCGGAGACGGTCGTGGCCAGCCCGGTCGGGCTCGATGGCGGTCGCGACCACCGTCAGCTCCACCTCGTGGATGCCGCCGGCCGATCGGCGGGCTGGACCGGGCCGGCCTGCATCGCCCGGTGCGGCCATCTCGGGGCCGAGAACGTTTCGCTCGCCGGCAACATGTTCGCCCGGCCCGCGGTGCTGGAGGCCACGCGCGAAGCCTGGCTCGCGGGAACGGACCTGCCGCTCCTCGCGCGACTGATCGGCGCTTTGCGGGCGGGCGAAGCCCGGGACGGTAACGAGCGTGGCGAGCGGTCGGCGGCGATCCTGGTCCAGGGGCCCGAGCCTCGGCCGCGCCTTTCCTTGCGGGTCGACGACCACCCCGAGCCCCTCGACGAGCTCGAACGGCTGTACCGGGTCGCCAAGGAGCGCTTCCTGCTCTTCTCGGCGGCCTTCCCGAAGAGCGAGCACGATCCCGGGATCTTCGATCGGGCGTGGATCGAGGCGATGATCCCCGAGGCCGCGGGCGGGGACGAGCTTTGAGGAGCTCGCGCCGGCGGCTCCTGGCGTTCGCCTCGGCCCTGGCCGGGCTCGCCCTGGCCCCGTCGAGACGTGCCGCGACGGCCGCCGACCCGGGCGAGCCCTGGTCCTTCGAACGGCTCGTCGAGCGGGCCCGCGCGCTCGCCCGTACCCCCTTCGTGCCACCCGAGCGGCCGGCCCCCGACCTCGTCCAGGCGATCGACTACGAGCGGCACGGGCAGATCCGCTTCCGTCCGGAACAGGCGCTGTGGGCCCGAGGGCCCGGCCGTTTCCCGGTGAGCTTTTTCCCGCTCGGCCGTTTCTTCCCCGTCCCCGTCGCGATCCACCGGGTCGAGGACGGGCGGGCGCGGCGTGTCGTCTTCGACCCCGAGGATTACGACAGCCCGGCGGGCCATCCCTGGCGGGCGATCGGCCCGGCCGGCGGCCACGCCGGCTTCCGCGTCCACGAGCCCCGCTCGCGCCCGGATTGGCCGCGCCAGGATTGGCTCGCCTTCTTGGGCGCGTCCTACTTCCGGGCGATCGGCGAACTCGGCCAGTACGGGCTCTCGGCCCGCGCCGTGGCGGTCGACACGGCCGAGCCGGGCGGCGAGGAATTCCCGGCCTTCACGAGCTTCTGGCTGCATCCGGCTCTGCGCGTGGAGGAGCCCTTGGTGATCGAGGCGCTGCTCGACGGCCCCTCGCTCACGGGCGCTTTCCGCTTCCTCGCCTGGCGCGGTGCGGGGGTCGAGATGGAGGTCGAGGCGCAGCTCTTCTTCCGGCGGCGGGTCGCCCGGCTCGGGATCGCGCCCTTGACCTCGATGTTCTGGTACGGCGAGTACGGCGAGAGCCGCTGGCTCGACTGGCGGCCGGAAGTGCACGATTCCGACGGCCTCGCGATCTGGACCGGGGCGGGCGAGCGGATCTGGCGGCCCTTGAACAATCCCGAGACGGTCGTCGTCTCGAGCTTCCTCGACCGCGACCCCAGGGGCTTCGGCCTCCTCCAGCGGGACCGGAACGTCGAACATTATCTCGACGGGGTCCGCTTCGAGCGGCGGCCCTCGGCCTGGGTGGAGCCTCTCGAGCCCTGGGGCCCGGGGTCGGTGCAGCTCGTGGAAATCCCGACCGACCACGAGATCCACGACAACATCGTGGCGATGTGGGTGCCCGCGGAGCCGCCCCCGGCCGGCGGCGAGGGCCGCTGGCGCTACCGGCTCTTCTGGCTCGCCGAAGATCCCTACGCGCCGCGCGGCCTCGCCACCGTCGCGGCCACGCGGATCGGCCGCGGTCACGAGCCCGGCGCCCCGCGCGCGCTCGACATCTTCCGCATCGTCGTCGAGTTCGAGGGCCGCGCCCTCGACGCCTTGCCCGAAGGAACCTTGCCGGAGCCGGTGGTGAGCGCGAGCCGGGGCCGCCTGTTGCGCGTGGTCGCCGAGCCGGTTCCGGGCACGCGCCGGCTGCGGATCCTGTTCGACCTGCACGCACCCGGGAGCGAGCCGGTCGAACTCCGCGCCTGGTTGCGGCTCGCCGAGCGGGCGCTTTCCGAGACTTGGCTTTGGCAACTTCGACCGGGGGCAGCAGGATGAGCACCGAGAACCGGCCGGCCGCCCGCGATCCCGGGCTGTGGCGGCGCGAATTCGAAGCCGCCCGGGGCCGTTGGCGGATGCTCGGCCTCTACGAGCGGTTCGAGCAGTCGATCGTCGTGGTGCTGACCGCGGCGATCGCGGTCGTCGTCGTCGCGGCGCTGTGGAACTTGCTGCTCGAGGTCGCGATCAGCCTGGTCTTCAAGGGTCAGTTCGACGTGACCGAGCACGCTGCCTTCCAGCGCGTGTTCGGCATGATCTTCACGGTCGTCATCGCGCTCGAGTTCAAACGTTCGCTTCTGGTCACGGTCGAGCGGCGGCGGAGCATCGTCCACGTTCGAACGGTCGTGCTCTTGGCGATGCTCGCGATCCTGCGCAAGCTCATCATCCTCGACCTCGGCAAGACCGAGGCCGTGACGATCGTCGGCCTCGCGGCGGTGCTCTTGGCGCTGGGTGCGGTCTATTGGGCGGTCCGCGAGCAGGATCGCCGCTTCGGCGAGGGCTGAGGCAGACCACACGGAACGGCGTGACAGAGGCGCGGGCGACCGGCTAAGAGCCGACCAGCGATACGGATCGAGGAGGCTCTCATGCGAATTCGCGCCCTCGCCTTCGGCTGTGCCCTGCTCGCCCTGCTCGCGGCCGGGTCCGCCTCGGCACAGATCGAACTCAAGGCGAGCCACCAATTCCCCGGCGGGAAGGGCGACGTCCGCGACGAGATGGTCCAGATCATCGCCCGGGAGGTCGAAAAGGCCGATGTCGGCCTCACGATCAAAGTCTACCCCGGCGCCTCGCTCGTCAAGCCCACCGAGCAGTGGAACGCGATGCTCAAGGGCCAGATCGACATCTCGGCCTTCCCGCTCGACTATGCGTCGGGCCGGCATCCGCAGTTCGGCGCCACCTTGATGCCCGGTCTCGTCTTGAGCCACGAGCGCGCCCGTCGGCTCAACGCCTCGCCCTTCATGGCCGAGATCAAGAAGATCATCGAAGATGCCGGGATCATCGTCCTGGCCGATGCCTGGCTCGCCGGCGCCTTCGGCGCGAAGAACCGCTGCATCCTCGAGCCCACCGACGCCAAGGGCCTCAAGATCCGCTCGGCCGGGGCGACCTTCGCCGAGATGTGGGCGGGGGCCGGCGCCTCGATCGTGCAGATCCCGTCGAACGAGGTCTACAGCGCACTCCAGACCGGGGTGGCCGACGGGACCGACACCTCGACCGCGAGCTTCGTCTCCTTCCGGCTCTACGAGCAGATCGGGTGCATCACCGCGCCGGGCGACACCGCCCTCTGGTTCATGTACGAGCCGGTCTTGATGGCCAAGCGCAGCTTCGACCGGTTGAACGCGCGGCAGAAGGAGGTGCTCCTCGCCGCGGCCAAGAAAAGCGAAGATTATTTCTTCGCCGAGAGCAAGAAGCTCGACGAGCAGATGGTCGAAGCCTTCGAGAAGGCCGGGCGCAAGGTCGTGACGCTCACCCCCGAGCAGGTCAAGAAGTGGCAAGACATCGCCTGGCAGACCTCGTACAAGACCTTCGCCGAGCAGGTCCCGGGCGGTAAGGCGCTGATCGAGAAGGCGCTCGCCGTTCCCTGAGGGCGCGCCCACAGCCGGCACGACCCCCTCCCCTCCGTACGATGGAAGCGTATGTGCGCATCGTGAGCGCGCTCTCGCGCGCCGCGGCGTTCGTCGCAGTCGGGCTCCTTTTGGCCTCGATCGCGGTCATCTGTCAGATGCTCGTGGTCCGCCACGGGCTCGGCCGGTCGGCCATCTGGCAGAACGAGTTCGTGACTTTCGCCTTGGTCGCCGCGACCTTCCTCGCCGCCCCCTACGTGCTCTCGGTCCGCGGTCACGTCGTCGTCGAGGTCGTGCCGCTCTGGCTTTCGGGTAGGGCCAAGCGGGTGCTGGGGCTGGTCGCGGCCGGGCTCGGCTTTTTCTTTTGCCTGCTGGTCTTTGCAACCTCGCTCGAATGGTGGTGGGAGGCCTGGAGCGAAGGCCACCGCACCTCGACGATGTGGCGGGCCCGGCTGTGGATCCCGTACCTCTCGCTGCCCGTGGGCTCGCTCTTGCTGACGCTGCAATATTCGGCCGAACTCTGGCAGATCGCGACCGGCCGCCGGCCGCCCTTCGGCACCCCGCACGAGGTGGGAGCGTGAGCCCGCTCGCGCTCGGCCTGTCGATCGGGCTCGTCACGATCCTCGTCCTCGCGACGGGCACGCCCGTGGCCTTCGCCCTCGGTCTCGTCGCGATCGGCTTCCTCGTGGCGGTCGAGGGGCCGAACGCGCTCGCCAACCTGGCGGACACGCTGTTCGCCGGGCTCAACGACTTCACCCTCGTGTCGATCCCGATGTTCGTCTTGATGGGCGCGGCGGTGGCGGCCTCGCGCGCCGGCGCCGACCTCTACGAGGCGCTCGCCCGCTGGCTCTGGCGGGTGCCCGGCAACCTCGTGGTCGCCAACATCGGCGCCTGCGCGCTCTTCTCGGCACTCACCGGCTCCTCGCCCGCGACCTGCGCGGCGATCGGCAAGATGGGCATCCCCGAGATGCGAAGGCGCGGCTTCCCGGCCGATCTGGCGACGGGAGCGATCGCCGCCGGCGGCACGCTCGGGATCCTCATCCCGCCCTCGATCACCATGATCCTCTACGGGATCGCTTCCGAGACCTCGATCGGTCGGCTGTTCCTGGCCGGGGTCGTGCCCGGGCTCATGCTCACGGGCCTGTTCGCGCTCTGGGCCGTCTTCGTGAGCCTCTGGCGCGGCGAGCGGCGGCCCGTGGGGCCCGGCCCCTCGCTCGCCGAGCGGCTCGAGGTCCTGCCGCGCGTCTTGCCGTTCCTCCTCGTCATCGTGGGCGTCGTGTGGGCCCTCTACGGCGGGATCGCCACGCCCAGCGAGGCGGCCGGGGTCGGCGCGGTCCTCTGCCTCGTCTTGGTCGTGCTCGTCTACCGGGTCTGGCGGCCGCGCGAGCTCTGGCCGATCCTCGAGGCCACGCTCCGCGAATCGACGATGATCCTCATGATCATCGCGACCTCGATCCTGTTCGGCTACATGCTCTCGAGCCTCTACGTCACCCAGGCGATCGCGGAGAGCATCGCCGCGCTCGAGGTCAACCGCTGGGTCCTGCTGTTCTGGATCAACCTGCTCTTGCTCGTGGCCGGCTGCTTCTTGCCGCCCGCCGCGATCATCCTCATGACCACGCCGATCGTGTTGCCGATCCTGGTCGCGGCCGGCTTCGATCCGGTCTGGTTCGGGGTGATCTTGACGCTCAACATGGAGCTCGGGCTCATCACCCCGCCCGTGGGCCTGAACCTCTTCGTGATCAACGGGATCGCCCCGGACGTGCCGCTCGGCACGGTCTTGAAGGGTGCCTTGCCCTTCATGCTGTTGATGGTCGTGGCGATCGTTATCCTCTGCCTGTTCCCGGGCCTCGCCACCTGGCTGCCCGATCAGCTCATGGGGCCGCGGGTGGGGTGAGCGCCGAGCTCGAGCCGACCTGCAGCCGAGGCGGCGGCGAGGCCGGGTAGCGCCGAGGTCGAGCCGAGCCAGGTGCCGTGCCGGCCCGTGCCGATCACGGGCCCGGTACCCGCGAAGGCGGCCGCCAACCCGTCGAGCGGCGCACTCCGCGCCCGCCCGTGCCGTGATCGGGACCGGGCTCGCGCACCGGCGTGGCCTCCTTCCCAACTGCCCTCATCCTCCGGGCGCGCTGCTGTGGCGCCCGGATCGCATCCGCCTTCGCGAAGTCGGCCTGCCGGTCGGACTCGCTCGGCAACAGCCCACGCTGTGCGACCTTCTCGAGGCCTCGTGAGACAGGCGGCGGCACAAGGCCGTCGACGAACGGTGTCGCGTATCCGGCTCTCCGAGCTCGTTCGGGCGCATTCCACATGCCGAATGGAGACAATTCGTATCGTCGCGCCGCTGGCGGGCTCGGGCGCCGGCCCCATCCCCTGGGCTCCTCGCCACAGGAGAACTTGCGGCGCCGGGCGAGGCATGCGCCATCGCGTCGCGATCCGACCCGGTCGGTGCGCCGGGATGCTCACGATGTACTCACGGGCTGCTCGGCCCGATCTCGCCCGAGCGCCGCGGATCGCATCCAACCGATTGATCCGACGTGATTTTTCTTGGTGGAGCCGAGCGGACTCGAACCGCCAACCCCCTGCTTGCAAAGCAGGTGCTCTCCCGATTGAGCTACGGCCCCGCGGGCCGAGAGATGGCACCCGGCGAGCTCGGGCGCAATCCCGGGCGAACCCGCCGCCCGGCCAGGATGCCGGAACGGTCAGTCGGCCGGTCGCGGCGGATCGGCGGACGGGGCCGCCGGGGAACTCGGCGGCGAGAAGCAGCGGGCGAGCAGGGCGGCCATCGCCTTCGCCCGGTGCGAGAGCGCCTCCTTCTCGGAGGCCAGCATCTCGCCGAAGGTGCGGGTCTCGCCTGCGGGGACGAAGAGCGGGTCGTAGCCGAAGCCGCGGCTACCGCGCGGTTCGGGGGCGATCTCACCCTCGACTCGGCCCTCGGCGCATTCCACGTGGCCGTCGGGCCAGGCGAGGCAGAGCACCGCCACGAAGGCAGCGCGCCGATCGGCCCGCTCGAGCGAGCCGAAGCGGGCCACGAGCTCCTCGCGCACCCGCCGCATCGCACGGGCGAAATCGCGCTCGGGCCCGGCCCAATCGGCGGTCGCGAGGCCGGGCGCGCCGTCGAGGCCGCGGCATTCGAGCCCGCTGTCGTCGGCGAGGGCGGGGATCCCCGCCGCGCGGGCCGCCGCGAGCGCCTTGAGCCGGGCGTTTTCGAGGAAGGTCCTTCCGGTCTCGGCCGGGGCTTCGAGGCCGAGCTCGGCAGCACCGATCACGGCGATCCCGCGCGGCTCGAGGAGCGCTCGGAACTCGGCGAGCTTGCCGGGATTGTGGGTGGCGACCAAAAGCCGATCGCCCGTGAATCGCCTGGGACCATGGCTCACAGTCGGGCGAGCGCCTCACGCTGAAGGGCCACGAGCCGGGCGATACCTTGCGCGGCGAGTGCTCGGAGTGCCGCCACGTGCTCGTCGGTGAGCGGCAGGTCCTCGGCCGTGAGCTGGATCTCGACCACACCGCCGGAGGCCGAAAGTACGAAATTCCCGTCGGCCTGGGCGATGCTGTCCTCGGCATAGTCGAGGTCCAGAAGTGCCGTGCCTTCGACCACGCCGCAGGAGACCGCGGCCACGGGCTCGCGCAAGGGCAGCCGCGGCAGCTCGCCCTTGCGGACGAGACCTTCGAGCGCTTGGTGGAGTGCCACGTAGCCGCCGGTGATCGCAGCCGTACGGGTGCCGCCGTCGGCCTGCAGCACGTCACAGTCGACGACGATCTGCCGCTCGCCCAAGAGCTCGAGGTCGGTCACGGCGCGCAAGGATCGGCCGATCAGCCGCTGGATCTCCTGGGTCCGCCCGGATTGCCGGCCGCGCGCCGCCTCGCGCTCGCCGCGGGTGGCGGTGGCGCGCGGCAGCATGCCGTACTCGGCCGTGACCCAACCCTTGCCGGTATTGCGCAGGAAGGCCGGTACGCGCTCGTCGACGCTCGCGGTGCAGAGCACGACCGTGTCGCCCATCCGGATCAGGCACGAACCCTCGGCGTGCCGGCTCCAGCCGGGTTCCAGGACGACCGGGCGGAGCTCGTCCGGGCGGCGACCGGAGGGTCGGACGAAGCTCACGCGGCCTTCGGCAAAGGTGGCACGCGCTCGACGAGCTCGAGGGCGTCGTGCCGCACGTGGTTCTTGGCCATGTGCTCTTTGAGGAGCGCCTCGTCGACGATGCCCTGGTCGAGGCATTCACGCAGGAGTTGGAAGAAGTACTGCTCCTGCTTGGGGTCGGGATGCGGCTTGTAGCGACCGAGGAAAGCATATTCACCGAAGAGCTTTCGCCGCGCCCGCTTGAGGAAGGCGAGCCCGGGGATGATCGATCGTTCCGCCGGAACGAAATCGACCGGCAGCCCCGTCTTCCACGGCTGGGTCATCCGCCGAGTATTGTGCAGCATCTTGGTCTTGGGTGTAAGTTTGTCAAAGTCGTTCCACTCGGGCTCGAAGAGTCCGATCGTGGACTTGTCCTCGTACTCGAGGTTCATCCAGTCCTTGTAGTCGCGCTCCATACGGAACAGCCTGTCGAAGTCCTCTTCGAGCTTCCAGTGGCCGAGCTTCGCGCAATCCAGCAGCATCACGCTCGAGGCGAAATGCGCGAGAGGTCCGGTGCCGCGCATCCGGCACAAGATCGCCTTGCCCTGCATGTCGCGGTTCAAGAGCTCGGCGACGTCGCCGACCGCGAACACGTCGGGGTCGACCACCACCGCCTTACCCCGGTAGCCCATGAGCTCGGGCGGGGTGAAGCGCAAGGGCGTGAAGGATTGCAGATCGTCGTTGAGCCAGCGGCGGGTCGCACCGTCGCGGCGGTACTCCCGGCCCTCGTAACGCGCGAAAAAGTCCTTGTAGGACACGTGCTCGATCAGACGGATGTCGAAAGCCTCGGGCGTGCGCGAGTTCCGCTTCATGGAATAGGCGGAGACCAGAGCGCCGATGTACTGCTTGTGGTTGGTGTGGACGAAGACGCAGGGCTTCATGGGTCCGTCCCCCGGCGAGGACCGTCACGACGAGCGGGCTCGGTAGCACGAGCGGCCGACACGGCTCAACCGTCGCGCAGCGGGCGCGACATCGCGCCCGGGCCGTCCAGGACGAGGGCGAGGCCGCGGCGGACGATCCCGGCCTGTTCGGGCGGGTCGGGCGGCGGGCGCGCATCCAGGAGCACACCCAGATGCCAGCTCCCCTGCCACACCCCGATCAGCGCCTCGGCCGCCCCTTCCGGCTCGGGATGGCCCGCCGAGGCGAGCAGCTCGGCCAGACGGCGGTGCGTCGCGCGGATGCCCTCGGCCCAGATCAGCGGCCCCATCCAGCTGCGCAGCTCGGCGTGGGCGGCGAGCGCCCGGTGCAGCCGGAGATGGCCGGGGCTCGCGATGAACGCCACGAGCCGTCGGCCGAACGCTTCGAGCCGCTCGCGCGGCCCCGCCGCTGCTTGCTCCGGACTCTCTTCGAGCGCCGCCGTCATGGCCTCCCGCTCGGCCACCACGACCGCCCGGGCGAGTGCCGCGAGATCCGGGAAATGCCGATAGAGCGTGGCCTTCGAAACGTGCGCCCGGAGGGCCACCGCTTCCATCGTGAAGCCGGCCGCGTCGCCCGAGAACAGGAGCTCGCGCGCGGCCGCCAGGATCGCCGCCCGGCGACCGGGGTCGAGCGGCCGACCGCGACGTGGGGCCGCGCCGGCCGGGGGGATTTCCGAAACGCTCACGTTCACCCATATGGAGCGCATGCGCCGCTCCGCCAACCCGCTGCTCCGAGCCCTCCGCCCGGCCCTCCTCTTGGCCGGGCTCGCGGGCTGCGACGCCCAGGGGACGCAGGCCCCGCCGCCCGCCCCGCCCGTGCCGGTCCGGGCGGTGGCCGTCGCCCCGGCCGAAAGCGTCCCGTTCCGCCTGCCCGGGGTGGTCCGCGCCGAGCGTGAGGTCGAACTTTCTTTCCGGATCGCGGGCGAGATCGCCGAGCGCCGGGTCGAGGCGGGCCAGCGCGTGCGCGCGGGCGATGTTCTGTTCCGGCTCGATCCGCGTGACCTCGAGCGGGCCCTCGAGGCAGCCGACGCGGCCGTTGCGGCGGCACGCGCCGAAGCCGAACTGGCCGAGCGCGAGGCCGAGCGGCGGCGCGAGCTGTTCCGCAAGCGGGCGATCGCCGCAGAAGAGGCCGATCGGGCGGAAAGCGCAGCCCGGGCCGCGCGCGAGCGGCTGCGGCTCGCCCGAGCGCAACGCGAGCAGGCACGCAACGCGCTCGGCTATGCGGAGCTGGTCGCCCCGGCCGAGGGCGTGGTGAGCGAGGTTCTGGCCGAGCGGCACGAGTTCGTCACGGCCGGCCGGGTGGTGGCGCGGCTCGCCCTCGACGGGCCGCGCGAGGCCGAGGTGTTCGTCCCGGAAACCCGCCGCGCGACGCTGCCCGAAAGGGGCGAGGCCGTGCTCACCGGGAGGGACACGCCGGTGCCTGCCCGGCTGCGCGAGCTCGCGGCCGCGGCCGAGCCCGCGAGCCGCACCTTCCGTGCCCGCTTCCGGCTCGAGGGCGTGGCCGAAGACTCCCCCGTCGGCGGCTCGCTCGTCCTCCGCTTGCGCGAGCCGGCACCGGGCCTCTTGCGCGTTCCGGCGAGTGCCTTGGCGGACCACGGCCGTGGCCCCTTCCTCTGGCGGATCGAGGAGGGGCGGGTCGCGGCCCGGCCGGTCCGGCTGGTGCGGGTCGTCGACGAGGCGGCACTCGTCGAGGGCGAGCTCGCCCCGGGCGACCTCGTCGTGGCGGTCGGCACCCACCGGCTGCAGGAAGGCGTGGCGGTGCGGGTGGTGCCGTGAGCGGCCGGTTCAACCTCTCGGCCCTCGCGGTCCGCGAACGCCAGCTCACCCTCTTCTTCCTGATCGTCCTCGCGGTCGCCGGCGCGCTGGCGTTTCTCCGCCTCGGCCGCGCCGAGGACCCGGCCTTCACC